>ERZ860009.392-NODE-392-length-20482-cov-1.523914_pt1 | contig 20482 bp, 20 predicted proteins | sample MGYA00510114_ERZ860009 | MGnify/ENA primary metagenome ERZ860009 (study PRJEB30046, sample SAMN00715177) | human gut metagenome | study: EMG produced TPA metagenomics assembly of the A metagenome-wide association study of gut microbiota in type 2... | reverse complement strand
GGCGGATATAAAGCGTTGCTCCGGAACCAAATGGAGGTACCCATGCTGCATTTGCCTTTACTACCTGCTCTACGGCATCTACGAAACGATCCTCCGGGAATACCGGCATCTCAAGTCTCTCACAGGAATCTTTCATACGGCTTGCATTTAAGTCCGGGCGGAAACATACAATATGTCCGTCCTCTGTTGTGTATGCTTTTAATCCTTCAAAACAGGACTGTGAATACTGGAATACACCTGCACACTCATTTAATGTAACGGTAGGATCTGTTACCAGTGCTCCATCGTCCCACTTTCCATCCTTGTAATTTGCAACATAACGGTAGTCTGTGGTCATGTAACCAAATCCCAGGTTACCCCAGTCAAGATTTTTTTTCTCCATTTTCATTTCCTCCATTTTCTATTCCAATTCAAGTGTTCTATAACTTTTCGTTATGGAATACTGGATGTACTATTATTTTTACATATTTTAGTACAATCTGAAGTATTTGTCTATAGATCTTATGAAATTTCTCTATCAAAAAAATTCATAAAAACCATAACCTGATTCCCTAAAGTCCCAGAAGTTCCATTGCTTCGTCCTTTAACTCCTGTGTGCGTTCTTTCAAAAGCAGAAGTTTGTTGTACTTATAATAGGCATCATTGCCACATTCACTGACAAATTTCAGACTATAATAACCGGCCGAAAGTTCGGACAAAAAGATTACCATTTCCTGTCCCTCTCCAAATACCCGTGCAAGAAATTCAAATGCATGCGTCAGATGACGGCCTGCATCTGAAATTTCCTTCTGGCGGATCTGCTCCCTCTCATCAAACAGTTTCTTGACACATAAGAAATCTCCTTTTGCATCACCGGTTCCTTCGACTGCCAGTGCCATCAGGCAGTCATTCAGTGCCTGAAGTGCCGCACACATGGCTTTTTCCTGTTCCCTGTCTATCATGCCGGCCTTTTTCCGGTGAGTGATCATGGTGTCATAAGAAGAAATCTGTCTTTCCAGAATTTCTTTTCCGCTTCCCCGTCCTTCTTTCAGATCGCTCCGCAAAAATCCCAGCTGCTCAAAAAAAGCTTCCTGTGCAGCTTTTTTCCGGAAATAAGAAATGAATTCCTGTCCCAGGCTGTCCAAAAGCAGCCCAAGCAGACTCAGCTTCTCATCAAACGGTGCATTTTTGATCGTCATACTGTTTTCTGGTATGCTGCCCTCTAAAATTTCCGGTATACGGTAAATATTCTTATACTTATTGTACAGTTCATAATAAGCAGCAAAATCGCGGGCAATCTCCTCGTCCTGCAGATACTGCACAACAAAGTCATAGTCTATGGCAAATCCAAGCTGTTCATACACTTTCATGACCTGTGAGAGATCCTCCCATCCACGGGCGGTCACAAACCGTTTTCCATCCAGATCCGACACAACCGAATAGAAATTGTTCTTTTTAATCTCCAGATAAGAAAGAATTGCTCCATGAATCTGCGCTTTATACGCATACTCTTTCCACACAGAAAAATCTTCTTCTATATAAATCCGCTTGACACGGTCATAAGTAACAATATCAAAATCCCGCACCGACTTGTTGTATCCGGAGGATTTCCCGCCGTAACAATGACAAAGCCATCCGGTACCCTGTGATTTCCAAATGTCTTGTACTGCAGGAACTGCAGCATCGTCGGAGCCAGCGTCTCGGATACACAGTTGATTTCATCGAGAAACAGGATTCCCTCATGAATTCCGCTTTGTTCGATCTGATCATAGATCGAGGCGATAATTTCACTCATTGTATACTCTGTGACCGATACATCCTCCCCATCATAGGTTTTCTTCGAGATAAACGGCAGTCCGATCGCACTCTGTCTCGTATGGTGCGTGATCGTATAAGAAACCAGATTGATCCCGCACTCCTGCGCCACCTGTTCCATAATTGCGGTCTTACCGATTCCAGGCGGCCCGATCAAAAGTACCGGACGCTGCCGTTCCACAGGAATCGCATACTCCCCGGTCTCATCTTTTGTCAGGTACGCCTGAACCGTATTTATGATTTCCTGTTTTGCCTGTTTGATGTTCATAAAATTTCTCCTTTATCTATCCTTTTGTATCCTCTGACAAATATAATTTCACTGCCCAGTCCGGCACTTTTATCGGCTCTCCCGAAAAAGTTTTCTGCGGTGTGTCATCCCCGTAAAAAACAAATACCGTCTGATAATCTGTCGGTTTTTTCGGATATTCTCCATACCCGTCCGTAAAATACATCAGTCCTTTTAAGTTTTTGAGTTCCCCGCTGTTTCTTAATTTCTCTACATAGGAAAATACCGGCCGAAAATCCGTTCCATACCCTCCGGAAACGGAAAACTGCTCGGTATATTCCCCGATTTCGTCCAGATTTGTGATTGGAATATCTTTTTGAATCTGGTTATCACATTCGATGATGCGGATATGCACTTTATGGAAAAAACTCTCCTGGTGCTTTAAAATTGCCCCCGTCTCATTCAAAAACTGCTGCACAAGTTTTTCCTTGCAGGAGGCCGAAGTATCGATTGCAATAACAAGTTCTTCGATCTTTTTTGCCTCCCGGAATTCGTTTTCCTCGATCAGAGGCATGTTTCCGTAATGCTGCAGTCCATACATGTAAAATCCGTAATCAAACGAATCCATATCCACGGAAACCTCTTCTCTCACAACTGCAAACCTCTTTAAAAATTCTTTGTAGCTTTTTCGCTCCCGGCTGCTCAGCTTTAACATCCATGCAAGCTTTCCCGCATCTGCCGCCGCGTCTTTTGCATAGGTTTCCATATCGCTTTCGATACGCTTTGCATGTTCTTTCCACTCGTCTTCCTTTGGATCGGTTTTTCCAAGCGGCGTTGCATCAGACGTTTTCTCCCCGGCATTTTCCTGCTGATCACTGTCCATCTGCGGATTCTCCTGCGGCACCGGGGGCTGGTTTTTATTCTGCTCCTGCGACGGTTCTTTCTCCATGCGCTGCCAGAAACTGTGGTCACAGAGCAAAAATTCCTGCCGGAGGGATTCTTCCAGATATGGATCGCGTTTGCGCAGCATAAAATACTGGTACAGTTTTTCCGCTGTAAGCACTGAAACTTCCTTTTCCAGTTTTTCATACCACTCCTGCCGGAAATCCGAAGTCACACGCAAAATGGTCGGATAATCCATGGAATCCACCACCGATTCCACTGCAATATCACAACAGAGATCCCACAGCTGTGCATCCTCGTGCTGTTTTGCGGAAAACATATGCCGGAACAGACAGTGCATGAGCATATGCATATATGTCCGGTTTAAAATTTCCGGCCGTTCAATATAAGTCTGCAGCAGATAGGTCGGATTGAACCGGATATATACCGCATCCGTGCCCACTGTTCTCGTTGACAGATCCATGGCAAATCCCAGACTTCCGAGTGCCGGTCCCATAAACCGCATCGACAGATACAGTTCTGTCCTGACACTGTTTAATATTTTATTTCCGGTTGCTTCCAGTTGTTCCCTTGTCTTCATCGTTCTCCTTTTCCTACCAGTCCAAAGACATGGTGAATGCTTTCTTCTTTCCGAAATTACTCCGCTGATATTCCATCAGTATTGCTGCAATCTGACTCATCTTTTCCTCCGATGCCAGCGGAAGGGCATCGGCAAGTGCCGCTTCCGGAATCAGGCAGGAATCACAAAGATAGGAAATCTCTTCCACCTTATTCTCCGGAATCAGCACCTTAAGGATCACCTCTGCATTCTGTTCGAGATACTGTTCGTACTGTTCCCGCAGATGGTTCTCCAGCTCAATCGGATGCATCAGCCGGTCACAGGCAATCTCAATTGCCGTGCGATAATCATCATTTACCACCTGCGCAAACAGACGGTCATACGCCAGTAAATCTACGCCTTTTCTTGTGACACATTCCCGGTACGGATACCCGCTTCCCTCAATCTTGTGATGCAGAACCCGAGCCTCCACATCTTCCACAAAATTGTATACATATGCCGGAAACGTCAGCTGCAGCCCACATGGCTCTATGCGAAAATGCAGCCTGCGGTCGGTATCTGCCAGAAGTTCTTTCATCACCGAATAGTCTCCTCTAAGCTGCGTCAGCTTCACTTCTTCCAGACAATGGCACTGTTTGATCACGCCGTCATAATAGTCTTCCACACTGTCGTACAGCGAAATGCTTTTGAGTTTTTTACAGTTATAAAATGCATATCTTCCAAGCGTTTCCACCGTCTTTGGAATACTTACACTCTCTAAATCTTCCCTTGCGGAAAATGCATTTTTGCCGATCGTTTTCACCGGACATCCATCCACCTGATCCGGAATGACCAGATGTCTTACGGTTCCTTCATACCCGGTAACGGTAATTGTATGTTCTTTTGTTGTTTCATATTGCAATGCCATATGGATACTCCTGCATCTGTTATGCCCTATTCTGATATACGCTTTTTAATTCCCCGATAAAATACAAAGACCCCAGCGCAATCGTCTTTTCTTTTGGTGTTAAAAGTTCCGGAATCTCTGCAACCTTTGTAATTGCGTGTGCAGGCACCCCTTGTTTTCTGATATCTTCTGCCAGTGTTTCCCCTTGCAGTGCCCGTGCACTCTCTGGTGTGACGGTTACAAAATCCATGGCAATCGGCAACAGTTCCCCGATCATCTTTTCATAATCTTTGTCTGCCATCACACCCATCACAAAATGAAACTTTTCCTCTGGATACAATTCTTCGAGACTTGTACGCAATGCATGGATTCCGTTACTGTTGTGTGCACCATCCCCATCAGAAACGGTTCTGTACTTAAAATTTCCATACGCCCCGGCCATACCGCTCTGTGAATTCCACGGGCAATAACGGTTTTCATCTTCTCTTTTTCTATCCGGCATCCGGTCCATGCCACTTGTGCCGCACACATGGCTGTAGCGGCGTTTTCTCTCTGATAACACCCAAAAGTCCTGGCTGTAGTGCCTTTGCCCCCTGCAGGTCCTTCTCCTGTACACACCGCGCACGTACTCCCTTTGCTGCGGCCGCCCTTTGCAGCACCGCAAGTGCTTCCGATTCCTGCGGTGCAATTACCACCGGCACTCTTGCTTTGATAATTCCCGCTTTTCCTGTGCAATCTCTTCTATGGTATTTCCAAGAATGTTCATGTGATCATAACCAATCCGTGTGATCACTGATACCACCGGATTTCCCAGTGCATTCGTAGAATCAAGTCTGCCTCCGAGGCCGGTCTCCATAATTACAAGATCGCAGTTTTGTTCTTTAAAATACAGTACCGCCATAAGCACGCAATAATCAAACATGGTCGGTGTCACGCCAAATTCCTGCTCCAACAGAACATTGCCGATTCGTGTCACATCTTCTCTGGAAATCTGTCTGCCATCAACCATGATACGCTCTTCAAAATCAATCAGGTGTGGAGAAATAAATGTTCCGACTTTTAATCCGGCTTCCCGGAAAACTGATGTCAGGAATGCGCAGACCGATCCTTTTCCGTTGGTTCCCGCCACATGAATAAATGGCATCCCGTTTTGCGGCTGTCCCATCTGTTCTAACATGATTCCGGTAATTTCCACTCCCGGCCGGTTTCCAAACCGTCTTCCATTTTCTATCTGATCCAATACTTCTTCATATGAATACATCTTTATTCTCCCTGCAGGTATCTGTAAACCGCTTTCGGCAGCCGGTACCTGACTCACAAAAATAGGGAGAAGCTTATAAAAAGCTTCTCCCCGTATTCTACTTCTATATGACGGTTGTTTCAAGTGCAAAATCCTATACCGAAAGGATCACTCCGCCTTCATTTGCATACATGCTGGATACCCCGGCCGTATTGACAATTACAATCTTTTTGAATTTTGCGACTTTCTCAATTGTGTCCTTCACAAACTGTGCACGTTCCGGACAATTGCAGTGGGAAATGGCAAGCACACGGTTCTCGCAGTTCTTAGTAACTTTGAGCATATCCTCTACCATCTTGGAAAGTGCCTTCTTCATGCCCCTTGCCTGACCAAGCTGCTGAATCGTTCCCTCTTTGGTTGATCCCATTACCGGCTTGATGTTTAAAGTATTTGCCACAAATGCTTTCAGTCCGCTCAGACGGCCAGCCTTGCGCAGTGTTTCAAGTGTCTCAATGACAAAAAATGTGTTCATGGAAGAAATGTAAGATTCCACCTCTGTTACAATTTCTTCAAAAGATGCACCGGATTCTTCCAGCTCCTGAATCTTTAATCCGATCAGGGTTTCCCCAATCGAGGCCGACTTGGAATTAAATACATGAATCTGCTTGGAATCCTCATGCTCTTCATGATAAAGATCTGCTGCAAGTACCGCACTATTGTACGATCCGCTCAATTTTCCGGACAACGTCACAACATATACATGCTCCGCCTCTCCCTCATACGCACTCATATAACGCTCCGGAGACGGGCAGGAAGATTTCGGGCTGTGAATACATGCCTTTACTCTCTGCAAGAAATCTCTCTGATTAAAAGTTTCATCATCTGTGATCTGATATCCATCCACATCCAGCAAAAGCGGCACTGTGCAAAAATGTCCATCTGCCTTTAAATCCTCAGGAAGTTCTCCACAACTGTCAATTACAATTTTATACTGACTCATATCCATCCCTCTTTTCTAAAATACGTCTATCATTTTATGAAGTGCGTGTGTTTATCATTACTTTATAAAAAGTTTTTATTTTCTATTACATGTAGTATTCATTACTATGTTCATATCATAACACGGTTTCAGATATTTGAAAAGGGGAAAAAGGCATATTTTATAGTTTCTTCATATTTTTCAGGAAAAATATGCCGTCACAGCTGATGCCAGAGCATCAAAATCCGTTCGTCCCATCAGTTCCCGTGCAGAATGCATCGATAAGAGCGGAATTCCAATATCCACTGTGCGGACCGGAAACAGCGTGGATGCAACCGATCCCAGTGTACCACCCCCGCGCACATCGGAACGATTGACAAACCTCTGGTATGCGATTTTATTCTGATCGCAGAGCTGCCGCAGAATTCCGATTGCCTTTGCATCCGTCGCATAAGACTGGGAACATGCCTCTTTGATACAGAATCCATCCCCAAGCACCGGATGATTGGTAATATCCATTTTCTCCTTATGATTCGGATGCAGTGCATGCGCCACATCCACGGAAAGCAGCATACCTCCATACATCGCACAATCCGTTTCTTCCTCACTGCAGCCAAGCGACCGGTAGATGCGTTTTACCATATCATGCAATAAGATCGATGCTGCGCCCTGTTTGCTGGTATTTCCGATTTCTTCATTATCAAACAGTGCGATCAGATTGATACCATCGGTCCGTGTTCCTTCCACGATGGCTGCCAGCAGTGCCGCAACGGATGTCTGGTTATCCAGTCGCGGAGAAGACAGCAGTGTCTCTTTTATCCCCACATATGCCGGTTCTTCCACACAGTATGTATTCAGTTCAAAATCCAGAATATCCTCTTTTTTTACTGCCAGCTCTTCCGCAAGAAATGACAGGAAATAATCGGTACTCTGCTGTTCTTCTGGCAGCATATCCGCAACCGGCATCAAATCTACCTGATTATTGATTGCCACTCCCTTATTCACTTCCCGGTTCATGTGAATGGCAAGGTTTGGAATAATAAGAACCGGACGACCGGAACGATACAGCATGGTCTTCGGGGCAAACACATCTTTGCTTCGAACGATCACGCGCCCTGCAATCCCCAGCGGACGATCAAACCATGTATTTAAAATCGGTCCGCCATATACTTCCACGTTCACCTGCGCATACCGGTCTGTCACAAAATCCGCATTTGGTTTGATCCGCAGATATGGATAATCTGTATGTGCAGCTGCCATGCGCAGCATTGCATCCGCACGGAAGTTTTCTCCAACTGTAAATGCATAGAGCGTTGTTCCATGATGATTCATCATATAAGCCTTTCCTTTTTTCAGATTCCATGGTCTGGCATACTCCAGTTCCTCAAAGCCGGATTCCTCTAACGTCTCCATGGCTGCTTCCACACAATGAAACGGTGATACTCCTTTTTTTAAAACATCTATCAAAAATGATTCTTTCATAGTTATAGTTTCCCTTCTTTTCTTAAGTGATTGCATCGTTACGGTTCGCAGGGGAACCTGTGAGCAGTAACCGTGCATTTTCTATCAATCAGTGGCATTATAACACATTATGATTGAAAAGATGAAGTCACTCATGCTAAAATTAAACTATATCAGCTGCCGTTTTATCGGTTTCACAATGGGGAGGTTTTTTATGCTGGCTCTTGCATTAACAAACAAAAAAGATTTTATGAATAAATTTCTCAAAACTGAAATTTTTGACCATTTTCTGCTTCAGGAGGGCATTGTCGTTTCTTTTGCAAGCTATGTGATTGATGGAACTATTACCAAAGGATTCTATACAGATACAGAAGCCGAAGAACTCGGTATTAAAACTTTTCATTTTCTTCCATTTTCCATGCTCCGTCCACGCATCTTTGACCTGATCAAAGGAAAAAAGGCTCCATCCTCCTTTAAATTCGTCCTGATGCTGTCGCCGGAAAATCAAAAACGTACCATGGAACGAATCGGAAGTTCCTATACCCCGGCAGATATTTCCGCCATGTCCATGAACATCAAATTTCAAAATCAGATGCTTACACTGACTACCGGAATTTCTTACCGCATTTTTTCCACAGATAAGACATTAGAACCGGAATGGGACAAATTTGTCAGACAATTTCTCTCACAACACGACATTTCTTTTGAAGTGCTTTAAAATCCGGCTATTTTACGAAGATTTTGCTTTACATTTCCAATTGGTTATGCTATTCTTAGCATAGTTGCAAGGCAACACAAATATATTGGAGGTACTTTCGATGAACAAAGGTACAGTAAAATGGTTTAACAACCAGAAGGGTTACGGATTCATCACCGCTGAAGACGGCCACGATGTATTCGTACATTACTCAGGACTTAACATGGAGGGTTTCAAATCTCTCGAAGAGGGTGCAGCAGTAGAATTCGAAATCACTGATGGCGCTAAAGGTCCTCAGGCAGTTAACGTAACAGTAGTGAAATAATTGCCGACTAATCTAGTTTCTATGTACCTTTTTCTTTCTTTAGAATAAGATATTGGATACAACGATTAAAAAAAGGAATGTTGCATTTCTGCAACATTCCTTTTTTTGCGTATGGGAATACATCTTTTAAAATATTCTCCTATCCATTGTAATTAGTCCTCAAATACCCGTTTGATACTATCATAATGCAGGAAAATTCCCTGATCTGCGAGTTCCCTGATCTCTTCTGGTGTAGCAAACCGACATCCGTCTGTTTCTTCCGTCTGCAGATGGCATCTTGTTCCGTAACATCCATCGTGTAACGATAAACATCTACGAAATAGTTATCTCCTTCGCCCGGATTTTCTCTGTGATAGGTAAATACATAACCACCTTCCGCTTCTTTTACATCCAGTCCGGTCTCTTCTAAAACTTCCCTGCGCACTGCCTCTTCCGATTCTTCTCCTGCCTGCGCAGCACCACCGGAAACTTCCCACCATCCGGGTGCCCATGCTTTGGTCATCACACGCTTAGTAATCAGAAATCTGCCATCCGGACGCCTGATCACGCCAAGTACCGTCAGATGATACTCATCATCTGCCAGATTGAAATGATTCCTCTCCATGGTTCTTCCTGTCCGCACTTTATTTTTATCGTAGATATCCCAACGTTCCATTTCCATTCCTCCAATTTTCCTATGTGCCAGCTGCTATCATTCTTTTCTGCCATAGTTTTATAACTGTAACTCTATTCATTATATTGGTTTTAAGAAATGTTTTCAAGTTTCGTTTCTATTTATTAATTCCACTCCGTCATATATTTGCGATACCATTTTGGCAGAAGATGATTCTGACACTGCTCATTGTGACGCTCTCGAATTTCCATGGTGGCAAAATACTGTTTCCATAGCACAGCAAAATAATCCATATGCCCCTGCGGAATCTGAAGCTGCTCTCCACTCACCAGAACACAGCGGTGTCCGGCTTCATGGACGGCAGCAAGGTTTCGGTTTTCATCGTAGAGAATAAAATTTTCATCCGGAAAACGATCCGAAAAATGATCCATCATCAATGGAACTATATTGCATTTTGGTGCAAGCTGCGCCACAAGAATACTTCCCAGATCCTGAAATCTCACAAATCCCAGCAGCTTATCCAGCTCATTGTCTACCTTGCGGGACAACTCCATCACCCGAAGTGCAAACGGATCGGCAAGCTGATCGGAAATACCACGTCCCTGTGCAAATGCACGCACCAGATATCCAAGAACTGCTGTCCCCCGGTCCTCTGCAAAATGGCATAATGCATGAAGCAGTGTATCATACACCGGATACCCCAGTCTTGACTGTATACTGTAAACCGTCTTCTGCACTTTCGCGCATCTGTCTGTACTTCGATCTCCCTGGCAAACAAAGTCATTTCTCCTTCACCGGCCGCAAGGAAATACTGTCTGTATAAAGAGCTTTCATTTTATTTTTACACACAAACGCATCGAAAAGTGCTGTAAAAATTCCTTCCAGAGAATCCTCACATCGAAGCACGATCTGTTCACTCATACTACAATTTTCCCCTGTCATCAAACAGTGATAACTGCTCATAGGTCTGCACCGTTCCATCCGAAAGCAGCATCTGCATCGGACGTTCCTGATACATCAGATTCCGTGTAATATATCCTTCCTCCATACGGGTATGATACATCATCTTTCCTTTACAGGTGATAAAATACACTGCACGTTTCAAAACAACACCGATCTTCTTTAAATCTGAAAAATCCAGCTTTGCGTACCGCCGGGCCGCCATAATCCGGCGGGCACTTTTTGTTCCGATCCCCGGCACACGAAGCAGCGTATAATAATCCGCACGATTAATTTCCACCGGAAACAGTTCCAGATGGTGCACTGCCCAATTACACTTCGGATCAATCTGTTCGTTAAAATTCGGATTTTTCTCTGACAGCAATTCATCTGCGCGGAATCCATAAAACCGCAACAGAAAATCTGCCTGATAGAGCCTGTGCTCACGTAACAATGGTGGTCCGGGCAAATCTGGCAGGGAACTGTCATGATTCACATTGATAAATGCAGAATAGAATATCCGCTTCATCTCAAACTTCTGATACAAAGCTTCTGAAACCGAAATGATCTGATAATCACTTTCATCCGATGCCCCGATCACCATCTGTGTACTCTGTCCTGCCGGCACAAAATAACGATCCGGCCGCATCAATCCCCGCGTTATCTGCGGAAGTTTCTTTTGCACGTTTCTCACTCTGCTGGAATTCTCCCCACCGGCAATTTCTTCTCCCCAGCTTTGTACTGCACTCTGTCGCGCTTTATGCTCCCGGATGGCAGCAATTCCGTCGTGGTAGTCCTGCAGACGGGCATAACTTTCCTTCATCCTGCCATCTGGTTATAATAGGTTTTCTCATCCAGATACATCGGCTTTTCATACTCGATACCCCGTGAAACTCGCGGCTTTGTCGAATTCCATTCTGTAACTGGCGCATCGGGGAAAGGATGTTTTTACGCACTTTGTTAGGCGCAATCTGCCGCAGCGCATCGGCCGTGGGAAGTTCTAAATTTACACTCATACGGTCTGCAAGATACCCCGTTAATTCCAGCAGATCCGCTGATGCTCCCGGAATTCCTTTTACATGTATATATCCGTTAAAATGATATTTTGTGCGCAATAAATAAAGGGTCTCATATAAAAGTCCCATGGTATAATCCGGAGAATGTAAAATTCCGGAACTTAAGAACAATCCTTCGATATAATTTCTGCGGTAAAATTCCATCGTGAGCTTACAGATTTCCTCCGGTGTAAAACTGACACGCTTCACATCATTGCTGCAACGGTTCCTGCAATATTTGCAGTCATAGATACAATCATTGGTATATAAAATCTTAAGCAGTGAAATGCAGCGCCCATCCCCGGTAAATGCATGACAGATTCCACTTGCATATGCGTTTCCCGTATGTGTACCATCTCCTCCACGCTGCACCCCGCTGGAAGTACACGCAACATCATATCTGGCAGCTGCCGAAAGTATGGTTAGTTTTTCCATGATACGATCCATCTGCAAAATTTCTCTCATATCCAGTATCCCTCCGCAAAAATGCCGAACATCCGTTCTTTTTACATCATATCACAAGAACAAATGTTCGGCAAGTGCAATTTTTCTTTTATTTTATATGGGCTGCGAAGTTACTGTTCGCAGAGTAACCCTTGAACCGTAATGTACTCTTTGTATTGCGGTTTACAGAGGCACCTGCGAGCAGTCTCCTATCTGCCCTGATGCAGCATCCATGGATAAATCAGTGAAATTGCTCCGCCGATTCCGGCAGAAGCTGCACAGGTAAACACTAAGGCCCCTGCAATTCCGCCAAAGAAATATCCAATTGCCAGAAAAACGGCAACAATTACTAAAATAATGCAACGCAGCAAAATCTGGATCATACTCTTAACCGTATCCATCGCAGACGCCGGAACAAGAGCTTCCAGCAAAAGCCCAACTTCCGAAAACATAAAATCCGCCACCAGATACGTCAGATACCACAGAAGCATAATTCCCGGTTTTTCATGCAGAAGCAATGCCGAAACCACCAGTGCCGGAAGCAGATCCATCGCACAGAGGGATGTTCCTGCAAGCACTCCGAAGAAAACTTTCTTGTATGGATTCTCCGGCACCAGAAACAGCCAGTTTCGCGCAGTCTCCTGTGCAATCGGATTTCCCATATTCCGGAAGAAAAGTACAAAAAACAAAATACAGCCCGGCACCAGAAATCCGGACACCTCCATGATCCTGACACAAAACAGGGAAATACCGACACTGACCAGCAGGTAAAACAGCATCGTATTGGTTATGATTCCAAATTTTGACGTACGTTTACGGCAATAAATTTCCTTTGTAAAAAACACGGATGCGCCCCAGCCCTTTAAGTTTCCTTCCTTTGCTGCTTTTTTGCATGTGCTTTTCCTGCGATAACCCGTCCTTCTTTTGCTGCCTCAAGCATCTGTGCACGTTTTCCCGCGGAAGCCAGCGCATCTTCGTAAAAATCCGCTTTCATATGCCAGATGGCAAAAATCAGTACCGCCACACTTACAAGCAGCAATCCCAGATAAACCAGAAACGGGAACATTTCCCCATTTACGGCACACATAATCATGCCTTTGTACCAGCCGATGACCGGAAGATACCGCAGCCAGTGACTGGCAAAAGTCATATGTGCTGCTTCAAGCAGGTTCTGCCCATTCGCCAGATATGTTCCTCCTGCAATCATTCCAAGCAGTACAACAATTCCCGCGATCAAAGGAAACACATATGGTTTTAATTTTTCGTGTGTGGTGCAGACCGTATATGTCAATACAATCATAAGTCTCTGAACACCAGAAGCAGAATCCACCCTGCAAAAATGGCTACAACTGCCGATGCCCCCAATCCCATATTTACAACGAGATTTGGAATCTGAAAAACCAGATATATGGACGCGAAAACTGTTGCCACCATCTGAAAACTCAGTCGAAACATCAACACGGACTGTGGTTTCATCGGTGCCGTAAACAACAGATTCACGTCTGCCATCTGGAAAATATCCGTACCGTCCTTAGAACCGGAATACATTCCCCAAAGTAATATCGCAAGAAAAACAATCATCACTCCGGCTTCCACATAGGTTTTGATTGCGGCAATCTCCTGTGGCGTTTTTTGCGTTTCTTCCTCTTCCATTGCTTCTTCCTGTACGCGATCCGCCTCCGAAGACGATTCCACAGTTTCCAGCGACTGTTGCTTTTCTACCATGGAACCGACCACGCCACCAATCAGTCCAAATATGATTCCAAATCCAAAAATGGCAAGAATGATCACGAGAAATGTACTTCGAAACATCTTTTTTATCGTGTTCCAAAAGGTATGCCATGCATAATAACCCCATAACCGCATCACCTACACCTCTCTCTCCAGAGCCGCGCCCTCTGTGATCTCAAAGAAAATATCTTCCAGACTTTTATTGTTATCCTTTAAATTTTCACGCTCAACCACAGCGGCTACCCGCCCCTGTTTCATGATATAAGTGGTATCCCATAATTCTTCCATACTGTCAATCATGTGCGTGCTGACCAGTACCATGCAGCCACTGTCCCGCAATTCCTCAAACACCTTTTTCAGTTCTTTGATGGCATGTGGGTCCAGTCCGATCATTGGCTCATCAAACAGTACCAGCCGTGGTCTCGGCAAAAGTCCACAACAGATGGACAGTTTCTGCTGCATCCCTTTTGACAGCTCATCCCCGAATTTTTTCTTTTTATCTGTCAGATCAAACCGTTCCAGCAATGCATCTTTATAGGCTTTATAATCCTTTAATTTATATGCCCGTGCAATAAATTCCATATGTTCATCCACAGTCAGGTTCGGATACAACGATGGAATTTCCGGAATATATCCCATGATCTTTTTCGCCTCGATGGACTTATTTTCGAGACCGTTTACCTGTATCTGTCCCTGATATTTCAGAAATCCCATAATACATTTTATAATCGTGCTTTTTCCTGCACCGTTAGGTCCAAGCAGTACTCCGATGCGCCCATCCTCTATGGTAAGATTGATATCATCATTTGCAAGCACCCTGCGGTATCGTTTCGTCACATGTACAACTTCTAACATAACCATTTCCCTTTCTTTTTCTTACTAACATGTTCCATGTGTTTACGATATCACATTCATTTGCTGCAAACCATCTTCTTTTCCTTAAAAAACCTTAACGCTTCCTTAATATCTCTTCGCGCATTTGCCCACGCCCTTCCTCTGGTATTTCTCGCCAATCACATAACCGGTCTCCCCAATTGCAAGCTGTGGATACGGAATATCCTCGTAACATATCCGATGCATGCTCCACTTTGTTTTTCTGTAATAAGCCATGCGTTCTCATTATCTGCCAGTGCATTTACAAAGGACTGCATCTGCTCACCAGCTACTGTTATTGTCCTTAACCACTGTGGAATAAAAAACGAGGCCATCGCAAGCGACGGCCCCATCTTAATATTACTCTTCTTCTCTGTGCATGGAGAATGTTTCCATATGATAATTCTTCAAATTGTCAAGAATCTGACGATCATCTGCTTTCTGAAGAAGTTCGTCACGGAACTTCTTTGTCACAAGCATATCGTTAAAGGAGCTTGGTCCACCGACGCAGCCTCCTTCACATGCCATACCTTCAATGAAGTCATCCGGCAGCTTGCCAGCCTTCATAAGCATCAGGAACTTGCGGCACTCTGCGGCACCGTTTGCCTTGCATACTTTCGGCTCAATGCCAGCTTCCATCTCTTTCATGCTCTCGACAACTGCTGCGGTAACTCCACCGGAGTTTGCGAAACGCTTGCCGTATACGGAAGACTCCTGATAGCTGGTATCGCTTGGCTGCAGTTCTACGCCCTTGGCACTCATGATGGCACGCATCTCACTGTATGTCAGCACATAATCTGCATTGCCCTCAATCTTCTGATCGACAACTTCAGACTTCTTTGCTACACATGGTCCGACAAATACAGTCACAGCATCCGGATCCTGTGCTTTGATCATACGGGATACCGCACACATTGGAGAGATGGTTGTGGAAATCTTATCTGCCATCTCTGGGAAGTGCAGACGAACCATATTAACAAATCCGGACAGCAGGAAGTTACTTTCTTCTCTCCTGCCTTGTATGCCTCTACCCACTCTGCGGCTTCGGAAGCAGCGGTCATATCTCCACCTAATCCGGCTTCGATAAATCCGTTGAACCCAACTTCCTGCATAGCTTTCTTCCAGCTTCCCATTGTGATATTTGCACCAAACTGTCCCTCGGTAGCAGGTGCTGCAATCACGTATACTTTCTTATCAGACTTTAAGGCATTGATGACATCAACCATAAATGTCTTAGATCCGATTGCTCCGAACGGACAGCTATGGATACATTTACCACAGCGGATACACTTGGAATCATCAATTACAGAAATACCGTATTCATTGTATGTAATCGCATTGACCGGACATGCAAATTTACATGGTCTCTTCAAATGCGCGATTGCATTGTAAGGACATGCAGCTGCACATCGTCCACACTCTTTACATTTCTGCGGATCAATGTGGGAACGATGACGTCCCGCCTCAATGGCACCGAATTTACATGCATTGATACATGCCTTTCCCATACAGTTCTGACAGTTTTCTGTAACGGTATAACTGGAAATCGGGCAGTCCTCACAGGCTGCACTGATTACCTGAATCACATTTCCATTATCCTCCGGTCCTGGGGCTTTGCCCTCTGCAAGACGGACACGCTGGCGGATAATCTCTCTCTCTTTGTAGATACAGCAACGGAACTGTGGTGTCGGGCCCGGAATCAGACGAACCGCGATGTGGTCTCTCTGAGCATCAAGAGTCCCTTCAAATGCCAGTTTTGCAACCTCACGCAAAACGGCATGTTTGATCTTGATTACATTTTCATCAGCGTACATAAAATCTCCTTTGCTTTTTCGTGGTTTCTGTTAAGCATAATATGTTCTTATTGTACATAAATTTTCATTAAAAAGCTATAGATGTATCTATCAAAATACATCAGGCGGTGCGATTTTATGGATAATATGAATACGATGGACTTCAATCAGAAAATTGATGTTTCTCTGCGCGCTTCGCTTGAGGCAACTCCCGTCGAACGAAACGCTTCCGATGATCTGTCCACAGGGAGCAGCTCTGACGGGTTCTGGAACCTGATTGTTCTGTACACCGGTTCTCCACAGACGTTACAGAATGAATTTCCTTCCTCTTCCTTTACCTTTCTCCTTGGAAATTATGCCATAGTGAAAATCTCCGAGGACGACATTTCATCACTTGCCGCCTTTCCACAAGTAATATATATCGAACGTCCAAGACAGCTTTTCTTTGAGATTGTTTCTGCCCGGCAGGCTTCCTGTCTGAGTGCCATTCAGGAAAACAGCAGCTATGGTCTGACCGGAAAAGGCATTCTGATTTCTGTGATAGACTCCGGTATTGACTATGCGCATCCCGATTTTTGCAATCCGGACAAAACCACACGGCTGGTTGCTCTCTGGGACCAGACCATCCTCGCTGATCCTTCTGCTGGACGCTTTGCCCCCGCCGGTTATTCACAGGGTACACTTTTTTCTCCGGAACAGATCAATGCGGCACTTCAGGCAGACACTTTTGAGCAGCGCATGGAACTTGTACCCAGCACAGATGTCACAGGGCACGGAACCCATGTCGCCGGTATTGCCGCCGGAAACGGCCGTGCCTCCGGCGGACTCTACCGCGGAGTTGCCCCGGAATCCTCACTTCTTGCCGTCAAACTCGGCTCGCCCGATCCAAAGGGATTTCCAAACACGCTCGAACTGATGCAGGCGGTCGATTTTTCCGTAAGATATGCCATCGAACATACCGTGCCTCTTGTCATCAACCTGAGTTTTGGAAATACTTACGGCTCCCACAGCGGAACATCCCTTCTGGAAACCTACCTGGACTATGTCTCAAATCTCGGACGCATTAATATTGTTGTCGGAAGTGGAAATGAGGGAAACAACGGCGGGCCGGCCAGCGCCCGACTGGCTTCTTTAGAATCTGCCAGAATTGAATTTGCCGTTGGAAATTATGAATCTTCTCTTTCGATTCAGATCTGGAAAAATTATTGGGATGATATTCGTTTTCAGCTGACTCCTCCGGGACTCGGAACCTCATTTAAAATTCCCAATCAGCCCGGCAGCTGGCGCTTTTCCTTTGGCACCACACAGATTCTGGTGTACTACGGACTTCCCTCCCCTTATAGTCTGTATCAGGAAATTGCCATCGATCTGCTGCCGCGGCGGGACTATATTTCGGGAGGTGTCTGGTTTTTTACCGCAGAAGCACGGTCTGTCATCGAAGGAATTATTGATCTGTGGATGCCGGCGGCCGCTATCCGCGGGACTGCCACACAATTTCTCACGCCGACAACGGAAACCACTCTCACGATACCTTCCACCGCCGGAAATGTCATTACCGTCGGTGCCTACGATTCTTCCACCAATACGCTCGCCCCTTTTTCCGGCAGAGGATATACCTGGAATACCGGACAGGTAAACCGGATCTGGTCGCTCCCGGTGTCGACATCACCAGCTGTGCTGTCGGGGGCGGTTACGAATCCCGAAGCGGCACCTCCATGGCTGCTCCTTTTGTAAGCGGCAGCTGCGCACTGCTCATGCAGTGGGGCATTCTACAGAACAATGATCCCTTTCTATATGGCGAAAAAATGAAAGCATATCTGATCCGAGGTGCCAGACAGCTTCCATTTTCCGTTTCCTACCCCAATCCGCAGAGCGGATACGGAGCACTCTGCGTCAGCAGCAGCCTGACGTTTGTGTGATATGCTCCACTATTCTGCGATAAAGGCTTCATAAAATTTTTCTTTTGGCACAGGTTTTCCAAAGTAAAATCCCTGGATCATCTCTGCCTTTGTTTTCTTTAAAATATCTACCTGCTCTTTTGTCTCGATTCCCTCGACGATACAGTGAATTCCCAGATCATTGATCATGGAAGTCATATAGTCGAGGAGAATCCGGCTTTTGCGGTTATTGGTAATTTCGGTTACCATGGACCGGTCAATCTTTGCAGAATCAAAATCATACTGGATCAGTACCGCAAGATTGGAATAATGACTTCCGAAATCATCCATTGACAGTCTGAATCCGAGTTCTTTGAGGCTGTTTGCAACATTTTCAATAGAACATGATCCATGTCTCCCACGGTCTCCGTTACCTCATATGGATCAGTTCCACCGGAATATCATATTTTTGAACCATCTGCGTTACTTTTTCAATAAGTTCCGGATACATGATCGTCATCTTCGAGAAATTCACGGATATTGGCACCGTACGATGTCCTTCCCGGATCTGTTCCTTCTGATAACGAAATACTTCATCCAGAACAAACAGGTCAATCATATGCACCAGATTGTAATGTTCCAGCACCGGAATAAACATCCCCGGTCCCACAATGCCCAATTCATCATCCAGCTGCCGGATCAGTGCCTCCGCGCCCTCTGTGCGCCCTGTGTGGATATCCACTTTCGGCTGCAGATATACCAGATACCTTCCACGCTCCATCAGATCGTTGATCTCATCTATCACGCTCTGCTCCATGCGCTTCATCACGGTTGTGCCATGCATCAGCTTAAGCTTATCGTTGCTCATAAGAACCTCTGCCTCTGCAATCTGGCTGCGTGTCTGCGGATGCGCACTCCAGCTGTATCCCATCGCCACGCCAAAGCCAAGTCCGGCAAGCCTTTTCTGCAGATTTTCCACCTGCTGCTCCATTTCCTGCCGTTTAATGTTGATACACAAAATCAGCATCTCATCCTCATCATACCGGTAAATCCGGTAATTGGGAAACATGGATTTCAATAGTTCCGCAACTTCCATCAGTCTGCGGTTGCCGCTGATATAGCCAAACTGTTTATTAATCTCCGACAGATGGATCACATCGGTCGTGATTACGCCAAGTGAACGAAACATATTGTCCGCACCAGTGCGTGCCATAACGGACAATCCCTCCCGGTTCCAGAGACCTGTCAGTTTGTCATGTGTGCGGTCATATTCCTGCTGTTCCTGAAGATTGCGAAGTTCAATCCGCGCAGCCAGTGTCGTGCCAAGCATGGAAAGAACATCGGCCTCCTCGAGGTGTCTGTGTGGGTTTAAAACCATTAAAATTCCAAGCAGATGATCTCCGGTATACAAAGAAATCCCGGCTGCAGACCATGCACGTAGTTCTGCCAGATATTCATAGATCACCGGATGACTTTCTCTCAGCGACTTGATATCCGGAATCACCACGTCCCCAAGTTGTCCTATTTCCTGAATAACTCCTTCTGCATCTCCTGACTCAATTTCCTCGGTCACAAGTCTTGCCATCATCTGTGCCGTATCCCTGTGACACTCTTCCACATAGCGGATACCGCCCTCTTTTGCATAGGCAAGCACAACACAGTCCGCGTCAAAATACTGGCGCAGCGCTTCAAATGTCTGCATAAGGGCATCTCCGATTCCCTCGCTTCCAAGCGCTTCCATACAGGTACGGAGCTGTCTTAACATGGATTTTTCATTGCCTTGTGCGAGAATCGGTTCCACCGGATCTGCCGTTTCCGGCTCCTGATTTTCTTTGATCTGATCATAAAAAACAATCCGGTTTTTTCCGCCTCTTTTCGCCGCGTAAACTGCCCGGTCTGCCTCATAATAAAAATCCGGAAAACTGATTCTTCGTCCGTCCAGTTTCGCAGCACCGATAGATACGGAATATTCCATATCAAAGATAATCTTTTTCAAATTTTCACGCAGGGAGACACAAAATTCTTCCATTTCAACAGAATTCTGAAAGCCGGAAGCAAACACCGCGAATTCATCTCCCCCAAGCCAG
>ERZ860009.390-NODE-390-length-20551-cov-1.881294_pt1 | contig 20551 bp, 15 predicted proteins | sample MGYA00510114_ERZ860009 | MGnify/ENA primary metagenome ERZ860009 (study PRJEB30046, sample SAMN00715177) | human gut metagenome | study: EMG produced TPA metagenomics assembly of the A metagenome-wide association study of gut microbiota in type 2... | reverse complement strand
CATAGTGATTAGCGTTTAACGATTAATGGATAGTGGACATCCACAAGCAAAATACTAATTATTAAACACTAACCGCTAAACACTAAAATATAGTTTATCATGAAGAAAATAATAATTCTGATGTGCGCAACTGCTTTATTGAGCAGTTGCCATATCTACAAATCATACGACAGACCCGAAGATATTACAGTAGAAGGCCTATATCGGGACACCATTGCCGGTGGCGATACACTTGCCGCAGATACTGCCAATTTCGGTAATCTGCCCTGGAAAGAAGTGTTTACGGATGCACAGTTACAGACACTTATCGAACAGGCATTGACCAACAATGCCGACCTTCGCAGTGCTGCACTCACCGTAAAGCAGGCTCAGGCAGCACTGATGTCCGCACGTCTGGCTTATGCTCCCATGCTGACTCTCTCTCCGCAAGGAACGGTAAGCAGCTTCGACAAAGGTAAAGCCACACAGACGTATTCGCTTCCTGTGACAGCAAGCTGGCAGATAGATCTGTTCGGTCAGTTGCTGAACCCCAAGCGTAAGGCTCAAGTCTCACTGAAACAGACACAGTTCTATGAACAGGCTGTACAGACACAAGTGATTGCAAACGTAGCCAATATGTACTATACGCTGCTAATGCTCGACCGCCAGTTGCAAATAAGCGAAAGCACCTGTGACATCCTGAAACGCAACCTTGAAACCGTAGAAGCAATGAAAGAGGCTGCTATGGCTAACAGTGCAGCCGTAGAGCAAAGCCGCACCGCCTATGCACAAGTACTGGCTTCCCTGCCCGATATCCGCCAAAGCATCCGTGAAACGGAAAACGCACTATGCCTGATGCTGAACCAACCTGCACAGAGCATTGCACGTGGTACATTGGAACAGCAGCAGTTACCTGCCGAATTCTCTACCGGTATTCCTTTGCAACTGTTGTCCAACCGTCCCGATGTAAAAGCTGCTGAAATGTCACTGGCAGCAAGCTACTACGACACCAACAGCGCACGTGCAGCTTTCTATCCGCAAATCACCTTAAGCGGTTCTGCCGGCTGGACCAACAGTGCAGGTTCCGCTATTATCAATCCAGGAAAGCTGCTGGCATCCGCTATCGGTTCGCTCACACAACCTCTGTTCTACCGCGGTGCCAACATTGCCCGGTTGAAACAAGCAAAGGCACAGGAAGAGCAAGCCAAAATCCAGTTCCAGACCACACTGCTCAAGGCCGGAAATGAAGTAAGCAATGCTTTGTATCAATATCAAATGACCTCGGACAAAGCCATTTCACGTGAAATTCAAGTGAATTCTGCCCGTAAAGCTGCGGAAGATACAAAAGAATTGTTTAACTTAGGCACGTCAACCTATTTGGAAGTCTTGTCCGCCGAACAGTCTTACCTCAGCGCACAGCTTTCGGAAGTGGCCGACACCTTCGACCGCATGCAGTCTGTAATCAGCCTGTATCAAGCATTGGGCGGAGGAAGAGAATAATATCAGTTACGGGTTATGGGTTATAAGTTATTTTTGACGGCTCATCTCCCATAACTCATAACTTATAATTTATAACTCATAACTAATTACTATGATTAGTCCATTAGCATCTGTAGATTCTACCGCAAAAATCGGTAAGAATGTAACCATTCAGCCTTTCGCTTACATCGAAGGAGATGTGGAAATCGGTGACGACTGCGTGATTATGTCAAATGCAAGTATCCTCAAGGGTACGCGTTTAGGTAAAGGAAATAAAGTACACCATGGTGCCGTACTGGGTAGTGAACCGCAAGATTTTCATTACACAGGCGAAGCAAGTCGGTTGATTATCGGTGACAACAACGACATTCGTGAAAATGTGGTTATCAGCCGTGCCACGCACGAAAGCGGATGTACGCGCATTGGCGATAGTAACTATCTAATGGACGGTGTTCACCTCTGCCACGACGTACAAGTAGGCAATCACTGTGTACTGGGAATTAAGAGCACGGTGGCTGGCGACTGCCACATAGACGACTGTACAATCCTGAGCAGTAATGTTATCCTACATCAGAATTGTCACATAGGCAGTTGGGTATTGATTCAGGCAGGTTGCCGCATCTCAAAAGATGTACCGCCTTATGTTATAATGAACGGCAATCCGGCAGAATATCACGGTATCAATGCGGTGGTACTCCAGCATAAGCATCAGGTTACCGAGCGTATTCTGCGCCATATAGTCAATGCTTACCGCCTGGTATATCAAGGGAATTTCAGTATACAGGACGCTTTACAGAAGATTGAAGATCAGGTTCCGATGAGTGATGAGATACATAATATCATCAACTTTATCCGTAACTCAAAAGGTATTGTAAAGTAAACCTCGGCATATAAGAAAAAAGGCTTGCAGAAGTCCTGTGAATAAGACATCTGCAAGCCTATATTTTATATACCGGTTTTATTGCTATTCAGAGTATTATAACCCTCGTACCTACTTGAAACGCAACATCCCGAAAAATTCCGGACAATGGAAGTTCGGCTTTTCCAAATCAATGGGATTCCATGACAGGAAATGAGGAGTCTGCAACTTATCACCGCATTTATAGAAATTGGCACGAATGGCCTTACCGTCCAATGAGGTGATATTATGCATAAAGAAAGCGGAATAAGGTATCACCAAAGCTACTTCCCAACTGCAATCTCCTATCCGTTCCTCAAAATCCTTCTGTCCCAAAGAAGACCAACGCTGCACTTTATCAAGCACTTCCTGCGGTGCATGTTGACGGTTGGAGCGTCCTGTTCCCGCACCGATAAGCAGTCTTCCAACACAGTTACATTCCATGTTATAATATACTCCGTCTCCGGCAGGAATGGAAAAGAACTCCACACAGGCATCTTCCCAAACCGGCCCGTTGTCTTTGCCCGCTACTGCGCGTACGCTGGCTTCTTTCACTTTATAATGAATCAGGATAGCGTTGTCCGTATAAGCAATACGGAACTTTACGTCCGGACAGTACGGATATGTCGTCCAATTCACTGTATTAACCGGCTGAAAAGCCACTTTTTCTTCATCCAAAAGAGCAGGCACCGCTTCTACCGGTATATTTGCCATACTCACTTTCTTGACATCCAGTTCTTTCATCATCTTATTTTTAGGAGTTAATGCGAATAAGGGTAAGACACAGCAACCCATCATCGCCGCCATTATACACCTTTTCAAATGCAGAAGCTATGAATTTCTGCATTTCCGGAGTATGTTCTTCTACGCTTTGAAGCAATTTGAATTGAGCCTTTGTGCGCACCAGGTTATGTTCCGGATATTGAATTTTATAATAGGTATCGCCATTGATATAGTCAGCCAGGAAACGCACGCACTGCATATAAGGGAACAGAGCAGCCGCATAGGGCAGGTTCTCTATCTCTACCGGCAGCAGGAAAGATTTGGCCGATTCCAGATAGCCTTTTGTGAATGCCTTGAATATTTCCATATTGAAATTCACATTCGCAAGGTCTTTATCATCTTCCAAACCGGTATTGGCTCCCGAACGCAGGAAATCGCCAAAGTCGGAAAAGACGAAACTGGGCATTACGGTATCGAGGTCGATGACACAAAGTACATTGCCACTTTCATCAAACATCATATTATTGACTTTCGTATCGCAATGGCAAACCCGCTTGGGTAACTTGCCTTCACGATGCAGGCGCTCCGCTTTGCACATTTCCTCTGCACGGCGCTCTATCCATCCAGAAAATACCGTACTTCCTTTACACGTCCGACAGCATCGGCCGCCACGGCATCGCGAAGCTGTTTCAAACGGAATTCCATATTATGGAAGTCGGGAATCGTCTCGCCCAGTTTATCGGGAATATCGGCAAGCATTGCCTGGAAATTACCGAAAGCTACGCCTGCATAATACGAATATTCGGGGTTAACCGTTTCGTAGGTCCTTGCATTGGGAATAAACGCCATGACACGCCAATAACTCTCACCATCATGCCAATAAGTCTTCCTGTATCGGCAGGAAAGAAATGCAGCACCTTACGTTCAATGTCTTTCTCGCCTTTCTCTTCCAGTTTCTTACGGATATGAGTGGTTACGGCATTGATATTGGCCTGCAACATTTCTACGTTTTGGAAAATGGCATGATTGATACGCTGCAATACATAATCGGGGGCATCAGCCTCGAGAGTGCTTACTTTATAGGTGTCATTAATAAGACCGGCCCCTAAAGGATTGATTTCTTGAACTGTACCCTGCAATTGAAAATGAGATACGATAGATAAAAGGTCTTTCATGATAATAAATAAATTAATTTATGATACAAATATACGCTCTTTATTACATATAATAAGTTTATTATTGTCCGATGAACATCCAAAAATATACATTTAAACAAACATAACCGCAAAATCCAAATAATAAATGAGAATCTTTGTACAAAATATCCTTATATTTGTGACTGAAACCTTAAAAATGACTCAACGTGCAGAAGCTTATCATCAGATTATTCTTTATTTTAGCGAGTGCGGCTTTCGCAAATGTGTATGGGCAGAACATAACCTTTAACCACCTTACCACCGACGACGGATTATCTCAGTTTTCCGTAAACAGCTTATATGTTGATGAAAACGGCATCCTATGGATTGGCACACGCGAAGGGTTGAACCGTTACAATGGAGACGATATACAGACCTACAAGCTACAGAAGAACAATCCCAACAGCCTTTTCTGCAATACCGTATCCCGCATTACGGGCAATCATAACGGGAAAATATATCTGCTCTGCACCGAAGGAGTGGCGGAATTCAACCTTGCTACCCAAAAATTCACTACGTTAATACAAGGCAATATCAACAGCATCTATTACAATGACGGACTTTTTATCGGCAAAAAGAATGAAATATACCGTTATAACGAGGAAACTGGAAATTTCGACCTTTACTATCAACTCCCGGACCGAAATCTGGAAATAGTCTGTATACACATCAATAAGGATGTACTATGGCTGGGAACAACAACCAACGGCGTATACTGCCTGAATATTGACAAAAAAGAACTGACGCATCCCATTCAGAAAGGAAATATTACCAGTTTTTATCAGGACAGCGAAAGTGAATTGTGGATTGGCAGTTGGGAAGAAGGACTGTTCCGTGTAAAAGCAGACGGAACAATAGAAAACTTCAAATACAATGCCAAAGACCCACACAGTCTCTCCTCCAATTTCGTCAGGGCCTGCTGTGAGGACAATTTGGGCAATATATGGATAGGTACTTTCAACGGATTAAACCGATACAATAAAATAACCGGATTATTCCAGAACCATACAGCCAATGACACACAAGCCGACGGGCTCACCCACTCTTCCATCTGGTGTATCGTAAAAGATAACCAAGGTACACTTTGGTTGGGAACCTATTTCGGCGGTGTCAACTACTTCAATCCGGAATATGAAATCTACACCCGTTATTCCTACTCTTCCAACGAGAAGAAAGGGCTGAGCAATCCGGTTGTAGGACGCACCATTGAGGATAGAGACGGCAATCTGTGGATAGGAACCGAAGGCGGCGGACTGAATTATTACAACCGCCGCACACGCGAATTCAAATGGTATCGCCCACAGGAAGGACGTAACAGCATTTCGCATAATAATGTAAAAGCGCTTTATTATGATGCCGATAAAGAAATTATATGGATAGGCACTCATTTGGGCGGTCTTAACAAACTGGATATACGCTCAGGGCATTTTACCCATTACCGCATGGAAGAAGGTAATCCTAACACTCTTCCATCAGACATTATCCGCGATATCATTCCCTACAAAAGCCTGCTGATTATAGCCACACAAAACGGAGTATGCCTCTTTGACCCCGCTAACGGACAATGCCAACAACTGTTCAAAGATAGCAAAGAAGGAAAATCCATTAAAATGGTAGCAGATGTCACATTCGATTCGGAGGGTACACTATGGATTGCTGCCACTGGAGAAGGAGTATTCAGTTATCGTTTTGACACCTGCAGACTGACAAACTACCGCCATGATGCCACCAACCCGAACAGTCTCAGCAATAACAATGTGAACAATATAACGCAAGATAGCAAAGGCAACCTGTGGTTCTCCACCTCGGGTAGCGGTCTGGACTTATATCGCCCCGCAACCAATGATTTTGAAAATTTCGACAAGGAAAGGAACGGTCTGGCCAGTGACTGCATTTATGAAACACAAGAATCTCCCAGCAGCGGCAAATTACTGCTCATCACCAACGAAGGATTCTCCATCTTTAACTACAAAAATAAGACTTTTAATAATTACAGTGCTGAAAACGGTTTCCCGTTGACAGCCGTCAACGAAAATGCACTCTGTGTCACCTGCGACGGTGAAATATTTCTGGGAGGCATACAAGGCATGATTTCTTTCCATGAAATGGAACTGAACTTTACCCCAAAACCTTATAAGATTATCCTCTCACGGCTCATCGTCAACGGTAGGGAAATCTCTGTAGGAGATAAAACCGGCATCTTGCAGCACTCTTTATGCCACACCGGAGAGATAACCCTCAATGCAGACCAAAGCATGTTCAGTATAGAGTTTGCCACATCCAATTACATACCTGCCAACAAAGACGATATTATTTACAGACTGGAAGGCTTTTCCAATGAATGGACAAGCACGCGAGGGCTGCATACCATTACTTACACCAATTTGAATGCAGGCACTTACACATTGCTCATCAAGCCGGAAGGAAAAGACGAAAACCTTTGTCCGCAAGCACAGCTCACCATTCATGTATTGCCGCCGTACTACAAAACAACACTTGCCTACTTCATATATATTATCATAACGGGAGCGGTTCTGTGGTATCTGATACGCGCCTACAAATCAAAAATCAAACTACGCGAATCTTTGAAATACGAACAGAAACATATTCAGGATGTAGAAGCGCTGAACCAATCCAAATTGCGCTTCTTCACCAACATCTCGCATGAGTTCCGCACTCCTCTGACTCTTATTGTGGCTCAGGTAGAAACCTTGCTGCAATTACAGAACTTCACACCTGCCATCTACAACAAGATATTGGGCATTTATAAAAACAGTATCCAGCTACGCGAGCTAATAACCGAATTACTCGACTTCCGCAAGCAGGAACAGGGCCATATGAAGATTAAAGTCAGTCCGCACAACATCGTGAATTTTCTGTATGAAAACTATCTGCTGTTCCTTGAATATGCCAGTGCCAAACAAATCAACTTCAATTTTGAAAAAGAGACTGACGAACTCGAAGTATGGTACGACCAGAAGCAAATGCAGAAAGTTATCAATAACCTCTTATCCAATGCTATCAAGCATACGGAAAAAGAAGATACCATTACGCTCAGTGTAAAGGAAGAACGGAATAACGTTATAATTTGTGTAAAAGATACGGGAAGCGGTATCGATGCAAAGGAGATAGATAAGATATTCGACCGCTTTTATCAGATAGAACCGACCGGTTCTACTGATGCCGGCAAGAGCGGCACTGGTATAGGACTGGCTTTGACCAAAGGTATTATAGAATTACATCATGGTTCCATCCGTGTAGAAAGCGAACTTGGCAAAGGTACAAGCTTTATCGTTACACTACGCTTGGGTAACGAATTCTTTACAGAAGAACAAATCAACCGGAATCCGGATTGCGTACATCAGATTGAAATTTCCAAATCCGAAGCAGATGCTTTCCTGAAAACCGAACTGGAAGAAAATGCTCCCATCAAACGTATTCCGGATGCCAAACTATTGATTGTAGAGGATAATGAGTCCATCCGCGAAATGCTTGCCAACATCTTCAAGCCATTCTATCAGATATTGATGGCAGCCAACGGAGAAGAAGGCTGGGAACTGGTACGCAGTGAAATGCCCTGCATTGTGGTAAGCGATGTGGTCATGCCCAAAATGTCGGGTACAGAACTATGCAAACTCATAAAAACGGATTTCAACACCTGCCATATCCCCGTAGTGTTATTGACTGCACGCACTGCCATTGAATCGAATATCGAAGGATTGCGGATCGGCGCGGACGATTACATAACCAAACCGTTCAATACAAACTTACTGATATCCCGCTGCAACAACCTGGTGAATTCACGCATCCCTTACAGGAAAAATTCAGCAAGCAACCGCAAACGGCTGCACATATGCTTGCTACCAATCCGATTGACAAAGACATTCTGGACCGTGCCATGTCTATCATCGAACAACATCTGGACGACACAGAATTCAATGTCAATGTCTTTGCCAGAGAAATGGCAATGGCGCGCACCAACTTGTTCACCAAACTGAAGGCCATTACAGGACAAACCCCAAACGAATTTATACTGACTATCCGTTTGAAGAAAGGTGCTTTGATGTTGCGCAATAATCCGGAACTGAACATTACGGAAATTTCCGATAAGATAGGATTCAGTTCCTCACGCTACTTCAGCAAGTGCTTTAAGGACATCTATCATGTCAGCCCGCTGGCTTATCGCAAAGGAGAGGAAGCTGATAAAGACGAGGAAGAAACAGTAAATGAAAAATAAGAATTCTGCACTTTTGTACTTTTTATGATTCCGTGTGTACTCTTTTATACACACAGACCGGAAGATAGCGCATATCTTTGGACTTAGAATAAAACTTTAAAGTCCAAAGGCTATGAAATATTTATCTAATCTTCTACCGTATCTTCCAAGTACGGTCCTTTTGATAGGATGTGGCAATCCGTCTAAACAAGAAGCCAAGAGTGACCAACCGCAAAAGCCAATGTTATCTACCTGATCGCTGACGACTTGGGCATCGGCGACCTCAGCTGCTACGGTGCCACTAAAATAAGTACCCCGAATATAGACCGCCTTGCCGGTCAGGGTATGCAATTCACCAATGCATATGCCACCTCTTCCACAAGTACCCCTTCCCGCTTCGGACTGCTTACAGGTATGTATCCCTGGCGGCAAGAGAACACAGGCATTGCACCGGGTAATTCCGAACTGATTATTGATACAGCTTGTGTCACAATGGCCGATATGTTCAAGGAGGAAGGCTATTACACCGGAGCCGTCGGCAAATGGCATTTGGGATTAGGTCCTAAAGGTGGCACAAACTTCAATCACGAAATCAGGCCGAATACTCAAGACATAGGCTTCAACTATGAATTTATCATTCCTGCCACAGTAGACAGGGTTCCTTGTGTGTTCGTAGAAAATGCCCATGTTGTAGGGCTTGATCCCCAAGATCCCATTACTGTCAGCTACCAGCACAAAGTGGGCGACTGGCCTACAGGGCTTGAAAATCCTGAATTGGTAAAGATGAAACCCAGCCAGGGGCATAATAATACCATTATCAACGGTATCCCCCGTATCGGTTGGATGACCGGTGGCAAATCTGCTCTTTGGGTGGATGAAGATATTGCAGATATCATTACCGGAAAAGCCAAAGATTTTATCGTTGCACATAAAAACGAACCTTTCTTCCTGTATATGGGTACACAAGATGTACACGTTCCCCGAGTCCCTCATCCGCGTTTTGCAGGGAAAAGTGGTTTAGGACCGCGTGGTGACGTTATTTTACAACTGGACTGGACAGTCGGCGAGATCATGCACACCCTCGATAGTCTGGATATTGCTGATAATACAATCTTCGTATTATGCAGCGACAACGGTCCCGTCATTGATGATGGTTATCAAGACCAGGCCTTTGAATTGCTGAACGGCCACACCCCCATGAAACATTACCGGGGCGGCAAGTATAGCGCATTCGATGCCGGAACCCGTATTCCATTTATCGTACGCTGGCCGAATGGTATCAAACCGGGCAAACAACAGGCTCCATTTTCCATGATTGATGTATATGCTTCATTTGCAGCCCTGCTGAATCATGAACTTCCTACAGGTGTTGCCCCTGACAGCCGCGACCAACTCAACAACTTCCTTGGCACGGACACCATCGGGTGCGACTATGTGGTACAACAGAATCTGAATAATACTCTATCCATCATTCAGAATAACTGGAAATACATCGAACCGAGTGACAAACCGGCTTTGGAACATTGGACTAAAATGGAAACGGGAAACAATCCCCAACCACAACTTTATGACTTATCTGTAGACCCTTCCGAAAAAGAAAATTTGGCTGGAACTCACCCAGATAAAGTAAAAGAACTGGCTATTCTGCTGGAAAAAGTAAAAGCTGCAAAAACCAAGTAAATAAGGACTAAGCAGAGCACCGATTGTCCGCAGATAATGTACAATATCAGATTATTTGCGGACAATTAGTGAATATCTCTACCTTTATTAGCCTATACTTTTGCGAAGAGATTTTCCGATTTTGAACAAGACTGATAAAAGCCTTTTTTTAAATAACCAATTAAATTAATATTTATGAAACAGAAATCTAATCTATTCAAAACATTAGGTATTATGTTGCTCTTTGTGCTATTCGCCACACAAGCTAATGCACAAAACATTACAGTAACAGGTACAGTAAGTGACAATTTAGGTCCTGTGATTGGTGCCTCCATACAAGTGGAAGGAACCAGCAACGGATGTATTACAGACATTGACGGAAATTACACACTTCCCAACGTACCGTCCAATGCGACTCTCGTATTCTCGTATATCGGTTATCAGACCCAAAAAATAGCAGTAGCCGGCAAAACGCATATTAACGTAACGCTAAGTGAAGACAGTCAATTATTGCAAGAAGTGGTGGTAGTGGGCTATGGCGTTCAACGTAAAAGTGACTTGACCGGTGCGGTGGCTTCCGTAAAGACAGCCGATGCATTAAAAAGTACCCCGACAGGTAATGTATCCGATGCCTTGCAAGGGCGTATGGCCGGTGTATCCGTACTCTCAGGTTCCGGTGACCCCAGCGGCGACAACACCATCCGCGTCCGTGGTATCAACTCTATTACGGCAGAAACAGGACCGCTTGTTGTAATTGACGGATTCATCGGTGGTTCTCTCCAGTCATTGAACCCTGCGGATATCGCCTCCATTGAGGTATTAAAAGACGCTTCAGCAACAGCCGTATACGGTTCACGCGGTGCCAATGGTGTTATCCTGGTAACGACCAAAAATCCTGAAAAGGATAAGCTAACAGTCTCTTTCAACGCATTTGCCAATATTAAAACCGTTGCCAAATACCCCGATAACCTCTCTCCGTACGAATATGCCAACTTGGTAAACGATTACGGTAAAGAATACTTTGGCTATGGCGATAATCATTTTTACAGCCCGGAACAACTCGAAGCATTCAAATCCGGCAAGGCAGGATTTGACTATTCAAGAGAAATTTTCCGCAGCCCGGCAGTTACTCAGAACTATGAACTTTCCATTGCCGGTGGTGGTGAAAAAACAACGTTCTTAGCCTCTCTCCGTTATCAGGACGACCAAGGTATCATTAAAGAATCAGGAAGCCAAATCTACAGCTGGCGTTTAAAGGTAGATACCAAAATCAAGAAATGGCTGAAAGCAGGTTTGAATATATACGGTCACTATCGTGAAACAAGCAAACCCCGTATTACCGAATACGATGGCTTGATACAGCAAAGCATGTACTTTCCAAGTACCATCGAACCCAAAAACGAAGAAGGAGAATATAACAATAGCTTCTTCGATGGTGGCAAGGCATACAATCCTATGGGATACATCTGGGAATCCAGCAACTCTAACAAAACAATCAATAACCGCATACAGGGCTATGTCCAGTTCGATATTCTGGACGGTTTGAGTTTCCGCTCTCAACTAGGCGTGCTTTTTGATAACAGACTGAATACTTCGGTAGAAAACGAAGACAGTTATTATTCCTACAAAAACAGTCTGACTCAAGGACAGGCACGTAGCTATTGGAATACTTCATGGCTGAATACCAACACTTTGAGTTATGTAAAGGAATTCAATGAAAATCACCGTATCAATGCAACTGCCGTATTCGAGCAGTCTTATGACAACAACTACAACCATACCGGTACAGGATATAACTTAGACTATATCGACATGATCGGTGTCAATAATCTGGCATGGTCCGATTCAAACCTCGCAGCCATTGCATCCGACCGCAGCATCAATACCCTTATGTCAGGAATGTTACGTGTCAACTATGTATTCATGAACCGTTACATGCTTACCGCCTCTATCCGTGCCGATGGTTCCTCACGTCTGAAAGATAAATGGAGTTACTTCCCTTCTGCTGCATTGGCATGGGATTTGAAGCAAGAAAATTTCTTGAAGGAGAACAGTTTCATCGACCAACTGAAACTCCGTTTGGGATACGGCTCCGTAGGAAACCAAGCTGTAGAGGCTTACCGTATCTATTCCAAAATGACGCCTGTTACCGTTACTACTCCAAACGGGAGTTCTTCTACCGCCTATAAGATAGACCGACCGGCTGCTCCTTTCCTAAAATGGGAACGCAACGACCAGTTCAATGTCGGAGTTGATTTCGGTATTCTGAACGGTCGCGTACGCTTAACAGCAGACTGGTATAGCAAATTGTCAAAAGATATTTTGCTGGAAGTGGCACGTCCCTCACACATGGGATATACTGCCATCCTTGATAACGCAGGTGAAATCAAGAACACAGGTGTTGAGTTTACAATCAGTGCAGATCCTTTCAGTGATAAAGAATTCAGCTGGCACACAGACCTGACGTTATCTCACAACAAAGGTACGTTCAACAAGATTCCGACAGCCAACCACCGCCAACAACAGGCCGGAAACTTCCAAAACCAGATATTCCAAATGATTGAAGGAGAGAAGTTAGGTTCATTCTGGGGATACACATTCGCAGGAGTATGGCAGGAGGATGATGTAAATGCTCCATTCGTAGATGCCAATGGTCAAACAAACGGCAAAACCAACGGAGAAGTGTACAAAGTAAAACCGGGTAACTCCAAATATGTAGATGTCAACAAAGACGGCGTATACAATGATGCAGACCAAGGCATTATCGGATGCGGACAACCGACATTCAACTGGGGCTGGAACAATACATTCAATTACAAAAACTTTGACTTCTCGTTCTTCGTAGTAGGTTTCCATGGATTTGACATCTACAATGCCACTCACCAAATGGGATATAACCTGATTAAGAGCCAACAAATGGCAGGCGTAACCCCTATGCGCGAGTTGCTGAACCGTTGGACACCGACCAACACCAATACAGATATACCGGGATTCGTGAAAGGCGGAACTGAAAATAAAGACTTCTTCAGCACGCGTTTCGTTGAAAACGGAAGTTTCATCAAGATGAAAAGCATCACATAGGTTATACTCTTCCTGAAGCAACCTGCCGTTCATTGGGTATCAACAACCTGCGTGTATATGCCTCCGTACAGAATCCGTTCCACATCACCAAATACTCCGGTCTGGACCCGGAAGCTACTATGGGTAGTCCTTTGGTACAAGGTGTTGATTGGGGAGCCTATCCTAACAGCCGCAATTATTTAATCGGTCTGAATTTCTCATTCTAATGAATAACCTACTTAAATAAGAACAACATGAAGAAATTAATATATTTAACAGCAGTTGCCGGAAGTTTATTACTGACGACCTCTTGCGTAGACCTCACACAAGAACCCGAATCCTTTATCACAGAAGAAGAATACTGGAATACGGTAGACCAAGCAAGCCTTGAAAAAGCGGCAGACGCCCTTTACAGCGATTTATGGCAAGGAAATTACGGATTCAACAGCCGTCTGCAACGCATCAATGTATGTGCGGATGATATTACCTACCGTGCAGCCAAGGCCAATAACGAACTGGCTTATTATAGCAGACTGACTCCGAATCTTACAGCTAATGATGCTGATTCTCAACTACTTGGACCCTGTTCTATAAGGTCATCAGCAGTTCCAACAAAATTATCAAGGGAACTACTATCCCCACCAACGAAAAAGAAGCCAAAGCATTTAAAAAGTATTGGGCGAAGCCTATTTCATGCGCGGTCTTTCCTATTTCTATCTGACCCGTCTGTATGGCGATGTGCCTTTATTACTGGAAAACGATGAGGCAACCATCACCATGCCGAGAACATCAGTTGCCGAAATATACGATAAAGCGATTATTCCCAGTCTGACTACAGCTACCGAATGGTTACCCAACAAAGGACGTAGCGGCAACAGCACTCCCTCAAAATGGGCCGCAAAAGCATGCTTGGCAGATGCTTATATGACAATGGCAGGATGGCCGTTAAACAAAGGAACCGAATATTACGGTCTGGCAGCAGCCCAAGCCAAAGAAATCATGGACAATAAGGCCCAAGCCGGTCTTGTACTGACAGCCGAATATTCCGATTTATGGAAAGAAGACAAGAAAACAGAAACCAACGAAGTAATGTTTGCCCTGCAGCATAGTGCCAAACATAAGATAGCAAGTAACTACGGTAAATCTTACTATCCGAGCGATTATTCTCCTAATGCAGGATGGGCAGACTATTACGGCAATGAAGATTTCTTCAAGGCGTATCCCAATGATGACCGCAAAGAATGGAACTATATGACAGAATGGAAAATAAAAAGCGGAGAGATTATCCCATATACCGAAAGTGCAGACAAACTTCCCGCCATCTCCAAGTACTATGATTATGACGAAGGAGCCCCCGGTAAAAGTGCACAATCAAACGGTATAACTTGTATTTACCGCTATGCAGAAGTTCTTTTAATGTACGCCGAAGCTTCTACCCGTGCTACAAACTCTGTGAACCAAGATGCCCTGAATGCTATCCAGGAGGTACAGAAACGCGCCGGTTATCAAGACAGGCAAATAGAACTGACCACAACAACCGAACCTACCGCATTCTTAGCAGCCGTATCCAACGAACGAGGTTGGGAATTCTTTGCAGAAATGAAACGCTGGTTCGAACTGGTACGTTTGGAAAAAGTAAAAGAGGTACGTGCTGAAGAATGGGATGCTTCCACTTTCAACACAAATCACCATTACTATTTCCCGGTACCTTATCAACAGGTAGACCTTGCCGGTTGGACCAATAATGCAGGATATTAATATACCACAAAACTTCTAACCTTATTTTTATTGTCAATAATCTGATAAACAGACCTTAATCAATTTAACATGTAAAGAGGGAAGGATCGTGAGATTCTTCTCTCTTTTTCTTATAAACAATATATTCGGTATACGAAAAACCTGTATCTTTGTTCACATCCAATTAACGCTATAACATTATCACATTCATGAAAAGATATAAGCTGATACTTTTCTTTAATATTTTCATTCTTCTGACAGCATCTGCGCAAAAAATAGAAAACCTGGTTGAGTTAAAGCAGCAGTCGGAAAACCGTTTGTTTCACCGCCTGGATAAAGCCCCACGCACACCTGCCTTTGCATCCGAAGGTTATTGGGTATGGGGCAGCTCAATAGTAAAGGGAGATGACGGTAAATATCACATGTTCGTATCCCGGTTTCCCCAAAAATTACCATTTCATCCGGGATGGATGGTCGCGTCTGAAATTGTACATGCTGTGTCCGATATACCGCAAGGACCTTATCGTTTCAGTGATATCGCACTTCCCGCACGCGGTGCACAGTATTGGGACGGGCGTTCTACACACAATCCGCGCATATTGAAACAAAACGGTAAATATTATCTCATTTATATGGATCTACACACCCGTTTGCCGAACCGACATACGCGCAGCTCACCTTAGACAGCCCCTGGTGCACCGTTGCCCGCGCCAATAAGCGCATCGGACTGGCTGTAGCCGATTCTCCATATGGTCCCTGGAAACGTCTGGACGAACCGATACTCAAAACCCAACCGGGTACATTCTATAGTTTCCTTACCTCAAATCCTTCTCCAATCATACAGGAAGACGGTTCAGTTCTCATGATCTTCAAAGGGCGCCATTACACTAACAATTACGAACATTCGGCAATGAGTCTCGGAATAGCCTATGCTCCTGCAATAGAAGGTCCTTACCATGTATTGAACAACAATCAGCCTATCTTTGAAGTAGACGGACAAGGTGAAGCCGAAGACCCTTTCCTATGGAAAGACACCGAAGGCTATCACATCCTATTCAAAGACCATGTAGCCAAATTTACAGGAGAACGGGGCGGTGGTGTTATGGCACACTCTGAAAACGGTATCCAGTGGACAGTAGACAAAGCTCCCAAAGCCTATTCCCGTACCATAGAATGGGAAGACGGAAAAGTGGAGATGCAAGGGCAACTGGAACGCCCCTTTATTTTCTTTGAAAACGGTAAACCTACTTACATTTTCTTTGCCACTATGGATGGTCCCGGCGGATTCGAGAATGCATCACACTCTTGGAATATGGTTATTCCTATAAAAGATAAAGAATAAAAACGTATCTTTGCGGTTATGAACAAGAATTTATTGCCTATCCATTTCGCTCCTCTTCAAGGATATACAGATGCTGCTTACCGACAAGCACATGCTTGTATCTTCGGCGGTATCGACACCTATTATTCTCCTTTTGTACGTGTGGAACACGGTGAAATCCGCCGAAAAGACATACGCGATATAAACCCGGAAAACAATCGGAATATACACCTGATCCCCCAACTGATTGCACCCCAACCAAGCACGTTGGAACAGATTGTATCCCTTTTTATCGAGCATAATTACCAGGAAGCAGACATCAATCTGGGGTGTCCTTTCCCCATGCTGGCCAAACGGCATAACGGAGCAGGAATGTTGCCGTATCCCGAAGAAATAAAAGAATTACTGACCGCCGCCACAGAAAAATATCCTCAAATCCGTTTCTCAGTCAAGCTCAGATTAGGCTGGGAAAACGCCAATGAATGCCTTGCACTCCTACCGTTACTGAACACACTTCCCCTATCCCACATCATCCTGCATCCGCGTTTAGGGAAACAGCAATATAAAGGAGAGGTAGATTTAAACGGATTTGAGGCTTTTTATCATGGATGCGATAAACCCTTGTTGTATAATGGAGACCTGCATACAATAGAAGATATACAGACCGTTACCGAACGTTTTCCGAGATTGGCAGGACTTGTAATAGGGCGAGGTCTGCTTGCCAATCCGGCTTTAGCTTGGGAATACCAGCAAAACAGAAAGCTGTCTCCTGATGAAATGCTATCCAAAGTAAAACAGCTACATACAGCGATATACAACAGCTATGAAGAACAGTTACAAGGCGGTGAAACACAGTTATTGATGAAAATGAAGAACTTTTGGGAATATCTGCTACCCAACGGTAACCGTAAAGCTAAAAAAACTATACATAAAACCAATAAACTAACCAATTACCGGATAGCAGTAAACGATTTGCTATCTTCATACCAATAAGAATAAAAACAGAGAAAGAAAGTGTGTCAAAATGCTTTTCGGTCATTATCGGCCTAACGTCTTCCAACGATGATTTAATACCAGAAATGAAAGAACATTCTAAGCAAAGTTAATGACAGGATGTAAGATTATCAGCATTTTAACACACTTTTCGATTTACATATCCGGAATTAAATGCACCTCAGGACGTATTTGAACTACATGATGCAGTTTCATCCACTCATTCAAATAAGCACGATGTTGTAAGAGAATTTGCCGATACTTTTTCTCTATAGCCAAATTCCTCATTTCTCCACGGTCATTCACCATGTCATAAAGCTGCTCACGATACAGCCCTTTATCATACAATACATATTTATAACGCGGAGTACGCAAGGCCCAACCTCGGGCAACTCCTTTATCAAATGTAGTCTCACTGACAATATAAGGCTGGTGTACCTGTTGAGGATCAGCTTTTTCCACCAAAGACCTAAAAGAGACGCCATGTAAACCTCCTGGAAGGGAAATTCCCGCCCAGTCACATACGGAAGCGAAGAAATCGACACCTTCATTAATAAGTTGGGGCATTTCTTTGCCGGCATTCTTCTTTCCGGGAAGGGTAACTATCAAAGGGACATTCACTACCTCTTCATATAAAGCCGATTTCTGATTCCAATGATGCGCACCCATACCATCACCATGATCGCTTGTAAAGATAACTACCGTATTCTTCCACAAATCCTGTTTATCAATTGCATCGACAATCTTACCAATCTCAGCATCCACCTTTTCCACCAGCCGGAAGTAAAGGCTGCGATAACGCCGCCAATCATCAGGAGAATAATGACGGGTGGGATAAGCCGAATAGTTCAATGTCTGTTCATAATCTATTACATCGGCATCATAAGGATTACGGGCAAAATTTGAAGGAAGTCCGGGCCATTCATCTTGAGGAAGTTCGGGCAAATTGCCAAATGGCAAGTTCTGACTGCGCGCATACTCACAGATATTATGGGGATTATCAAACCCCACTACAAGAAAAAAGGGTTTGGAATGTTTCTGCTCAAGGAAAGCAACAGAAGCTTCAGCCAAGCCATTATCATTATGCGGATGAATGGTAGAAAAGCCGAACTCACCATCGGGCATGGAAGGGGTATGTACATGCCATTTTCCACCATAAGCACACTCATAACCGGCACGTTGCATTAACCAGCCTAAACTGGCAGTACGCAAAGAATCGGCCACAGGAACGTTGTTTCGGGAGAGTCCGACTTCGTGGGAAGTATGTCCTGTAAACATGGATGCCCTGGAAGGACCGCTTAACGGAGCGGAGCAATAAGCATTTTTAAATAAAATACCTGCCTGTGCCAAACGATCCATATTCGGCGTGTGTACATCTGTATTTCCCATACAACTCATGGCAGAAGCTGTCTGCTGGTCGGTTACAATATAAATAATATTAGGCAGCTCCTTGGCCCCCAATAAAGAGGGGGCAAAGGCAGTTGCACAAAACATGATATTCTTTAACTCCGTCATGACAAAAAAGATTTAATCAAAACCTATTTACGCAACAACTCTACATCAAAGCTTGCAGCATCCTTACACGTAAAACGCAACACTGTTTGTTTCTTATCTGCCGAAACAAGTTTGCAATACGGTGTTTCCGCTACTTTCCACCAACCTTTCAATGTAACAGTCACGGGAATTTCTCCACTCTCGTTATCAATCCACGGACGAGAATAGATACTCCGTTCAATCCGCTTTCCATCCTTATCAAAAGCCTCATCACTCGGACCGCGGTACAATGCCAAATCCGGCTGGGAAACAGTCAGTAACAGTTTGCCTCTATCTTCACGAATCATAACCAGACAGGAAGTATCCACCTTCTGTAACAGACCGTCTGCAGGAAGCGTTTGAGGAGTTTCAAACAAAACATAAGAGGTAAGATTATCCGTCAAAGAACGGACTATGTGGGCATTACGATCCAGCTGAAGAACTTTATAGGAAGGTTTCTTCGCAAATGCTTTCAGGGAAGCAGCGTCCGTACGGGGCAATACGGCATATTCATAAGAAGCACCTCTCGGAGCCTTACCATGTTGCAGCGTCAAGGAAACCCAATCGCCCGAAGTCGGCTTTGTACTTCGTTCACCGACTGTAACCTGCGGGAAATTCTTTTCATATTTCGCACTTCTCATAGAGGATTTGGAAAGATAGTACCCTACCCCATTCGGATCGATATAAGTCTGTCCGTCACTCTTGTAACCATCCCAGTATTTATGATTCTCAGGAGTAATGGCTGCTAATTGGAAAACAGTCGTCTCGGTAGGATACTCTGTATTCGTATTCTCAATGTCCGTACCTAAACATACTATCGTACCGTCAAAGAAGTGGAAAGACTTACGGGCACGGTGAGAGCCGTTATATTTGTCATGCTCATGCAGCTTCATACCGAAGTTACCATTCAGGCGGGCCTGGGACAGCCCACCGGCAAAGGCCTCATCGGAATAAAGCATTTCTTCCATACCTGAGTAAACATCCACATTCAATACCTTGGCGCGCAATTGCTCAAAAGGCAGATGAATACTCGTCACTCCCGGAATGCGATTCCAGTCGAAGCCGTTTTCTTGCCAGCCACTAGTAGTAAAAGTCACCATTTCATCGGGTTTACCCGTTAATATCTGCATACTGCCATGTGCCAGATAACGGCCATAGAAATTGGCGGGGAGATAGTGTTCGGCAGCCCACAGATAACGGGAATGTCCACGCACTACAGCCGCCCAATTATCCCGACGCTGTACGGAAACACAACCGTAGCCCAATGCAAGGTTGCCTTGCGGATCGGGTTCGGGGCGGAATCCCTGTGCTTCAAGCAGTTTCTTCATCTCCAACTCTTGACGAGTGGAAGCCTTCGGAAGATAATCAGGAGCATCTTCATCGGGCCTATTGACATAAGCCATCAAACGCAGATAAGCAGCAGCCATGTCGGCATCATATTCCTGCTTACCGTCCGGTGTTCCTGCAATAGCCATAGTAGCATATTGAATGGGAATCAGTTCTCCTTTTCCGTTAGGATGACGACCTGACATGGAAAGAGACCATTGCTTCAAATTACAATAAAACCGCATCGTGAGCAGCACGTTCTTAACAGTGGAATGCGCCAGTTCAGACACCTTGAACTCTGTTCCGCTCAATAAATAAATCATATTCGTGGCTCCATCCAACCCACCGACAGCATAAGCGGGATAGTTATTACGATGATGAAAACAAGCTCCATCTTTCTTGAAAGAACCCGACAAGCCTTGAGCCGGACG
>ERZ860009.389-NODE-389-length-20575-cov-1.790936_pt1 | contig 20575 bp, 14 predicted proteins | sample MGYA00510114_ERZ860009 | MGnify/ENA primary metagenome ERZ860009 (study PRJEB30046, sample SAMN00715177) | human gut metagenome | study: EMG produced TPA metagenomics assembly of the A metagenome-wide association study of gut microbiota in type 2... | reverse complement strand
AGTATGCACCCAATAACCGGCAGCAAACACTTCGTTTGGCTCTTCCAGCCTGTTCCACCATTTATATATGGAGTCTGTACGAATAGCATAACATTGTGTCTGGCGGTAACGGAAAGCCGGATTATCTATTTTATCGATAAGCGGCAGTTCGATTGTCTTCGCAGGGTTAAAAGAGTATTCGTTTTCTCCCCAGTAATCCACTCCAAGATATTGTTCGAGTAAAGTTACAACTCCGTAGACTGTCCCATTCCCACTGCCTGAAATACGTAAGATTCCATCTTTCGTAGATAGGCTGAAACCGTCTTCTGTCACTCCAGCTGGGGTTTTGCTACTGATTATAATATCTCCTTTTTTTGCATTCTGCCCTTTTACAATGGGAAATGTACAACCTGAAATTCTCTGAAGGAACAATTGAAATAAATTTGCTGATATTTGATTAATCTGGTCATTTTCTGATAGAATAATCCTGGATTTAGTTTTTCCATTATCAACTAAAACGACTTGTGCTGTTGCAGGAATATAACAACATGCTCCCAACAAACAAAGCAGCTGAAAAATAATACGGCGAATGATTCTCATAGCATTTCCTTTAATTAGTTTTTAGATAATACAATCCAAAAATATAAGATACTCAAGAAAAAAAACAGTTCTAAGTTTTATTAACAAAGAAAACTTAGAACTGATCACAACATGATATAAACAGCAAATAGCCCAAGCTCATTCAGTAATAAACTTGGGCCATTTTTTATTCAGTTTCAGTATAAATACCTACAGTATTAATATAAGGAGAATAATAAAGAGCTCCATGGAAAGTTACTCTTATATATTGCGCTTGTTTAGCCACAAGAAGAAGAATGTAACTTGTCTTATTTGCAAATCCTGAAGCTACACCAAGATCCTCATATTTCTCTCCATCATTACTTATCGCTATACTTGCACTTTCCGAAGAATAAAACCATTCATAGAAATGTAAAGCAATAGTTTTTATATTCTCTTGTTTTCCCAAATCGATATCAAGTATGCTGCCATCCGGAACATAATCATACAAGTCGCTAGATTGTCCATTCAAAGTAAAACTCCAACCCGAATGGTCATTTATTACAGAACCTACCGGTTTGTCTACACAAGATAAAAATCCGACAAGTGCTGTTTATAAACAATATATATAACTTTATTCTCGCCTATATCTGCTCCTACTCCATCAACATTCGTGATTGTCACTGGAATAACATAGTTAGTACCCAGCTGCACAGAAGCCATATCATCCGAAAAACTCAAGGCAACACTCTCTTCCGGAGTTGTTTTTCCTTGTTTAATCATTATTGTCGATTGCTTCAAACTTGCACTAGTCAGTAAAGAATAATCTGTGCCATGCAATGCATTATACGTTCCAACTAATGCCGGATTAATAGCAAGAGTAACTTTGGTGTCACCATCTGCGGCCCATGCCGATTTTAAGATACCGTCAAGCTTCCATTCACTGCTTAAATTTGTAAATCCTTGACTATACTGATACTCTAACAGATATTCTTTACTTGAAGTCAGTGTGACATGATTTGGTTTGTAAGTCGATTCAAATGTCAAGAATATCTTACTATTACTTTCACTCGCTGATACTCCTGTTCCATTAATAGAAGTTATAGCAATCGGGAGAATATAATTTTCCGATCCGTTCTTAAATTCTTCCATATTAGTATAATGCACTTTTAAAGTATCTGCAGAGATATATTCCCCTTGTTTTATATACAAAGTTGCATTTTCCAGTTCTGCATTTTGTAAAGCTACATAGCTCGTTCCATATTCACTGTTGTATGCATCTACCAATGACCTGTCAATAGCTAATTGGATGGTCAAATCTTGTGGTGCAGGTTTAGTACACCTGACAGGAGACAAAATATGTTCGGTGGCGATTTCTTTCAAAAAAGTTCCGTCTCCTTTATACTCTAAAGTAGCATTTGTTTCACTTGGTTTATAAATATAGACATAATTGATATCATACGGATCTGTTGCTTCGTCATCGTCACATGCTGTGACTAATGGCAATGACATAGCAAAAAATGTACTGTATAATATATATTTAAATAATGCTTTCATATCATACTGTTTTAAATTATTGAGCAAATGAATATGTTTCCCATGTCACCTTTTGACGGTTTTCGTTACCTAGGTTAGAATTGCCAATTTCCACATCATGACCATTACCGGTTACATCGTGTAGTATTGTAGCTCCTTCACCTTCATTCATTGGCAGATACAACAACAAATTCTTGTCTGTATAGTCAACTTCGGTATACATAGATTTCTTTATCTGATTAACTGTGCGTGTAACTTTCCAAAAACGAACCTGACACATTTCACAGAAATCCGGAAAATATTCTTCTCCTGAAGAAATCATCTGAAATTGATCAATATTCATCGGTTGTCCTATTGAAGAAGATAATGAGGCAACTACAGTACCATTTTGGTACAATAAAGTAGTACCGGATGCTGCATCATAACTCACTGCAAAATGATACCATTTTTGTGCTTCTAAACCTTTTCCCTTAGTTGGATCACCTGTATCAAATTGAGACCCCATCGTTTTTACTTGTAGGAAATTATTTTTATAGCTACCATTCTCGGAATAGATTAAGTCACCAAACCGTATATATAGTTCTGTCCCTGAACCTCCTGAGTTTATTATAGCCTGATTATTCTTAGTATATCCACCGTTCCCTGATTTAGAGGTGACTTTACTCCACCATTCCAATGTATAATTTGGCAAAGCTAACCCCCAAGCTCCTTCCGGGGCTGCATGCATACCATTATACCATGTTAATTTAGGAACAGCTTGTTTCAAAGGCTTCACAAGAACCAATAAAAAACTGGAAGAGGATTCCGACTTCTCAATACCTCCTTCCACATTCTTAATACTGATGGGAATTGCATATTGAGCACCGCCTTCAGCTTCAAAACTTTTAATATCAACATTCACAGGATCTGCACTTACAGAACCTGCTTCAATTGTCACTGATTCAGGAAATGATATATATTCTTTAGGAGGCATTTTATAATTAGTTTCATTCTTCTTATTATAAGCATCTAATACAGATTCGTCAATAAATAAATTAGCTTTTATTGTTTGATTAATAATATTCACCAAACGTACAGTTAACGAAGTACGCGTCGTACCCTCTGTCAATGTCAATTCTTTAGTTTTGGATGTAGACGCTTCATTTATATAGACTAAATTATCTATAACATCATACTTAGCATTTTCACATGCAGTATGGACCAGTGCCAGTACCCCAAATGCCATTATTTTAAGTAAAGATATTCTCTTCATTGTTTAACCCTTTCTTTTAGTTATTAATAGGAGGATTCTGTGCAGCAATAGCTGCACGCACTGTGGGATAATCAGGATTTCCAGGATAATCATACTCAATATGATAAGCCCCCATACCTGCATGTTCTATTCCACAAGCCGGATGATAGCTCTGTTGCTCGGTAAAGTAATGCTTATCCACTGCTCTTTCAAAAGTTGCAGTCACAATAGATTTCCCCATAGCTTCTTTAAAGACATTAGGGTGACTTCTACGTACAGCTTCAAAGAAAGAATCCAATCCAGAATGTCCTAGTTCATAGGTCTGCCAAGCTATATAATCAAGACTTAGAACTGTTTCCTCTGAAAGCACTTCATAAAAGCTCAACCAACCTGCACCACCAGGGATATCAGCAACCAACATTTTCCCCGTCTTATCAAACTCCTCACGTAAAGTCTTCATAAACGCATTGGGTACTGATGGCATACTGGAGTTCATTAAAGTCCCCCAATCCTCAATATCATAATCAAATCCATCGATATTATATTTGTTACATGTATCTACAATAGCAAGTGCATATTTCTTAGCAGCCTCAATGCAAGATTGCTCATCTTTAGGATCAAAGCCCCAAAACGCTTCCTTCACTGCATCATCGTTACCCCCCGGTGTGAGATTATCACCAATATCTCCTGCGCGCCAACAAAGCACTGCTCTGGAACCCTTAGCCTGAAAGTCTTTTAAATCAGCCTGTTGCTCAACCGTCAGATTTCCCCAACAGAGCCAAAGGCTCACAAAATCCGTACTGTCCGGTAATCCACATAAAGCATATTGCATGGAAGAACCTCCCTTACCTGCCCAGTTACCAAACCAGCCAAACATAATCTTATGTGGAGAGTTAAAATAATCCTTCAAATTATTTTCATAACCTTGCGTAGGAGGTTCATAATAATCTTTCGCCTCTATGTCGGTCCAATCACTACATGCGATATTTAAGAATCCCTGCGAAAAAAAGAGAGAAATTCCTATTCCGTATATTATTTTTTTCAATTTGCTCGTTTTCATAATAAAAATTATTTTAACGTTCTGATTTAATTTTTCTTAGCCCACCAAAGATCTGTGGCAGAGTTATCTGCACCACCTAACATTGATACAGCTGCTTTCACATTTGCATTATTCGTATTATATTCTGACTGAGGGAAAGGCAAACGACGCATACCACGCTGCACTGTCACCCCATCTGTATTCAGATTATTCACGATAGGGAATAGTTTAGGATAACCTGTACGACGAATGTCAGCCCACGTTTCCCAACCATTCGGAAAATTGGCAATCCACTTCTGAATCAAAATACGCTCCAAATTCTCTGTAACACTTGCTGATTCATTATATTTCGGAGTTACAGTTGACACTGCTGCTATATCCTTACCTGAATCCGAAGGATCACTGTAAGCAGCAGGAACCTTTTCACTTTTCAAATAATCGCCAATAGTAGCTTTACGTTCTTCCATAGACACTGTCACTCCTGCGTCATAAAGTTCTTTGGGAGTTCCTCCCATATTCCATTTATACATCAATGCAGCTTCTGCACGTAAAAAATAAGCTTCAGATGCAGACATAATGAGCAATTCATCATCTATACCAATATTCAGACGGGAGAATTTTGTATAATTTGCCTGAGTTGTAGCACTTTGGTAAATACCATTTCGCACTCCTATTTGTCCTCCACCGATAGAAGCATCTGCTTCTGATGCATATTTAGCCAAACGAGGATCATTATAACCGCTTAAATATGAAGTGATATTAGCACTGATACGAATTTCATTCCATGAAGAAGTAACACGATAATATGGATTCATACCGTCATTATATTTACTATATGCAGCATCTGATGCAGATGTCATCACACCAATTACATCAGAAACAGCTTCTTCTGCTTTCTCCTTGGCAAGTGCTGGAGAAACACTAGAAATGCGCATTGCCATACGAAGCTTTAAAGAATTGGCAAATTTCACCCATTTGTTAAAATCTCCATTAAATACAAGATCGTATTCTGATAAAGAACTCATATCTTCATTACCTAACACTGCTACTTTAAAAGCGGAAATCGCTTCATCCAAATCATCAAACATGTGTTTATAAAGATCCTCCATATTGTCATATTCTACAGTAAAAGCAGTTCCTGTAATTTGAGAATAAGGAATCGGTCCATAACAATCACTAATTTTAAGTGAAGCTGCCACACGAAGAATCTGTGCCCATTGATAAGCCAATCCTTTGCCATCAGAAAGATCACGTATCTGGAAATATCCGGTATAAATCTGTGGCATAGTAGTATCAAACATATTTCCATACCACCCAACTCTTGGATTGTAAGTATAATAATTACCTCCATTACCCCATTGGGCGATACAAGTAATTTCTCCACCATATTCAGATCCAATCATCTGATCCAACATCTGTGAATTGTTCTGTTGTCCTTGTACTAATGCAGGAATCATGCTTTTAATCAATGATCCGGTGATTGCATTATCACCCAGCATTTGGTCAGGTTTAGGTCCAAAGGGATTTGTATTATACTCTTCAAATTTATCGGTACAACCTGTTCCTAGTGCTACTAACAAAGTATACACAGACAGTTTTGCAAACTTCTTTATTATCTTATTCTTTTTCATAATCTAAACTAGAATGTTAGTTTGACATTAAATCCGAGACTTCTCAAACTAGGTTGTTGAAAATAGTCAACCCCCTGATAGAAATTACTAGTGACAGAAGATGTACTTTCCGGATCATAAGGTGCTTTACAATAAATCATCCATAAATTCTTTCCTGTAAGCCCCAGTGTCATATTTACATGATTTTTGAACCATGTTTTAGGAAGTTGGTAGCTCAAGCTCAGTTCAGAAAGGCGAATATTCGTTGCACTATATGTATAATAAGTACCAACAGCGGTAGTTACTTTACTATAATATTCCTCAGCATCCACTTTACTGTCTCCAACCCATACACCGCCTGCCTGACGAGCAACTGCAGAACTTTCAGATACACCATATTTATCAATCATGGCTTGTGTATCCGATACAACTAATCCTCCAAAACGCCCGGTGAATGCAAATCCAAGATTCCATCCCTTCCAAGCAACACTACCATTCCATCCCAAATAATATTTAGGAAGAATAGAGCCAACCTTGCGGTATTCCGTATTTTCAATAGCCAAACTTCCATTAGAGGGGTCTTTCCAAATATATCCATTAGGAGACTGACGCAAACGCTGATTGATATAAATATCTCCCATTGATCCGTTTTCATAGAGTCTTAAAGTCGGACCACCACTAGTTCCCAATGTTCCTTTTGAGTAATACTCCATTTCGATAGCTTCGCCGGTTTCCGGATTGATGGCACCATTCGCTAAACTAACGATCTTGTTTTGATTAAGAGTGTAAGTGAAATTTGTAGATACCTTCACTTTATCAAATGTATCAGAATATCCTAAAGCCAGCTCAATACCCTGATTCTGAATATTACCAGTCTGCACAATATTATTCTTATATCCAGATGAAGCCGATGCATCAACATAGAATGTCTGATTGAAGGTATTAGAACGATAGAAGGTCATATCTAAATTAATACGGTTGCCAAGGAATTTAGCATTGACGCCTAATTCCCATGATTTTGTATTTTCTGGTTTCAGATTAGTATTATAATGACTTGCAGGATATTCATATGTATTTGTTTGCTCATTATAAGTATATTGCATTTGGGTAAGGTATCGATTAGGGGAAGAAGCGACCTCCGCCCACGAACCACGAACTTTCAAATAAGAAATAGCTTTTGGTAGCTTTACAGATTCACTAACAAGCCATGACAGACCAACAGACGGATAAAAGTAGGAACCTTTGCTGGTAAAAGCTAATTGAGATGCCCAGTCATTACGCCCAGTGACAGTCAAATACAATTGATGATTCCATCCTAATTCTGCACTTGCAAAAACACTTTGTACTTGATCATGCCATTTTGATTCATTACGCTTGGAAGTATTGACATTAATATTGCCATAATGGAAGAAATTAGGAATTTGCTCCAATCCTCCTTTTAGATACATAGCATCTTCCTGAATATCATTAATAGAAGCACCAACAGTTGCATTCAATGAAAGTTTGTCATCAAAGAAATTCTTATTTATGCTAGCCATTACATCAGCATAAACAGACCGATCATTTTGTTTAGTATGTCCATAATAACCTTTAGAACTACTTTCTGTAAAAGTACCTCGTGTACTAGCATAATACTTTTCATAACTATCGCTATCTGAATTATCCACACGTACTCGCCCTGTTACATTCACCCAATCTGTTATATCCCATTTCAGACTAGCATTAAACATATAACGACGTTTAGAAAGCTCATTCTGCATTCGATTCATAATCCAATATGGGTTTTGCATATCCAAATCAGTACCAAATATAGATTCCGGCCAATATTGTACCATAAGGTTTCGAGCCTCACTATAGCGTTCATACATCTGTACTTCCTGAAAGTTTTCACCTCGTGGAAAAAGATAAAGAGATACCAAGGGATTAAAATATTGTCCACTACCTACCATATTCTTATTATTTTGAATAATATATTGAGCTCCCAAATCAAGACTCAACTTATTATCACAGAATTTAGCGGTATTACGAATAGAGAAATTATAGCGGTTATAAGCATTATTAGGTAAGATACCTGTAGAGTTTGTAGTAGAGACAGATGCGTAAGTTTGATTTTGTTCAGTACCAGTGGTCAACGTGAAACCATTCATCTCCGTCATTCCCGTATTGAAGAAGTCAGATGGATCAAAGTTGCTAGGAGTATCCATCAAGCTCCCCCAACTGCCTAACTCTCCTTCACGATTACCATAAATATTCTGAAACTTCGGCATCATCATCGGAGATGAAAAACTTGTACTATTACTATAAGAAATTTGCACTTTTCCTACAGTACCTTTTTTAGTAGTGATAAGAATAACTCCATTAGAAGCATCCGAACCATACAAGGCTGCAGCGGAAGGTCCTGTTAAAATTGTCATGCTCTCAATATCTTCAGGATTAATATCAGCTACGCTATTAGATCCTGGCTGTTTGTTCATCGTACCTCCAGCATTATCTCCTGAATTTACATTAAACATTGGAATACCATCAATAACATAAAGTGCATTATCATTTTTCTCCAAAGACTTTGTACCACGCATAACTACACGAGCCGCAGCCCCAGCACCGGCTGAAGAAGCATTTATTGTTACGCCAGCTACTTTTCCTGATAAAGCATTAATAAAGTTAGCATCCTTTATATTAGTCAATTCATCTCCCTTTACTTGCTGTACATTATAACTCAACGCTTTTTGTTCACGTTTGATACCCAACGCAGTAACTACTACTTCGTCCAAGGTTTGCGTGTCTTCACCCATTGTGACTTTTAGGGGTTGGGCGTTGGCAAGCGTGATTGATTGGGAGTAATGAATTTATAGCTGTTTTCATACTTCTTTATGTTCTATTTTTAAGAATAGCCAGGTAGTCAAAGTCTATGAAATCTAATAAATAGCAAAAAAATGTATAATTTATTGCAAGATTATGCGATGTGTTTGCATAAAACAATTGCTTAGTGCATAAAAATGCCATCTTCAATTCTATGAAAGAGCTTTAAAATATACGAACGGAGCAGTCGTTGGTTTAAAAGGAACGGCATTTTGGTTTTAAAGGAAACACCAGTTCCTTTAAAACCAAGATAAATATGGGCACTTTGAAAGAACTTTTTCTCTATTTGATTTAATTTTTCGCTTGATTCTGAAATGACAATATGATTCTATATATTGTTATTTATATTAAAACGCCTGTATTTTAAACGATTTAATAACCATATAATTATTAATAACGTTTATTTAAATCAAGCCGTTGAATACAAATCAAGAATAAAGGTTTTATTTCTAATTCTTATATAGTTTAGTGTAATATATTACATTCTAGACACATTAAATATGCATTTTTTTAAGAATGTGCCGATTTTACTGATTTCATGTTTTCTATTATTTATAAAATGCGACATTACAAGATATGATTAACCATATGGTTAATCATATCTTGTAATGATATTAGACACAATGAGATTTTTCTATAATTCATCATATTATCGTATACTCATTTATTTTATGCCTATGCAATAAACACAAAAAGTAGCGTTGTGCATACAATTTGCATGCACCATTCAAATTTACATTTTATTATCGAAATTAGTCAGTAGTCGAGCATTTCTAATCCTCTCTTCCTTTTCAAAACATGCTAAATAATTCTCAGTAACAGTTAAATTAGAGTGACCAAGACTTTCTGAAATATAAGACGTTTTGGCTCCACCACGTTTTAGTACTGTCGCAAATGAATGTCTTGCTGTATAAGTAGTCAGTTGAGCAATACCTGTACCTTGGGCTATTTTTTTTAATTTTCTATTACATTTAGTAACGATACGACGCACTAATTTGATCTTTTCAAAAGCATCTTCATTCCCTTTGGCATATTTAAAAATATAGGTTTGTGGGCTTATATTAGGGTTTCCCCACTTATGAATGATATCCCACATCTCAGGAGTTATAGTAGCACGTATTTCTTTACTATGTTTAGTAGTCCTGGATGTTTTGGAACGTATAAAACAGATTTCTCCATCTACAATATTTGAGTACTGGAGAAATAACAGATCCATAAAATTAATTCCATTACATAAATAAGAGAAGAACCATAAATCACGAAATTCCTCTAATTCATTGGTAGAATCCTGGAAAGACATGACTCTTTTTATCTCAGGAAGAGTGAGAGCCAGCTTTCGACCATGTCCTTCTGGTATTTCATATTTATTCTTTCCAAAAGGAAATGATGATTCTTTCAGTATTCCATCTCGTACTGCACGGTTTAATATGCACTTTAAGGTTCGAAAATAAATACTCACACTTGAATAGCTCTTACCGTTAGAAATCCAAAACCGCTCACAGTGCTTCAGCCACTCCACAGTAATTCTGTCTAATGGAATATTGGTACCACCAAAACATTCTAAACTCTTCAAAGCACTTCGATAATTTAAATATGTACTTGCCTGCTCATTATCCTCTAATTCCTTCATCTTTAATTCGAAAGCTGTACGCAGATTGATTTCTTTCGTATGCCTTCCAAGTCTGATACTCAATATTTCAAAACTAAATTCTCCTTTTTGGATAAGTTCGCTAACTTGTTGTTTTATAATAGAAAAACTACTTTCGATATCAGTCCTTACCTCCATTAATAACTGACTTTTTGCCTTTAACAATCTATCCCAGTCTTCTTTTGACAATTCTTTCCCCGTAGAATAATATTTCTGCTTTCTCCTAAATACGACTTGAACTTTAACTGGAAATAATCCATTAATTTTAGCCCTTCTGGTGTCTAATATGGTCAATACAGAAACTCCATCTTTTGAATATTTGAACATAAAATGATTCTTTATATCTATCTGTTATTTGAATATATGCAAATTGCATGCAAATGTAATAAATTGAATAGTTTTTCAGAACTACTTAATGCTCTATTTATCAAATGATTATGTATTTATTTTTCAAAAAAATGCTTAGTCTAACCATTTTTTACGAAAAAAAATCTTATTTTCGTTTAGTATGGTTGCAGTATCAAATGTATTACTGATGAATAAGCGCTTATGAAAAATCATTTTTAGTGTAACCTTTAAATTTATAAATATGAGAAACAGAGATACATAGATCCTTTGTATGAGTGGCGGTTATATTTATTACCCGCACATGTTTGTTAACTACCTAAAAACTATTTCTAATTAAAAAGAATAAGATGAAAGAAATTATAAAACACAAGTTTCCATACTTGTTATTTTTCCTTTTATTGTTTTCGAGTTTTGCCTCAGCTTATGGGCAGGAACGAATGATTACCCTTAATCTATCGAAGGTACCTCTAAATACTGCATTGAAAGAGATAGAGAAACAAACTTCAATGTCAGTAGTATACAACACAAATGACGTCGATATTAATCGTGTCATATCTATTAAAGTTTCTAAAGAGTCGCTGACTAACGTTATGGGTCAGCTGTTTAAAGGAACAAATATCAGTTATTCAATAGTCGATAAGCATATTGTACTTTCTACTAAGAAAGAAGTAGAACAACAGAAAAAAACACCAATCGTTGCAACGGGAACAGTAACAGATGCACAAGGTGAACCTTTAATTGGAGTTAGCATTCTGGTGAAAGGAACAGCTACTGGTGCGATTACTGATATGGATGGAAATTTCAAAATACAAGCTGCCAAAGGTGATGTGTTAGAAATCTCCTATATCGGTTATGCCTCCCAAGCAATCACGTTGACCAATGCCCAGCCATTGAAAATAACAATGGGGGAAGATACACAAAAATTGGATGAAGTTGTTGTTACTGCTTTGGGTATCAAACGTTCTGAAAAAGCACTTAGCTATAATGTGCAGAAAGTTAACAATGATGCTTTAACTTCCGTAAAGGATGCTAACTTCGTCAATAGTCTAAACGGAAAAGTGGCTGGTGTGAATATACAACGCAGTGCTTCCGGTGTAGGAGGTAGTACTCGTGTTACAATGCGTGGTAACAAATCTATTAGCGGAGATAACAATGTTCTATATGTAGTTGATGGTGTACCAATTGGTAATCAAGCTGACAGAACTGGCGACGGAACAGGATTCGGAAGCGGCAGAACTTCAGGTGAAGGTATCGCCAATTTCAATCCGGATGATATTGAAAGTGTGTCAGTATTGACTGGACCGTCTGCTGCAGCATTGTATGGAGCAAGTGCAGCAAATGGAGTAATCTTAATCAATACGAAGAAAGGCGAAGCTGGAAAAATGCGTATAGATGTATCTTCTTCAGTAGAGTTTATGACACCGCTCACAATGCCTAAATTCCAAAATAGATATGGAATATCAGGAAACTATTATTCGTGGGGAGATAAACTGGAAAATCAATCATCGTATGATCCTAAAGACTTCTTTGAATTAGGGGCAACCTTTAATAATTCATTTAATCTTTCACCGGAAACGATAAGAATCAGACTTATTTTTCGATTGCTGCTGTAAATTCTGATGGTATTGTCCCCAATAACAAGTACCACCGTTACAATGTGACATTGAGAAATACTGCTAAATTCTTGAATGATAAGTTGACATTAGATGCATCTGCAAGTTATATACGTGAGTATTATAACAATATGATTTCTTATGGAACTTATTTTAATCCAATTGTTGGCGCATACTTATATCCGCGCGGTGAAGATTTTGAGAAAGAGAAGTATTTTGAACGCTATAATAGTGAACTCGGATATTCTCAACAGCAATGGGGTCCCGGAGATTTTGGCATGGATATACAAAATCCATATTGGATTGCCTATCGTAACATTCGTCCGGAAGTAAAAGACCGTTATATGTTATATGCCTCTTTAAAGTACGATATTACCAACTATTTGAATGTGGCAGGTCGTGTACGTTTAGATAATACATATACTGAAAAGGAAGATAAACGTTATGCATCTACCATAAACACATATGCTAGTACAAACGGACGCTATACATACTCTAACGAGACGTTTCGACAGAAATATGCAGATATAATGGTAAACTTCGATAAACAGTTTGCTGAAATCTATCATGCTACGATCAATGCAGGAACTTCTTTCGAAGAATATGATACAAAAGGACGTGGATATGGAGGGCAGTTGCTATTAGTACCGAATAAATTTGTATATAGCAATATAGACCCGACGCAGAGCACCGCAAGTCAAACCGGTGGAGACAGCCGCAGGAGAAATTTTGCTGTATTTGCTTCTGCTGAGTTATCATGGAATTCGGCCTTATACCTAACCTTGACAGGGAGAGCCGATAAGCCTTCTCAATTGGTAAACAGTGATGATCCGTGGATTTTCTATCCTTCGGTTGGTTTGTCTGCCATCGTTACTGAACTGTTACCCAATAATATTAAAGAGAAATTAGAGCCAACTTTAGGTTTCCTGAAAGTCAGAGCTTCCTATACAGAGGTAGGTTCGCCGATCCCCTATACAGGGTTAACTCCTGGAACTCTCACTCACGAACTTGAAGGAGGAACCTTTAAACCTTTTAAATATTATCCGATTTCCAATCTGAAAGCTGAAAGAACTCGTTCTTATGAAGTAGGTCTTGATTCCAAATGGTTTAATAATACAATAACTTTCGGAGTTACGTATTATCATTCAAATACATATAATCAGTTACTGAAAGCTACATTGGGTAGTAATTTTGAATATATGTTTGTACAAGCCGGTAATGTTCAGAATAGAGGACTTGAATTAAGTTTAGGATTTGACAAGAAATTTGGTGATTTTAATTATAATACAACGTTCACTGCGACGACAAATAAAAATAAAATAATCCAATTGGCACGTGATGTCTTGAATCCGGTAACAAATACCTTGATAGATTTAACGGATATTCAGGTTGGGCGTTTCCGTTTGAGAGAAGGAGGAGAAATTGGTACTGTATATGCAAATGAATGGCTAAAAAGAGATGGTGATAATTATATAGACTATCAGCCAGGTCAGGCATTAACTACAGAAACCACCTCACCCTACAAGCTAGGTAGCGTGAACCCTAAATGGAATTTGGGATGGCAGCATGGATTTAGTTACAAAGGATTTAATCTTAACTTGTTGTTCACAGCTCGTATTGGAGGAATCGTAATATCTAAAACACAAGCTATGTTAGACAGATATGGAGTATCTGAAGCATCAGCAGATGCACGTGATGCAGGTGGTGTATCATTAGGATATTTCAAAGTTGATCCAAAAACTTATTATGATGCAGTTTCTAATTTGGATGCCTACTATACATACTCAGCAACTAATGTGAGATTGCAGGAAGCCAGACTAACTTATACTTTCCCCAATAAATGGTTTAAAGGAACTGTTAATAATTTGAGCTTGTCAGTATACGGTACTAATTTATGGATGATATACAATAAGGCCCCTTATGATCCTGAACTAACAGCTTCCACTGGTACTTTTGGTCAAGGATACGATTACTTTATGTTACCCAGCCAGTCTACTTATGGATTGAGTTTGAAATTTGGATTCTAAAATAAATAAAGGAATTGAATATGAAAAAATATATAATTCTGCTTTTGGCACTTTGTTCTATGTCAGCTTGTGATTATGAAGCTGTCAATACCAATCCTTACGGTGTCTCCGATGGGGAATTAGGTCCTCTTAAATATGGTGCCCGTTTCATGAATATGCAGCAAAGAGTGATCCCTATAGGTTCACCTAGTTTGACAACTGGACCTGGAAATGATTTACAAAATACTGATTTGATATCTTCCGGTAACTATATTGGTTATTTTGGCAATAATAATAATTGGGGATTTAATAATGAGGCTAATTGGAATTTTACAGATAGTAGAATGAATTATGCATATCAGAACTTTTACTCGCAAATCTTTTTGCCCTGGAATGAAATATATGAAATCGCTAAAGATTCGGATTCCCCATCAGAACAAGCTATATTGGAGATTGCTAATATTGTCAGAAATATAGCATGGTTGCGAGCTACAGACGTTTTCGGTCCTATTGCTTATAACTCAGCAGGTGATGGAAGTATTGCGCCAAAATTCGACAGCCAGGAAGTTGTTTACAGAAGCATGCTGGCTGATCTGTCAAAATCAGTAGAATTGCTGAATACAATATCTTATAGTGTGATGGCTCAGTACGATTTGATATACAATGGCAATGTTCAAAACTGGGTAAAACTGGCTAACTCATTAATGTTGAGAATAGCTGTCAGAGTACATTTTATAGATGAGACTTTGGCTAAAGAATATATTACGAAAGCATTAGATCCTAAAAATGGCGGTGTTATCGAAGATATTTCAAGTGAAGCAAAGATCAAAAGTTCTGATAAAATGCCATTGCTGAATTCAATGTTAGCATCTGTCAATGAATATAACGAAACAAGAATGGGCGCCACTATTTGGGGATATTTGGATGGATATAAAGACCCTAGGTTAAGTGCATATTTTACTGAAGGAACATATGGTTCTGGCAGTTGGGCGCAAACAGGTTATTTTCCGGTTGCACCGACGAATAGTAAATCTAAATCGGAAACCTCATATTCTGCAAAATTTGCATCGCGTCCGAAAGTAGATTCCAATTCTCCTTTATATTGGTTCAGAGCATCCGAAACTTATTTTCTGAAAGCAGAAGCTGCTCTATACAATTTGATAGGTGGTGACCCCAAAACGTTCTATGAACAAGGAATAAATATTTCATTTCAAGAGCAAGGAGTCAGTGGAGTTGCCACATACCTGTCAGGAACAGGTAAACCAACCGGACTCACTGGTAGTAATTACAAATATGGCACTTATAACCATGATTTAAGCATTGGAAATACTTCACCCAAATGGGATGATTACACAGGAAATTTGAGTAAGCAAGAAGAACAGTTACAGAAAATTATTACGCAAAAATATCTGGCACTATATCCGAACGCTGTGGAAGCCTGGACCGAATATCGCAGAACCGGTTTCCCATATTTAATGAAACCTATGGATGAAGCTGCTCCTGGAAGAATTGGCGCCTCAATAGAAGATTGCAGAGTTCCTGAACGCTTTAGATTTGCTCCTACAGCCTATAATTCCAATCCTAATATGGCTGAAATTCCAACATTGCTGGGAGGTGGAGATATAGGAGCTACTAAATTATGGTGGGTACGTTCAAACAGGCCCAAACAACCTAATCAGTAATAATGATATTCATTTTTAAGAAAAGAAAATTATGAAATTATTAAAGTATTTGTGTATAGGTATATCTGCCTTAAGTATACTAAGCTGTTCTGACTGGACATCTGAAGAAAGAGAGGTTTTTGAGAATCAAGAAGGAATGCACCGTCTGATTCCCCTAATAGAAGCCCAAACCGAAGAAGATCTTACACCGACCATGCGTGAATATTTCGCTCAAATAAGAGAATATAGAAAAACTCCTCATGTGAAAGGCTTTGGTTGGTTTGGTAACTGGACTGGAAAAGGAAACAACGCTCAAAATTATTTGAAGATGTTACCCGATAGTGTAGATTTTGTATCTCTCTGGGGAACAAGAGGTTACCTTTCTGATGAACAGAAAGCAGATTTGAAATTCTTCCAGGAAGTGAAAGGAGGAAAGGCATTATTATGTTGGATTATTCAAGATTTGGGAGATCAGCTGACTCCTAAAGGATTGAATGCAACGCAATATTGGGTAGAAGAAAAGGGACAAGGAAACTTCATTGAAGGAGTAAAAGCATATGCAAATGCTATTTGTGATAGTATTGAAAAGTACAATCTTGATGGTTTTGATATTGACTACGAACCTGGATATGGACATTCCGGAACTTTAGCAAACTACCAGACAATCAGTCCTAGCGGTAATAATAAGATGCAGGTTTTCATTGAAACTTTAAGTGCCCGCCTACGTCCTGCTGGAAGAATGTTAGTTATGGATGGTCAGCCGGATCTCTTATCTACAGAAACTTCAAAATTGGTTGATCATTACATCTATCAGGCATACTGGGAATCAAGTACTAGTTCTGTAATTTATAAAATAAATAAACCGAATCTAGACGACTGGGAGCGTAAAACAATTATTACCGTAGAATTTGAACAAGGGTGGAAAACTGGTGGTATAACTTATTATACAAGTGTACGTCCTGAATTGAACAGCATGGAAGGGAATCAGATTCTTGACTATGCAACCTCGATTTGCCCAGTGGTAAGAGAATAGGTGGTATAGGTACTTATCATATGGAGTATGACTACCCGAATGACCCTCCTTACAAATGGTTGAGAAAAGCCTTGTATTTTGGTAATCAGGTATATCCTGGTAAGTTCGATTAATATTAAAGAATGACTATTATGAAAAAGAATATTTATTTAGCTGTTCTGTTATTCTTAACAGGTTGTCAAAATGAGTTATATAAAAATCCTTTGGATGATTTTCAAAGTGAGCAAGGAGTATATATAGCTAATAACGGCGTATTACAAAGCTTTGTGGAAGAAGGCAAAGATGTGGAAATTAAAGGGCTGCAAGTAGCTTTAGCTGTTCAAGATACTAAAGAAATAAAAGTTACATTGGAGGCTGGTAATCAAGCTCAGTTAGATGCTTATAATGCTAAAAATGGAACTAACTATATAGTACTTCCTAAAGAGATGTATGAGATCTCACAGAAAATAACATTTATGCCTCTTTATGCAATGATGGATGTTCCTATTTCTTTGAAGAATGTAAAATTCTCACTAGAAGGTAACTATGCTTTGCCTATACGTATTACAGGAGGTGACGTGAATATTATCAGAGGGCAAGAAGAGACTTTACTTGTACTTGAGCAAAGAGTGAATACAAAAGCGCTCCGGATAAGTACAAGTGGAAGTGGTTCGGGGAGCGAGGATGATAAAATGTTCCCTAACGATTTCAAAGTTGATCAATGGACAATGGAAGTTATGGTCAACAGGGCTAGTTACAAAAGTAACAATCGTTCTATTTGTGGAACTAAATTGGTTGCCAATGCTGGTCCTATGGATGAGATTTATACTCGTTTCGGTGATGTAACTATTAACCCTAATCAATTACAAATTAAGACGGGAAGCTCTCAGATTGATGTTCCCGCTGACAAATTCTCTGCACAGCCTGACACTTGGTATATGTTAGCTTTCGTATATGATGGTCAAAAAAATTATGTATACGTGAACGGAGTGCTGGTTGCTGACCGGGAAATCAGAACAGGTCCTTATGGATTGATTGGCTTTTGGATTGGTGGTTCAAACGAGCTGATTCGTGAGGTTCGTTTTTGGAAAACGGCCAGAACTTCGCAAGAGATAGCTTCGAATATATGGAAGATGGTAAATCCTGACGATGACAATTTACTGCTTTATTATCCATTGAATGGGAAGAAGAGGGATAGTGCTACCGGAGAAATTACAGAGGATGAGACTCTGCTTTGGGACTGGAGTAAGAATGGTAAGAATTTACCCAAGCCATCAAGTTATTCTTTTGATGATAACAAAGGGAACGGGTTTATATTCCCACCGCAAGAATAGCAACAAACTACAATAAATTGTACATATAGAAAAGGCTGCCTTTGGAATGAGGCAGCCTTTGTTTTTACTATACATTGTAAATAATAACAACATAAATAAAGAGACAGAACTATCCACTCAACAATTCATATATTTACACAAATATACAAATTATCAAATACAAATATCAATGGTTATATTTAGTATGAGATGTTCTTCTCTCATACTACTCCGCATATCTCCCAATCAATCACATTAGCTAATACACAACCACTAAAAATAGGATGGGAGAAGATACTCAAACATTAGAAGAAGTAGTTGTAACCGCATTGGGTATTAAGCGTGAACAGAGGCATTAAGTTACAATGTGCAGCAAGTTAAAGGTGATGAGTTGACAACTGTGAAAGATGCCAATTTCATGAATTCATTAGCTGGAAAAGTTGCCGGTGTCCAGATTAACAGTGGTGCAACAGGTGCTGGCGGTGCTGCACGGTTGTTATGCGTGGTTCTAAATCCATCACAAAAGACAACAATGCCTTATATGTAATTGATGGTATTCCAATGTTTAACGTAAGCTTTGGTGAAAGCGAAGGTCAGTTTGCAACTCAGGCAGGATCCGATGGTGTAGCTGATATCAATCCTGATGATATTGAAAGTATAAACATGTTGACCGGACCGTCAGCAGCTGCTCTTTATGGAAATGCAGCAGCAAATGGTGTTGTACTTATTAATACGAAAAAAGGAAAAGCAGAACGTACTACATTAACCGTAAGTAATAACACTACATTTTCTAATGCATATATTATGCCTGAGATGCAAAATACCTATGGTAATAAGTCTGGTGAATTTGCAAGCTGGGGTGATAAAACATCTTTGAGGTATGATCCGAAAAAGTTCTTTAATACAGGTGCAAACGTTATTAATGCAATAACTTTTTCACCGGTACAGATAAAAACCAAACTTACGCTTCAGCCTCTACTACAAACTCTACTGGTATCCTACCCAATAACTCATATAGTCGTTATAATTTCTCTATTCGGAATACGGCTAGTTTCTTGAATAATAAATTAACATTAGACGTTGGTGCTAGTTACATTGTTCAAAATGATAAATATATGATATCTCAGGGGCAATATTTTAATCCGCTCCCTGCTCTTTATCTATTCCCTCGTGGTGATAGCTTTGAAGAAGTGCAAATGTTCGAACGTTATAATGAAGCATTAGGTGTTAAGACTCAATACTGGCCATATAGCCACCAAGGTATGAGTTTACAGAACCCTTATTGGATTATGAAACGTATGAATCGCGAAACTGAAAAGCAACGTTATATGATTAATGGAAATCTGACTTATAAAATTGCGATTGGATTGACATTTCCGGTCGTGTGAAAATAGATAATTCACATTATAGACTAACTCAGAAACGTTTTGCTTCAACATTGGGCAACTTCTCCGGAACTAATGGTTTTTATTCAGACCAAACCCGTACTGACCGGAATATTTACGCAGATGCTATGTTGAATATAAACAAACGTATTGATGATTTTAGTATTAATGCTAACATCGGTGCATCTATTAAGGACTTAAAGTATGAACAAGCTGGTGGCGAAGGTAATTTAGCTGGTATACCGAACTTCTTTACTTTAAATAATTTAGATTATACCTCTAATTATAAACCTAAGCAATATGGTTATCACGATCAATCTCAAGGTATTTTTGCCAATTTGGAAATTGGTTGGAAGAGTATGTTATATTTAACTTTGACAGGACGTAATGACTGGGAATCTCAATTAGCATTTACGGATCATTCTTCATTCTTCTATCCTTCTGTAGGTTTGTCTGCAGTATTGACTGAGATGATTAAATTGCCAGAATTTATATCTTATGCCAAAATCCGTGGTTCATATACTTCTGTTGCATCTTCATTTGATCGTTTCTTATCCAATCCGGGATTTGAGTTTTTAGAACAATCACATCAATGGAGTACTTCTTCTACCCGTCCGGCTGTCAATTTGAAGCCAGAAAGAACGAAATCATGGGAAATCGGTTTAAATACTAAATTTTGGAATGACTTAAGCTTTGTTTCACATTCTATAAGTCAAATACATATAATCAAACATCCAAATTAGCCAATCTTCAGCCAGTGGATTCTCTACCGCTGTA
>ERZ860009.387-NODE-387-length-20760-cov-1.573002_pt1 | contig 20760 bp, 21 predicted proteins | sample MGYA00510114_ERZ860009 | MGnify/ENA primary metagenome ERZ860009 (study PRJEB30046, sample SAMN00715177) | human gut metagenome | study: EMG produced TPA metagenomics assembly of the A metagenome-wide association study of gut microbiota in type 2... | reverse complement strand
GGATTTTGTGATTGACAATATGAATGCTGTTTTTTATGCGGTTGGAAGTGATCGGGAGCTGGAATATCTGGATTTACTGCTTCCAATGGGAATTTCCTTTTATACATTTCAGTCGCTGGGATATCTGTTGGATGTATATTGGGAAAAAATCGATGCACAGAAGAATTTTTTCAAACATCTGCTGTTTGTATCATTTTTTCCACAACTGGTACAGGGACCGATCAGCCGTTATTCCGATTTATCACAGACGTTGTATGAAGAACATGTATTTGACAAAAAGCAGGTGATATTTGGACTGGAAAGAATTCTCTGGGGATATTTCAAGAAACTTGTAGTGGCAGATACAATCCTTACAGCAACCACTGCCGTGATTGGAGATGAATATTACAACGGTGCGTGGGTGCTGGTCGGAATTATTTTCTATGGCATTGAACTGTATGCCGATTTTACGGGAGGCATTGATATTACCATAGGAATTGCGCAGGTATTCGGAGTGAAGGTTGCGGAAAACTTTATTCGTCCATACTTCTCAAAAAATATTGCGGAATATTGGCGGCGCTGGCATATTTCCATGGGAACCTGGTTCAGGGACTATATTTTTTATCCAATGAGCATTTCCAAACGAATGGGAAAGCTGACAAAGTTTTGTAAGACTCATTTTGGAAAAGGAGTAGCAAAGAGGGTGCCGGTTTATCTGGCAACCATGGTTACCTGGTTTGCAACCGGAATCTGGCATGGTGCAAGCTGGAACTTTGTCATGTGGGGCATTATGAATGGCGTGATCATCCTGATTTCTCAGGAACTGGAACCGTTGTATGCGCGGTTTCATAAGCAGTTTCCTTCACTTGGACAAAGAAAAGGATATCAGGCATTTCAGATTGTGCGGACCTTTTTCCTGATGGGATCGCTTCGGATGTTTGATTGTTACGGGGATGTGCCTCTTAGTTTTTCAATGTTTTTTAGCATGTTCCGGGACTTTGATCTTCGTGCGTTGACCGTGGATGAGTTTTTGGATCTGGGACTGAATATCCCACAATATGTGATTGTGTTTGCAGGTACGGTGTTAATGTTTTCCGCAAGCGTGATCGGACGAAAGGAAAGTGTGCGTGAACAATTGAGCAGAAAGCCGTATGTTGTGAGATATGCAGCAGTAGCGGCACTGTTTCTTGCCGTTGTTCTGTTTGGATCTTACGGTGTGGGATATGATGCTGCGCAATTTATTTATAATCAGTTTTAGATGAGGAGAAATGTTTTGAAAACCGCTGTTAGAAGGATTGTTTCTGTTGGAATACTTTTGATTTTGCTGTTTGCAATGCAGAGGCTTGTGATGCCAAAGTATGTGGATGATGTGATCGAAGGTGGATTTACAGCAGAATATTATCGGGAAGAAAATCCGCATGAGGTGTTGATGGTAGGAGATTGTGAGTTATATGAAAATTTCAGTCCAGTCACAATGTGGAAAAACTATGGAATTACAAGTTATATTCGGGGAAGTGCCCAGCAGCTTACCTGGCAGTCGTATTATCTGTTAGAAGACGCACTGAAATATGAAACGCCGGATGTGGTTGTATTTAATGTGTTAGAACTGAAATATAATGAACCGCAGAGAGAGGAATACAATCGCATGACGCTTGATGGAATGCGCTGGTCAGTAAGTAAGGTACAGGCAATCCGTGCATCCATGCTGCCGGAGGAACATTTTATTGATTATGTTTTTCCACTGCTGCGTTATCACAGCCGGGTTACAGAACTTACCGCAAATGACTGGAAATATTATTTCAAAGACAAAACGCGGACAACTGCCGGTTATTATATGAGAGTGGATACAGCGCCGTATGAAGAAGGAATCTGGGAGGAAGAAGAACCGGAAAGTGACACGTTGGGGAAAAATGCAATGGCATATCTGGATAAAATCCGGATGTTGTGTGAAAAGAACCATATTCGTCTGCTTCTGGTCAAGGCACCAAGCAAGTCTCCGGTCTGGTATGACACCTGGGAATCACAGATTTTGGAATATGCGTCCAAATATGATCTGGATTATATCAATTTTTTGAATCTGGTGGATGAAATCGGAATTGATTACAATACCGATACTTATGATCAGGGCCTTCATATGAATTTAAGCGGAGCAGAGAAATGTGCGGATTATCTGGGAAAATTTCTTTCAGAAACGTATGGACTTAAGGATTTAAGATCAGATAAAACGATTTATTCGGACTGGGAAAATAAGACAATATTTTATGAAAATATGAAAAAGGCACAGTATAAGGAACTGAAAAAATACGGAGAAATTGTAAACTATTAAAGAGAGAAAGAGGTTATAGGGATGAAGAAAAGTAAGAAAATTATAAGTCTGGTTTTGGCAATTGCAATGGTATTACTGGTACCGGTCAGTGTTATATCGGCAGCACCAAAGGGATATGGATTTCGATATGCCGGAGTTACGGTATATGTTCATGGAAAGGCATCCGGACTGATCGATAAGATGGGCGAGCCAAATAAGAAAAGCAAGTCAAAAAGCTGTGCGTATGATGGGGAAGATATCAAATATGTGTATGACGAGTTCACATTGGTTACTTATACAGAGAAAAACGGTGGCACAGAATATGTACAATCCATCAAATTTACTTCAAAAAAGGCAAAGACCAAAGAAGGAATCAAGATTGGAAGCAAAGAAAAAACAATGAAAAAGAAATATGGAAGAGCACGCGACAATTTCGGCGTGTACACTTACAAAAGGGAAAAATGGGAATTACATTTACCGTTGATGATGGAAAAGTCTCTGCAATCCAGTATGTAGCATATTAAAAGATTTTATACGAGGGAGAATTACTTATGAGAAAAAAAGGAATGGGAAAAGCGGCAGCAGTAATTGCTGCGGCAATGCTATTTAGTCTGTTTTCGGAAGCCGGAATTGCTGCACCGCAGATGGTACAGGCTGCAACGTATCAGAAAACGATAAAGAATAAATCGGTAAAGAAACCGGAAGTGCTGGTCGGTGCGGATAAAGTAAAAGTATTTTCAATTAAGGTCAAAGAAATTGGCAAACAGATTCAGGAAGCAGAAACAACAGAACCGTCTGACGATACAAAAAATCAAGATGGGGAATCCGCACAGCAGGAAGAAAAAACAACGGAAATAACAGAGAAAACGGAAACAACCGATATCACAACAGAAACAACAGAAGAAAATGGTGGTGGGGATTCGGTCGAAAATATCGAAGAAGCCCAGCCGGAACAACCGGAAATTGTAAGCATTACCTATCGGTACAAAGAACAGTGAATGTAAAAAATAAAGCAAAAAACGACATTCGAAAATTGCTGCTGACCGGAAAAGCTGGTGGAAAAACGATTACATTTACTGCAAAAAATCTAAAAGTGGGAAAGACAATGACACTTTCCAAAAACTTTGAACTTACAAGTAAAACGGAAAGAGATACTCCGGAATTTGAATGTCAAAAACTTCAGGTATATGCAGGAAGCATGGTAAGTACCTATCGTTATGCCAGCGATAAATTGAGCAGTGATTATGCGACACCCGATAAAAAGGCACCGGAAATCCGTGGATTTGTTGGAAAGAACAGCTATAATGGAAGCATCCCATATCAGACCATATACAGTGATCAGGAAAAAACCTATGATTATTTCAAATATGTGTATGCACAGGATAATCGTGATGCAAAGATAACCTTGAAGGTGGATACCAGTAAGGTGAATTTCAAGAAAAAAGGCACGTACACGATTACTTATACGGCAGAGGACAAGGCAGGAAATGTCAGTAAGAAAACTGCAAAAATTGCAGTGAGGGTAAATGATTCTCTGGATCAGATGGCAGATACGGTTTTGGGACGTATTATAAAAAAAGACTGGTCGGATCGGAAAAAAGCGACTGCTATTTACAATTATACAAGAGGTCATATTGCTTATACCGGAAATTCAAACAAATCAAGCTGGGAGAAAGAGGCTTCTAACGGTCTGCGCTATGGACGGGGAGACTGTTTTACTTACTACTGTGTGTCCAGAGCATTGCTCACGCGTGCCGGAATTCCAAATATTGAAGTGACGCGTGTGCAGGGGTATGGACATCACTGGTGGAATATGGCATATGTAAATGGTGGTTTTTATCACTTTGATACCTGCCCGCGTAAGGCTGGTGGAAGATTTTGTCTGGTGACGGATGCGCAGTTAAAAAATTATTCTGCTACGGTAGGCAAACGTTCCCACATCTGGGCGTATAGTCAGAAGCCAAAGTCACCAGAGAAAGTTTTATCATCAATTTTTTAAGAGAGAACAGGAGGACGAACGATGAAGAAAATGAAGAAAATGAAGAAAATGATGAAAAACATGGTATGTATGCTGTTATGTGCAGTTATGGCATTATCAGTTATTACCATACCGGAAAAGGTAACAGCAGAGACGACAACAAAAAATACATTGTATCGGTATCGTGAAGTGAAAACAGGTAAATTTGGATGCGTGAATCGAAAGGGAAAAGTAATTGTAAAACCGACCTATGATTTTATTGATACATTTGTTGACGGTCTTGCACAGGTAGAGAAAAACGGGAAATACGGATATATCAATAGCAAGGGAAAAGAAGTTATTAAAGTTCAATATAAACAGGCAGATCGGTTTTCAGAAGGTTTGGCTTTGATACAGGAAGGTAAGAAATATAAATATATTGATAAAACAGGAAGTACTGTGATTAATGTAAAGGGAAAATATCCGTCCGAGTTTTCGGAAGGATATGCAAGCCTGCAGATAAACGAAAAGTGGGGATATATTGATAAGACCGGAAAAATCGCAATTGAACCAAAATATGATATGGCATATAGCTTTACGGATGGACTTGCTTTGGTTAGTGAAGGTGGCAGGGAAGGATTCATTGACACAGATGGAAATTATGTGATCAAACTTACGGACAAGGTAGACTATGCAAGTTTTTCGGATGGTTATGCTCTGATTAGGAAAGGAAATAAGTGGGGATTTATAGATAAGAAGGGAAATATCGTTATAAAACCGGCTTTTTATGGTGCAGCTGATTTCAAAGAAGGATTTGCTTCAATTATGGAAAAGGTAGGAGACAAATATCTGTCAGGATATATAAACAAAAAAGGAAAAATGATTACCAAAGCAATCTATGAAGAGGTTGATGATTTTCAGGAAGGAATGGCATGTGTAAAGAAAAATGGTAAATATGGTTTTATCAACAAGAAGGGAAAACTCGTTGTAAATGCCATATATGATAATGCTTTTTCGTATGAAAATGGACTTGCATATGTAGCAAAAGGAAGTAATGCCTATTTTATAGATAAAACAGGAAAAAAAGTGATTACGATTAAGTAGTTATGGCAGGCCGGTAAAAAGGAGTATTTTGGCTATATGAAACAAACGATAAAATACCTGTGTTTTATATTTTTATGTCTGCTGGTAATATTCGGAAAGCGTACCGAAGCATCAGCGGCTGTGCGCGACATCACGGTTGCCGATGATGATCAGATCAAGGCGGAAGTTTGTGTCGGAGATACAGGTCGAATTGTTGTCACAGGGGACAGCAGCAGGATCGTGGGATACGAATATTTAACATCTGCCATGGATGATTCGGAATTGATCACAATGGATGCAAATGGAACCTTCACGGTCAAGGCAAAGGGGGAAGAGAACATTTTTGTCTACGGCCACGATGAGAATGCGGAAGATATTTTTTATGCTAAAATTACGCTTATCATTCATCCGGATATGAGTGGGGTTACGCTAAAAAAGTCATCCATAACGACCTATTTGCCAAGGTCATATCGGGACACAAAAAATACTTACTATAAGCGGGCAGATATTAATATTCCGGTGAACAGCACAGAGCTTTTGGACGAATATGAGCGGCATACCTCTTTTCAGTATACATCATCGTTAGATGGAACAGATGATGTGTGGGTGAGTGCAGAACTGCGGAACAATACCATTGAGTTGTCGATTGAGGCAACAAAAAACTGTAAAATGAAAATCACGTTCACAATTGAAGGAAAAACATTTGTAATTCCTGTAAAAGCAAAAGTGGTGGAACTTTCAAGTTATGGATGCTTACTGGAAAAAGGACATACTCAAAAACTCAGAGTGAAAGGTTGTTCGGAAAAAATTGTCTGGAAATCTTTTGATTCCAAAATTGCATCTGTAAGCAAAAATGGTGTGGTAAAAGGAAAGAAGATTGGAAATGTATTGATTTCGGCAAAACTCGGCGATCAATATGTTGGTTGTGTCGTATCCGTTACGACCGCACAGATCAAAAAAGTTTGTGCCAGAGCCAGTTATATGGGAAAAAACTGGAAATACAGTCAGGCAAAGCGCGGACAAACGGGATATTATGATTGCAGTTCGCTGGTGTGGAAAGCTTATAAGCCCTATACAAAAATCAATTTTGGAAGTGCAGCTTATCCGGGAACCACAAAAACGGAATCTGCATGGTGCAGAGATCATGGAAAACTGTTGAAAGGCGGTTTTTCATGGAAAAAGTTAAAGCAAATGAAATTCAATCCGGGAGATATTGTATTCAAATGGAAGATTCTTCTCATCCATATGCAACAACCTATCATGTGGAAATGCTCACAGGCTAGTATGTTATCGGTTTGATAAAAATGGAGAACCGTGGATTGAACCGCTTTGGGCGACCAGAGACAGTGACTATGGTGCGGAAGAGGGGGCGCTTATGGCAAGACCGACAAAGTGATTTAAAAGGGAATAGAAAAATTCTGGGTAGATAAAAGTCAGTAGCTCGTTGGAGTTTTCTGACTTTTTGTTGTTACGGCGATGTCGGGGAAAAATAAAAGGTACTGTCTTTTCATAATGATAATACAAAATCTAATAGAATTACCTGCTTTTTTACGAGAAAGTATTTTAATATCAAGATAAGTCAGATTATGCATTAGTGAGGGAAAGATTTAGAGAACTGTTCCGTTTATTATAGTATGGATTCTCTAAAAAAGTAAAGGACCAATAGAGGGCACATATTGTTTGTCGGGCTAGAAAGGTTATAATAAAATTGTATATACATAATAAAGGAGGTTTATGGAGATGAATAACAAATTGAAAAAGATTGTTGCTTTATGTCTGGCATTTGCGATGGTTGCAACGGTTGTGTTGCCGGAGAGTGCATATGCAAAGACAAAGAAAACAGCAAACTACGTAACACGGGCATACGTGCTGCAACAGGTAGAAAAACTCATTGGTGCAACACAGACAAGTGATGACGTGATACAGATCAAGGATGTCAAGAAAAGCAGTCCGTATTATAAGACGATGTCTATTGCCGTCAATGCGGGATTGGTAAAGCTGGATAGTAACCAGAAATTGCATCCGACTAAAAAAGCGACCAATAAGTATGTCGCATCAGTTCTTGCAAAAATTTCTGAGACAAGTACCAAAAACGTGTTGGGAAAGAAGACAGCAGCGACAAAACTGACAAAGAAAAGTTTAAAAACATTCTTAAATCAGAAATTCCCGAATGTCGTATCTAAATCTGATGCCAAGCTGAAAAAGGGAAATGTAATCATTAATAAACCAGTAACATTGAATGATGCAAAAATCACAGGAGACCTTGTGATCGGAGATGGTGTTGCTGACAAAGAAGTTGTTTTAAATAATGTTACCGTTACTGGAAAGACGATTGTCCGTGGTGGTGGAGAAAATTCCATTATTATTACCGGGACTTCGGATATTTCGGATATGGTGATCCGTCAAGTGAACAACAAGGTCAGCATCAAGGTAAAAGGTGATGCGAAAGTCCGTATGGTCTATATCAATGATGGTTCTAATGATGTAAATATTGTGGGAACCGTTGGCATCGTTAATATTGTAGGTGAAAATCTGAAAGTCACACTGACAGATGCAGTGGTAAATACATTGATAGTAGCGGATACAGCAAAGAATGCAGTTGTTGAGGCAGATAAGAATTCAAGTATTAAGGAAGCGACTTTAAATGCAGCCGGAACAAAGATTCAGGGGGAAGGCAAAGTTGAGGCAATTAATGTCAATGCAAATGATACGGTTGTTACAGTAAAAGACGCAAAGATCAATGTCAAGGATAATGTTACACCTCCAAAAACAAATGCGGATAATAATAGTCAGACAACAACGGATACCAATATCAGTAATGATAATAATTCGGGTGGCGGTTCCTCCAGTGGTGGATCTTCTACAAGTGGAGGCTCAACTTCAGGTGGAAGCAGCGAAAATCCAAGTACTCCGGATGTTCCGAAGGTAAATTATGTTACGGATAGTCGGTTCGCAGATGGGTATCCGAAAGTTGTGACAGATAAAGAGAATCAGAAAATAACTATAACTTACAAATTAAAAGATGGTGTGGCATCTGAGGAAAAACCTGCAAAGATCTACAATCTTGTAACAGATTATAATACGAATTGGGATGCTACGACAGAGGCGGTTCTTCACGGACATTTGGGTGTCGTGAATGAACAAACACATGAAACGGTTTCAACAGAATATTATGATTTCTTAAAAATCACGGATGCAAAGGAATATGCCGTAGAATATAAACTTATGGATCATGTTATAAGTGATGGATTAACAACTTATAGTGTTATTGATTGTGATGGAAAAGTATCGGATACCCCGACAAAAATTGCATTTGACAGGGACACGGCAACGAGTGTTGTGAAAAATACGGTATATGTATCTGATGTTTACATCAATAAGGCAAAGGATACTGTTTATTTGTATCTTAGAAGTGAGCTTGACCAGACAACTGTGACTTCGGCTTCGGCCTTTACAATAAAGAAAAATGGTCAAACACTGGAAGATATCAGGATCAGTAAAATGGAATTGATGAGCAAAACCGGTGAAAAGTCCGGTCCTTATGTTGCATGTATTAAGTTGTCTTTAAATAAGGCATTGGATGATTCAACTGTGAATTATACGTTACATTATGCTGGTACAGAGATTACAGATACTGTTGGAAATCCATTGGAAACATTTGACCGTTCACTCATGACGGTATCGGATGGGATTAAAAATGCATATACTTCACAGGATGGTCAATATGTTTCATTTGAGGTTCCTGTTTATCAGTGGATGTCTTATACAACGTATCAGGAAATCCAAGATGATCTTGGCGTATATGTAGATGGAAAACAAATTGATCAGAAGAATTGGTCTTATACATGGTCAGTTGGAGAAATGAATATTCAGGTTCACGATACTTCACTTACAAATCCTAAAACAGTAGAATTAAAATCGGTTAGTGGAAAAACATTATATACAGCTGCAGGTGATAAACTGAATAATTTAAGTGCCAACTTAGAGAAAGATAGTGAAGGCTCTATTTCATCTGCTGTATTTGATAAAAAAAATAATAAAATAGTTCTTACATTAACAGAGAATAGTTCATTTGAGAAAAATTTTGGTTTTTACGATTGTAATTTTATGGTAAAAATTGCAGGAAAAGAGTATCGTTTACGTGGAAACAGTTATGTTCGACCAAGTAATGCGGGATACATAATAGAAATTGATAAGGATAATTTAAAACACCTTGATCTGTCGGAAGTATCCGAATTTTCCATTAAGTATGCGCCAATTATTTCTGCAGATGAAAGGACAAACGACTGGAATGATCTTTTTGCTTATAATAGTGGAAAACCTGTAGACGCAACGGATTATATTCCGGTAACAATCCAGTAATTTGTTCTATAATCTGTTAATGGTATTGAAAGGGCTGTAAAATAAGGTTTTAATTAAAGAAAAGCCAGTCAAGAAAAATGTTTGTACCGCTTCCAAAAAAGTTAGATCTAAAAATCTAACTTTTGGGGGCGGTATTTTTATTTTTCATGAATTTAACATCCATCAATCTCAGAAAAATCAATATACAGATTATCATAAATATTTAACTTAATGGTAGCGTCAACGGAATATTGAATATTTAAAATATTCTGTTCAAAAAATTTACAGTAACTGTTTTGCGTGACAATAAGCTGTGGTAATAACAAAACATTTCTCTGCCCTTTACGCGAAAAAATTGGTACTTTAGACCTAAAAATAAAAGGCACAATGAAGGGCACATATTGATAGAAATATCAGGAATGTTACAATTAAATCAGATAAAATTTTAAGGAGGAACAAGAATGAAGAAAAAATTATATAGCGCGATATTAGCTTCGATTATGGTGATCGGAAGCATTTGCGGAGTTGCAATACCTGTTTATGCAAAGGAAGAAACGAAAATTATAGATGGAAATGATTCATATGATACGGCAACATATTTGGATGTTAATGGAAGTTATTCGGATGTTTTGTCGGACAGCAATGACGTTGATTTTTACAAGTTGATCCCGGATTCAAACGGAAAATTGTCTATAAATTTTGGGCATGTATACGGGGAGAGTAGTCATGGATGGAAAGTAATAATTTATAAGTATCAGGATGGAGAATATATAGAATTAAGTGATACGGTAATTAAATTAGAAGATAGTGAGAAGGTAGAATTACCTTTTGTAGGGGTACAGTATGGATGCGAATACTATATAAAAGTGCAAAATTATAATTGGGATGCTGTAAATAAAGTATATACCATTAAAACAACTTTTATTAGATCAGAACAGTATGAAAGAGAAGAAAATGATTCTTATAATAAAGCCACAGAGATGAAGTTGAATTCGTCATATACGGGAACTCTTAATAACAATAATGATATTGATATTTATAGAATTAATGCAACTGGAAATGGAAAAATAGAATTAACGTTTGAACATGTGTATACAGACGATAGTCATGGATGGGATATTATAATCTATCGATATACAAATGGAGAATATCAGGAATTAAGTAATGATAGGGTTACTCTAAAAGATAATGAAAAATATAGATTACCATATATTGGTGCTGTCTCTGATGGAATTTATTATGTGAAAATAAAAAATTATAATTGGCGTGCTGTAGGAAAAGAATATGTAATTCGAAACAATTTTCAGCAATCAGATTACTATGAAAAAGAAGAAAATAACAGTTATACAACGGCTACAGATTTAAAAATAGGAGAAAAATATAATGGAACACTTAATAGTAATAGCGACAAGGATTTTTGGAAAATTACAGCAACAAAGAAAGGATATATTAAATTAAGTTTTGGACATGACTATATAGATGATTATCATGGTTGGAATGTATATGTTTATCAGTATGTAAATGGTGAATATAAAGAATTGAGCAGTCAGACAATTTCGCTTAAGGATAACAAATTAATACAATTAAAAGGAATTTCAGCACAGTCGGGTGGGATATATTATGTAACAATAACAAATTATAACTGGAATGCAGTGGGGGTAAATTACACATTAAAAGCAGCATATTCCATAGGAAAGCCATATAATCTGCGTGGAACAATTTCTAAAAGAAAGATAATATTAAAATGGGATCGCGGAAATGCAGTAAATGGTTATGAAGTATATTGCAAAGTTGGAAACGGAAAATATAAAAAAATAGCAAATACATTAACAAACAGTTATACATATAAAAAACTTTCTAAAAAGAAAACGTGCTATTTTAAAGTAAGATCATATGTAATCAATAATGGGGTAAAGGAATACAGCGGTTTTACAGCTGTTGTAAAAGCCAGAGCCTAATGGTAATGCAATCAGAATTTCTTGACAAAGGAGAAAAATGAAAAGAAAAATAGGAACTGCGGTGCTGTTAATGGTATCCATATTAATTATCAATGTAGATGGGACTTATGCGAAAACTTCCAAAAACCTACTGAAAAATCCAGGATTCGAAAGTTCTGACTTTTCCATGTGGAAATATAAAGGAACCGGAATGGATAAGTTGGATTATTATACGGAAGATCCTGTTGGAATCTGGAATAAAAAAGATGATTGTCATTCCGGAAACTATACATTTCATTTCTGGTCGACATATAAACATCATTTTAAACTGGAACAGACAATTTCAAAAAAGAAACTTAACAAAAACAAGACATATAAAGCATCGGTATATATACAGGGAGATGAAGTGGGAGCAGATGCAGAGATATATTTATATGTTATAGCAGATGGAAAGAAGTATGTTTCTGGAATGGTAGAATTGGATGGATGGCAGGATTGGAAGAAACTCACCATTGATAATATCAGATGTAAAAAAGGAAATGTGAAAATAGGTATATATGTTGATCATGCAGCAGACGGCTGGGGAATGATTGATGATTTTTATTTTGGACAGGAATGAAAAAACAGGAGTCGGTGAAGTAAATTTGTAATGGAAATCTCATCTGTGAAAGTAGATGGGATTTTTTAGTTTCTTTCAGAATATAGAAAATTGAAATTGATAAATTCATAAAAACTGGATATAATTACATTGTAAGAAAAGTAAGGAATGTATTACCGCGAAAGGAGGTTTTTATATGGAACTGGCAAAAGTGACGTCAAAAGGGCAGGTGACAATACCTATTGAAATTCGAAAGAAACTCGGGATTAAGAATGGTGATAAAATCTTGTTTGTGGAAGAATCTGGAAGAATATATATGATGAATTCTTCTATGGATGCATTGCGTGAAGCTCAGAGAGCATTTGCAGGAGAAGCAGAAAGACTTGGACTCAAAGATGATGATGATGTAATGACAATGATTAAAGAACTTAGGGAAGAAAGTGTGGTGAAGTGAATGAGAATTATGCTTGATACCAATGTGTTGATATCAGCATTGCTATTTCCCGGTGTAAAGATGGATGCAATGATGAATTATATATTTACACACCATCAGCTTGTGTTGTCATCGTATGTTGTAGATGAATTGAAACGTGTAGTTAAACGAAAATTTCGGGGAAAGGAGATGGCAACGAACAAATTGCTTATGATGATGAGTTTCGAATATGTCTATACTCCAAGTAAGGTAGAAAGTGGACTCTTTGATATCAGAGATGCAAAAGACTATCCCGTACTCTACACTGCAATTATAGAAGATGTTGATGTTTTGGTAACCGGGGATAAAGATTTCTCGGATATAGATGTTGAGAAGCCGGAAATTTTATCTCCCTCACAATTTATGGAGAAATTTTTAACAGCAGATCAGGAACAATAGTTACAAAAACAGCAATGGAATTTGTCCCGGGCAGTTTCTTTGGAGGGATGGCAATAATGGCATTATACAACAAAGATATACTGCTCTGGACAATTTTTATTTTTCATCAATTTAACATCGCATCAATCTAAGAAAAATCAATATACAGATCATCATAAATATTCACTTTAATAGTAGCATCAAATGAGTATTGAATATTTAAAATATTTTGTTCAAAAAAATTCACAGTAATTGTCCGGCGGCGGGGATCAACGATCCAGTACTCACGTACACTCAGAGTTACAACCAGAGAAAAAACAAGTTATATGTTTTTATGCAGAAAATTCGAAATAGCATAAGAGAAAAGATGTTTCTGAGTATAATTTTTGAAAGTTATGGGACATATGAGCAAAAAATTTATTGAAATGTCCCATTTCCAAAGCCAAGGGGACATATAGACAAAAAGTTTATTGAAATGTCCCACCTTCGAAAGGTAACGGGACATATGAACAAAAAGTTCAGCGTTATGTCCTGTTTTTGAAAAGTAATGGGACATAGAAAACAAGAAAGATTGCATATGTCCCAGAGAGGGAAAAGTCAGGGACATAGAAGGAAAGAAAAATCATATATGTCCCAGAGAGGACAAAGAGAGGGATATAGAAAGCAAGAAAAATTGCATATGTCCCCCAAATGCCATCATAACTTTTATTGCATGACAAGCGATGAGAAAAATTATCGCCTTACCAGAGAAAATTTGACAAATACCCTATAGGGGTATAACATAAGTGCAAAAATAAAAATCTTTCAGATAATACAAAAGGAGCAGACACAATGATCAAAACAACCTTAAAAATTGACGGCATGATGTGTGGAATGTGTGAATCCCACATGAATGATGTGATCCGCAAAAATTTTAAAATAAAGAAAGTGACATCTTCCGCACGGGATGGGGAGACGGTTATCATCAGCGAAGAGCCGATTGATATTCCGTGGGCAAAGAAAGTAATCCATGAAATTGGTTATGAGATGACCGGCAGTTCCAATGAGCCATACGAAAAGAAAGGACTGTTCCGCTTCGGGAAAAAATAAGGAGGTTTTTTACCAATGAAAAGGCAAAGCAAATTCTTTGGAGAGTTCAAGAAGTTTATTCTGCGTGGAAATGTGATGGATATGGCAGTCGGTGTTATTGTCGGCGGCGCATTTACGTCCATTGTGACATCCCTGAATGCAGATATCCTGACTCCGATCCTGGGAATTTTCGGAGGCACGGACTTTTCTTACCTTACGGTTACGCTTGGAACAGGAGAAAATGCACCGGTTCTGCATTATGGCAATTTTATTACTGCAGTAATCAATTTTCTGATCACGGCACTTGTGATTTTTATTATATTGAAAGTTATCAACCGGATCACAGAAAAACTGAGCACGTTAGCAGGTATGGAGGAAGAAAAGCCGGAACCGACAACAAAAAAATGTCCATTCTGTTATTCGGAAATTGATATCAGGGCAACCAGATGTCCGCACTGTACATCCGTACTGGATGAGCAGGAATAAAAACAAAATAATAACACTATTGGAAGGGAGTGACAGAGCCATCATGGAGGTCACTTCCTTTTCAAAATCAGGTGAGCATGAAATTAGAAATAGAAAAGAGGAAAACAATATGGACGAAAACACAAAAAAGCGCTTAGACCAGCAGTTTGATTTTATCCGGGAAATTGACAGGGAAAAATTTATTGGGAGACAAACCTATTTATCGGATGGCAGACGAAAGGAAAATGATGCGGAGCATGCCTGGCATATGGCGATCATGACCATGCTGCTCAGTGAGTATGCGAATGAACCGATTGATGTGCTTCATACAATCGGCATGCTTTTAATCCATGATCTGGTGGAGATTGATGCCGGAGATACTTATGCTTATGATGAGGAGGGAAAGAAGACACAGGCTGACCGGGAGAAAAAAGCGGCCGACCGGATTTATGGTCTTCTTCCGGAAGAACAGGGAAAGATGCTGATGATCTGTGGCTTGAATTTGAGGCACAGAAGACGCCTGAAGCAAAGTTTGCGCGTGTGATGGACAATCTACAGCCTATGATGTTAAACGCTGCTACAGATGGCAAAGCGTGGGTAGAACACGGGGTGCATCTGGCACAGATTATGAAACGTAACGAGCATACAGCAGAATATTCTGAAACTTTAATGGAATATGCAAGGGAAATGTTTATACAGCCGAATCTTGACAACGGGCATATCATCGAGGATGAAAAGAAATAGTTCAGGGCTGTAATGCAGAACAAAAGCGTGTGAAAACCAGAAAATTTTCACACGCTTTTCGTCTGCGTTTTTTATGAGATTGTCATGAAATACTTACGCATTTTTCGCATCGTTGTACTTCTTTACATAATTCTTGATACGATCGTATGGATTCAACAGATCGCTGATAGAAGAATCATGATTTAAGGTATCAATGATATATGCAATATATTTGCTCATGTCGCAACTGATATAGTACTCACGGGAGAGAAGTTCCGGAGTCTGGTAAATCAGGTTGGTAGTTACAACACGGTAAATCAGTCCTTCTTCGTATGCTTTATCAAACGAAGCGAGACCGTTTGTGAATAACCCAAAAGTAGAAACTACAAAGATACGGTTGGCCTTACGCTTCTTTAATTCGCGCGCGGTATCGATCATACTTTCACCGGAGGAAATCATGTCATCGATGATCAGTACATCTTTGCCTTCGACGTTGGAGCCTAAGAATTCATGGGCAACGATCGGGTTACGTCCGTCTACGACACGGCTGAAGTCACGTCTCTTGTAAAACATACCCATATCAATGCCAAGTACGTTTGCAAGGTAAATTGCACGGTTGGTGGCACCTTCGTCCGGGCTGATGATCATCAGATGCTCGGCATCAATGGTCAGATCCTTTACGTTCTTTAAGATACCTTTGATGAACTGATAGGAAGGCATTACATTCTCAAAGCCATTCAGAGGAATCGCATTCATAACACGAGGATCGTGAGCATCAAATGTGATGATGTTGTCGATTCCCATATTGTAAAGCTCCTGCAGTGCTAATGGGCAGTCAAGAGATTCACGGGCAGTTCTTCTGTGCTGACGGCTTTCGTACAGGAATGGAAGAATGACAGTGATACGGCGGGCTTTTCCGCCGACTGCAGCAATGACACGCTTTAAATCCGCAAAGTGATCATCTGGAGACATATGATTGGTATGTCCGCAGAGTGAATAGGTCATGCTGTAGTTCGTAACATCTACCATGATATAGAGGTCATAGCCCCGGACAGACTGATTGATAACACATTTCGCTTCTCCGGAACCAAATCGTGGAATATGAGGCTCGATGATGTAGCTCTCTTTGTGATATTCCTTGAAAGCAATATCGTTGTGATGCTCGTGTTCGCGATGCTCTCTCCAGGTGGACAGATAGCTGTCTACTTTTTTTCCTAATTCCATACAGCTTGCAGTCGGAATCAGTCCGAGAGTACCGGTTGGCATGGTTTCCAAAATTCTTTCGTCGTTTGGCATGATTTTCCTCCAGGTTTAAATTAATTGATAAACATATATGCATATAATAGACCCATAGCTATGGGGTATTATCTGGAAATGATACGTGTGCGTTTCTGTTTGCGGATATCTTCTTCTGTGAACAGATTGATAAAAGTATAGGAATCTAAAATACGTGAAAATGTTCGTTCAGAATAGGACTCCTTGATCCGTTCCACACTCAGGTTGGTAGAAATAATGGTGGATTTTTGCCGGATCAGCCGTTCATTCACACACAAAAACAGCTGGGAAGAGGTAAAAGAGTTAATCAGTTCTGTTCCCAGGTCGTCGATGACTAACAAATCGCAGTCGAAAATATTCTGGTGTGTGGCAATTGCATCGGAATCTTTTTCAAACACACCTTTGCTTAATATATCAAATAATTGAAATGCTGTAAAGTAAATTACGGAATATCCGTGGTCAAGAAGTTCTTTGGCAACACAGTTTGTCAGAAAAGTTTTTCCGACACCGGTTTTTCCGTAAAACAGCAGATTTTTTGGCTTGTGATCAAAATCGTCAATAAAATAATGACATTCCCGCACCGCTTTTTGTGCGGTTTCATAAGAAGAAAGTCCTGTCAGCGGATTTTTTTCCTCTTTCGAATAAAAATCGTAGCGAAAATTGTCAAAATTTTCAATACGGAGTATCTGGCGAATGTTGGACTGGGCATAGACGGTATTGATAATTGCCTGTTTAAAACAGTGGCATTTTTTCCCGTCGATATACCCGCTGTCTTTGCAATCCGGCAGGTATAAACCGGGTCCAGATAGTCTGCCGGATACCCGCTTGCAGTAAGGAGCTGCTGCCGTTCCAGAGACAGAGCACTTAGTTCCTGCTTTAGGGAGGCCAGTGCATTGGTGTCTCCATCAAGATGCAGACGCGCCTGACGGACGGAAGAAGATGCAACACTTGCATCAATTTCCTTCAGACGGGGAAGCTTTTTTAAAACCTCCGCACGCCGTGTTTCGAGAATATGACGGTTATGCAGTTGGCGCTCATCGTATTCATGCATGATCTCATCATACTGTGCATTGGAAAGCGGCATTTGATTCTCCTTTTATTGCTCAACAGATGATATGGGAGTGATTATGACCGGATCGGAGAGTTTAAAAGCATGGCTTCCAGACTCTTATAGTCATTTTCACGGGATTCAAAGTTATTAAAATTGTTTTTCTTCGGAGAAGCGGCTGCATTTGCTTTCACTGCGGCTCTCTCCTTTTTCTTTTGCTGATGGGTGGCGTCGAGGCGTTTGACATCTTCCAGAGAATGTACCTTGTCGTTATACCAGCTGGTCAGAATAGAATCGGCATAACTGAAACTTGACTGACCGGTACTGGAAATGGTGCGGGCACAGGCTTCCTGGATCAATGACAGATCAAAAGCGTATTCTTTGGTCCATTTGCGGATCATGGCTGTTTCGGAATCGAAAGGTTTCTTCCTGTGATGCCGAAAGCTTTCATGACGGCGTAGTACGCTTTGCTGCGGACGGCGGCTTCACTTTTGGCCTGTTCCACAGAAGTAATTTTTTTCTCATGCCATGCCAGTGCCACTTTATTCAGATAACGAAGATTTGTATGTCCTTTGCTGACGCAATATTCCACCAGATAGACGATCAGTTCGGCAGAAAAGTGAAGATCTTCATGCCAGAATAAGATCGTGTTGATATCATTCTCACTGAATGGATGCCGGATATAGGTTTCCACGACAAAAAGCATTTCCTGAATATCCGGATTTTTCTGAAATTCTGCGATTTCATCCAGCGTATAATGGCGGATCTGCGGTTCCTGTGGCAGATTCACAGGCTGGGAGGCACAAAACGTTTCCCCTGCAGCGGATGCCGGTGTTTCTTTCGGAGAAACAGCAGACGGGGCAGGAGAGGAAGATGCCTCTTCCGTGTCTGTGGAATCTTCTGGAAACGGAAGAAGACCGATTCCGCACAATTTACCGTCGGCGGTTTCCTCCAGAGAGAGGAGTCCTTCTTTCTGCCAGTAACGCAGTGCACGCTGAATGTCCATTTCTGTATTGTTAAATTTGTCAGCAATTTCAGAAATTGTACAATTTGATGCATGAGAATGGATGCACCGTAATAAATATAAATATACCTTAACAAATTCCCCGTTTGCTGACGGCATAAAGCGGTCAATAAACTGGTTGGGAACGATTGTGTCCGTGGCTGGACAATCATTGTGCAGCTGAATGTTTATCATATGTCATAGTACCTTTCTTATTATGCATTTGTGATTATAGCACAATCATTTTCCAAATGGAAGAAGAAAAACACCCGTAAATCCCTGGTAATCAGGGGGATACTGATTGTGAACAACATTGTGGATAAAGTGGATAAGTCCATCAAAACGTACAAATTCAAAACGGAAAGGAGTGGATAAATATAGACAAAAAATCCACACAGAACGAAGAAAGAATCAACGTTTCTATGTGGATAATGTGGATAAGTTATTTTCCAAGGAGGGATTCGCCGATTTCTACGACATTTCCGGCTCCCATGGTTATCAACAGATCTCCGTTCATACAATTTTTTAATAAAAACTTTTCGATCTCTTCAAAAGAAGGAAAATAGTGCGCGTCTTTTCCTTTGGCTGTCAGGCGCTCCAGAATATCTTTCGAGCTTACACCGAAGGTATTCTGTTCGCGGGCAGCAAAGATGTCTGCCAGAACAATGACATCTGCCATGGAAAGTACTTCGGCAAAATCATCCAGAAAAGCTTTGGTGCGGGAGTAGGTGTGTGGCTGGAATACCAGCACCAGACGCTTATGCGGATATTTCTGCGCGGCGGTCAGTGTAGCGCGGATCTCTGTCGGATGATGTGCATAATCGTCAATGATGGTGACACCGTCTACGGTTCCTTTGTACTGGAAACGGCGGTTGGCACCGTGGAAACGTCCAGACCTCTGATGATGGCATCTGTGCTGATTCCCATGGTACAGGCAAGGGCGATGGCGGCCATGGCATTTCCGGCATTGTGTCGTCCGGGAACGGCAAGTTTGATTTCACAGATGGCCTCTTTGTTGTGCATGGCAGTAAAAGAAGGACAGGCTTTGTCATCATATGTCAGATTATCTGCATAATATTCAAGGAATCATCAAAACCGTAGGTGATGATCTGCTGTGGAAGTCCGTCGGTCAGTTCCTGATGGTCTGCAATTTCTCCATTGATAATGGTTGCTCCGTCTGCTAGTGTATTGCCGGCAAATTTACGGAAAGAACGACGGATTCGTTGATATCCTTGAAAAAGTCCAGATGTTCTGCTTCTACATTTAAGATGATGCTGTATTTTGGACGGAAATTCAGGAAACTGTTGGTGTATTCACAGGCCTCCGAAACAAAGATTCCGGAATGACCGACACGCAGGTTTCCTCCGATAGAGGGAAGAATTCCGCCAACAGTGATGGTCGGATCGGATTTCGCAGCAAGAAGAATCTCACTGATCATGGAAGTTGTGGTTGTTTTGCCGTGGGTTCCGGCAACGGCAACGGAATTGTTGTAGTTGTCCATGATCTGTCCAAGCAGTTCTGCACGGGAGAGCATTGGCAGTCCCTGGGATCTGGCCTCTGCAAATTCCGGATTATCCGGATGGATTGCGGCTGTGTAGACAACCAGATCAATGCCGGGAATGATATTTTCAGCACTTTGTCCATAAAAAATCTGAGCACCTTTGGATGCGAGCATGCGGGTAAGATCGGATTCTTTTGCATCGGACCCGGAAATAGTGAAGCCTTTTTCTAGAAGAATTTCAGCGAGTCCGCTCATGCTGATTCCGCCAATTCCGATAAAGTGAATATGAATGGGATCATTAAATTTTAATTTATACATCAGGATTACCTACCTATTTTATAATTTTTTTCTATTATACCACTCTGTAACCAAAGGCGCACCCGAAAATATGTTGTGCATTTTGCCAAAAAACAACAAAAAAACTCAGCATTTTTGTATAAACTGTTGTACATAAAAGGATAATATGATATACTACGGTAATAGTAAGAAACAAACATAATATTTAGAACAGACGAGGAGTGATGACGTGATTAAGAAAGAAATGATAGCCATGCTTTTAGCAGGCGGTCAGGGCAGCAGACTTGGAGTTCTGACATCGGACGTCGCCAAACCGGCGGGAGCATTTTA
>ERZ860009.383-NODE-383-length-20947-cov-1.724919_pt1 | contig 20947 bp, 19 predicted proteins | sample MGYA00510114_ERZ860009 | MGnify/ENA primary metagenome ERZ860009 (study PRJEB30046, sample SAMN00715177) | human gut metagenome | study: EMG produced TPA metagenomics assembly of the A metagenome-wide association study of gut microbiota in type 2... | reverse complement strand
ACCGTTCTCTATTCCGATGGTCTTTTTCAGCAGAGCATAGATAGTCTTCTCATAAAACTTATATTTCAGCTGAATCATTCGGGGAGGCGTCTTACCCACCCGCAAATAATCCAAATTATGGATACGGCCTACTTTAATAGCATCCAGCACAGCATTTTTTTTATTCCGGTGGTCTCGGCTATTTTTTCCTGAACGCCGGCGTACACCTTCTCCCAAAAACGAGGGACACTACACATCAATGTCGGACGGATTTCTTTAATAGTAGTCTGGATATCTACCGGACGGAGGTTGATGCAAATCTGCACACCTTTATGGATACAAAGATATGTCATGCTTTCTCGAAGACATGTGTCAAAGGAAGGAAGTTCATGGACACATCCTTATCCGTCATGGCAGTCAGGCGGATATCATGGATGCGGATAGCCTCTCTGTAGTTGAAGTGGTGCAGCATCACTCCTTTCGGCTCGCCGGTGGTGCCGGATGTATAAAGAATATTGGCAAGGTCGCTGTCCGATGCACGGGCGGTACGCTCTTCCACAACGGCATTGTGGGGTAGCCCCTCGCCCAATGCCAGAAACTCGTCGTAGTAGATAGAGGTCTTGTCGCGGGGATCGCGCACGACGCTGCGGTCGAAAATAATCAGTTTCTCCAGAGAGTGGCAAAAGCCGAATGCGCTGAAAGCGGCATCATACTGGAATTGCTCGCCCACAAAGAGGAAACGTATCTGAGCATCGTTGATAATATACTGGGCCTGAGCCGAAGAGCTGGTAGCATACAGCGGTATGGTAACCAGACGGTTGGCAAAGGCAGCAAAATCGGTAAATAAACATTCCGGCTTGTTTTGTGAGAAGATACCGATATTCCTCTGTTCCTCTGCACCTAAAGCCACCAACGCATTGGCTGCCTGACGTACTGTACGAGAGAATTTATTCCAAGTGATAGGTATCCATTGTGATGTTTCATAGTCCCTGTATTTAAGGGCTACTTTGTCTCCATACTTCTCTGCCTGACGATGTATCAGAACAGACAAATGATGATAAGTCATATTTTTAATGAATTGGTAAATATGGGTACAAAGGTATTAGTTTTATTTGAAACTATCTCCCTTTTTCGGGATTTATCCGTAAGTTTGCAAAGTAATAACGAATATATAACAGAACCCAACGATGACAACGGATATAGAAACACTGGTTTCCGAGGCAATCGGACTGCTTAAATCATTGATAGCCATACCATCATTGAGCCGCGAAGAGGAGCAGGCTGCGGACTTCTTCAGAATTACATCGAAATGCAGGGAATGGCAACCGGACGGAAAGGCAACAATATATGGTGTCTCAGCCCGATGTTCGACCTGAACAAACCTACGCTGCTGCTGAACTCGCACATCGACACGGTGAAGCCCGTAAACGGATGGCGGAAAGCCCCGTTCACCCCTACGGAAGAGAACGGCAAGATTTACGGTTTGGGAAGCAATGATGCCGGAGCAAGCGTAGTCAGCCTGCTGCAGGTATTCCTGCAATTGTGCCGGACTACACAGGCTTACAACCTGATTTACCTGGCTTCCTGCGAGGAAGAGGTGTCGGGCAAGGAAGGAGTAGAGTCCGTACTGCCGGAACTACCGCCCATACAATTCGCCATTGTGGGCGAACCCACGGAGATGCAACCCGCCATTGCCGAAAAAGGGCTGATGGTACTGGATGTCACCGCCTACGGCAGGTCGGGGCATGCTGCCCGGAACGAAGGCGACAACGCCATATACAAGGTGCTGAACGACATTGCCTGGTTCCGCGATTACCGTTTCCCGAAAGAATCGGCTTTATTGGGACCGGTAAAAATGAGTGTAACCATGGTGAATGCAGGGACACAGCACAATGTAATACCCGACCGCTGCACATTCGTAGTCGACATCCGCAGTAACGAATGTTACACCAACCAGGAACTTTTCGACGAGATACGGAAACACATCGCCTGTGAAGCCAAAGCGCGTTCTTTCCGCTTGGGTTCTTCGCATGTTTCTCCCGAACACCCGCTGGTAAAAAAGGCCGTTGCGATGGGTCGGACTCCTTTCGGTTCGCCTACCCTTTCAGACCAGGCACTGATGTCTTTCCCGTCCATGAAAATAGGACCGGGCAAGAGCAGCCGCTCCCATACTGCGGATGAGTTTATCTTCGTCAAAGAGATTGAAGAGGCTATTGCACTTTATCTGGACCTGCTGGACGGAGCAACAATATAAGATTTATCTGTTCAGCCAGGGTTCGGGATTCAGCTTCTCCTTTTCACGGCGTAGCTGGAAATGAAGTACCGTACGTCCGCCGTCCGCCCCATCCGAGAATACCTGGCCGATAGCTTGCTTGGTAGTGACCGTGTCGCCTTGTTTCACCGAAGCGGAAGCCAGGTTGCAATATACGGAAATATAGGCTCCATGACGGATAAGGATATTAAACAGCCCGTTCAGTTTGAATACGGCCGCCACCTTGCCGTTGAAGATGGCACGCGCCTGCGCTCCCGGTTTTCCCTGGATGTCGATACCTTTATTGTCCAACTTGACATTGCGTAATCCCTCCACGGCATATTGCCCGTAATGGCTGGGTATGATATAGGCTCCGCTGATAGGCATAGGCAGCTTGCCGCGGTTATTGGCAAAGTCACCGGACAGCTCTCGGTCGGCCTTACTCATGGTATAAGTTTCCAAAGGAGCAACCTTTTTTCCTGAAGCGGACGTTCCCGACTTAGCCGCTTTAGCCGCTTCTTTCTTGCGGGCAGCCGCTTCACGGCGTGCTTCCTCTGCGGCACGTTTGCGGGCTTTCTCTATTTCTTCGGCAATCAAGCGGTCGATACGCACATTAAGCTGGCTGGCCTCGCGCCGCTTCTTGGCAATCTCGTTCTGTAATCCGCGTTGTCTCTTCCGTAAATCGGCCACAAGGATACGCTTTTCTTTCTCCTGCGCTTCCAGTTTTACTTTCTCGGCCTCACGTTCTTTAGCAGATTGGCTTTGGCAGCCCGCACCTGCCTGAGTTCCGCTTTCTTCTTATTGACCTGTTCCTGCTTTTTCAGCACTTCCTCGCCCTGCAGGCGTTGGTAGGTGGCATACTCACGCACATAACGCAAACGGCGATAGGTCTGCGCCAGACTCCGTGCAGAGAAAATAAACATCAGCTTCTCCTCAATGGAACGGTTCTTATAAAGGTACTGGACAGACGACTCGTATTTCTTCTTCTTGTCCTTCAAGTCGCGCTGCAATTTTCCTAACTGGCGTTCCAATGACGATAGCTCACGGTCTATCGACTCTACATCGTTATTTATGGTAAGGATATATCGTTTGCGTTCCTCTATCTGCCCCGTCAAAGCGGCAAGTCCGTTCAACTGGCTGCTTACGGTTTTCTTTGTAGTTTTCAGAAGTGTTTCCGATTCGGTAATCTGCTTTTGCAAAGCACCGCGCTTGCTTTCCAATTCCTTTATCAGTTTGTTGGACTGGGCAAGAAGCGGAAAAGCCAGACAGAAACAACCTATAAAAATACAAAGCAAACGTCTCATAAGCTCATCAGCATTTCTAATATTTCATTCAACTCAACTTGTGTGTACTTTGAAGACAGCTCGGTAGGCGTCAGCGAAAACGAATTATTGGAAAAGCCGGACAACTCGATTCTGCCTTTCTCCAGCGAAGGAATGCCCAATTCCTTTCCCGACAACTCTTTCTTTCCGTTGGGTTTGGAAGCATTGAATAGAATCTTTTCCAAATGAGCAAGTCGGCTTTCTTCGGTAGCACATCTTTCAATTCCTTACGGGTAGCACGGACGTAACGCTTGCCCATGCGGTCTACCAGCAATATTTCTTCGGGTGTCACCTCCATGCGCGCCACCTCTGTACGTATGATAGGCATGAGGAAAGAAAGCTGCATCCGTTCGCCGCTTATCAGCTTCATCGTACCGTTTACGGTGAAAACGGCGTCTTTGGTAGGAACGGTCAGCCGCACCTTGGAAGACAGGTAGCGGGTACTTTCGGGAAATTTGGATGTCTCCGCCTTCCGGGTGGTTTTACAGCCTGCCAGACAGCAGAGGATAAAGAGCATAAAGACCAGAGTCCTGCCATTGAATTTTGTTTGTTCCATTACCTTGTTACTTTTATTATGTATCACTTCACCGTTTTACCGACTTACTTATCACTGATATACTTCTTCTTCCGAATCTTCTCCTGTAGGGTCTTGGACTTACTGCCTATCTTCAATGCCTGGTTCCAATACTCCAGAGCCTTGTCCACATCACCCGTCATATAGTAGATGTCGCCGCAATGTTCTACGATGACATCGCTTTTGCCTCCGTCACTTTTCATGGCATCGTCTATATACAAACGGGCCTCGGCATAATTGCCTTTCTCAAACAGAATCCAGGCATAAGTGTCCAAATAGGTGGCATTATCGGGTTCCGCTTTTACCGTCTTATAACTCATCTCCTCGGCTTTATCCAGATTACGACGCTCGACAGACAGGTAATAAGCATAATTGTTCAAAGCTCCGATATTGGAAGGATTGTACACCAGCGCCGAATCATAGGCAGCATAGGCTTCCGTATTCAAATCTTTCGTATGATAGGCGTCTCCCAAAATGGAATAGAAATCCGAAACGACCTCTTTCTTACTGTCCGCCGTAATTTGCGTCAATGCTTTCTGACAAATGGAAATCACATCATCCGTCCGTTCCGCCTGGTTATAAGCGATAGCCAGATAGAAATAGAACTCCAGCATCTCCGGGTTGGTTTCAACGCCGGCTTCGCATAAATCAATCACATCGTTGTAATCCTCCTTGCGTACCGCTTCACCCAGCAACATCATACGCGCAGCTGTATTGGTAGGATCGATTGTCAACACCTGACGCAGTACCGGAAAGGCTTCCTTGTTCATTCCCTTAGATAAAAGATACTGAGCGTAAAGCATCGGTATCCCGGCATCATCCGGCTCTTGTTCCAGAATACGGTCGAAAAGGCTGATAACCCGCGTACTGTCCTTACCGTCCTGCTCATTCTGCACGACAAACTGGCGCATTACATTCAGTTTCGTTTCCGAAGGAACTTTCTTGTTGAGCAATAAAGTGTCCAACTGCTGCTGATAAAGGTCTTTCTGACCGGTCTCCTCATAATAGGACGCCAGCGAATACATCGCCATGGCATTATCCGGCTCGGCATCCAACACCTTGCGGTACATGTTATATGCTTCCTCTTTCTTTCCGTTCTGCATATATACATCCCCTAACACAACCTGATAACGGGAATCCATCGGATACTCCGCAACCAGGCTCTCTATCTCATGGAAAGCATTCTTATTGTCTTTCATTTGCAGATAAATACGGAACTTCTCCATACTCAACTGCTCGCTTTTGCCCATCTTCTCCTCAATCCGGTTCAAAGTGGCAATCACCTTATCATACTGCTCCTGCCGATTATAAATGTCCAACAAGGCATAAAGCGGATCCAGCTTGTCGGTGAAACGTATAGACATATCTTCCAGCAGCTTCATCGCTTTCTCCTTTTCGTCCTGTTGCTGATAAAGATTCGCCAGTCCCTGACTGTACCAATAATTATCCGGATCGTTTTCCACGGCCTTCTCCAATGCAGCCTGCCCCTGAGGCACTTGCTTCAGGAACAAATAATATTGCGCCAGTTCGTATAAGGCCGACGAAGCATTCGGATTGATAGTCAGGCAATGTTGCAGCAAATCAAAAGCCGCATCATAGTCTTTCTGAATCTTCAGACGGGCTGCTTCCAAAAAGAAATAATCGTACTTACGCTGCTGTTCCGGAGTAAGTTCCGCCACAGGCTTCGCCGATAATGCCTTTGCCTGCTTACGGGATGTCCCGCAGGAGACAAGCAAGAAGCCCGCCACCAACAAAAACAGCCCTATTTTCTTATTATTGAATATGCTCATTATCTATATAAAATCAAATGGTATAAGCAACCCTCCGTCAATCACTAATCACTCATCGCTAATCACTCATACCCCATCCCAACTACACGCCCGTATGTCCGAAGCCACCGGCACCGCGTTCCGTTTCATCCAACACATCCACCTCCTGCCATACGGCCTGCTCATGGCGGGCAATTACCATTTGGGCGATTCGTTCTCCGTCCTCAATCATAAATGTTTCCGAAGAAAGATTTACGAGGATAATACAGATTTCACCGCGATAGTCTGCATCGATAGTACCCGGAGAGTTCAATACCGAGATACCTTTCTTGATAGCCAAACCGCTGCGGGGACGAATCTGCGCCTCAAACCCCGCCGGCAAAGCGATGTACAAACCTGTAGGAACCAGGCAACGCTGCAACGGTTCCAAAGCTATCGGCTCGGAAAGATTGGCACGGATGTCCATTCCGGCAGACAACTCGGTGGCATATGCAGGCAACGGATGTTTCGACTTATTTATAATTCGGACGGTCATACTATTATTTGCCATTTCAATGAAGTTACGATTGAGATTACTTTAATTCACTATTTAACGGACAAAATTACGGATTTTGAAGCAAATAGTCATACATTTGCAGTTAAATAATAAGAAAGTAAGAACATGATAGACTGGAATACCCTCATATCCGCCAAACGATTCGGCTTGGAAGAGTTTCATAAAGAGCGTCACGAAACCGTTCTGAATTTCAGCGGGATTACGACCGCCTCATCTTCTCCGCACCTTTCCGGAGATTGCAGAACAAGACACAAGTGTTCCCTCTGCCCGGCAGCATATTCGTACACAACCGGCTGACACATAGCCTGGAAGTTTCCTGCGTAGGTCGTTCGCTGGGCAATGACGTAGCCAAAGCCATCCTTGCCCGCCGCCCCGAACTGCAAGACTCTTATCTGCCCGAAATCGGCTCCATTGTTTCCGCAGCATGTCTGGCGCACGATTTGGGCAATCCGCCATTCGGACATTCCGGCGAACGCGCCATCTCTACTTTCTTTTCGGAAGGAAAAGGGCTGGCATTGAAAGAAAAACAACCCGACGGAGAACAACTCACCCCGGCACAATGGGAAGACCTGACTCATTTCGAAGGAAACGCAAATGCTTTCCGTCTGCTTACCCATCAGTTTGAAGGACGCCGCAAAGGCGGTTTCGTCCTGACCTATTCCACACTTGCCAGCATCGTAAAATACCCCTTTTCATCGAGCCTGGCAGGACAAAAATCCAAATTCGGCTTCTTTACTACCGAAGAAGAAAGTTTCCGGCGAATAGCCGAAGAACTGGGGATGAAACAGCTTAACGGTTCACCTTTGAAGTACGCACGTCACCCGCTTGTCTACCTGGTAGAAGCGGCAGATGACATCTGCTACCAGATGATGGATATTGAAGATGCCCACAAACTGAAGATTCTCACTACGCAGGAAACGCAGGACCTGCTGCTGGCCTACTTTCCCGACGAACGTAAGGCGCACATCCTCGACACGCTCAAGATTGTGAGCGACACCAATGAGCAGATAGCCTATCTGCGTTCTTCCGTCATCGGGCTGCTTATCGGCGAATGCACCCGGGCATTCCTCGATAACGAAGTACAGATACTGGAAGGGGAATTTGAGGGAAGTCTCATCAAGCATATCACCGAACGGCCTGCCGCGGCCTACCAACATTGCGCAGAGGTATCTTTCAAGAAGATATACCGTTCGCGCGATGTATTGGACATAGAACTTGCCGGCTTCCGTATCATCAGCACCTTGCTCGAACTGATGATCGATGCGGTACGCTCACCGGAAAAAGCATATTCGCAGTTGCTCATCAACCGGGTATCCGGACAATATAATATGAAAGCAACTGCACTGTATGAAAGGATACAGGCCGTATTGGACTACATATCCGGCATGACGGATGTATTCGCCCTCGACCTCTACCGGAAAATCAACGGAAACAGCCTGCCGGCTGTATAATTTATCTGCTCGGATAGAATATCTTATTCGCCCCGGAAGTCAGTTTGCATGCTTCCGGCTCGCTTTCGATGAATGACTGGATATGGCGGATGCGCTTTTCCGCCAGGATTTCATCGACGGCAATCAGGATACCTGTTTCTTCCACATCACCGAAACCGTAATTAATGGCCGTACCGAACATACGCATTGTCGGACTAAGACTCATGTAGGCATTTACCAACGGCGGAATATTGTATCCCAGCTTACGGATTTCGCCATTCAATATTTTATAGTCTTCCTTAAATGTATCCTTACAGAACAATGCAGCCAGTTCTTCCTCGTCCGACTCCAATTGCAGCGGTTTCATCGGAGTAATCAGACTGTCTTTATCGGCAAAATGCTTTCTCAGGAAATAAAGAATCATGTCGCGTCCTTTACGGATATAGCTGGGATACATGGTAACCTTTCCGAAGAAATACTTCACGTTGGGCATAACCACCGTCAACGCACCCAAGCCGTCCCACAAATTATCCAATGCGAACAAACCTTTGCTGTCGCGACGGGTAGACTGGTATTCGAGCGTCACGAATGAACGTCCAAGCTCAATGGTAGTAGGAAGATATTCATTCAAGAATTTCTCGGAAAAATTAAACATGTGTGCAGTAGCCAAAATCGGAGCGCCGTGCTCGTCGAAGCGTACATCCGTACCGAGAATATAGCGGTAACCGCCTAATATCTCTTCCTCTTCCGGATTCCAGACTATCAACTGCTTATAAGGATTATCCATAATATCGTACTCATCAATATCCATGGACATTCCTGTTCCGCCACCGGCAGCACGAAATGCAATCTCACGCAGACGTCCGATTTCCTTCATCGTATTGGGTGAATCCTGAGCTGTAATAATATATATCTGATTATTACTCTTATTCGTCATGCGCAAGCGTTTGTCTTCGGTCAACTCCGCTTTCAGCAGTTCTTTGCTTATCGGTGCAATAATATCTTCCATCTTCCGAGCTTCTATTTTTTTATATTCAATGTTCAACTTACAATTTATACACGATATCTTTCACATACTGCGCCCATTGGGCAGGTGTTTTCGTCTTATCGAATGTTTGCCAGGGAATAGGCTTACCTATAGTAATGGTAAATGTTTTATGACGGTTTTTCAACATTTCATCTGCCAGATACAACATGGCTATATTAAACTTGATACCCAACGTTTTGCAAAGATTCGCCAGGTTATAGAAAAAATCGGAGTTACGGCCGTCAAAATGAATGGGCACTACATCGCGGTGCGCTTCAACGCTCTTTACTATAAACGTCTTTTTCCAGTCCAAATCGCGGATAACCCCATTCCGGCGACGCGAGCAAAGCCCGGCAGGAAACATGATGAGCTGATCGTCCGATGCAAACCCGGCCTCTACCATTTTCGGAAAGTCCTTGGCCTGCTTGCCGGTCTTATTGATAGGAATACAAAGAGGAGCCAGTCCATGCAGGTTCATAAGCAGGTCATTTACCATATATTTCACCTTTCCATCGTAAAAACTCCCAAGTACATAGCCCAACGCCACTCCATCCTGTCCGCCTAAGGGATGATTGGAAACGAATGTATAAAGACCGTCTTTTCGCAGATTCTCCTTGCCCTTCACTATCAATTTGGCATCCAGAAAGTCCAGACAAGCCTGCAGGAATTCCACCCCCACTTTATCTTTCGACTCTCTCAGAAAAACATTCAATTCATCCTGATGAACAATGCGCTTCAAATAAGATACGACAAACTTAGGGATATACTTCACATGCTTCGGAGCTTTCTCCCGAAGAATCTTATCAATGTCAATCAAAAATAAAGAGTCGTCAGCCATTCTTTTTGTGATGAAATGATTGCGCAAAATTAACGCATCTTTTTAATTAAATGCAAATATTCGATAGAAAACTGCACCCAAAATCTATCAAATAGCACCCAAAATCTATCAATTGATAGTTTTCACCCCAAAGATTGCTTAAAAACAGCCTGTCGAAAAGCCGGAACTTTCGTAAACTTGCAATGCTAAAAGGCAAAACGAACAAGTAACCATTTAACAAAGCACATTTATGAATAGTATGACATTTAAAAAAGATCTGATCGGAGTTCAAAACGATTTATTACGCTTTGCGTACAAGCTCACCTCCGACCGCGAAGAAGCCAACGACCTTCTTCAAGAAACATCACTCAAGGCTTTGGATAATGAAGATAAATACATGCCCGATACTAATTTCAAAGGTTGGATATATACGATCATGCGCAACATCTTTATTAACAATTATCGTAAAGTAGTGCGCGACCAGACATTTGTGGACCAGACGGACAATCTTTACCACCTGAACCTGCCGCGCGACACAGCATTCGAGAACACAGAAAGCGCATATGACCTGAAAGAGATGCACCGTATCGTCAATTCACTGCCACGCGAATACAAAGTACCGTTCTCCATGCATGTTTCCGGTTTTAAATACCGTGAAATAGCCGAGAAGCTGGGACTCCCACTGGGAACTGTAAAGAGCCGTATCTTCTTTACCCGCCAAAAACTACAACAAGAACTGAAAGATTTTGTTTAGTCAAGAAAAAGAAAACACTTCTTTCCTTTTTCAATAGATAACATAAGTTTTAAATATAGTAGCAAAGAGAAAAGGGCAGTCCGTTACCGAAAGCCCTTTTCTCTTTTATTATCTTATGCTACCATCAGAATACGGAACTGTCCTGCCGGTTAGCTTCAGAATAGGCATAGTAGCATGTTGAGACTTTAAATAATCGCTCAATATCTTAGCCAGTTCTTTGGCTTTATCCGGATACCTGGCAGACAAATCATCATTCTCCGAAATATCATTCTCCAAATTATAAAGGCAGGCACTACCCGATTCATAGTAATGGATTAGTTTCCAATCACCCGCCACGACCGCACTTTGCGGTGCACCGATCGTCTGTCTTCTCTCACCCCAGTTATTGGGATAATGAAAAAACAAAGCACGCTCTTTATCTCCGGCATGTCCTTTTATTTGCTTCAAAAAACTTATCCCATCAATATGTTGAGGTGTCCGATAATCGCAGACTCCGGCAATTTCCAACAACGTAGGAAAAAAATCTTCAATAATAACGGGGGTGTCATTTATGGTAGAAGGTTTGGCAACATGTGGATAACAAACAATCATCGGCTCACGGATTCCACCTTCCTTTAAAGAACCTTTACCTTCACTCAGCGGATAATTCTTATCATGAGACCGATTGTATAACCGCCGTTATCCGACATAAAAATAATAACCGTATTATCGGCTATACCTTTTTCGTCCACATAATCCATTAAATCGCCTAAACTTTTATCCATACCCTCCAAAAGTGCCGCATACTGTGCTTCTTTATGTGAAAGTCCCTTATCTGCGTACTTCTGGTAGAAACGTCTGTCTGTTCCGAAAGGCGCATGTACAGCATAATGGCTCATATAAAGAAAGAACGGCTTAGACTGTCCGGTTACCTTATCTAATAAGCTTTTCGCCTCCAATGTCAAAGCTTCAGTCAAGAAAGTATCAGTACCATGATATTGCTCTAAATCCGGAACAGCCCACACTGCTGCACGTTCCGGATCGCTCTTGGCGCCATATCCTTCCTCGCCCAGATAGCTCCCCATAGCTCCGGCAGCATGACCGGCAATATTATAATCGAAACCTATTGTCAAAGGATTGGCCGCAGGTGTACCCATCGAACCAAAATGCGCTTTTCCAACCATCATAGTAGCATATCCATTCTCACGAAGTAGTTGAGGCAAACACTTCGCATAAAAAGAATGTTCCAATCCCGCTTCCGGACAAAGACCATTATAATTCCATGCTTCAAATTCCAAGACAGCATCTTTCCTATCGGTCGGCGTATCTTTCTTCAACGTCCAGTTTGTAACTTTATGCTGCGCAGCATTTGCACCAGTGAACAAACTTACACGTGACGGAGAACTGATTGAACAGGCATAAGCGTGAGTAAACATAACTCCCCTTTCAGCTAAACGCTCCATATTGGGAGTTTCATAAATACGGTTCAAGTCCGTGGTATCTTTCCAAAAAGGCAGAGAGGTATCCTGCCACCCCATATCATCCACCAAAAAAAGGATGATATTAGGTTTACGCTGTGCCATAGCATTACCCGACAGCAATGCTACAACTGTTAAGGAAGCAACTGTATATTTCATTTCACGTACCTATATCAATAGAACCTTATGGCAGGAGCTTTCCCACCTTTATAATCTTTATTCACATACACCCGTATCCAGTCAACGAACATGGCCGGCATAGCATCTTTTTTCCATTCGGACGGCATAACCGCCCCGGGCCATGCCTTAGGATTGGTTGATATACCGGTACTGAAAATAAGAAAGAAGCCTTCCGGATCACTCCAAGGCCAATCTTCATTGCCATTGGCTCCCTTACGGTGTTCAAAATAGGTCTGTCCATTCACGCCTCCTACTATGCGGTCGGGATACCATTCCAGCCAGTAGATATTCCACCAGGACATATCGGCCAGGTCAATTGTCGAGGTAACACTTCCGCTGCCTCCTACTACTCCGGCATAATAATTCTCCGAGTGCAATGTGAAATGTGCACGATTATTGACTGTCTTTTTCGGATTTTCCAATAAATCTATTTCCCCATTCTTAGGCCAAGGACGGTTATTGTTCCCCATAAACCAAAGTGCATCGTTGAAACCTTGATAAGCATTGCGTTTAAAACGAATCTCAATACGCATATTCTCGGTAAAGTTACACCAGAAATCCTTGCTTCCGGGCAATGACGTGCGATAACAGCCGTGAGAGAACTTCACATTGGCACCAAAACGATTGTCCAAAGAATCGGTTTCCTCAACTGTACGAATCTGTAACACACCATTGTTCACTTCCGAACAGCGTGCATTATCCACCCGTGCGGCACGGCTCATGTGTGCCCCCCTATGTTCAATGAATCCTTTCGGAAGATTATTTTCCGTATCACGGTTCAAAAATTCATGAGCGGTGTAGAAACGCCAACCTTTCACTTTCGGATGATTATCACCGGGTTTTAGCTTCAACGGTGCACCGGGACGGTCGTATACCAGTGTTTCATCATCTTTCGGCATGTCTTTCACAGCAAGGATACCCACCTCGCCAATAGCAGTAGATGCTTTTCCGTTGATTTCAGCAAGCGGTTCAAGCTTGAAATAACGTGCCCGATAACTCTTTCCGAAGCGTACAAAGTAAGGAACGGGATTGTGCATAATATTGCTGAACTCACCGGCTGCATCGCATTTTGTCCATTCCTCGCCGTCACTACTGATGTAGAAAGCATATTTGTAAATAGTACCCGCCAGGTCATCACCCGTAACCGGAGCATAACTGAAGCCTGTAACCTGCACTTCGCGCCCCATATCCACCGTCAACGGTTTCAATGAGTTGGTGTACCACCCCGTACTCCGGTCTCCGTCAATAGCCTGATGCGCATTCGGTTCACCGTCTGCTATACGCCATTCATCCACCGGAATATCACTCAACTGCACTTCCGTATTCTCGTCATTCAAAGGTTCGGCGAAGAAAAGTCCCACTTTCAGGATATTTGCCTTTCCACGTGCCGAACGGACAGTAACCCGTATTTTCTCCGCCTTGGTATCCGAGAAACGGATCAGACGTTTGTACCCAACCGTCGTACCTTCCGCCACATATCTCCACGAACCATTGGAGTAAGCCTCCACAAGAAAATTTTCCACACGCTGTCCTTTGGCAATATCTTCCTGAATAAGGAAGGTATTTACCACAGCGCCTTTCTGCACTTTATATTCGCGGACATCTCCACTTAAGGATTGCCAACGGGTATCTCCTTTCTGCAGAAAATCTTTGCCGAACGTCTTCTTCAGATAACCGGAAAGCTCTTTCAGACGCTGCACATCATTCTCATGAATCAACCCGCGCTTATCAGGCGGAATATTAAGCAACAATACCGAATTATAACCTACAGATTTGAAATAAATATCCACCAGATGCGCCAACGACTTCACTTGCTTGTCCTGTGCAGCATGATAGAACCAACCCGGACGAATAGACACATCCACTTCGGACGGCCACCAGAAAAGTTCCTTGGCACGCGCCACGATGCACGACCGCCCAAGTCTTTGGCCTTACCATAAATACCCAATCCCTTTCTCAGTTCTTCCGAACGGGAATAGATGCCCGGCGGCAATGCTGTGGCACTCCACTCGGTTTCACGTCCGATTCCCTTTTCATTACCTACCCAACGCACATCATCACCCATGATAGCAGTCACAGCTTTGGGCTGCAGGCGACGAATGGTCTTTATCACTGCATCCCAGTCATATTCTTGTTTTTACCGTTGGGTCCTTCACCGTTTGCACCACAAACCATACTTCGTGAATTTCACCATATTGCGTCAGCAACTCCGTGAGTTGTTCAATGAAGAATTGGTTATAGACGGGAGAATCGCCGTAACAAGCGGCATTCCGATCCCACGGAGAGAGGTATATGCCAAACTTAATACCGTATTTATCGCATGCATTACGCAATTCGCGTACCAAGTCTCCCTTCCCGCCACGCCAGGGACTGGATGCAACAGAGTGCCGGGTAGTCTTCGTAGGCCACAGACAAAAACCGTCGTGATGCTTGGCGGTAATGATTGCCATCTTAAAACCTCCGTCTTTGAGTGCACGTACCCACTGCTCACAATCCAGTTCGGTAGGATTAAAGAGAGCAGGGGCTTCCGTACCATCCCCCCATTCACGTCCCGTAAAGGTATTGATACCGAAATGCAGGAAAGCGGTAAACTCCATTTGCTGCCACTCCAACTGTTGCGGAGTAGGAATTAAACGTGAAGCCATGTCCAGCTTCTGTGCAGCAGTAGCCTTTTCGGGGAAGATCAAATGTTTCTCGTAATAGGTTTCCTGTGCCTGCACTCCACAAAAGACTGCGAAAAGTAATGATGTCAGGAGCATTATTTGTTTCATATATATATTCTATTAATAGTTAACTCAATACCTCTTGCTATGAGCAAAATTCAAATAAGTTTGCACTCATCTGACAAGATAGATGGTAAAATCAAACTGTTGCCTGTCTATAGGAATAAGATAAGGCGGTAATGTGGCAGGTCCGCAAGTAGCGGTGCCCACTCCCGACTGTCCGGCATCCAGATGCACGGTTACCTTGCCATTACGTTCGAGTTCGTTAATGTGGGTAGCCTTTTCAATATTCTCATCCGAGAAAGGAGAAATACTAAACTGAAACGGACGGCTCGAATTGACAAACAATCCGTTATTGGCTTTCCGCCAACTTCATCCAACGTACATCGGTACGATTACCTGTAGCCTGCGGCTTTACATAATAATGGAACATACGTTCAACAGTCGTATTGTATATGTCAATCTTACCGGACTGCTTACGGTCGGCATACGTTTCATGCTCTCCGCGCCCCAGATAAGAAACATTCCCATACCTATCGTTCATCTCGAATGCCAATCCCATGCGGGCCATTGATTTAACCATCGTAGTATCGGGCGTAAATTCGGTTTGTATCCTGACACCTCCGTTCTGCGCCAATGAGTATGCCAAAATAGCGTCGCCCACCTTCTTCCCTGCCTCATTCAGCAACTCCACTACCGCAGTAGCAGAAGCCTTGCCTTTTTTCAAAGAAACAACTTTCTGCACCGTCTTGTCAAGTCCCGCCTGACGCCATAAATGTGCCGCTTTCCGGTCGCGATTGTCATTATCCGTTGCCGGACGGAACAAGCTCAATGTAACCGGACTTGCCAGCAATTCTGTCCCATCCTGTGCAAGCAATTGTAAAGCACCGCTCTTTTCGTCCACCGTAAAAGTCATTTTGCCGGATGTTTCCGGCAGATAAGCCTTTCCGGTTGCATTACCGGGTAATACAAATTGGTCATAAGCTACCTCCCAGGAAGTATCTACTATAGGAGAAACTGTTTTCCGCATCCAACTCAAATTCAGATAGGCTTCACGCGTATTAACCGGCAGTTTGACTGCTCCAAACATCACATTGACCATTCCATGAGGCAAACAATCCACCTCCTGCATTCCTTTCGCCAGTACCATACCATTATCGGCTGTTACATTCCAATGCAATATATATTGATTCAGGTTCGAAAAATCAAACCAATTCTTAATACGTACAGTCAGATTCTTTTCATTGATCAAGGTTGTTTTGATATTCTGATAGATTTTCTTCACTTCCAATAAGTGCGGATGCGGTTCACGGTCTGCATTTACCAGACCGTTGCAACAGAAGTTACCAAAACTCGGAATATCTTCAGGTCCGTAGTCACCTCCATAACTCCAATACCAGCGGCCGTTGTCGTCAATCTCACGGAACGACTGGTCTACCCAATCCCATATAGCTCCGCCTTGCGCCATCGGATTACTCTCAAAAACATCCCAATACTCCTTCATACCCCCACAACTATTACCCATAGCATGCAGGTATTCACACAGAATAAAGGGACGATAAATACCCGGTGTAGCCAGATAAGCTTTGATTTCATCCACACTGCGATACATGCGGCAATAAATATCGGTATTATAGTTCTGTTCCGCCCGTTCATATTGTACGGGACGATTATTTTCTACCGACTTCAACCAATCGTATGTACGCTCAAAGTTTATACCATTGCCCGCTTCATTTCCCAAAGACCAGATAACGATGGCAGGATGGTTCTTGGAACGTTCGTACATACGCTGCGTACGATCCATGTGTGCCGGCAACCAAGTGCTATCCTTCGCCAGCGATGCCGGGCCATAGCCCATACCGTGCGATTCGATATTCGCCTCATCTATCATATACAATCCGTAACGGTCGCAAAGAGTGTACCAATAAGAGTCGGTAGGATAATGCGAATTGCGCACCGTATTGATATTGTTCTGTTTCATCAGGCGGATATCTTGCTCCATCAATTCCTTACTGACAGTACGTCCCAGTTGGGAATGTTCGTGCCGGTTAACACCTTTCACCAATATCGGTACCCCATTGATACAGAAACGGCCGTCCTTTATTTCCGAAGTGCGGAACCCCACCCGGCAACCGGTTACTTCGGTCACCTTGCCCGTAGCATCCTTCAACTCCAGAAACAATGTATAAAGATTAGGATGTTCCGCACTCCATGCCTGCACTGCCGGGAGTCGCTTCCCCGGAAAAGAGATGAAGTTGCTTAATCCGCGTGACTTTACCGGAATCTCTTCCGCCGATACAGTCCGGCCTTCCGCGTCTTTCAGCGTGTACGCAATGGAAGAAGCATTCTGTGAAGCGCCTTCTATCGTTACATCCAGACCGAAAAGACCATCTTTATAGTTCGTTTTTTCCAAAGAAGACGTCACTTTATAATCAGCAATATACCGGTGGGGAGTACTATACAGATATACATCGCGTTCGATTCCGCTTAAACGCCACATATCCTGACACTCCAGATAAGAACCGGCACTCCAGCGGTAAACTTCAAGTGCTATCATATTCTCTCCGTCTTCCAGTTTATCCGTAATATCCCACTCCGCAGGAGTTTTTGAGCCTTGATTGTATCCGATAAACTTACCGTTTACCCATACGTAATAGAAAGAGATAACTCCCTCACAGCAAAGCACCACCCGGCGATCTTTCCACGAAGCCGGAACTTTGAATGTACGGCGGTAAGAACCGACTTCATTGTCTTCGTAAGGAACCAGCGGCGGGTTCTTCTTGAATTTGAACATCTTGTCGTCAAACTCATACGACTCATTCACATAAATAGCCGTACCGTACCCCTGACGTTCCCAATTACCGGGAACAAGAATGTCCGCCCAACCACCGGTATAAAAAGACGGTTTATAAAACTCCTTCGGTCGTTTATCGGGATTCTTCACCCAATGGAATTTCCATTTGCCATTCAGGCTGAGGTAATAGGGAGATTGCTCGTAATCGCCCTGCTCCACATCCGTTACCGTGGCATACGGCCATACATAGGTATGAGGTTGCAATTTATTCAATCCTATGGCATATTGGCTTTGCCATTCCGGCTGTTCTTGTGCTGCAAGCGGTGAAAACGCAAGGATAGCTCCAAGTAATGTAAATATCTGTCGGCTCATACGGTCAATCATACACATTCGTTTTTTCATTCTATAATAAGTTCATCCAAGAAAGGTCTCGCTTCTTGTCCCGGACGCACATGATTTTCCGGACACAAGCCTGCTCCGCAAAGTGTTATCCGCACATAGCGGGCCTGCACATTATCCAAGGCAAACGAGCAGTTGTCAACATAAGAACCTTCACGGAAAATTTCTTTTTGAGAATAGTGCAATTCTCCAGCCAGACGGAAGTTGCGGTTATTATCAGATACAGCCACCCGTATACAAGCAGGTTTATGTACTGCCATTCCGTAAACAGTGATGCACCCCAACGTTACGGTATGGATTTCTTCTTTCTTCTGCAAATCAACAGTAAAAGAAATCGTATCGTTATTCATCCAAGAGCACCATTCGAAATCGGTTTGCTTCAAGCTGCCCCGTACGCCATTCACCAACAACTTCAGTTTTTCGGTATTGCTTCCCAAAATAGGTTTAGCCGTTGCTTTATTCCATTCCACCGGCAGAACCAATGTTTTACCTATCTGCTCTCCGTTGGCAAAAGTGGCAGCTTTCACGGTCTTAGATGTCGTAAGCCGTAAAGGCTCCGAATAAAGTGCAGATTGCAAATCCGGTTCCTTACCGTCAGTGGTGTAATGAATCTGTACATCCGGACGAACACATTCCAACTTGACCTGTAATTGCCCGTCAACGGGAGTTACCGTATGCTGTATATTATACATGGAACGGGCATAAACTATTCCCTTCGCCGCAATATGTTCATTAACCGGTCCATCGCTTTTAAATAAGTCTGCCAATCCTTACGGTCGGTTTGCGTCCATGCCCCTTCGGCCAAAGCAGACAGGCGCGGAAACAACAGATAGTCCACATCCTCAGGCTTGTTGCAAAACTCCGTCCAAAGGGATGCTTGTACACCCATTAAAAGTTTCTCAACAGCCGGACTCCATTCTTTTTGTACGGGTTCATAATCATATACATCTTTCAGAGTATTATTGCCGAAATAAGTCAATGGTTCAAACCATTGCGGCCCCTGATAACGGATAAGATACAATATAAGCGCAGGAGTCATCACAAACCGATGTCCCAGTTTGGCGGCTTTCAATGCAGCCTGTCCACGCCCCTGCCAGCCGAAAATAATGGCATCTTCGGGAATATCGGTATTGGTCAGCTCGTCCCATCCCATCACTTCGCGGCCTTTACTCTGCACATAACGCGCCATACGTGCCATGAAATATCCCTGTAAATCTTCTTCGTTTTTCAACCCTTCTGCTTTCATGCGTGCCTGACAACGCGGACATTTTTTCCAATTAACCTTCCATGCCTCATCACCACCCAAGTGAATATATCTTGACGGAAACAAATCTACGATTTCATCAATCACTCCTTCAAGGAAAGTATATACACTATCGTTTCCAGCGCAATAGATGATATCGGCATGAGCTCCTCCCAATCCCGGCAACACCCCGATATATTTATCCACTACCGGACAGGCAAGCAATGGATACGATGCCAATGCGGCATTACTATGAGCCGGCATTTCATTTCCGGAATCACTTCGATATGGCGTACCATGGCATAAGATACAATCTCCCGAATATCATCCTGCGTATAAAAGCCTTTCTCCACCGTGGGTTCTCCCTGACGGGCATTACGACGGGCAAAGAACGGCGCTCCCGGACGTTCCACCCGGCGCGATCCAATTTCCGTGAGCAGCGGGTAACGTTTGATTTCAATACGCCAACCATTATCATCCGTCAGATGCAAATGCAGCTTGTTCAGTTTCAACATAGCCATGCAATCTATGATACGCAGCAGATTCTCCTTAGGCGTGAAAAATCGGGATACGTCTACCTCAATCCGCGATAGCTGAAACGGGGGCGGTCGGTAATAGTCATGGCAGGTACGGCCCACAAAGCGTTAACCACCTGTGTACCCTCTATAGCAGCCGGCAATAATTGCCGGATACTCTGCAAGGCATAAAAAAAGCCTTGTACATCCGATGCGTAAATGCGGATTTTCTTTGAGGTGATTTCCAACAGATAGGCTTCCGAATCTAAGGAAGCATCAGTTAGCAAGCAAACATCTCCTTTCTTACTTTCCGTTTTTATACGGGGAGTAAAGCCGGCGGCATTCGTAAAAAGCGCGGTAAACTGTTTCACGACTTCCGCCTGTTCTTCATTTTCTACTGCGAATACCGTCTTAGCCGTGAATTGAAAGTTACCCGTGCCCGGCACAATTGCGACCGGACAGGGAACCAACGAAAAAGGCTGAGTCAAGTTATCTGCCTGGCAGCCCAAGGGGGGAAGCAACCAGCAGCATAATAATAGCATTATAAAGTATTTCATAAAATAAAATCGTTATTTTCAAGTAAAACATAAATCATTCCTTATCTCTTTCCGGTCCGAAGCGCACCGGGTCGTTATATTGTTGCTGTAAATCCAGTAAAGTAGTTTTCAGTTCGGCTGTCACTTCTTCGGTACCGGGTTGGCCATAGATGTTATACATTTCGGCAGGGTCGTTTTTCAAATCATACAATTCCCAAACATCGATGTCATTATAGAAATGAATCAGTTTATAGCGCTCTGTACGCACTCCGTAGTGGCGTTTTACCATGTGTTCTGCAGGATATTCGTAGAAATGATAGTACAATGCCTTACGCCAGTTTACAGGATGCTCTCCCTTGAGTAACGGCAACATGGAAATGCCGTGCATATCTTCCGGCAGACTGATACCTGCAAGATCGAGGATGGTCGGACCATAGTCTATGTTCTGTACCAATTCCGTAATGTCGCCGCGTGCATCCAGCCCTTTGGGCAGGTGCATAATAAGCGGTGTGTGCATGGACTCTTCGTACATGAAACGCTTGTCGAACCAACCGTGTTCGCCCATATAAAAACCTTGGTCAGAGGTAAAACCACCAATGTATTGTCCAGCATATCTTTCTC
>ERZ860009.380-NODE-380-length-21082-cov-1.421220_pt1 | contig 21082 bp, 23 predicted proteins | sample MGYA00510114_ERZ860009 | MGnify/ENA primary metagenome ERZ860009 (study PRJEB30046, sample SAMN00715177) | human gut metagenome | study: EMG produced TPA metagenomics assembly of the A metagenome-wide association study of gut microbiota in type 2... | reverse complement strand
CTCTATGTATTTGGTCGGAGCGGCAGGATTCGAACCTGCGACCCCCTGCTCCCAAGGCAGGTGCTCTACCAAGCTGAGCCACGCCCCGAATACAAAGGATATTATATAGATTTTTGATCCTAAAGTCAAGTCTTTTTGTATTTTACCTGACAGATTCTTCAAATAAAGTTTTCTGCAATCAAAAAGGCAGTCATAAAAACTGCCTTTTGGGGTCTAACCATTTACTAAAACTTAAGCTTCTTCAGCCACTTCTTCAGCAATAGAGTCCTTTTCTTTTTGTTTTGCCAGATGTGCGGTATAACGTTTTGTTTCGGCTACGATAACTCCAGTAAGGCCCAGAAGCGCGATCAAATTAGGAATAGCCATCAAACCGTTAACTATATCTGCTAAAACCCAGATTGCTTCCAGTTTCAAGAATGCACCGCAGGCAATCAGGCAAATAAAAATAATACGGTACGGTAAAATTGCTTTAACACCCAGCAAATATTCGATGCAGCGTTCACCATAGTAATTCCAGCCTAAGATCGTAGTAAAGGCAAACAGTACCAGGCCAACCATCAACAGATATTTGCCCCACACCGGGAAGCCCATCGTAAAGGCAGCCTGAGTCAAAGCTGCACCATTCAAATCACCAGTCCAGACATTAGTAACAACCAACGTCAACCCAGTCAGTGTACAAATAATGATCGTATCAATAAAAGTACCGGTCATAGAAATCAGCCCCTGTTCGGCGGGCCATTTTGTTTTAGCAGCAGCAGCAACGATCGGGGCACTGCCAAGACCGGATTCGTTAGAGAAAACACCGCGGGCAATACCATTACGCATTGCCATCATAACAGTTGCGCCCAAAAAGCCGCCAGCGGCAGCCGTAGGACTAAAAGCATTAGTAAGCACTGTGGAAATAGCTGCAGGCACCTGATCTGCAAATATAAGTAAAATACCTACGGTAGTAACAACATATAACAAGGCCATAAAAGGAACGATTTTACCTGCTACGCTGGCGATAGATTTAAGACCGCCAATAGTAACGACAGCAACCAGCACTGTCAGCGCAATCGCAGTATAAATAACAGGAATGCCAACAGACAACTGCGTGATCTCAACTATAGCGTTGACCTGAGCAAAAGTACCGATACCAAAATAAGCACACAACACACCGGACACGGCAAAGAAAACAGCCAGCGGTTTATAAGATTTACCTAAACCGTTTTCAATATAATACATAGGTCCGCCGGCAATATTGCCATTAGCGTCAACTGTACGGTATTTTACCGCCAAAAGACCTTCGGCATATTTGGTAGCCATACCAAAAAATGCCGCCAGCCACATCCAGAACAAGGCACCGGGACCACCTGCTTTGATAGCAGTAGCAACACCGACTATATTACCTGTACCGACAGTAGCTGCTAAAGCTGTACACAATGCTTTAAAGCTGTTGACGTCGCCGTCACCATCATTTTTAGCCGAAAAAATCAATTTTAAAGCCATTGGCAGTTTAAGCACCTGCAATAAATTCAAACGCAGGGTCAACCAGATACCGGTACCAACCAATAATACCAATAACGGCGGGCCCCCCACAAAACTGTCGATCTCATTCAAAAGCTCCAACATAAAATTCTCCCTCTTCCCCTTATTGTGAAATGAAAAACTAAAAGCCCACCGGAATAACGACAACTCCGGTGGGCAAAAAAACGATATAAGTACTCCCCTGCCTAAAAGGCAGCGGAACTACTGCTATTGCTCTGTCCATTGGCCTGAGAGATAAGAACATCAACGATATTCGTGCACCTTCGGCGCCCATTCAAGGGACTCTCCAGAGTTGTGTCCGCATACGGTTCCGCCTGATTTCCAGGCACCTGAGAGTTTAGCTCCTTCGGTAGACGCATCGTCTTCTCCCATATGTTTCACCACGCATTATTCACTTGTGATGTTAGTTATTATAGCAGATAGTTTAAAAAAAGCAAGTACTTTTGTATTGTATACATGTATTCAATTGACCAAAGTATCGAAATAGCCTGCCTCTATCAGCTTAGCCAAAGCCAGCTCGCCGCCCTGCGGTTTAAAATCAGCTGATAAAACAGGTGCCGCCAGCCCTTCTGCACCAAGCGACATGCCGACAGCACGGGTATTATAGCCTCCGGCGACTGCTTCCACAAAATGGGGCAGACAGAACCCGCCCAAAACGCCCGCGATCAGCAGAACTACGAATACTTTGAGACAACGATCACTCAATTTACCGTATGTCATACTGTATCACCGTCCTTTACTATCTTCATTATACAAAAATATTCACTTCTGTGAACATTTTGAAAACTACAATACTGCTTTCATTATCTACAAAATTATTTTTTCTGTGGTTTACTTGTGTCTTACAGTTTTAAAGCTAAAATAATCTGCTAAGATAAATAAAAAGGAGGTATACTATGAAAAATCCTAACGGTTACGGCGGCATCAGCAAACTGCCCGGCAAACCCCGCAAACCCTATCGTGTACGACTGAAGCAGGCTGGCAGTATCAAACAGATGGCAAACCACTGCAAAAATATCACACACTTGGTTACTATACAGCAGACGCGCTGCCCTAATCGCACTTGCCGACTACAACAAACGCCCTTACGACTTAAATCTGCAGCATATCACTTTAGGCGAGCTTTACAACCAGTGGTATGACAAACATACCGTCCGTCTTTCACGTTCCTCACGCTGCAGTTTTACGGCAGCCTGGAAAAAATGTACTGATATTGCCAACGAACCAATCAAAAAAGTAAAAAAAGCACAAATGCAGGCAGTCCTGGATAATAATCAGCACCTTTCCCCCAGTGTGCAAACACGCTTAAAAACTATTTTCAACGGTATTTTTCGCCTCGCACTTGAAAATGATCTTATCAACGTAGACTATTCGCGTTATCTGGAAAAGAACGCTACTGCCAAACAAACATCCCGCAGTATTTTTACTCACAGTGAAATCAAATGTTTATGGAAAAATCTTGAACTGACACTGCCGCTTGCTGACGGCAGCCGCCATCATTACAATGACGTCAGGCTGGTCGATACGGTACTGATCATGCTTTACAGCGGTATACGCATCGGCGAACTGCTGGAAATACAAACGGCACATATCGACCTCAAAAAGCAGATTATTGACCTGCACGGTACTAAAACAAAAGCAGCACACCGTATCCTGCCACTGCATAAAGATATCGTGCCGCTTGTCGCCGCCCGTATGCACGGTAAATATCTGATCGAAACAGAAAATGGACAGCCAATAATCTATGATACCTACAAAAAACGTTTTTTTAACCTGTTAATGTCAACATTAAAAATGCAGCATAAGCCCCATGACTGTCGTCATACCTTTATCAGCGGTATGGACTCATGCGGGATCAGCGCCGGCAGCGTTATTTTAAAACGCATAGTTGGTCACGCCAATGCCGATGTCACCGAAAGCTACACTCACAAAAATATCCGGCAGCTTTTAACTGCAATCAACAAACTAAAATATTGATTTGTGTCTTACCAGAGTCTTACAAAACGTTATAAATTTAATAAATAACCCCTGCGTTTAATAAACGCTCAGACTGCTGATACTAACTTAATGGAAATTATTAATCCTCTTGAATTTTACTAAAAACAGAAAAGGTTTCACTTTGGTGGAATTGGTAGTAGTAATCGCCATTTTAGGTATTTTAGCAGGGTTGGCGATTCCGCGTTTTATGGATGCTACAACTAATGCTCGTGGTTCAAGATTAGTTGCTGATTTGCGAACTATCGAAAGTGCAGAATCTATGTATTATGCAGAAAAAGGTCAATTTGCTACTATGAAAGAATTAGTAGATAATGGATATTTAGCAGTTGAACCGATTCCACCGATTGGTGCTTTTAAAGTGGCTAAACTAATCAAGCTGGTGAAATCAAAGCTGCTGTAACATCTTATACCGTAACACCGAATAATGGTGTTACTCCTAAAACTGTTACTATTAACGCTGGCACAAATATAGATTTAAAAACTTTAATGACTAGAAAAAATAACTAATTTCAAATAGGCAGATAGGAAATTACAGCCTATCTGCCTATTTATTTTAATACTAGAAGGAGAAGTTATGTGCAAATATAATAAAGGTTTCACTTTAGTTGACTTGTGATAGTCATTGCTGTTATTGGGATATTGGCAGGACTTGCGATTCCTCATTTTCTTGATTCGCAGGCTAAAACCAGAACCGCCAGAGCGGCGGCCGATATGCGTACTTTGCAGAGCGCTGTTGAACAATATATGGCAGCAGGTAATACCATTGATGGCCTTACGGATGATCAAAAAGCTAACGGTGCAAAAGTTTTTCAAGACATTGTTGATAAAGGTTTTTTATATGCAGTGCCAACAGCTCCTCAAGGCGATTATTACTATGCAGTTAGCGGTAATAGAATAGCACTAAATAATTGTTCATACGGCATAGAGAAAGCAAGCAGTGGTGTAGGTAGCAGTGAAAATAAGAGAAAAATAACAGTATCTTTTATTAATGGATTAAGTACTGGCACTAGCGGTGTTCCATACTCAATGTTTATCGAACAGTATATTTTAGGAAAATACTAGAATATATCTTTTTACTTATAAATTCAAGTAAACAAATATAAAAACTGCTGTCTAATTTTAAAATTATTAGACAGCAGTTTTTATATTTACTTATCGATTTTTAATGTGCCTTTATCGCTTTTTACATTAACAACTGTCTGTGAGGAAGAAGTAACATTACTGTCTTTAATATTATATACAGTTGCATTAACTTTACCAGTACCTGTTAGTTTAGGAAACACATATATACTGTAATTACTTCCACTGCCTCTAATGGCCCAATCACAACCACTCAAGCTTATTCCTTGATTAGTTAGATAATTGACAATAGCTTGCACTTTTGCACCATTGGCACTGGTCGAATCAATAGCTCCGATTATAATACCTGTGTTTCCTAAAGCATCTAGCAAATGATCTCTGGCACTTTCAGCTTCATTGCTACTTAGAGAAGAAGCACTAACGATGGATACTGGACCACTGCCGCGACCTGCTTCACCGCCTAAATACTGCTCTAAAGTTTTCTGTCCGATAGTAGCACGCCCTTCATAAATTTTATCCGCAGCAGCTTGGCTGTTATAAGCATATTCATAAGGAATATCGCCGTTACTTAGATTATAGCGGTAATTAATACCATTATAACCTTGTACAATAGCATAGCCGCCAGTAGAAATTGGCCAGCTGGCAAAATATTTTTCAATAAAGTCTTTATCCTTTCCTAATACGCTTTCTGTACTTACAGTAGGATATTTACCATTTTTTGTATAATAAACAGTTCCTGCGCTTTCAATTGAACGTAGATCAGCCAATAACTTGGCTCCCCGGGCAGTTTCTATTGAATCCATAAACCTCGGTATCGCGATTCCTGCCAAAATTCCCAGGATGGCAATAACTACCACTAATTCTATTAACGTGAAACCTTTTCTTGCTCGCACATTAACACTCCTAAAATTATATTTGATATATCTATATTTTTACTTTATTATATACTTTGTTATATATAATGTAAATAATTGTTTTGAAATATAAATAATACAGTCGACATTTAAATGTTGACTGTATTATTTCATTTGGCTTCGATTTTTGCGATATTACTTTGATACAGGCCGATACTGGCAAGAGTACTTTCGATCTTAAACTCATCTTTTTCACGCTGCAGCAAAATGTTATAAACGTGCTCAAAACGGGAAAACATATCGTGTTCAGCAGTACAGAGATTCAGATAACCGATGTCGTGTACTGCCTGAGAAACAAGTTTGTTTTCGTAATGAGGTTTTTTATAAGGGTTCAACTGCCTGCAAGCTGCGTGCCATGCTTCTGCGGCAGTCAGTTCACGCTGTCCGGTTTGATGTTGCAGCAACATTCTGGCCGCCTGCACAAAAACAGCAGGCTTAGGCGGATCAAAGGCGGTGTTTTCAATAACATACATCGCCGCAGCCTGCGCCACATCCAGCGGAAACTGCGCAATAAACGGATACCAGTCGTTTACGACTTCGCTGCCGTTTCTTACCAGCATAGGGAAATAACGGCCCAAACGATCAATGATCTTGGCTGCATCCTGCGCGTGACCTGATTATTCATGGCAGCCTCCCTGCGCTAAAGCACGGATTTGTGCTGCACCAGCAGAAAGTACGGGTTTGGCTTGTTGGGAAAAGGAAGTAAAAGAAGAGTTTTGATAAAAATTATTTTTCTTATCTTTCTCTTCTTTCTTATTCTTCTTATTAGATGCATAGCCTTTGCAGTCGCTTTGCATTGCCTTTGTAAGGTCTTTGCAGTCAGCTGTGCAACGTTCGTCATCAAGGTACTGGTAAGCGCCCCAATTCACGACAGTCAGCAGGCGTCCGGTCTTTGTAGATTCGTTTGCCAAAAAACCAAGTTTTACAAATCGGTCTAAAGCTCCCCTAACATTACCTGCGTTGACACCTTTGCCACAACGTTCGGCAATATGCTGTAAGCTGGTAATAGTCTGTCCTGGCTGCAAGCTGAACTTTTGCCCCTGCCATTCCCATTCGGCGGGAGCGAAGTTGACCATAGACAGCAAAGTAAGAAGAACAGTTTTTTGGATCGGAGTAGATTGTTTCCAGATAGGTTTATCCCAAAGTTCGCGATAAATCTTAAAGAAGCCATTGTTCATGGACAGCACCTCAATTTTTTATATTTTTGATATAAAAAACAAGGGATTCCCGGCTGGCTGAGTGTAATAATGTCTGCTTGCAGGCGCACTACCGCTTAAAAGCGTTTTTTATCTGGCTAAGGCTCACTGTTGCACAATGCTTGTTTATTGCCGTTGCATAGGATTTTATAACGTCGTCGCTTTAGTTTGCCATCAGTCAAATTATTTTACACGTTGCTCAGTGTCTTGTCCTGTTTTTTGAAGCCTTGCCGCACAAGCTGTGGTTTGAAGGCAACCTGTTAAGTATGCGCTTGTTAACGGTGTTTGTCAAATAAAAACGGCTGACAAAATTGTCAGCCGCTAAAGTTCAAAATATGAATTTTTTATTATTATAAATCTCCGCCAGTAGTTGCTTGTAATAAGTCATCAATAGTTTTTTCATTGATTGTCGGACGACCATCTGCATCAATAGTATACTCAGTTGTTTTAATGTCCCAAGTAAGTTCTTTATTAGCATTATTTTTAATAATAGCTTTTCCAGATGCAGGAACAGGCCAAGAAGCAACTAATGCTGTAGTACCAAGTGTAGCATTACCGTTTTCCAAGTTATCTTTAGTCGGAACTACACCAGTTTTAGCATAGTACATTACAGCAGCACTTTCTAAAGTACGCAAATCAGCAACTGTTTTAGCACCACGAGCTGTTTCGGTAGCACTCATAAAACGAGGAATAGCGATACCTGCTAAAATACCTAAAATAGCAATTACTACTACCAATTCCACCAAAGTGAAACCTTTTCTGTTTTTAGTAATCAGTTAGTTTGTTCAGAAGTAAATATATTTATAGTAAAAATACTTATGTATTAGCGTCATTAGGGATCTTTCACCTTGTAGTTTAATTTAATGCACAACTTATAATTTACTAATTAATAGAGAAGCTGTTTAGTGTGATCTTTATTTAAGTGAAAAATAACATTTTAAAAATACCTGAAATTTTATAAAATTGGTCAAAAAAAAAACGACTGACATTTGTCAGTCGTTTTTAAACATTGAAAATTATTATTAACTTTCAGGTGTAGTAACCTGTTGATCCCCGCCTAAAAGAACTGTTAACGTATAACTGAACCACTAACACCTGTAAGATTGGTAGCACCGGTTAATGTAATTGTTCCTGATGCACCATCTGCTCCTGCAGTATAAGTATATGCCGCACCATCACCAGCAACACCTTCTGTAGTACCGCCACCTTTTTTTAATACTTGGGCGATAATAAATTTACCAGTTGGAACACCAGGCCAGTTACCTTGGACTAAATCAGCAAAATCGTTTTGTGCAGTTGGGTATTTAGCATTTTTGGCATAATAAATCATTTCTGCCGATTGGATGGTACGCATGTCAGCTACGATTTTTGCGCCGCGGGCAGATGCAGTAGCATCAAGAAAACGCGGAACTGCGATACCGGCAAGGATACCGATAATGGCGATTACTACTACCAGTCCACCAAAGTGAAACCTTTTTGGTTTTTAATAAAATTTTTCATTGGATTTCATCCCTTCTTAATATAGCTTTGCTACCATTATTTGCATAATAATATAGCCGCTATTTTATTTATATTTTAATAATAACTCTTTTTTAAACTTTTATCAAGTATTTTTATCATAAAACTTTTATTTTATTTACAAGCTACCTACTTTTGTAACTATTTCAAACATCGGCAGTAAAAGAGCTACTGCCAGCGTACCGATAATGACGCCTAAAATAACTATCAGGATCGGGTCCATGATAGTCTGCAGTCTTCCGATAGTATCATCTACCTCGGCGCCGTAGAAGTCGGCGACCTTATCAAGCATGGTATCCAGAGCGCCGGTTTCTTCGCCAATATTTACTAAGCTGATAACGATTGGCGGAAACATACCGCTGGCTTCCATAGGATCTGCCAAAGTACGGCCTCGCCTTAAGCTGCCGCGGGCCTGATTAAGTACTCTTTCAGCCTGCAGACTTCCTGTAGCCTTGCTGACAATGGTCATAGCGTTTAAAATCGGCACGCCGCTGCGTGACAAGCTGGCAAAAGTACGGGCAAAACGGGTAATGATGATTTTGTTATATAAGTCTCCGAAAATAGGTACTTTCAAATAAACACCATCACGCCACAGGCGAAAACTTTCTTTAGTACCGGCCCATTTATAAAGCAGAAACAGGCCGATCAGTGCGGCAATAACCAAATACCAGTAATGGCCAAGGAAATTGCTGATGCCGATAACGACACGGGTGACAAATGGAAGTTCGATTTTAAGCTGTTCAAACAAGCCGACAAAAACCGGCATAACGAACATCATAATAATAGCAACCACAATAGCAGCTACCGATAAAACTATTGCCGGATAAATCATAGCTGATTTAAATTTGGCATTCATTCGATAATCTTTTTCAAACTGTGCTGCCAAACGATCCATAACGATTTCTAAAATACCGCCGGCCTGCCTGCTGCTACCATGTTAGTCATCAGCTCGGGAAAGACTTTAGGGAACTCGGCCATAGCTGCCGACAATGCTTTACCTTCACGGACACTGGTAGTTATCTGCCCTAAAACAGTACGCAGACGCTCTTTAGCAGATTGCTGAGTTAGTATCTCCAGCCCTGTTAAAAGCGGTACACCGGCTCCCAGCAGAGTTGCAAACTGGCGGGCAAAAATCGAGATGTCATAAAGATTGATACTTTCCTCAAAAAGTACTCCCGAAAACAGCCCTTTCTTTTTAGAAGCTTCAATGCCAGCCACATACATGTCCTGTTTACGGATAAAGGCGGCTACGGCAGCTTCATTAGGGGCGTTGACTGTGCCATAAACTACGGCACCATCACGTTTACGTGCTTTATATTTAAATTGCTCCAAACTGCGGTTCCTCCTTTAGCTTTATAGTCCATGCATATAGCGTTCTAATGATAATGGGTCATAACAGCGTTCTTCCGCTATGCTGCGGTCGATCTTATTTTGACGTACCAGCTGAGCCAGATAGGCATCCATACAAATCATCCCGAATTTGGAACCGGTCTGGATATATGACGGTATCTGATGTGTTTTGCCTTCGCGGATCAAGTTCCGCAGCGCCGGTGTGGCAACTAATATTTCAAAAGCAGCCAGACGTCCGGTTTGTTCGCAATTCATCAGCAGCTGCTGGGCAACGATGCCCTGCAGGTTGCCAGCCAGCTGAATGCGAATCTGCTGCTGCTGGTGTTCGGGAAAGACGTCGATGATACGATTCACTGTCGATGCCGCATCCTGAGTATGCAGAGTTGCCAAAACAAGATGTCCGGTTTCGGCAGCAGTGATAGCGGTGGCGATAGTTTCAGTATCACGCATCTCGCCTACCAGAATAACGTCAGGATCTTCACGTAATGCTGCCCTAAGGCCATTGGCAAAGCTTTTGGTATCACTGCCGACTTCGCGCTGGTTGATAATGCTGTTGATATGGTTATGCTTATATTCGATCGGGTCTTCCAGAGTGATGACATGATCTTTACGGTGTTTGTTGATTTTATTTATAACAGCCGCCAGTGTCGTTGATTTACCGCTGCCTGTAGGCCCTGTCACCAATACCAGACCACGCGGCAGCATGGCAAGGTCGCTGATAACGTCAGGCAGGCGCAGGTCCTCAAAGCTGGGTATATTATTGGAAATCAAACGCAGCGCTGCTGCCACACAGTTACTCTGCTTAAAAACATTGACACGAAAACGGCATACATTTTCAATTTCATAAGAAAAATCAGCTTCGCCGTTATCAAGAAACTGCGTGCGGCGCCGATCGTCCATCAGTTCCATGGCCATATTATAGGTATCCTCACGGCGCAGAAGTTCTTCACCCGCCTGCCGCAGCACGCCATTGACACGAAACATTGGCGGCAAGCCTACCGTTAAATGGATATCCGAAGCGTTGACATCAAAAGCGTCACGCATTAACTCTTTGATCACTTTGTCATCTCCTTACGCATACGCTACGCGCAGCAATTCTGAAGCGGTTGTCTCTCCATCCAATACTTTGCGGATACCGTCTTCTTTCATAGAAGTAACGCCATAAGAACGTCCGGCAGCAAAAATTTCCGTATCGGGAGCATTTTTCAAAATCAGTTCCTTCATTTCAGGAATGATAGGCAGAACTTCATGGATCGCCATACGTCCGGCATAACCGGTAAAATTACATTTACCGCAGCCGGCACCTTTATAGAGTTTTACTTCTTCATCAAGTGCAATACCCATATAGGCCCTTTCTGCCGCATCAGGAGCATAGGTTTCTTTGCAATGCGGACAAATACGGCGCACCAGCCGTTGAGCTACGACACCTCGCAAAGCGGAAGCTACAAGGAAAGGTTCTACACCCATATCGATCAGTCGCGTGATCGCGCCTGCAGCATCGTTGGTATGCAGGGTACTGAAAACCAAATGACCTGTCAATGCGGCGTGAATGCTGATACGAGCCGTTTCAACGTCACGAATCTCACCGACCATGATTATATTCGGGTCTTGACGCAAAATACTGCGCAGTCCGTTGGCAAAGGTAAGGCCCGCTTTATTATTGACAGCTACCTGATTGACGCCTTCAATACGATATTCGACCGGATCTTCAACAGTAATGATGTTTTTATTAGGATTGTTGATATTGGTGAGCGTAGAGTACAGAGTTGTCGATTTGCCGCTGCCGGTAGGACCTGTGACAAGTACGATGCCATAGGAAGAGTTGAACAGACTGCTATACAGCTCCATATTCTTCGCTGTGAAAGCCAGATCATTGATATCAATAGAAGCCGCCGTTTTATCAAGAATACGCATAACAACCTTTTCACCTAAAATAGTCGGCAAGGTCGAAATACGCAGATCAATATCACGTCCACCCTGTTCAATATTGATGCGACCATCCTGCGGCAGGCGTTTTTCGGCAATATCCATTTCCGCCATGATCTTGATACGCGAAATAATAGCACTGTGACTGTTTTTCGGCAGTGTTACCGCATTACGTAAAACGCCGTCAACACGAAAACGCACCCTCGTATCATCCTCCTGGGGTTCGATATGGATATCACTGGCCTTATCTCGGACAGCCTGCTCAATGACGGAGTTGACGATTTTTATTATCGGCGCGTCCTCACTGCTGTCTTCAACTCTGCGAATGACAGGAGCAAAGAATCTTCTTTCAATTTGTTGAGGCTGCCGCCTACGCGGCCGCTGACACCATAAAAATTATTAATGGCGTTAATGATATCCTGCTGTTCGGACAACACGATAGAAATGTCACAGCCACTGACCATGCGCACATCATCAATCGCATAGAAATTTGTCGGATCGTTCATCGCTATCGTCAGACGGTTGCCGTCTTTTTTCAGCGGCACTAAAGTGTAGCGCTCTGCCAGAAAGATTGGTACTGCCGCAACAGCTTCCGGCATAATTTCGATATCACTCAAAAACATATATGGTATGGAAAGCTGTTTTTCTAAAGTTTTAAGCATTTTACGCTCAGTCAAAAAATTCAGACTGATCAGAGTCTCACCAAGTCTTTTGCCATTTGTTTTTTGTTCAGCCAAGGCTTGATCCAGCTGGGACTGCGTTATTTCTCCCGAGGTAACAAGAATCTCGCCCAAGCGTCTTTTCTGAGTTGCCACGTTGTTCTCCTCCATTTTAAATATTGCCAATAACACGGTTATCTTAGTTTTTTTATTGCTTTCAAAACAAATAATACCCCTATATTATTTTATATTTAATTATACTACGCTATGTATTCTAAAACAAACTTATTTTAATAAAAAGAATAAGAATATTTATTTGCTTTTTTTCATCTTGTGGTATAATAAGTATATTAAGATTTTATAATTATCAGTTTAATTTATATTGGAGGAATTATTATGCGAAAACAGCAAGAGAAAACTGATCGTTTGTCACTTATCATTCTGGCAGCCTTCCTGGTTTTGAGCACCTCGCATTTCATGTGCCGCTTTGATGCCAGTGGTTATATAGAAGGCCTGTTCGAAAAAGCATGGGCCGGACAAGTACAGTCAGAAGCTCAGGTTCAGCCTGCTGCAGCAGTTGTACCTGCCGCAGATGCTTTAGCTGCGGCACCAAAAGTACAAACTATAGCCCGTAATCCTTTTATGGCTCCGGCAGCAATGCTCAACAAGCCAACTGTGCATCCCGGTGCAGTTATCGGAGGCGGTGCACCTGTTTATGCAGCTCAGCCTGTTTTACGCGGCATCATCAATAACGGAGTCAAACAGCTGGCCATTATCGAATTTAACAACACCAGTAATTATTACAAAGATGGTCAAAGCTTCGGCGATTATACTGTTGCCGCTATCGGCATCGATTCTGTTGACCTGAGCCATCCGCAAAATCCGCTTCATTTGACCCTAGGGAGGAATAACTAATGCATTCTTGGAAAAAATCGCTGCGAAGCACTACTCTCGCCGCACTTTTGGCCTTCAGCAGCACTACTGTTGCTTTGGCCGCACCTAACGTTACCTTAAATGTGCACGACGGCGAAGTTCGCGACGTTTTGACTGCTATTTCCGCTCTTTCGGATGCCAGTATCGTTACTGACGAATCTGTTAAAGGTAAAATTACTATTGCCTTAGATAATGTGCCGTTCAACACTGCTATCAAGCTTATCACCAGTGCCAAAGGACTGGCATATCGCATGGTCGACGGCGTTATTTTGGTTTCCACCCAGGAAAATCTGAACAAGTTCAACGGCAGCGTCAATGTTTTTAAGCTGAATTATGCCAAAGCAGAAGATGTTAAAAATGCTTTGAATGATATTCTGGAAAGTGAAAAAAAAATCAGTATCGACCCTATCACCAATTCTATTCTGTTCAGTGGCAGCAGCACAGATGAAGAGCGTGTTCGCTCGGCAATCAAAGCGATGGACGTTGCTACCAAACAGATCACTTTGGAAGCCAAGATCATTTCTATCAACAAAGAAGACAGTAAAAACCTGGGCATCAACTGGAATTGGGATAAGATACCACAGAACAGTGAGGACAGCAATAACAGCAGCAATAACGATGATGATGAAGATTTCGGCGGCGTAGTTCACTTTGGCGCCAGCTATGAATTCCGTTTTAACGCGACACTCAACGCACTGTTTGCTAATGGCAAGGCCAAAATTTTAGCGACTCCGCGTATTATCACCGTTCCCGGTAAAGAAGCAAGTATCTTTATCGGTGACCATATTCCTGTTTTGACTGAGAAAATCGAAAACGGTATTACCGTCAACACTACTGAATATGTAGATGCCGGTATCAAGCTCACCTATACTCCGCTCGTCAGCGAAGACGATATGATCACCTCAGCCGTACATACCGAAGTCAGCACGCCGACACTGGTTTCTGAAATCAAAAATTATAAGATCCCCAGCCGTACTGCCGATACTTATGTAAGAATGCGCAATGGTGAAACACTGATCATCGGCGGCCTGATCAATGAAGAAGAGCAGAAAAATATTCAGAAGATCCCCTTCCTCTCCAATATTCCTATTTTAGGTGAACTGTTCAAAAACCGCAGCACAACTAAAAATAAAACTGAGGTTATGATGATCCTGACGCCGCATATTACAGAAGCAGGCGCGTCCCCGGCTATTTATGACACTCAGTCCCTGGAAAATGAATTTAAGGATTTCGATGATAACAGATTCCTGAAAGATATCAAAAAATCCGAGCGTTCTCAGGCTGAAGCTAAAATCAAAGCCCAGCAGAAAGAACTGGCAAAGGAAATGAAGGAACTGCAAAAAGAGTTTGGCGACGATAAGACCAAGGCTCCGCAGTCAGGTTCGATGCGTGACCGCGTCAACCAAATCTTAAACGAAGATAAATAAAAAGTAAGAGCTATCGCAGTAAAAGCGATAGCTCTTTTTGTCTGTCTTTTTATATATTTTTATACCTGTCAGCTATTGTTTTGAATTTACGTACCTCTGCTTCAATATCATCTGCTGCCAAAATCCCTCTGACAATAGCTGCGCCGTTGACACCGTTTTGCAGTACCTGTTCAAAATTGGTGCTGTTGACGCCTCCGATACCGACAAGAGGTGCCGTAACAGCCTGTCTGATACTTTGCAGTCCGTCAAGACCTAAATAACCGGCATCATTTTTGGTAGTGGTGCCAAACACCGCACCGCAGCCCAAATAGTCAGCACCATCCGCAAGCGCTTGCCTGGCTTCTTCAGGGTTATGAGCCGATGCGCCAATAACTGCCTGCTCGCCTAACAGCCTGCGCACTACAGTAACCGGCAAATCGCTTTGCCCCACGTGCACACCGTCTGCCTGAACAGCCAACGCGATATCAAGCCTGTCGTTGATCAGCAGAGGTACATGATAAACAGCACACATTTTTTTCAGCAGCAGCGCCCGTTCAAGCAGCACACGACTGTCAGCATTTTTATCGCGATATTGCAGCAGGGTCACGCCGCCTTTAGTGCGGCTTCAATGCAGGCAGCGAAATCACGTCCCTGCAAAAACCCGGTATCTGTTACCAAATATACACTGTAATCTATTTTCAGCTTCATTTTCTCCATCTCACTGCTTCCGTTCCGGGTCCAAATGCAGCACGTTCCATTTTGTCGTAACGTGATAAACACCGTCAAACAGCCTTGTTTTAAACATTCCCGGTCCGTCTTTTGTTTCCATAAACCCTGCGGCCAGTTCTGCCGCCTGCCCCATTATGACTATACCTAAAGCGGCTGCCAGCAATGGGTCTTTTGTTACTGCAGCGCAGCAGGCACATAACGTCGTTGTCATACAGCCGGCTCCTGTGATCTGCGTCAGCAGCTCATGTCCGCCAGTCAGAACTAAAGCCTGTTTCCCGTTGCTGACATAATCAGTAACGCCTGTAACAGCAAAAACACAGTTATATTTTTCCGCAGCGTCCTTCGCTACCCTTAACCCATCAGTCACATTGCCATTTGAATCTACGCCTCTGCCTTCAGCTTTTTCTTCCAATAATGCCAGACATTCAGCGTAATTACCGCGCACGATAGTTACCAGCCCTTCGTTTAAAAGCTTCAGCGCAAAAACTAAACGCAGCTTGGACGCCATAACTCCTACAGGATCTAAAACTACTGCGATGCCTTTATTTTTAGCTGCTGCAGCCGCTGTTTCCATTGCCTGCATTTTTGCTTTGGCAATAGTTCCCAGATTCAATACCAATGCATCAGCATTAGAAGTTATTTCAGCTACTTCCTCTGCTTCATCGGCCATTACCGGCGAAGCACCTGCACACAAAGTGATATTGGCGCAGTCTCCCGCCGTCACATAATTAGTCAAATGATGGATACAGGCCTTTTTTCACGTACAGCATCAACGATCAAGCCAAATTGCCCTTTGATGACCAAACTCATTTTAACCAGCCTGCCTTTCTGTACAAATCAACAAAATGATGTGTCGGGCCACAGCCGCCGCCGATCGGCAAACTGTATTCTATCGCTTCTGTTACATAAGCCTTCGAAGCCGCAACGGCATCCGCCAGGCTCAGACCCTGGGCAAGGTTTGCCGCCAGCGACTGGATAATGTGCAGCCGGTACCATGTGTATTTTTTGTGTCGATGCGATCTCCCATAAACCAGCGTTCTGTACTGCCATCAAACAGCAGGTCATCAGCGCTGCCGTTCAAATGACCGCCTTTGACCAAAACAGCTTTGGCACCCAACTCTAAAATACGTTCGGCAACAGGTCGCATTTCTTCCTTCATCATCACCTTCATACCGCTGATAACTTCTGCTTCCGGCAAATTAGGTGTTACCAGCGTTGCCAGTGGCAGCAGCTCTTGGACCAGTGTCGCACAGGCTTCCGGTGCCAGCAGCGGATAACCGCTTTTAGAAATCATTACCGGGTCCAGCACCAAGATCTGTGGTTTATAATAACGCAATCTATCGGCAATCGTTTTGATGATTTCCGGACGTGATACCATACCTATTTTTACCGCATCAACGCGTATATCGTCAAATACCGCATCTATCTGCGCCTCGATCACCCCAGCGTCTATATCCTGCACCATCGTCACACCCTGTGTGTTTTGCGCTGTTACAGCAGTAATAACACTCATACCAAAGGTGCCATGGCGGCAAAGGTTTTCAAATCAGCCTGTATTCCGGCTCCGCCGCTGGAATCACTGCCTGCTATCGTTAATAAATGTTTCATTTCTTCTCCTATCTGCAGACTGTCTTACTAAAATCTTCAGATTCAGTACCGCAAGCAAAACGGGCACGGGCCTAAGAGTAAGCACCATGCCCGTTTAAATTATAAAATTAAAGAACGCTTTTTACTTTAGCAACCAGATTCTCAACAGTAAAACCATATTTTTCCATCATTACATCGCCAGGTGCCGACGCGCCAAAACGATTGATACCCAAAACATTGTCTTCACTGCCGGTATAACGGCTCCATCCTAAAGTAACGCCGGCTTCAACAGCAATCTTCGGCAAACCTTCAGGCAAAACGGAAGCTTTATAATCTGCGCTCTGCATTTCAAAAGTATCCCAGCTGGGCATCGAAACTACACTGACTGCAGTTCCTTCCTTAGCCAAAACAGCCTGCGCCTCCAAAGCCAAATGCACCTCGCTGCCGGTAGCAATAAGCACCGCTTTTGTTTCTCCCTGTCCCGGGTTCAGCACATAAGCGCCTTTATAAGCATTTTCGTGAACGATTGCCGCATATTCGTGTAATACCGGCAATTTCTGACGGCTCAAAAGCAATGCCGTCGGTTTATGTAGATTCATACAAGCCATTTGCCAGGCTGTAGCAGTTTCTAAAGCATTGCCGGACGGAATACAGACAGTCCCGGAATCATCCGCAGACTCATAGTTTGTTCGATCGGTTGATGAGTTGGGCCATCTTCACCCAAAGCAATACTATCGTGCGTTAAGACAAAAATGGAACGTAATCCCATCAAAGCTGCCATACGGATCGCCGGACGCATAAAGTCGGCAAAAACAAGGAACGTACCGCCGAATGGAATAAAACCGCCGTGCAAAGCAATACCATTAAGAACTGTTCCCATAGCATGTTCGCGCACACCGAAATGAATATTACGGCCGCTGCGGTCTGTTTTCGAGAAATAACCGACATTTTTCATCACAGTTTTATTAGAAGGACCCAGGTCGGCACTGCCGCCAACCAGATTCGGCAGCTGCATAACAAGCTTCTGCAGGATATCGCCGGAAGCTTCACGGGTAGCAGTTTTAGCAACATCTTTAAAGATCGCTTCCAAATCGTGCAGATTTACCAAAGCATTGCCGCTGATACGTTCTTCAAGTTCCATTCCCAATTCAGGATAAACAACTTTATAATCAGCCATCAATGCTTCCCAGGCTTTTTGATCGCCTTCGCAATCTTCGATTTTATTTTTGAAATACTGGCTGACAGTCAAAGGCACATAGAACGGTTGACCAACAGGCCAGCCGGCTTTTTCTTTAGTCAGTGCCAAAGCTTCAGCACCCAAAGGCTCGCCATGACAGGAAGCACTGTCCTGTTTCGGGCTGCCATAACCGATATGAGTACGCACAATGATCAGACTGGGATGCTCGGTATCTGCCTGAGCTTCTTTAACGGCAGCTTCCATAGCTTCAATATCTTCTGAATCAGCTACACGCAGCACCTGCCAGCCATAAGCCTTAAAGCGGGCTTCCACATCTTCAGTGAAAGCGATATCGGTAGAACCTTCAATAGTAATTTTATTATCATCATAAAGGTAGATCAATTTACCCAGACCCAAAGTCCCGGCCAAAGAAGCAGCTTCGCTGGCAACGCCTTCCATCAGGTCGCCGTCGGAAGTGAGTCCATAGGTATAGTGATCAATAACAGTAAATTCAGGCTTATTATATTTTGCTGCCAGCATAGCTTCGGCAACAGCAAAACCTACACCCATTGCAAAACCATGTCCCAACGGACCTGTAGACGCATCAACACCTGCTGTATGACCATATTCAGGATGCCCCGGAGTTTTGCTGCCCCATTGACGGAAGTTTTTCAATTCCTCCATCGAAACATCATAGCCGGCCAGATGCAGCATTGCATACAACAAAGCGCTGCCATGTCCTGGCGACAAAACAAAACGGTCACGATTGAACCAGTTAGGATCTTTTGGATTGTAGTGCATAAAACGGTCCCACAAAGTATACATCAACGGCGCCGTGCCCAAAGGGAAACCAGGATGTCCCGATTTAGCCTTTTCTACCTGGTCAGCCGCCAAAAAGCGTAAAGTATTAACAGATGCATGATCAATAGCCTGCATTTACTGAACCCTCCCAATAACTCATAGTAATATATTAATTATAGCATAAGTTGAAGAAATAAACATCGTGTATTTTCCTGTGTTTTTTATCTTTAGCGGCTTTTATAAGCTTATTCCTTATTTTATTCTGCCGCTTCACTATAATTATAAAACTCACTTTATCTTTATAAGCGTGATTTTCAGTTAAAATAAAATTTTTTTAGGGCTAGCAATAAACACCATAATAGTGTATACTAATACCCGTATTGCAGCCACTATTATCATACACTTTATTTATATAGTGTCACTATTGCTTTGTACCTTTGCAGCTTAATCACAGTTATCCTGTAACAGGACATCTCCGACTGCGGTATATCATTTCAATCTGTATACCTTGACGTCGTTAGATATATTTTTAATTATTATTTTATTTCTCGGAGGTGTCTTGATGTTAATGTTTTTAGGTTTTATCGTTTTGATAGCCTGCCTGGTGATCGGCGTTCGCCGCGGCGGTATCGGTCTGGCTACTATTTCTGGTATCGGCCTTGTTTTCTTTATTTTTGTTATGGGCCTGAAACCCGGAAACCGCCGGTAGACGTTATGCTGACAATTATGGCGGTGGTTACCTGTTCAGCATTTTTACAGGCTTCCAAAGGGCTTGATGTAATGCTGAAATATGCTGAAAAATTCTTGCGCAGCAACCCCAAATATATTACTATCCTTGCTCCGCTCACAACCTGGCTGCTTGCTGTTTTATGCGGCACCGGACATGTAGTTTACGCTATGTTCCCTATTATTTACGATATCGCTATCAAACAAAATATCCGCCCGGAACGGCCGATGTCTGTTGCTTCCATTGCTTCACAAATGGGTGTCTGCGCTTCGCCTGCTTCGGTAGCTGTTGTTTCGGTAGTTGCCATCCTCGGCGCTACAGATCACCCTTTCGGAGTTATGCAGATTCTTTCTATTTCCATTCCTGCTACCTTCATCGGTGTTGTGATCGCCGGCCTTTGGAGCATCAACCGCGGCAAAGATCTTGATAAAGACAGTGAATTCCAGGAAAAAATCGCTGATCCTGAACAAAAAGAGTTTATTTACGGCGGCCTGCAGGAACAAAGCCTTTTAAATATTATCCTGCCTAAAAGTGCCTATCAGGCAGCATTAGTTTTTCTTCTGGGTATCGTTGTGATTGCTATCTTTGGCAGCTTCCCACAATTATTGCCGCACTTTCCCAACGCCAAAGGCGTTTTGAAGCCGTTTTCCATGACACCGACAATCCAGCTGATGATGCTTTCTATTGCCGCTGTCATTATGATCCTGTGCAATGTTAAAACTTCGGAAGTCGCTTCCGGTTCTGTTTTTAAATCAGGTATGACCGCCATTGTTTCAGTTTACGGCGTAGCCTGGATGGCCGATACCTATTTCGGTGCCTATCTGCCCGTAATGAAAAAATCCTTAAGTGACATCGTACTTACTTATCCCTGGATGTATGCGATCGTTCTGTTTTTGGTTTCCAAGCTGATCAATTCACAGGCAGCGGCCGTGACCGTCATCGTACCGATGGCATTAAGCGTTGGCGTCGATCCCTTAGTAATAGTAGGTTTTATGCCGGCAGCTTACGGTTATTTTGTTCTGCCGACTTATCCTTCCGATCTGGCCTGCATCGGCTTTGACCGTTCGGGAACAACACATATCGGTAAATTTATCATCAATCACAGCTTCCTGGTGCCGGGGCTTATTGGCGTAGGCAGTGCCTGCTTTGCCGGGTATATGCTCGTACATATGGTATACTGATCTAATAAGCTTTTGACCCAATCTGTAACAACAAAAGAGTTTATCTCAATAATTGAGATAAACTCTTTTTATTTACTCACACCAACAGCAACGCACAAGCATAAAAAAGCGGTTTGCCCTTTTAGCAAACCGCTTTCAGCTTAGTTTTACAGAAACTACATCAATTATTGGGCTTCCTTAGCTTCGGCAATGATCTTTTCGGCCATTTTCATCGGTACGTCCTCATAATGGTCAAACTTCATTTCAAAAGTACCCAAGCCCTGAGTCAGAGCACGCAGGTCAACCGCATATTCGGAAATCTCGGCATAAGGAACCTGCGCTTTTACGCAGCCCATACCGTCTTCCAAACTCTGCATACCCAAAATACGTCCTG
>ERZ860009.373-NODE-373-length-21291-cov-1.630816_pt1 | contig 21291 bp, 26 predicted proteins | sample MGYA00510114_ERZ860009 | MGnify/ENA primary metagenome ERZ860009 (study PRJEB30046, sample SAMN00715177) | human gut metagenome | study: EMG produced TPA metagenomics assembly of the A metagenome-wide association study of gut microbiota in type 2... | reverse complement strand
GGCACTGGTAGCGGCAGTATGGGCTACGCAGGTGCGAGCGGAGGCGTTGGATTTATATTCGTAAAAGCGCTGGGGGTGAGCGGATGATTTGTGTTGTAGACGATAAAAATCAAATCATAAATATTATAAATACGGACCACATCAGTGCTGAGAACGAGCGGAAATTGTATCCATGGTGTGCCTTGTGGGGCGATTATACAGATTTTGAGCCATTAGAGTATGCACGTCAGCGGTATCTTACTGCCGCTGGTGCGGAATTCGCAAAGCGTCGTGATGAAGTTCGCTGGGTTGAAATTGATGGAATTACATACGGCTTTGACTGCGGCGGTGATGATATTACCAATTTTATGGCGGCATATTCGCCGCTAATGGTCGCGCAAAATGGAGAAACAGGCTATAAGGTTTGGTTAAACAAAGAGAAAAAAGACCTTGTCGTGCTAAATTATGCCAGTATGCAAAAAGTGTATGATACTGTTCGTAGAAGTCAGATGGATGCTTATGTTTGGTACGAAGATATAAAATCAAAACTTCTTGCTGTTAATGAGGAAGACGGTAAAGAAAAACTGGAAGAAATTTTTCCAATAAGAGGCTACTATGACTGGTGACAGCACAGGACAGGCAACGGCGGCGCTGCTTGGTATAGAGTTGTAAAGCCGAGGATGAGCTGATGATTATAGCAAGCAGAAGTAGCCCTTGTTAAGTATACAGGCAGAACAGTTAGTGTAGAAGGCTTTTAAGGGGGCATTAGCAATGGAAGTGATAACTAAAAATTGGGTGAATTTGGCCGTGCTGCTTTTGCAGTGCGGTTTTTTAGAATTCGGGTATAGGCTTTATAAGGATTATAAGAAACACCAAAGTGAAAGAGAGAGTAAAAATAAAGCTATAGATGTGGCAATCCGTAGCCTTTTACGAACAGAGATTATAAGTCTGTGTTATAAAGCTGAAACCCAAGGCTATATAGCGTTGTATAACCTAGAGAGTTTGACGGATATGTATCAGGCTTACCACGAGCTTGGCGGCAACGGCAGTATTTCAGAAATTTATCAAAAGGCAATGAAACTGCCAAATATGTCTGTACATAGGGAGGTATGACATTGTTTGATAATGTAAAGCTTATTTTTGGTAAAACAATAGACACACTAAAAAAGAAACTTAATGGAATGAAAAAACCAATAAAAATGGTAATCGTAGGTTACTTTATGTTGGTAGTACTTTTGGTAGTTACTTATTATTCAGCTTGGCTATATCAAGGCTATAACGGGCAAATCGTGATGAGTGACCTACTTGCTGTAATTAAAGAAATGATTGGGCCTGCCATGATAGGTTTTATGACCTTCATAGCAGGCTGTTTTATTGATATGGACAATAACGGCATACCGGATAAATTTGAGGAGGATAAAACGCATGAGAAAGGTAAACTTAGATGAATTGAGAGATATGGCTAAAGCTGCCAAGGGTTATACTAATAAGATTTACGTTCATTGGACGGCTGGGCGCTATCATCAGTTTTTTGATGATTACCACATCAATGTAGACGCAGACGGCAGTATTTATGTCAGCACTGAAGATTTGACAGAGGTGTTAGCTCACACTTGGAATAGAAATAGCAGAGCAATCGGCATATGCATGGCAGGGTGCTATAAGGCACAGGCCAATAGTGGGTATAATACGGATTTTGGTGCGTATCCTCCTACGCAAGACCAGATTGATGGTGTGGCACAGGTTGTTGCAGTTTTATGCGAGGAGCTTGCCCTGTCTATTGATTATGACCATGTAAAAACTCACTGTGAAGCAGCAGAAGAAGATAATTACGGACCTTCTACAACTTGTGAACGTTGGGACTTGTGGTATTTGCCGGATACACCGCTTACGGAGGAGTTAAAACCTGGCGGAGAGGTAATTCGAGGTAAAGCAGCTTGGTGGAAGAAAAATCTTTAATAATGAGTAGAAAACGGCTTTCTACAAGCCTTCCTAAGCACTTTAATTTTAAGGGTTGGTATGATTTGACCTGTGAAATTTTAAGAAAATGAAAATTACACTTTTAGAAAACCGTATTTTAAGTGGGGTGGTGAAATGCTAAATGGTAAAAAGAAATATGTGGCTATTGGTGCTGTTATTTGCCTTATACTTATGGCTACCGTATACTACCTATGCAGCAGAAGTACAGTACCCGATAACAGCCTCCGAATTGAATCAGCTAGAGAGCAACTTGATTCAGTTGAAAAATATCAACGAGAAGTCACAGACGGAATTGAAGGAACTGAAAAGCGAACTGACGCTATCCAAGACCGAATTGATAAAAGCCAGGAACGAATCCAATCTGCTGAAAGTAGAGTTGTTGAAATTGAAACAAACCTCTCAGGCTCAGACCGAATTATTGCAGAATGCCAACAAATCTTTAGCAACATACGCAGCCGAGGAGAAGAAAAAACTGAGGGTAATTAAGAAGCAGCGTAATATTGCTTATGGGGTAAGTGCTATACTGCTTTATGCCTGGATGCGAAAATGATATAATGATAAGCATAAATTATTAGGAGATAATATGAAGGTATTAATTGACGCAGATGGCTGTCCGGTAGTTGATGAAGTACTTGCAGTTTGTAAGGCTAAAAATATAGAAGTCATAATTTTATGTGATACTTCCCACCAGATAGAGCGTGAGGGGATAAAAACCATAACTGTTTCCAAAGGTGCGGATAGCGTAGACTTTACCTTGGTTGATCTAGTTAAACCAGGGGATATTACTATAACCCAGGACTACGGACTTGCCGCAATGTGCCTAGCAAAGAAAGCAAGAGTTTTAAGGCAGGATGGTCTAGAATACACAAATGAAAACATTGAGGCTTTGCTTACCGTAAGGTATGAGCATAAAAAAGTGCGTATGGCAGGTGGTAGAGTAAAAGGAGCTTCAAAACGAAGGCAGTCGGACAATGATAATTTCTTAAAGAGTTTGAATAATATGATATGAAGGGGTATAGCCCATCACGATTAAAAAATGATTTATGTGAAAGGGGGATTTACTATGTTTTCTTTTTACTTTGCGGGAATTCAATATGGTTGGCTCTTTTTGAAGGTTCAGGTTGGGCATAAATATATGGTAGTTTCTTGTGATGAATCATTGGGAGATCCTCTGCCAGGGATGATTAGAATGTACAATTCTTTGAAAAAGGGTGAAGATTCTTCCTTTTCGATGGAAGGCATTGATTTTATAATAAAATTTATTGAAAACAAGGAAAAGGTAAAGTTTTGTATAAAAATTGATAGTCCACCACACGGATGGGTAACCGATGAAACAATTTCACAAGCGGAATATGATAAGATGGCAGATGAAGGGCTTTTTATTGAGGATGAAACTGTATTAGAAGGAGAGAAGGAAATAGCCGTAGAATGGCTTTTGGATGAGTTTGAAATATTTTTTGAAATGTTAACTTCAAGTAAACTTTATCCTAATCATTATCCATGCTATGGTATGCTTAATGATAAAGAATATGATGATGTAAGAACACTTTGTGACAAATATTATCAAAAACATAAAGAAGAATACGCTGAGAAATATTTTGAGATGTATGAAAAGCTGAAAATTTCAGAGAAGGTGCATTTAACTGAGGAAGGATATGAATTTTATAAAAAGTTTAATGCAATGATGACAACCTATAAAGTACCAGATGCTTGGAAATAGTGTGTTAGGTTATACTAAAATTATCATCTTGTTAAATGTAAATTATGTGATGGTGGTAATAGTCAGGGAATATTCAGCTACATTAAGGAATAAGCCTATCAAGATTGCTTTCTTGGTAGGCTTATTTTTTTTTGTTTTTTTTAGGGGTTCGATTGCCTGTTTTTTTTCGCTTATTGTTAGAAGGAGTATAGGGATTGTTATTTCCTGCTGTAGTCAGAAGGAAATAAATCCATCCTTCAGATAGGAGGAACTGCCATGCAGGTAACAAAACTGACACCGGAACAATCGAATGCCGCCCCGAAGAAACATGAATACACAGAGGAAGAAATGCAGAAGGAGTATAGCTATATGCTTGCCCAGCAGATGACAAAAAAACTGTTTGAAAAGGGCATGATTTCAACGTGGAATTAAATAAAATTATGGCTAAAAATAAGGAAACATTTTCTCCGAAATTAGCTGCGATAATGCCCTGAAACCGTTGATAATACTGGGGCTTAGAGGTAATATGTGACCAAGCGGAAGTGGGGTGAGTTGATGAAAACGATAACAAAAATAGAAGAAATTGAAAGCGTAGGACCTGCAAAGAAAATCCGAGTTGCAGCCTATTGCCGAGTGTCTAGTTCAAGCGATGACCAGCTCATCAGCTTGGAAACACAAAAGGCACATTACGAAACCTATATAAGGGCAAATCCAGAATGGGAATTTGCCGGTTTGTATTATGACGAAGGAATCAGCGGTACCAAGACCTCAAAGCGTGAAGGCCTGCTATCCATGCTGAAGGACTGTGGGAGAGGGAAGATTGATTACATCGTTACCAAGTCCATCAGCCGATTTGCGAGAAATACAGCAGATTGCCTAACAATGGTGCGAAAACTACTGGAGCTGGATATTCCAGTGTTCTTTGAAAAAGAGAATATCAATACAGCATCAATGGAAAGTGAATTGATGCTTTCCATTCTAAGCAGTATGGCTGAAAGCGAGTCGGTATCCATTTCGCAAAATGCCAAGTGGAGTATTCAGCGGCGTTTTAAGAACGGCACCTTCATTATTGCCTGCCCTCCTTACGGTTATGACAATGTGGATGGAGAGCTGGTGGTTGTGCCTGAGCAGGCGGTGGTGTTAAACGCATCTTTGCTGATGCCCTTGCAGGTAAAGGTACCCATATGATTGCTAGGGAACTCAATTCAGAGGGGCTTCCACCAATACAAGGTAAAAAATGGCATCCGGGGACAATTAAATTCATTTTGAAAAATGAAAAATATACGGGTGATGTTATTTTTCAAAAGACTTATACGGATAGCAGTTTTAACCGCCATAGAAACAACGGTGAATATGATCAGTACTTTTGTGAAAACCATCATGAGCCGATTATAAGCCACGAGGATTTTGATAAGGTAAATGAACTGTTAAGGCAGCGTGGCAAAGAAAAAGGTAATGGTGAGGACACGCTAAGTACAATAATCGCTACGGCTTCTCAGGCAGAATCAAGTGCGGAGAGTGCGGTAGCACCTTTAAGCGTAGGATGCATTACAAGCCAAGTGGTGCTTATGTAGCCTGGTGTTGCGGTCGGCATATCGATTCGGTGGATGCCTGCTCCATGAAATACATCACGGACGATGCTTTAAAGGCGGCATTCCTCACGATGATGAACAAGCTGGTGTTCTCGCACAAGGTAGTGCTTAAGCCTCTGTTGAACGATTTGATAACCACTAGCGACAGCGAAAGACTTCAGCAGATTAGTGAGCTTGAAAATCAAATTGAAAAAAATGTAGAGCAGAAACAAGTCCTGACGGACCTTATGACAAGCGTTAAGCTGTCACCGGCCCTTTTTCATAAGGTCAGCAATGAACTGAATACTGAAGCAGAAATGCTAAGTAAGAAAAAAGAAGGGCTATTGTATTCCATGAGCGGTGAATACAGCAAGGTGGAAGAACTGAAACTACTGATGCAGTTTACCGCAAAAAACAACATGGTTACAGAATTTACGGAGGAATTATTCCTTGCCTATGTGGATAGGGTGACAGTGGTTTCCAGGGCTGAGGTTATGTTCGAATTAAAGTGCGGACTGAATTTGAAAGAAAGGCTGGTGAAATAAATGACGCATATACCCTATGGATATAGCATTGTTGATGGCAAGGCAGTAATTGATGAAGAACAGGCTGCGAAGGTGCGGATGATTTTTTCGGATTACTTAAGTGGAATGTCACTGGCGGCTGTTGCTGCCAAGAACGGTCTGAAGATGCCCACAGCAGGGTTGGACAACTACTTCGCAACCGTCACTACCATGGGGATGCCTTTTACCCTGCCATCATCGATCAGGAAACTTTCGATGCGGTAGAAGAAAAGAGGATGGAACGAGCAAGATGTCTGGGGCGTATTCGTGAACTAAAAGAACCACCAAAACCGGAATGCTCGACTCAGTTTTATCGTCCAAAGGTAAAAAAAATATATGAAGACCCATTTAAACAGGCTGAATATGCCTATAGTTTGATTGAAAGGGAGGATTTTATAAATGACAACAGCTAAGAATGTTATGGTTATTCCTGCCAGACGCAGGCTAGGAAACACCGTACAAGCAGAAGAAAGACCTAAGTTAAGGGTTGCTGCTTACTGCCGTGTGTCTACGGACAGTGATGAACAAGCTACAAGCTATGAGGCACAGGTGGAGCATTATACCGCCTTCATCAAGCAAAATAGCGAGTGGGAGTTTGCAGGGATATTTGCCGATGACGGCATATCCGGCACGAACACCAAAAAGCGTGAAGAGTTCAACCGCATGATTGGTGAGTGCATGGCAGGGAATATCGACCTGATTGTTACCAAGTCCATCAGCCGATTTGCCAGAAATACATTGGACTGCTTGAAATACATCAGAGAATTGAAGGAAAAGAATATCCCCGTATTCTTTGAAAAAGAAAACATAAACACGATGGACTCCAAAGGCGAGGTTTTGCTTACCATTATGGCATCACTCGCACAGCAGGAAAGCCAATCCTTATCGCAGAATGTTAAATTAGGCTTGCAATACCGCTACCAAAACGGTGAGGTTCAGGTCAACCACAATAGATTCCTTGGGTATACCAAGGACGAGGACGGTCATCTCATCATTGAACCTGTCGAAGCTGAAGTGGTCAAACGCATCTACCGCGAGTACCTGGAAGGTGCAAGCTTGCTCCAAATTTGCAGAAGTCTTAAAGCAGATAGTATTCTGACCGCTGCGAATAAGCCGCATTGGCGGCCGGAAACTGTCAAGAAAATCCTGCAAAACGAAAAGTATATTGGAGATGCCCTGTTGCAAAAGACCTATACGGTGGATTTCCTCACAAAAAAGCGAGTGAAGAATAACGGAATCGTTCCGCAGTATTATGTGGAGAACAGCCATGAAGCTATCATTCCACGTGAGCTTTTTATGCAGGTTCAAGAAGAGATGGTTCGAAGAGCAAATCTTCGCGGGGGCAAGGACGGTAAAAAGCGGGTCTATAGTAGTAAGTATGCTTTATCGAGTATTGTTTACTGTGGACAGTGCGGTGATATTTACCGCCGGGTACACTGGAATAACCGAGGTTACAAGTCTATTGTTTGGAGATGCGTCAGCCGTTTGGAGGAAAAAGGATCTGAATGTACTGCCACTACCATAAACGAGGAAACATTGCAGACAGCAGTGGTCAAGGCTATTAACGAACTTTTGGCTAACAAAGAACCCTTCCTCCAGGCGTTGCAGAAAAACATAGCTACTATACTTAATGAAGAAAATGATAATGCCACCAATGATATTGATAGCAAATTGGAAGAATTACAACAACAGCTTCTTATCCAAGCAAAATCCAAGAATGACTATGAAGATGTGGCTGATGAAATCTACCACCTTCGAGAATTGAAGCAAAATGCACTTGTTGAAAATGCAGAGCGTGAAGGAAAAAGGCAACGAATCGCTGAAATGACTGATTTCTTTAATGAACAATCCTGTGAGTTAGAGGAATATGATGAGCAGTTAGTAAGGAGGCTTATAGAAAAAGTTACGGTATTTCATGATAAGTTCGCTGTTGAATTCAAATCAGGAGTCGAGATTGATGTAGAAGGGTAATCTTTAGAAAGAGAACAGAAGAATTATATTGGATTTTTAAAGATAATATGATATAATAAAACGACTTGGAGGTGGAAGAATGTATAACTTTTCTTGCTAATTATATGATGCATAATAAGATATTTAAAGAAACTGCTATAGAACCGTTTGTTTTGTTATGCAAATTGCAAGAAAGTTAAGTATTCTACACTCAATAATACATTACAGTAACCTTATGTTATGTATAACAAAAGGTAATAATAGTATTTGTTTTTGAGCCGTAAGAATTTACTTTCTTGCGGCTTTTAATATTTGTAAAAGAAAGGAAGATAAACGTGATAGACAATGATACTATGTCATTCATGACAAAATCCTTGCAGAGTTGGATAACATTATAGAGTAATTAATGCCGAAAACCGACTTTGCTTATAAAATTTTTATAATGTAAAGGAGGAAGAAATATATGTCCTTAATAAATGTTTCAAATCTAACTTTTTCATATGAAGGAAGTTATGACAATATTTTTGAAAATGTAAGTTTTCAGATAGATACAGATTGGAAACTCGGTTTTATTGGAAGAAACGGACGCGGTAAAACTACTTTCTTAAATTTACTGCTTGGCAAATATGCGTATTCCGGCAATATAAGTTCTACAGTTAAGTTTGAGTATTTTCCTTATGATGTGGAAGATAAGAGTCTATATACAATTGAAGTAATGAAGAGTATTTGTACGGAATGTATGGATTGGGAGATTTTTCGTGAAATATCATTGCTTGATGTTCAAGAAGATGCTTTATATCGTCCGTTTAATACATTGTCAAATGGTGAGCAAACAAAGGTCCTTCTTGCAGCTTTATTCCTTACAGCGAGTTGTTTCCTGCTTATTGATGAACCTACAAACCATCTTGACATCGATGCACGTAATGTAGTGCAAAACTATTTGAAACGCAAGAAGGGGTTTATTTTGGTATCTCATGATAGAAGCTTACTTGATCAATGTGTTGACCATATACTATCTATCAATAAAACGAATATCGAAATCCAAAAGGGAAATTTTACTTCTTGGTGGGAGAACAAAACGTTACAAGATAATTTTGAACTGGCAGAAAACAAGAAACTCCTTAAAGAAATAGGAAGGTTGTCTTATGCAGCAAAACGTAGTTCAAACTGGTCAAATAAAGTAGAAAAAAGTAAATATGGAACAACAAATTCTGGTTCAAAACTGGATAAGGGTTATGTTGGACATAAGGCTGCAAAAGCGATGAAACGTGCCAAAAATATTGAGTCAAGACATCAGGAAGCCGTTTTACAAAAATCAGAACTGCTCCACAACATTGAACAATATGATGACTTAAAAATTTCACCACTTGAATCTCACAAAGAGTGCTTAATAGAAGCGAATGATTTATCATTGTCTTATGGAGATAAAGAAGTATGCAGTAATCTTAATTTCAGAGTCAATATTGGTGATAGAGTTGCCATTATCGGAAAAAATGGGAGTGGTAAGTCTAGTATCCTAAAATTGATTAATGGAGATGATATTAAATTTACCGGAAATTTTATGCTAGCAAGTGGACTAAAAATTTCTTATATTTCGCAAGATACTTCATATTTAAAAGGTAATCTATCTGAATTTGCCTATAATAATAAGATCGATGAAACTCTATTTAAAACGATTCTTCGTAAACTGGATTTTAATAGAGAGCAGTTTGATAAGAACATGGTGGATTTTAGTGCTGGTCAGAAAAAGAAAGTACTAATTGCTAAAAGCCTTTGTGAAAGTGCACATTTGTATATATGGGATGAGCCATTGAACTATATTGATATTTTTTCACGTATCCAAATTGAAAAAATGATTTTGGAATATTGTCCTACACTATTGTTTGTGGAGCATGATGATGCTTTTTGCAATAATATTTGTACGAAAAATATTAATTTAGGTTTGTAGAGATTTTGAGTTGCCACAATAACTAAAAGATATTTACATGAAAGGGTGAAGAAATGTTAAAACAAAAAGAATTAATTGCAAACGTTAAGAATCTTACTGAGTCAGATGAACGAATTACAGCTTGTATGATGTATGGATCGTTTACCAAAGGAGAAGGTGACCAATACTCTGATATAGAGTTCTATATATTTTTGAAAGATAGTATAACCTCGAACTTTGATTCATCCAACTGGTTGTTTGACGTAGCTCCGTACTTGATGCTTTATAAAAATGAGTACGGAACAGAGGTAGTTATTTTTGATAATCTTATACGTGGGGAATTTCATTTCCTTTCTGAAAAAGATATGAACATAATCCCCTCGTTTAAAGATTCAGGTTATATTCCTGATACGAAGGCTATGCTTATTTACGATGAAACAGGGCAATTAGAAAATTATTTATCAGAGATAAGTGGTGCAAGACCAAATAGACTTACTGAAGAAAATGCTAATTTTTTGTTGTGTAATTTCTCTAATCTATGGTTGATGGGAATCAACGTTCTAAAAAGAGGAGAATATGCTCGTTCATTAGAACTCTTATCACAACTTCAAAAAAATACACTACAACTTATACGTATGGCAGAAAAAAATGCTGATAATTGGCTAAACATGAGTAAAAACCTTGAAAAAGAAATTAGCCTTGAAAATTATAAAAAATTTGCAAAGACCACTGCTCGATTAGATAAGGTAGAATTATTTGAAGCCTATAAAAATTCTTTGCTATTAGTTATGGATTTGCAAAGTCACCTTATTGAACAATACAACTTAAAAGTTACACATGACATTTTAGAAAGATTGTTGAATTACATTAGTGAATAGGAGAGTAACGTTATTTACAGTATTGGGTACTGAAAATTAACAGCATACCTCAGTTTTTCAAAAAACAGCGAAGCCTATGGATATGTTTCCGTCTACCGATAGTGTAAAAAACGCAGTAGATATGTTTCCGAGAACGGACATAATCAAATGACATTCATTCTATCCTCTCAAGCCATGTAGAGACTGTTGTATTGATGACAATAGTAAAAAATAAAATTATGGAGCCCGGTTGCCAGGCACTGCAATTTACGCAGAGCGGAGAGCAATGGATTGATTAAGTAGATTGTATTGTAGACAAGGAGCAGTAACAGATATGAAGATTTCTAAGAAGGATGCTTTGTCATGGTTTGAATTTTTTGCACAATTGCCTGCAGGGGAACAGCTTCTGGTTAAACAGCAGGAAATTGTTTATGCCACATTCGCACAGATTGAGGCAGTTGTTATAAAAAGAAACGAAGAGCTTATGGAACAAATTCCCGGTTTGAAAACATTAAAGGACAGAACACTTTTTGTGGGACCAGATGAAAAATTTCCTGATGGGTGCCGTTCATGTCTGTTGGGCAGCGGGCTGACAGCTATCAGAAAAACCAATAAATGCAATCTGCAGTGCAGGTTTTGCATAATTATGGCGAGCTGGATGCTATTGAACCGGTAGGCGAGGGGATTTGGGTCATTGGCGGGACCAAGTTTTATGAAAATGACATTGATCTGTTGTTGGAAATCCATAAAAAACCTACAGGGGTTGCCTATGTATATTTAGAACCTTTTATGGAAATCGAGAAATATTATAATATTATTCAAAAATTTAACAAGGCTGGTATTTATCAGCATCTATATACTAACGGCACTCTGGCTACGGAAACAACGCTTAAAGCATTGGGGGAGGCTGGCCTGAATGAGCTTAGATTTAATTTAGGAGCTTCCGGTTGTGCTGATAAGGTCATTGAAAATATTGGCATAGCAAAAAAGTATATCAAAAAAGTCGGCATTGAAACGCCTATGACCAATGAGTTTTTTGAAAAATTCTTTTTGAAAAAACAGGCTGTTTTGGACACGGGATTAGATTTTATTAATTGTGCGGAGCTGCATTTGAATCCCAATAATATTGAGAATTATTGGGGTGAAAAAATGTATATTGCCCGCCATGGATATATATCACCAATCTGGAGTCGCGAACTGACACTCAGATTTATGGCAGCCGCAGCAAAAGAGAAATGGAATTTGGTTGTACATGATTGCTCTAATGATACCAAGTTTGCCAGAGATTTGAATTTAGGTGCCAAAGAGGGTAAATGGTTCGGGGCCAGCAGTTATACGTCTGAATTTTTAGAGATCCCCTATGCCGTATTTTTGCCGGTCCTGCGTGATGAAGAATTTAATTTTTTAGTTGAAGAAGAGCTGCCAAGCGGCTATAACCCGGGAGAGATGCTTTTCTAAGAAAGAGTGGCATAATGGCAAATATTATAGAAATAAATGACATTTCTGCTCCTGAACTGGAAGTATTCACAAAATTGACTGAAAAGCAGCTGCGCCATAAGCTGGAACCGGAAAAGGGCATCTTTATCGCTGAAAGCGGCAAAGTCATAGAGTTGGCGCTTGCTGCTGGCTGTGAGCCGATTTCCTTGTTGATGGAGCGCAGACATATCACGGGACAGGCCCAAAATATTCTTGCTCGGTATGAGGATGTTACAGTCTATACCGGGGACAGGGATGTGCTGGCTGGACTGACAGGATATAAGCTGACCCGCGGTATCCTGTGTGCTATGCGTAGGCCCAGGCTGCCTTCATTACAGCAGATATGTTTTCAAGCCAGGCGGGTGGCGGTATTGGATAATATCACGGATGCAGCCAACATAGGAGGAATATTCCGATCGGCAGCGGCGTTAGGTGTTGATGCGGTACTTGTGATGCGCTCCTGCTGTGATCCTTTATGCAGAAAAGCAGTACGTGTCAGTATGGGAACGGTATTTCAGATACCTTGGACTTATATAGAAAACAATGTCAAAGAGCTGGGAGAATGGGGCTTTAAAACAGCTGCAATGGCTTTGTGTGAGCATGCTGTCAGTATAGATGATCAGGCGCTGATGGCAGAGGGCAGGCTGGCTTTGGTTTTTGGTACAGAGGGCTACGGCTTATCTCAGGCTGCGATTGATGCGTGCGATTATGTTGTGAAGATCCCTATGGAGCACAATGTGGACTCACTTAATGTAGCTGCTGCAAGCGCTGTGGCGTTTTGGCAATTGCGATGTCAACAATAAATTGGAAAAAAGATTCTTTGGAATTATTTGAATATTTAATTTATGCAAACTTGTTAAACGGCCAAAGTTGATTTGTGTTGTGTAAAAGGTGGTAATTATGGATTATAAAGTTTTAGATATGGAAAAGTATTATCGTAAGGATATTTACAGGCATTTTACGATGGACTGTAAATGTTCGGTTATGATTACATCCAAGATCGATGTTAGTGAACTTGTTGCATATTCAAAACAAACTGGAACTAAATTTTATATCAATTTTCTGTATGTCCTGACCAAGGCGCTGAATACCAGAGATGACTACAAAATGCGGTATTTGTATCAGGAAGATAAGTTAGTCGTATTTGATAAAATCAACACTTCGCATTATGTTTTCCACGAGGATCGGAGACTTTTACAGTAGTTTATACAGAGTTCAGCGAAGATTACCAGGCTTTTTATGACAGATGCTGCGCTGATATGGAAAAGGCTAAACAGACCCGCAGTTATGGTCTGGACGGCAGTAAATTAAACTATTTTGATGCTTCCTATATTCCCTGGTTGTCATATGAAGCACTGCATGTAGAACTGCCTGATGGACATCTACATTTCCCTCCGATTATAAACTGGGGAAAATATCACAGTGAAAATGGCAGATTGCTGATGCCTGTGACGGTGAGAATGAATCATGCGATTGCTGATGGTTATGTAGTTTCCAAAGCATTTTTATTGCTTGAGAAAGAAATTGAAAGATTGGTCGAAGACTGAACTAATGGATTAGAACCATCGTTTCACATTGCTTTAGAGTTATGTTATTTTAAAGCGCTGTAGCTTGGCGCTGCTTCGAAAGTAGTTCCGGTGGATAAATTCAGTATAGTCATCACTTTGGTGATGGCAGCGGTATTTTTACATGAACAATTTACTGTAAAAACAATTATCGGTTCTGTCCTTATTACTTTTAGGGACTTTTATTATGATTTTATAAAGAGTCACAGGTCAGATGTATAGAATAATTAAGAATAAATCATAAATACAGAGGGGTAAGCAGATGATAACAAGGCAAAAATACCAGGATTATATCAATGTGCTGAAAGAGGAATTGATTCCGGGATGGGGTGTACTGAGCCTATTGCTATTGCTTATGCCGGAGCTATTGCCAGAGGCATTTAGGCTGTTTGCCTGAACGTGTAGAAATTGAGGTCAGCGGTAATATCATCAAGAATGTAAAAAGTGTTATTGTACCGAATACAGGGGGACTGCGCGGTATTGAAGTGGCAGCGGCAGCAGGTATTGTGGCAGGAGATGCCGCGAAGGAGCTTAAAGTTATTTCGGAAGTGAGTACAGAAGCAGTTGCCGTAATTCATAAATTTTTAGAAAGCACACCAATAACAGTTAATTTTTCTGATAGTAAAAAAATCTTTGATATAATGATCACTGTTTATGGTAATGGCCATTCTGCTTATGTACGCATCTGTGAGTTTCATACAAATATAGTGGAAATAAGAGAAGATGATAAATATGTGCTGCAGAAAGATATTGCAGTCGAAGACAGTTTGGGCTTTACAGATCGTGGATTTATGAATGTACAGGAGATTATTGAATTTGCTGATACTGCAAGAATAGAAGATGTTAAGGATATTCTTGATCTTCAGATCGAATTTAATGTTAATATTTCAGAGGAAGGCTTGGCTGGCGATTATGGAGCTAATATCGGTAAGGTCCTTTTAAAGACTTATGGAACGGATGACGTAAAAATAAGAGCTAAAGCCAAAGCAGCTGCCGGTTCTGACGCCAGAATGAACGGCTGTGAGATGCCAGTCGTGATCAATTCCGGCAGCGGTAATCAGGGGATTACTGCCTCCATACCAGTTATAGAGTATGCTAAGGAGTTGGGTGTTTCTGACGAGAAACGTTATAGGGCCTTGCTGGTATCTAATCTGATCACGATCCATTTGAAGTCAGGTATCGGCAGGCTGTCGGCTTACTGCGGTGCAGTCAGTGCCGGCTGTGCCAGTGGTGCCGGTATTGCGTATCTGTATGGAGGCGGTGTTGATGAAGTTTCTCACACGATCGTCAATTCTCTGGCAATAACTTCCGGTATTATCTGCGACGGAGCTAAAGCTTCGTGCGCTGCTAAAATAGCTACGGCTATCGATGCAGGTATATTAGGTTATCATATGTATAAAGAAGGGCAGCAATTTTACGGAGGCGATGGTATCGTCAGCAAAGGTGTTGAGAACACTATAAAAAATGTGGGGCAGCTGGCTAAAGAGGGAATGGCTACTACTGATCAGGAAATTTTGAAGATTATGACGAAAACACAGAGTATTTAAGCGTAGCTGAAACAGTCCGCTCAAAGGATAGTGATAATATGCAGATAAAAAAGAAATATATTTATATCGCTTTGGGACTGTGGGCGCTTGTGACAGTTACTTATTTTACTTTGTGTAAAATAGCCAGTGATCAGGCTATGCTTATTTTTAATAAAACTATGTCTGCTCAAAAAGTGCTCAAAGGCTCGGTGACGCTTGGCAGTATTGATGCCGACATTTGGGGGCGGGTAGAGTTTCAGAATCTTGTCTGGCTTGATATTGACGGTCAGCCTATCGTACATGTGCCGCAGGGACGTTTCAAGGTGCGGCCATGGGATATTATTACCAGAAGTATCAGTACATCTACTATTAAGGAACTGGAATTGGACAACGCTTTGTTTGCCGTAAGATTCAACAGAAAGATGCAGTTGGATATTTTTGAGCAGGCACAGGCCAAAAGAGTTATTGATCGGGCTGAACAAAAGGAAGCTGTTTTGTCAGGAAACGAAACAGCAGCTGAACTTGAACATATAGCGCAGGAAAAGATCATAGTACAGGAAAGACATCCTGGAGACAGGCATGAATTGAATCTGGATTTAGAAAATAAGCGGCTGAAAATGCGTGTTGCTTTTAATAACTGTACCTTAACTGCCGGTTATCGTAACCGTTATTTTGTGCTGAATGAAGTTATGCAATAATTGATATTGATACGCAGAAAAAGCTTACGATTGATTTTGTGACTGGAAAATTTGGCGGCACTATGGTTGGCGATGGGGTGGAAATAAAAGGAAACATCAATTTAGCGCAGCAGATTCCTCATTACGACCTGCATTTGGAGCTTTATAATATTCTGCCTGCTTCGTTGGGAATAGCGGATATCAAAGATACGGTTTCTATTACCGCTTCAGTTACTGGAGAACTTCCGAATCCTGTTATAGATGGTCATTTGGATTTTAAAGAACTGAATATTCCCGGACTGCATTTTTCTAAGGTCAGAGGCGATTTGCATTACGAAGATGCTCTGCTGAAATTTACTAATGTAAAAGGAAATGTTTTTGGAGGCACAGTTGAAGCTTTCGGAGATTATCATCTGGATACAAAATATTACAATATTGACGCGCTGGGACACGAATTGTTGGGAAGCATTGCCGCACGTAACGGTAAAATAAAATGCAAGGTCGAACTGGATTTTAAGATTCGATCCAAGGGAGATCCTAAAACTGCGTTGACCTATGGCAGCTTTAAATCAGGAAAAGGATCGTACTATATTATTCCTTTTGACAGTATCAGCGGCGAGTTTTCCAATCAAAATAAACATCTGGAATTTAAAAATGTTGTCATTGAAACCAAGATGGGGACAATCAAAACAGATGCTTTTGATATAGTAAACGGCAAGCTGCATATTGGCGAGATATATTTGGAAGAGCCGGAAAACGGACAAACTATTAAAATAATCTGACAAAAAATGCTTCAGAAATCGGAGGAAGACAGCGATGGGCAAATATAAAAAACTTTATGGCACGCTTTTGCTGGGTCTGATTGCCATTATAATTTTGCTGACGGCTGTTTTTTCCTATAGCAGAAGTATCGAAGAGAGTTACAAAGAAGAAAATATCAACTCACTGAAAGAACTTTCTAATCAGGGAGCTTTGATGCTGCATAATGAAATCAAAAATAAACAAAATCTTTTAGCTGAACTTTCGCACGATGTCAGTCGGATTTTTGTAAATGAGCCGCAGGCGGCCGCCGCTTATTTGGAGGAAGCCGCTGAGCGCAACAGTTTTAAACGAATTGGCGTAGCATTGACGGATGGACGTGCTTATACAACAGATGGTATTGAATTGAATATCTCAGAGCGAGAGTATTTTAGTAAGGCGATTCTCGGGCACACGGCTGTTTCACGTAATCTGGATGATTATACGGATGGCGGCAGGATCGCAGTTTATGCGGTACCGATTTTTGAAGATGGAAGCGATAAGAGGATTGGAGTTTTGTTCGCTACTTACAGCCTGGATACATTTAGAAAAACTATTGAAGTATCGTTTTTTGGCGGTGCTGGATATTCTTATGTGGTACAGGAAAATGGTGATGTTGTAGTAGATTCGCAGCATTCAGAAAGCTTTAAAAACTTTAAAAATGTTTATGCGGCCCTGCTGACGGCAGATCCGGTAAATAATAAAGACAGTGCTGAAAAACTCTGGCAGATGATCAACAGTAAAAAAGGCGGTTATATTGAATTTTATAACGGCAGTCAGAAATATATGTACTGTTCACCGATAGGTGTTAATAACTGGATGCTGCTGACGGTAACTCCAGCCAGTGTTATCGAAGATAAAATCAATATGGTGCTGAATAAAACTTATTTACTGGGTATTTTGTTGATTGCGATTTTTTTATTGTTTATCTGGCACATTATGCGTATCCATACCCGCAATCAAAAGGAACTGATGGATATTGCTTATGTTGATGAAGTTACTGGTGGTTATTCTTTTGCCAAGTTTTTTAAAGAAGCAGAACTGTTGTTACCTGAAACAGATAAAAAGACAGCAATCGTAAGTATGGATATCGACGGTTTTAAATATTTCAACGATATGTTTGGCTATGGAGAAGGCAATGACCTTTTGCGTTATATTTGGCAGGAAGTAAAAGCAAGCCTGAATGAAGGCGAAATATTAGCGCATGGTGTTGCCGATACATTTATTTTTTTGCTGCGATTTGATACGAGAGAAGAACTGCTTTGGCGTATCAATGATTTATGTCTGCATTTGAATAACTATATTACAAAAAGCGGACAGGTCTATAAACTATCCCTTTCTATGGGTATATACGAGGTTGACGGTGAAACTGATGATATCGTCAGTATGGCAGACAGAGCTTATATTGCCCGGCAGACAATAAAAAATAAAGGTGACACAGCCTGGGCTTTTTATGACGGAGCCGTACGTGATAAGCTGTTGCACGAAAAAGAAATTGAAAGTCAGATGGAAAAAGCTTTGGCTGAAGGCGAATTTATTGCTTACTATCAGCCCAAGTACAGTACCAAAGAGCAGAAACTTATCGGTGCAGAAGCTTTAGTACGCTGGCGCAGAAGTGACGGTATTATTGTTCCGCCCTATCAATTTGTGCCGCTTTTTGAACGTAATGGATTTATCAATAAGGTTGACCGTTATATGTTCGAACTCGTCTGTCGCCAGCAGATGCGTTGGCTTAAACAGGGGCTTATACCTGTGCCAATATCAGTCAATATGTCGCGGATGTGCCTGTATGATCCGCATATTGTTGACGAATATATCGGTGTTTTGAATGGAAGCGGTTTGTCTGCTGCTTATATAAAGCTGGAGCTGACGGAAAGTGCCTTTTTTGAAAATATCAGTATTATGAATAATGTTATCGAAGCATTGCATAAGTTGGCATCAAAGTCTTGATGGATGATTTTGGAACCGGTTATTCTTCGATGATGATGCTTAAAAATGTAGCTATCGACGTTTTGAAGCTGGACAAAAGCTTTGTCGACGATATTGGGGATGACCGCAGTGAAAAAATCATTTCAAATATCATTTATCTGGCTCATTCTCTGCAAATAGAAGTGACTGCCGAAGGAGTAGAGACTGCAGCGCAGTTTGAATTTTTGAAAAGTGTTGGCTGTGATTATATTCAGGGGTATTATTTTGGTAAACCGCAGCCGGCTGAAGATTTTGCGGCGTTGCTGCAAAAAGAATTTTATGATGGAAGTGATGCGGGTGCTGATAAGAAAGGCTGAATTACAGGATGTAAGAGCTGTGTACGCTCTGATTTGTGAATTAGAGGAGCAGGATTTGCCGCTGCTGGAATTTGAAAATATCTTCGGCAGTTTATTGAAGCTGCCGGAACATTTTCTCATGATTGGTGAAATTGAGGGCAGAACCGTTGCATTTTTACATTTGCGCGTAGAAGGACAGCTGCATCATGCCGCAAAAATAGCAGAGATTTTAGAATTTGATGTGGAGCGATCCCATCGCGGCAGGAACTTAGGGCAGCAGTTTTTTGCTTATGCGGAGAAGCTGGCCCGGGACAATGGTTGTATTCAGTTTGAACTAAGCAGTAATATGCTGCGGGAAAAGGCGCATTGTTTCTATGAACGGCAAGGCATGCATAAATTTCACTATAAATTTACGCTCCCTCTGTCTGGAAAAACAGTAAATGAAAATAAGTTAGGTGTTTAAAAGCAACGGCTCTGGCAGCTGTTGCTTTTTGTCTGTGCTTAATACTGGAAACTGCTGTTTTGTGGTACAATAAATATATAATTTTATTGAGCGGAGAAGAAAAATGATCGATTTATATACAGTACCGTTAGGTGCTACGGCCAGGGATTTTTTTTCGGCAGAGGCAGAAAACAAATATAGCTATGATGAAGCGTTGCTGGTGCTTCCAAGCAGATTGCTTGTGAATCATGCCCGCCGGTCAGGCAGGGCGCAGGCAGTTAATTTTGAATATCTGCCCAACCGTATCGTAGCATTAAACAGGCAGCTGCTGGATTTGCCTCCGGAAGTGAAATTAGAAATGATTTCCCGGAGGACACAGGAACTGCTTGTGGGTGATTTGCTGCACCAGCTGGCTAAATTGCAGGGCCTGGACTATTTTAGTAAACTGGCAGATAAAGAAGGTTTCGTTAAAGCTGTTACCGGGCTTTTGGGTCAGCTTTCACGCAGTGGGTCGACACAGGAAGAAATTACTACGGCGCTGCTGGAATGGGAACAGCGCAATCCTGCCTATGTGATGAAGGACCGTGAAGTAGCGGCACTTTATAACCTTTATCGCAATAAGCTAAAACAAAAAAACTGGTATGATGTAGAGGGTTTATACCGGTTAGCAATAGCGGTTTTAGAAAGACCGCATGCCAAGCTGCCTTGGCAGCAGTTATATTTCAGCGAATTTTATCATTTTGATGCTTTGCAGCGTTTGCTTATAAAATCTTTGTCACGGCATTGTCAGATCAGTATCGGTTTGATGTACGAGCCCAAACGACCGGAAATATTTGCTGCTGTAGAGCGGAGTTTCGGTTATTTAAGCGGTTTTGCTCAGCTGCATGATCTGCATATGGAAGGTTCAGTACGAAAGCCTGATCTGCAGCACTTAACGGCTAAGTTAGGTGCTGGAAGCTACCAGACGCTGGCTGTTGCTGACAGTATAAATTTTATTGAATCAGGAGATAGTGAAGGTGAACTGCGGGCAGTGCTGCGTTCTATAAAAGCTAAGCTGCAGCATGGCGCCGCTTATAATGATTTTTTGGTTGCTGTACGTGATTTTAAGACTTACAGCGGTATCAGAGCTGTTTGTGATGAATATGGTATACCTGTTACTTTACCTAAGATCGCTTCTTTGAGTGCTCAGCCTGTCTGTGAATTTTTACGTTTACTTTTGAACGTAGCTGCCGGCGGCAGTGAAGCTATCGCCGCTTACTGCGTCTGTTACCGCACGAATGATTCCCATATACTGTCATTCCTTTCTATTTATCAAATTCATAGATCTTGTCAAAATGCGGCGTTGTAAAGCTGGTCTATAGCTTTGACGGAGAGCAGCTCAACAGATTGAAACAGGAATATTTATATAATGATCTGCGGCAACTGCGTAAGGCAGTTCGTGATAAGGCTGATGCCAATGAAAATAAGCAGTGGTCAGCTGATTTAGGCGAACTTGAGTTGCTGCTGGACAAGGTGCAGCGGCGAGATACGGCGGGCGCTTTTTGGGAAAAATTTAAAAAAAAATTATAAACTTAAGCGCTGCCTGTTAAGGCTGGCGAAAATTATAAAAATGGCAGGGCAGATCTGCTTGAGGTTAAAAATATAGTAGAGACAGTACGGCAATTATCCGAAGTTTTGGATACACTGAGTGAAGATTATCAGAATGGCGGTTTGGAAAGTGTGCCTTTAAAAGCGGAGGAATACAGCCAGCTGCTGATTTCTGCCTGTTCCGAACGGCAAATCATTTTAACAGCGGCCGACAGTGAAGGTATTTTATTCGGAGAAGCTGCTAATCTGCAGGGGCTGCTGTTCAAGCATGTTTACATTATGGGACTGCGCGAAGGTGAGTTTCCGCGCAGTAAAAATGAAAACTGGATCTACAATGACAGAGAACGGGCCGAATTGAGCGGTGTTGGTGTGGAATTAGATAATACTGCGTGTGCTTATGCTGAGGATAAATTCTTTTTTGCCGCAGTGG
>ERZ860009.370-NODE-370-length-21327-cov-1.919566_pt1 | contig 21327 bp, 25 predicted proteins | sample MGYA00510114_ERZ860009 | MGnify/ENA primary metagenome ERZ860009 (study PRJEB30046, sample SAMN00715177) | human gut metagenome | study: EMG produced TPA metagenomics assembly of the A metagenome-wide association study of gut microbiota in type 2... | reverse complement strand
GCGGCTGCCCCGGCGGCTGCGGCAGTTGCCGGGCGCTTGGTAGCAGCAGCGGAAGGAGCTTTGAGGGGGAAGAAGGAGCTGCCTTCGGAACGCTCATAGAGCGACCGAAACTTGCACCGCCTCCGAGTCGGGCAGCCGAGGCATCCAATGTGATGGAAACCAGAGAGAGACCAATAAGGAGGGCTGCTAAGAATTTTTTCATGTAGATCCTCAAATTAGTTTTTATATCCGATATGTAAAGCTGTTATCCCAAAGGTTAAATTCTTCCATTCGACCTTATCGAACCCAGCCTCGCGCATGATTTTAGCAAGAGTTTTTTGATCGGGGTGCATCCGAATAGACTCTGCGAGGTAACGATAATTTTCAGAGTGTCCGGCGATCTTTGCCGAAAGAAACGGCATCACTTTAAAGGAATAAAAATCGTAGAAAGGACGCATCAAAGCATTGGGTTTAGAGAACTCCAGAACCATCAGTCTGCCGCCCGGTTTCAAAACACGCTGCATTTCTTTGAGCGCCCGATCCTTGTGCGTCATATTCCTTAAACCGAACGACACAATGAGGACATCAAAATACCCGTCAGGGAAGGGCAGATACTCCGCATCACAGGTAAGAACATAAGGATGGTAACCGGCATTTTTCAGACGTTCGTCTCCTATCTTCAGCATCTCATGATTGATATCCGATAACCACACCTCTCCGGTACCTGAAAGTTTCTTCTGAACGAGAAGCGACATATCACCGGTGCCTCCGGCGATATCCAAAACCTTCATCCCGATCTAATTTCCGCGCGATCAATCGCATACTGCTTCCCAGCCGATGCATACCGAATGACAGCACGTCATTCATTAAATCGTATTTCGGAGCAACTTGGTCAAAAACAGCCTTTACCTGTTTTTCTTTGTCGGTTTCTTTAACTTTCGAAAAGCCGAAATCCGTTAGTTTTTCAGCTTGATTCTCTTTTTGATTCTGTTCGTTCATATCAGTGGTGACTCGGGCACTTCTTCTTCGGAGGCTCTTCAAAACGTTTATTGGCAGGATTGTTCGGGTCACGGCTCGCACCGGCCGCTTTCAAATCCTCCAAGTAAGCCTGCAGAGTGAGTCTTTGTTCTTGCCTAATTCTTCCAAGTAGTCATAGGAATAAATTCCGCTGTCGTGTCCGTCACTGAAGTTAATTTGCAAGGCATAGGATCCGATAGGAAGAATTTCCAAGACATCGACATCACGTTTGCCGACCTGAAGCTTTGCCTGGTCGGGAGTATGTCCCTGAACTTCTGCAGAAGGAGAAAATACTCTTAAAAATTCGAAGGGCAGCTCATAGCGATCATTCCCGTACTCAATAGCGAGGAGCCGGGATTTCTTTTTTAGTTCGATACTGGTAGGTAATCTCATACAATCTCCTTTGCGCAAATTTTAAAGTTAAAACTTTAGTTTTTACCTCTCGTTCCGAAGTTTTCGCCGAGGAGGTCAGCACTCAGATTTGCTTTCTTCTGTTTTGCTTAGGTAAAATGGTTAACTTCGCACCCGTAGCTCATTTGGATAGAGTACTGCCCTCCGAAGGCAGGGGTAGTGGGTTCGACTCCCGCCGGGTGCGCCATCTCAGGAAGCTTTTACAGATCCTCGCTTACGACCGATTTCAAGATATAGAGCTTGTCGTTCTCTCGAATCTTTTCTTTAAGTTTGAAAGTCACATGCTCGCCCTTCAAGACTCTTTCCACCGGTTTTTCATCTACGTAGGGATTATCAAGCGTGGCATAGACTGCACCTGTCGTGGGTCCGGTAATAAGAAGCTTATCTCCGACATTAAGTTCAGCCGCCTGTACCAAAAATTCGGCAACCTGAGCCTTGGCAAAATACTTAATTCCTTTTCCCGCATAAATCTTTCTCTCGGTCGCCTGTGAGCCGTAACGATTGCTCCATTCGCCCATGGTCTGACCAAGATAGTAACCGCCCCAGAAACCGCGGTTATAAACAGTCGCTAACTGAGCGTCCCAGCTCTTGCTGATTGCTTCATTCCATTCGCCCGTTAAGGCTTGGCGAATCGCCTGGTCATATGCTTCCACGACAGTTCTGACATACTCAGGTCCGCGGGCACGGCCTTCGATCTTAAAGACGCGGACACCGGCCTTGATCATCTGATCCATGAAGCCGATTGTCTTCAGATCCTTTGGCGACATGATGTACTGGTTGTCAATTTCCAGCTCGACATCGCGCTCCTTGTCCTTGACGATGTAAGCGCGGCGGCACGTCTGCATGCAGGCACCTCGGTTTGCGCTCTTTCCTGCGTTATTCAGGCTAAGGTAGCATTTGCCGCTCACGGCCATGCAAAGAGCACCGTGACAGAACATCTCAATTCTGATTAGGTCGCCTCTAGGCCCCGTAATGCGCTGCTGCTGAATCTCATCGTAAATTCGTTTTACCTGGCGAAGATTCAGTTCTCTTGCCAAAACCACGACATCAGCGAACTGGCTGTAAAACTTCAGCGCCTCCACGTTGGAAATATTGAGCTGCGTGGAAAGGTGAACTTCTACCCCTTGCTGCCTGCAGTACATCATAACGGCAGCATCCGAGGCGATCACCGCAGATATCTTGGCTTCTTTTGCCGCATCGACGATTTGTCTCATCAGCGGCAAATCTTCGTCGTAAATAACCGTGTTCACGGTTAAATAACTCTTCACGCCGCGTTCAGCACAGAGCGAAGCAATCTCTTTGAGATCGTCGATCGTAAACTCATTGGCTGATTTTGAACGCATGTTCAGCGTTCCGATGCCGAAGTAAACAGAATCTGCTCCGGCCTGAAAGGCCGCAGCCAATGACTCGCGAGAGCCCACCGGGGCCATAATTTCAAAATCTTTTCTATCCATACTAATAATTCAATGGGTCAACATCGATATACCAAGAACCCTTCGCTTTTAGAGAAAGAGCTTCCGGCTGAAATCGATTTAAAAATTTCTGCATCTCCACTTTGCTGTCCGCCTCGATCAATAGCTGTCCCCTCTCTATATCCATGACTTTTTGAACCGTCAGCGGAACGGGTTCGAAAATTCGTATGGACGGACTTTTGATTTTCTCGGCCAGTGCCTTAAGTTTTTGCAAAAAAGCCAGGACCGAAGAAATCTCTTTGCCCTCTGCGACAATCAAAGCCTGAGCAGAGAAAGGCACCATGAAACTCGCGCGTCGGGCTTCAAGCTCACCGGCCGCGAACCCTTCATAATCCTGGGACTTCAGGTGTTTAAAAATGTCATCTTCGGTGTAACGCGTTTGAATTAAAACCTTACCCTCCGTTTTATCTCTGCCGGCCCTTCCCGAAACCTGCATCAATACGGAAAACAACCGTTCCCTAGCCCTATAGTCGGAAGAAAACAGCTGAGGATCATATTTAACACGACGACGAGCCCCACGTTTTTAAAATCGTGTCCTTTTGCGACAATCTGGGTACCGATGAGGATGTCAACGTCCCCATTATGAACGGCATCGAGTACCTGACTTGCGCTTCCTCTCTGACGGGCCGAATCCTGATCCAGCCTTGAAACTCTTGCTTCCGGCCATCGAGTTTCCAGTTCTTCTTCGGCCCTCTGAGTACCGCGTCCTATCGGTAGTAGCTCGTAGGAACCGCATTTCGGACAAGTTTTCGGAAGAGGCGTTGACCAGCCGCAATAATGACAGGTTAGTCGCCCGGTAGTCTTATGAAATACGGCGTAAGTCGAGCAGTGAGGACACGTTGACTGCCACCCGCAGTTCTTACATTCGACCACCGGAGCAAAACCTCTCCGATTTAAAAATACAATTACCTGACGCCCGGAATTAATCGTTTCGGTAATGGCATTCGCTGTCTCCTGACTCAAGCCGTTAATCGGCTTGTCCCTGCGGATATCAACTAATGAGAGCTGGGGCAAATGAGCATTTGAATTTGCCCTCTGCGTCAGCTTAAATAATTTGAATTTCCCATCCAGGGCGTTTTTATAACTTTCCAGCGACGGCGTTGCAGAGCCGAGAACGATCGGTATTTGTTCAATGGATGCTCGTTTCAGCGCTAGGTCGCGAGCGTTATACCTCACTCCTTCCTGAGACTTGAAAGAAGGATCGTGCTCCTCGTCAACTAAGATCAGCTTTAATGACTTAAAGCTCGCAAATACGGAGAGACGTGTACCGACTAAAATTCTTGCTCTGCCTTCATGGCAGGCGAGCCAAGAAGAGGCTTTTTGTCCCTCCGCCATTCCTGAGTTCCAGGAAACGACTTCGAATTGAGGAAAACGACTTTGCACTTTTTCGACAAGCTGAGGCGTAAGGTTAATTTCCGGCACCATTAAAAGAACCTGTGCTTCAGGATCCCTCAATAGGACTTTCTCCATTAAATGGAGATAAACCTCGGTTTTTCCGCTGCCTGTGATCCCAAAAATGAGTGCAGGATAAAAGGCCCCATCCAATTGGACTTCTTCAACAATCGCGCTCTGTTCTGAGTTGAGCTGCGGTTTCTCTGAGGATTTCTTAACAGACCGCTTCTTTTCTTTTCTTAAACGTTCAAGCGAACGTTCATGTAGCTTTCCGGGAAGCTTTCTGAAAAATTTAGGAAGAGCAGGAATCGCCACCTGTCCCCAACCGCTTTGATAATAGCGAGCAGAGAACAAAGTAAGTACTAACCAACCGGAGGAAAGAGGTGAGACGTCATCAACTCGAGAAATGACCTCCCTTAATCTTGAGAATCGGCTTTCTTCAGAGAACCCTATGACAATCCCGATTACTTTTCTGGATCCGAGCGGCACCAGACACCGCTGGCCTACTTGGATTTCCAGATCGGCAGGCACAAGGTAATCCAGGGGCTCCCTTATCGGCGAGTCCACAATAACATTTGCGATCCTTTTTGCCATAACCGATGTGAATAGTCTTCCTTCCAACCTATGAAAAATTTGGAGTTCACTTCAATGCAGATTAGCAATTTTTGAACTGAACTCCTAGTTTGTGGTTCCGTTTCCGTAAATTTTGGGCAGATCGGGTGTGAGGAAAATGCCCTATGGAGTCTTAACGGGAGTGGAACTTACGGCTATAAGAATGAACTTCATCGACTAGCGCAGCAACAACTTCAGGATCGGTATCCTTGTCAATTCCGTGGCCCAAATTAAATACATGACCGCCGTTACTCACTTGTCCGAAGTCTTCGATAACTTTACGGGCTTGTTCTCTCACGACTTCTGTGCCAGCAAACAACACCGACGGGTCCAGGTTACCCTGGAGGGCAACTCTGTCCTGAGTCAATGCGCGAACTTCTCCGAGGCTGACCGTCCAATCGACTCCCATTGCATCTGCACCGATCTCAGAGATCTCCTTAATCCAAGGAGCACAGCCTTTTGTGAAAACAATGGTGGGGATCTTCTGACCATGCCTTTCCCGCTTTACCGAGTTGACGATACGTTTCAAGCACGGCAGAGAGAACTGCAGATAAGTTTCATGAGATAGTGTACCGCCCCATGTATCAAAGACCATCACTGCATCCACGCCGCTGTCAATCTGCGCATTTAAATAAGCGATCACAGCATCCGTATTCTTTTCAAGGATGGCATTAAAAAGGTCAGGACGTCGATACATCATCTCCTTTACTTTGCGGTAATTGGCAGAGCTTCCGCCTTCAACCATGTAGCAGGCGAGTGTAAAGGGGCTGCCGGAAAAACCAATCAAAGGAATACGGTTATTCAAGGCGCGTTTAATTTCACAAACGGCATCCGTTACATATTTCAGTTTATCGGCAGGATCAGGTACGTAAAGCGCCTTAACAGCGGCCTCGTCCTGTACTGGTTTCTCAAATTTTGGGCCTTCGCCGGCGACAAAGGACAAGCCCAATCCCATAGCATCCGGAATCGTCAGGATATCGGAAAAGAGGATCGCAGCGTCGAGCGGATACCGATCTACCGGCTGAAGCGTCACTTCACATGCATAATGAGGATTTGTCGCCAATCCCATGAAACTTCCCGCCTCGGAGCGAGTACGGCGGTACTCAGGAAGGTATCTTCCTGCCTGCCTCATAAGCCAGATCGGTGTGTAGTCTGTGGGTAATTTACAGAGCGCCCGAAGAAAAGTATCGTTTTGAAGTTTCATAGCCGTTGCAAAAATGACGATTAAATAGGTTGTGATTTTAATTAGAAAAGCTGAACAGCCACTTATTAAAAAAGCGTCCCGAAAGACGCTTTAACAAATGTTCGTTCCTTTTAACGCACTACCAGAACCGGGCGATCGGCTTTTGCGAGAACCTGCTGAGTCGAGCTGCCGATAAAGAGAGAACCAAGGGTCCCTAATCCGCGGCTGGCCATAACGATAAAGCGAACATCTCTTTCCTGTGCAACTTTAAGAATGGCGTCGGGAATAGAGGTCCCGACAACTTCCAAGACTTCGCATGGAACGCCGACTCTCTGGCAAGCATCTTTAACATCATCCAAAGTTCTCGCAGCAGTCTCGGAGCCTTTAGCTTTAACGACTGTTATGCCCAGAACACAAGTATTGAGATTTTTGGCCAGCTTGGCTGCGGTTACGATTGCCTTTTCAGAAAGCTCGGAACCATCGGTGGAAACTAAAATCACTGGATTCTCCATGTATTGAGTATATCTTCAGTATTTTAGTCTAAGCAGAAAAGAAAAAACTCCGAAACTTCCATGAGAAGATCGGAGTTCAAGAGAACTAATACAAGTATTAGTGTTTGATTCTCTGAAGGATGCGGAGCTGTTCGGCAAGCATACCGATTTCGGCTTCGACCTTCGCCAGTTCGATTTCGCTGGCAGCAGTCTTTGCAGCCGCCTTTGCTTTTTCCATAGCTTCTTTTGCTTTCGCTTCGTCGAGATCCTTACTTCTGATCGCCACGTCTGCTAAGACGATGACGTGGAAAGGCTGGATTTCGAGAACTCCGCCAGCTACGAAAATTTCTTCCTCGTCCTGTGCACTCTTGCGAATACGAACAAGACCCGGGCGAATCAACGTAATCAGGGGAGTATGGCCTGGCAGAATACCGAGCTCGCCTTCGATACCAGGCAGAGCTACAAACTCGGCGTTGCCGCTAAAAAGGCTTTCCTCAGCATTAACAACGTCGACTTTTAAGGTTTTTTCCATTTAATTCTCCAGGTAGCCGGTGAGGGCAGAACCCTCACCAAGGATTACTTGATTGTCTTAGCCTTTTCGAAAGCTTCGTCAATCGTGCCTACCATGTAGAAAGCCTGTTCCGGCAGTTTGTCGCATTCGCCGTCAACAATCATCTTGAAGCCGCGAATCGTTTCCTTCATCGGAACATACTTACCGGGTGTACCGGTAAAGACTTCAGCAACGTGGAAGGGCTGAGAAAGGAATCTCTGGATCTTACGAGCTCTGGTAACTGCGAGCTTGTCTTCCGGAGAAAGTTCGTCCATACCCAGAATCGCGATAATGTCGCGGAGTTCTTTGTAACGCTGCAGAGTGGCCTGAACACGACGTGTGACAGAGTAGTGCTCTTCACCAATGATGTGCGGGTCAATCTGACGAGAAGTGGAGTCAAGCGGGTCAACAGCCGGATAAATACCGAGAGCGGCAATATCACGAGATAACACAACCGTGGCGTCCAAGTGGCCGAATGTTGTAGCCGGAGACGGGTCGGTCAAGTCGTCGGCAGGGACGTAAACAGCTTGAATGGAGGTAATAGAACCAACCTTCGTCGAAGCAATACGTTCCTGCAGCTTACCCATTTCTTCAGCCAGAGTCGGCTGGTAGCCCACAGCGGAAGGCATACGGCCTAACAGAGCAGAAACTTCTGTACCGGCCAGAGTGAAACGGTAAATGTTGTCAATGAAGAGAAGAATGTCGCGGCCTTCGTCACGGAATGCTTCAGCCATTGTCAAACCGGTCAGCGCAACGCGGAGACGGTTTCCGGGAGGCTCGTTCATCTGGCCGAACACCATGGCCACTTTGTCGAGAACCTTAGATTCGCCCATTTCGTGGTAGAAGTCGTTACCTTCACGAGTACGTTCACCAACACCGGCAAACACGGAGTAACCGCCGTAAGCCTTAGCAATGTTGTTGATGAGCTCCATCATGTTAACGGTTTTGCCCACGCCGGCACCGCCGAACAGACCAACCTTACCGCCTTTAGCGAACGGGCAAACAAGGTCAATAACCTTAATGCCGGTTTCAAGCAGATCAACGGACGGGCTCAGTTCGTCGAACTTCGGAGCTGCACGATGGATCGGCATACGTTTTTCTTCACCGATTTCGCCGGCTTCGTCAACCGGACGTCCTAAAACGTCCATGATTCGGCCCAGGGTCTTCGGACCAACCGGAACCATAATGCCGTGTCCGAGAGCCTTAACGGCCATACCGCGCTGGAGACCTTCAGAAGAACCCATAGCAATGGTTCTTACTACGCCGTCTCCAAGCTGTTGCTGCACTTCAAAGGTCAGGCCTTCTTCAGCCAGCTTGTTGTTTTCGTCCTTTTCAAGAACGAGTGCGTCGTAAACTTTGGGCATTTCGTCGCGAGGGAACTCGATGTCCACCACCGCGCCAATGACCTGTACGATCTTTCCGATACTCATAGGTATTCCTCGATTCGATATCTTTTCAATTAAGACACTGCAGCAGCACCACCGACAATTTCGGTAATTTCCTTGGTAATGCCGGCCTGACGTGTCTTGTTGTAAACCAGTTCCAGATCGTCGATAAGCTTCTTAGCGTTATCAGAAGCGGCCTTCATAGCCACCATTCGAGCACTCTGCTCGCTGGCCATGTTTTCGGCAACAGCCTGATAAATCAGAGCCTCAACGTAACGCTTAAGGAGAACCTTCAAAACTTCATCTGCGCTTGGTTCGTAGATGTAATCCCAAGAATTCTCGTGCTTGTCCGTCTCGACCGCAGATTTCGGGAGCGGAAGAAGCTGTTCAATAACCGGCTCCTGCTTCATCGCATTGATAAAGCGAGAGTAGGCAATGTAGACGACGTCGACTCGGCCTTCTTGGAACGCCTCGATCTGAACCTTAATGGCTCCGAGCAAGCGCTCAAGGTTAGGACGGTCGCCTAACTGCGTAACCTGGGAAACAACCGGGATGCCAACGCGTTGGAGGAAGCCCAAGCCTTTGTTACCAATGGCAGTAGCTTCGACTTTTTTGCCTTCTTGAGCCCAATCTCTGAAAGTGTGAGCAAGAAGTCTCTGGATATTTGTATTCAGAGCGCCGGCCAGGCCTTTGTCGGTAGACACGCAGATCAAGCCGATGTTATTGACTTCCTTGGCTTTACGAAGGAAGGGATGAACTGCCTCGGTAGAAGCGTCCGCAAGGTGACCGATTAAGTTACGGATCGTATTTCCGTAGGGACGAGCGGCCCTCATACGATCTTGTGCCTTCTTCATCTTAGAAGCAGCCACCATCTCCATCGCCTTTGTGATCTTTCTGGTGTTGTGCACCGATCTGATCTTAGCTCGTATCTCTTTGGTACTTGGCATTAGGATCCTCTAACGTGGCTTATTAAAAAGCACCGGATTTCTTGAACTCTTTAACTGCTTCAGTCAAGAGCTGTTCGTCTTCCTTGGACAGGGCTTTCTGCTGTTCAATGCGGTCAATCAGATCAGCATGATTGATCTTCATGTAATCCTGCATAGCAGCTTCAACCTTAAGAGCATCCTTAACTTCGACGTCATCATAAGCGCCGATGTTGATGGCGAACAGAACCAATGCTTCTTCCCAAACCTGCAGCGGCTGATACTGATCCTGTTTCATCAGTTCAGTAACGATACGGCCGCGTTCGAGCTGTTTGCGGGTTGCTTCGTCAAGGTCGCTGGCGAACTGGGCGAAAGCGGCAAGTTCACGGTACTGTGCAAGGGCCAAACGAACACCGCCGCCAAGTTTCTTAATAACTTTGGTCTGAGCAGCTCCGCCGACTCGAGAAACAGAAATACCGGGGTTGATAGCAGGACGGATACCGGCGTTGAAAAGGTCGGTTTCCAAGAAGATCTGACCGTCAGTAATAGAAATCACGTTGGTCGGAACGAAAGCGGTAACGTCACCGGCCTGTGTTTCAATGATCGGGAGAGCGGTCATAGAACCGGTCTTACCCTTAACGGCACCCTTAGTGAAACGTTCTACGTACTCGGGGTTCACACGAGCAGCTCTTTCGAGCAGACGGCTGTGGAGGTAGAAAACGTCGCCAGGGTAGGCTTCACGTCCTGGCGGACGGCGAAGCAGCAGGGAAATCTGACGATAAGCCCAGGCCTGTTTTGTTAAGTCATCATAGACGATGAGGGAGTCTTCACCGCGGTCGCGGAAATATTCACCCATTGTTGCACCGGCATAAGGAGCAATGTACTGCATAGCAGCAGACTCGGATGCGGAGGCAGCAACAACGATGGTGTATTCCAATGCGCCATATTCTTCGAGTTTACGAACAACGTTAGCGATTGTGGAAGCCTTCTGACCGATAGCAACGTAGATACAGGTCAGATCTTTACCCTTCTGGTTGATGATCGTGTCGATCGCAACAGCAGTCTTACCTGTCTGGCGGTCGCCAATGATCAACTCACGCTGTCCGCGGCCGATAGGAACCATGGAGTCAATAGACTTCAGACCTGTCTGAACCGGCTGGCTAACAGACTGACGTTCAATAACGCCGGGAGCAACTTTTTCGACAACGTCAAATTCAGTCGTTTCGATCGGGCCTTTACCGTCGATCGGCTGACCCAAGGCGTTAACAACACGGCCTTTCAGTGCGGGTCCGACGGGAACCTGCAGAATGCGGCCGGTAGTCTTAACGATGTCGCCTTCAGTAATATGTGTGTAGTCGCCCAAAATAACGGCACCGACGGAATCTCTTTCAAGGTTAAGAGCAAGACCGTATGTGTTATTCGGGAATTCAAGCATTTCGCCCTGCATCACGTCAGAAAGACCGTGAACACGGCAAATACCGTCGGTAACGGAGACAACCGTACCTTCAGTGCGAAGGTTGGTATTCAAACCCATACCTTCGATTCGCTGCTTCAGCAGCTCGCTAATCTCACTCGGATTGAGTTGCATAGCTTTTCAACTCCGTAATTAACTTGTGAGGGCAGACTGCATCTCTGCAAGCCGCGCCTTAACTGTTCCATCAAGAACCTTGTCCCCGACAATGACTCTTACGCCGCCGATGAGGTCTTTGTCAACCACAACTTTCGGCAAGAGCTTAATTCCGGGAAACTTTTTATCCAAGGCTTTGATAAGGTCCGCTACCTGATCATCCGATAAGGGGAAGGCCGTTTCAATTGTGACATCGGCTTCTTTGTTTTCGTGATTCAGTAATTCGCGGTACTGTGCAGTGATCTGCGGGAGGGCTTCGATTCTGCCGTTCTGGATGACTAACTTAAGAAGGTTCTCAGCTTCTTGCGGAACGGCCTTATCCAGCATTCCTCTGATAAGTTCGTAAATCTGATCCGAGCTCAAAGAGGGATCGCTAGCGAGTTCTTTAAGCTTCGGGTCGGCGACAATCTCATCAATGGTGTCGAGGACGGGAATAAGCTTTTGTGCTAAGCCCTCTTCCTTACTATCTTTGACGGCCTTCAGCAAAGCTTCGGCATAAGGCCGTGCAATTGTTGAGATCTCTGCCATGATTACAGTTTCGCCTTAAGTTGGTCAAGCAATTGCTGGTGAGCGGAAGCGTCGACTTCCTTACCCAAAATCTGGGAAGCGCCGGAAACAGCCAGCTGAGCAACCTGATCTCTCAAGCGTCGCGGGCAGACTGAACTTCCTGAGCTGCCTGAGCACGAGCAGCGGCGATAATCTTATCGGCCTCGACTTGTGCCTGAGCTTTTGCTTCTTCGATAATGGCTTGGCCACGCTTTTCGCCCTGGGCCACGATGACCTGCGACTGGGCACGTGCAGCGGCTTCAATAGAAGCGCCTTCTTTCTTGGCTTCTTCCAAAGCATGTTCGCCGCGATCAGCTGCGGCCAGGCCGTCAGCTATCTTTTTCTGCCGCTCTTCGATTGCTCGATTGAGCGGTGGCCAAATGAACTTCATGGTGATCCAGGCACCGACGAAGAACACGGCCATCTGTACGAACAATGTGGCATTAATGTTCATTTTCTAATCCCTTAAGCACTCGGGAGCCGAGTGCAGTTTGTCTATGGAAACCTGTTGGATGGTTGGCTTATTAGCCGACAAACGGGTTAGCAAAGGCAAACATCATGGCGATACCGACACCGATAAGGAAAGCAGCGTCGATAAGACCGGCCAGAAGGAACATCTTGGTCTGCAGTGTGTTGATAAGCTCAGGCTGGCGAGCAGAAGCTTCGAGGTATTTGCTACCCATGATAGCGATACCGATACAGGCACCGAAGGCACCAAAGCCAATGATCAGGCCGCAAGCCAATGCAACATATGCAACGTTTGTCATAACGAACTCCTTGTTTAATATGACGTATTTAAATCAAAAGAAAGAAAAGAATTAGTGTCCTTCGTGAGACTGACCAATGTAGACGAGAGTCAACATCATCATAATGAAGGCCTGAAGCAACACGATAAGAATATGGAATAACCACCAGCAGAGACCGGCAAAGAACTGACCGAGTACACCGAAAGCAGCAAGTCCGACTTCTCCTTCCCAAAGCATTCCGGTGAGGAGCGCAATGAGGAAGAACAAGAGTTCACCCGCATACATATTACCGAAAAGTCGCATGCCGAGAGAAACTGTTTTTGCCAAATATTCAATGATATTCAGCAGGAAATTGAACGGCCAGAGAAGGATGAAGTTACCGAAAGGAGCAGTGAAAAGCTCTTTTCCGAAACCGGCCGGTCCCTTAATTTTGATACCGTAGTAAATCATCAGCAGCAGTACGCCGACGGAAATACCCATTGAACCATTAAGGTCAGCGGTAGGCAGAGGACGCATGTAATGAATGCCGAACCAGCCGCAAATGGCAGGAATCAAGTCAACCGGAATAAGGTCGATGGCGTTCATCAGAGTGACCCAAACAAACACGGTCAAAGCCAGAGGAGCGATAAAGGTGCGGTCTCCGTGAACAATGGATTTAGCCTGTTCCGAAACCATATCGACGAGCATTTCAACTGCGCACTGCCACTTACCCGGGACGCCGCTTGTCGCTTTTTTGGCTGCACTGTACATGAGCCAAACTGCCAACAGCATCATAAGGATAGAGAAAACAGCGGTGTCGAAGTTAAAAACGCTGAAGTCGACAATGCTTCCTTGCTTAGCACCAATGTTGTTTAAATGCGTCAAATGGTGCTGAATATACTCAGTAGCCGTGCCTGCCATGATTCGTTTATTCCTTCAATTATTTCCTGCTTGCCAAAGCAAAAATATGACTTAGTAAAACTATTCCAGCTGACAAAATAAATGGCAGCCAGCTTAATTCTTTATAAAACAAAGCGACGCTGAAAAATCCTAAGATTACCAGCGACACTTTTATGAATTCGTATAAGAAGATTGCTAACGGATGGGCTTGCTGATTCCGAAACAAATGCATCAGTAAGACGACGAGCATTGAAGGGAGTGCACAAACCAAACCGCCCAAGAGGGATGAAATTCCGGCCACAGAACCAGCCGCAACCCAAGAAACAAGGCTACAAAGAATAACGGCTCCGCTCTGCCAGAAAACAGTTCTTCTCAAGGCCTTCATGGTCTTAAAAATCTCCTTGTTTCCCGTCCTGACAGCAAAAATCCGAATGCATTCTAATGAGTTAGGTCAAAATGAGCAACTGAATCAATCAATTATCATCCGTTTGAATGAAGGGTTTGTTCCAATAAATATGGCTTTATTTATTGCTTATCGATCTCAAAAGATCAAGAATTGCGGCGAATTCTTTTTCATTTTTAAATGAAATCTGTAAGTTACCTCTTCCTTTAGAATTTGATACAAGTTTTACATCTGTATTCAGGATTTTTGACAACTCATTCTCAAATTTTATAAATTCCGAGCTCTTTTGCGCCGTTTTATGAGGATTCTCGCTTGTATTTTCCCTTTCTTTATAGCGAGAAACATACTCTTCCGTCTGTCTGACGGAAAGTCCTTTGTCTTTGATTTGCTGAGCCAGCCAAACTTGCTGCTCCTCCGGAAGAGAGAGAAGGGCTCTCGCGTGACCCATTTCAATTTCTCCGGCCCTGAGCATCGCCTTAACAGCTTCCGGTAATCCTAATAAACGAAGAAGATTAGAGATCATCGGTCTGGACCGACCAATAGCCTCCGCAACACCTTCATGACTATACTTAAATTCTTCAATCAGCCTTTGAATTCCTTCCGCGGTTTCCAAAGCATTCAGATCTTTTCTCTGGAGATTTTCAACAAGGCCAACAATCATGGCCTGTTTGTCGCTCACATCTAAAATTGTCACAGGAACCTTTTTCAGTCCCGCTAACTTCGCAGCCTGGTACCGTCTTTCTCGGCCAAAATTTCATACTTATCGGAAGACAGCTTCCGCACAACTATCGGATTTAAGATTCCATTTTGCTTAATCGACTGAGCCAATTCGGACAACCCCGAATTTTCTACGTCGTTTCTTGGTTGGAACTTACCCGGCTTGAGGGACGAAAGAGGCAAAGAACTCTTAGGTTCCGGAACCTTTGGGTTGTCTATTACATCGGCAACGTTTTTCATACTAAAAACGCTGTCCATATTTTTTCCTAATCCTTTTCTAACAACCACTTAAACCCTCACGCTTTCTATTTTTGAGAAGTTTTTTGAGCTTGTCTTTCTTCACAAGTTCTTCTGCAAAAGATTTATAGGATACGGCGCCCCTTGATGAAGGATCATACTGAATCCCTGAAAGGCCATAACTGGGAGCTTCTGCGAGCCGAACATTTGTAGGAATAACTGAAGAGAAAACCGACGACCCGAAATACCCGGAGAGCTGCTCGCTAACTTCGCGCTGAAGGGTAATACGCGGATCAAACTTCACTCTCAAAAGACCGGTAATCACCAAACCGCTGTTCACTTGCTCTCGAACTGCGCGAATACTTAACAATAGGTCTGAAACACCTTCAAGAGAATAGTATTCGCACGTCATCGGAATAATTAGACCGTCTGCGGCACAGAACGCATTGATAGTCAGAATTGAAAGAGTTGGAGGGCAGTCAATAATGATAACGTCATATTGCCCCGACACTTCGTCCAGCTTCGTCTTTAACCTCAGCTCTTTCCTCGTTACAGACAATAACTCTTCCTCGGCCGCGGCAAGCTTTCGATTAGAACCTAGAATGTCGTATCCGGAAGTAGAGTGAGTGATCACTTTCTTTACATCCGCTCTGTCCAACAATACCTCGTAAACAGATTGAACAAGGTTATTCTTCTCAAGCCCGCTCCCTGTCGTTGCATTCCCCTGTGGGTCAAGGTCAACCAACAAAACATTAAAAGACAGCTGAGACAACGCAGCAGCTAAGTTAACGGCTGTGGTCGTTTTTCCTACACCGCCCTTTTGATTAGCTATACAGTAAATTTTTGCCATGTTGTCTATATATTCCGAAAATTTTCAAGCCGATTAGTAAATTCTTTAATTTTACCCAATTAGGGAAAAAGGGTTTTGGCTGTTTACCTTTTAGTAACGACAGGCATGATTTTCTGTCTTCCTGGATTAGAGTCGAATACATTTATCAAAATCCGGAATGACCCAATCTACACACTCACCGAGGGAGATGCCTACCAAGGAGGCTAGAATTTCTGCATCTACCGAACTAATTTTCTACTGATTAGATGGATAAGCAACTTTCGATCAAACTCCCTTCGTCTCTCACTGCAGAGACCTCTGTGAAAATTTGGGAGCAGGTCCTCGGGGCGGAAAGTTCAGGGCAGACTATCTTTGACGCATCGGACCTTACTTTTTGCGATGAGTCCGGTTTAACACTCCTATATGAGCTGCGGTCGAAGCCCAACGGTTTTAAACTTATCAACGTCTCACCCAGCATTGAGGCCCTTTACGGCACGATGCTGAAGAATTTTTCTCCGAAACCCGTTGAGAAAAAATCTCTGGACATTGTAAGCAGTCTCGGAAAGTGGCTTCACGACACTGCTTCTTCCACCAAGCAAAGTATTACTTTTTTAGGTTCAGCCTGCTGCGCTCTGACTGAGGTGCTGCTGCATCCGTCTCAAATCCGTTTCGGAGAAATTCTTTCCGTATCCGATGAAGCCGGCAGCAGGGCTGTAGGAATTATCTGCCTCATCGGTTTCTTAATGGGCGTCATTATTGCTTTTGAAACTGCTTTGGTCGCCCAAATTTTCGGAGCCGTTATTTTCGTAGTCAACGGAATCGGAATTGCAATGACAAGAGAATTAGGACCTCTCATGACAGCAATTCTCTTTGCCGGCCGAAGCGGCTCTGCCTTCGCGGCTCAACTCGGAACCCAAAAGGTCAACGAAGAGTTAAATGCCTTAACGACTTTTGGTCTGAGCCCTATGTACTTTTTAGTCGTTCCTCGCCTGATCGCTTCCTCTCTTGTAGTGCCGTTATTGTCCGTCTTTGCAACGATTCTCGGCATCCTTGGCGGAGGTTTAGTCATGGCGATGTATGACATTACCTATACCCAGTTTTATGTGCAGCTGCTCAAATCCGTAACTGTGACAGATATTGTTTTCGGGTTAGTTAAAGCTGTGATTTTCGGTTTTGTAATTGCACTTATCGGATGTCAATGCGGTATGAACACCGGTGCCGGCGCAGCAGCAGTTGGTTCTTCTACGACGAAATCCGTTGTTAAAAGCATCATTTGGATTGTCGTAATCGACGGCGCAGCCGCCCTGCTGACTAATAGGTTGGGAATATGATGGATACGAATATAAATTCCGTAATAAGTGTACGCAACCTCACTATGGGCTGGCCGGGGAAAGTGCTTCTGGAGAACGTATCTTTCGACATTTATGAAAAACAAATTGTTTTCATAATGGGCGGCTCCGGATGCGGAAAATCCACTTTGATGAAAACGATCATTGGTTTGAATCCGCCCATGGCCGGAGACATACTTATTCGGGGAAAAAGTATTATCGATTCCGGAAAGGAAATTCCTGAAATTCAACGCAGCTTAGGAATCATGTATCAAAGCGGAGCGTTGTTTGGATCTCTAACTGTATTGGAAAACGTCCGGTTCCCGCTTGATCAATTTTCGAAACTCCCTCTGGAAGCTAGGAACCTGACTGCGCAAATGCTTCTGAACGCCATGGAAATGCCTGGTTCGGCCAACTTAACTCCCGGAGAGCTTTCCGGAGGCATGATTAAAAGAGCTGGCATTGCAAGGGCACTTTCTCTCGGAGCGACAATTCTCCTCTTAGACGAACCAAGCGCCGGACTTGACCCTATTACCGCAGCAAATCTAGATCAAACAATACGCAAACTTCGCGACAATCTCGGGGCCACATTCGTAATAGTCAGCCACGAATTGAAAAGTATTTTTAGAATCGCTGACAGATGCATCATGCTTGATCCAAAAACACGTTCCATCATTGCCGACGGAGCACCTAACGACTTACAAAAAAATTCTCCTAACCCATGGGTTAGACAGTTTTTTAATGCTCAACCTGATGCGGAGTAGAAATGGGAGCTAAAACAAATTATTTCAGATTAGGCCTGTTTGTGGTCGCTGCTATTTCAGCGGCAGTTGCCTCTATCGTTATCCTTCTCGGACCGAGCCTTGGAAAGCCTTACGCAGAAATGGAGACATATTTTCAATTTTCTATCAGCGGGTTAGAAGTAGGAGCTCCTGTTAAATTTAGAGGCATCCAGGTCGGACAGGTGCAAGAGATTCTCCTCTCCACCGAAGCTTATCCGTCTTCCTCCCAAGAAATTCTTTCCGAGACAAAAGCGGTTGCCGTTGTAAGAATGAGGATGGAACTAGCTGGAAAGGAAGTTGAATCACACCTTCAGGATTACATTAATCACGGTCTGAGAGTTCAAACACAGCTTGCCGGCATCACGGGCTCCCTTTATCTCTCTTTAGATTTTCTCGATCCAAAGAAATATCCTGCAGATCGTGTTCCTTTTGACTGGAAACCAAAATACTTATTCATTCCCTCTGCACCGAGTTTGAGTAATGAAATTGTTGAGAATGTAAAAGGATTCCTTGCCAGTCTTGATTCTTTAAATATCAACAAAGATCTTCAAGAGACGGTTCCTGTCATTCAATCTCTCATCGCAAATCTTGAAAGAATCGCAAACGGAATCGATCCGTCTTCTTTTAATAAACTCGGCAGCTCTCTTTCCAGTTTGCTTAATCAAGCTGACAACAAAATCAACCAATTTGATATCAATCAGCTAAACACACTGATTGCGCAACTAGATAAGTCTGCAGAGCAAATCGGCAACCTTAGTCAGAAAGCGGAGACCAAACAGCTCGTGACAAACCTTACCAACCTCTCACGCAACCTAAATCAAATGGTTTCCAATAATGGTTATGACGTCTCGGTCACACTCATGAACTTAAGTAAGATCGCGCAAAACTTAAAGAATCTGACGAATAATATTTCGGGTTCTGCCTCTGAATTCCTGGCTCCAGCACCAAAAACACTCGAACCTTTTCAAGTTAACAAATAGGCACGTTTATGAAGAGAAGAACTCTTGCTTTAGGACTTTTAACCGGACTAACCGGCTGCTCAATCCTTCCGGAAAGACCCCCGCTAAAGCTCTACACACTTCTTGCAAACCTAAGCGCTCAAAACTGCAGTGCACCAAAACGCCGCCTCTCGAGCGTTCGCATCAATTCCCCTATGATCGCGTCCCCTTACGACAGTACACGTTGCTATGTATTAGCAAAGGACAGCCGAGTTTACAACACAGACATTAACCGGTTTTCGTCTAATCCGGGAAACTTTATCGGGGACGGTTTACGAGAAGTAATACAAAACTGCGGTCCGTGGAATGTTGTTCTTTCCCCTAATTCCATCAGTACTCCTGCTTATCAACTCACAGTCTTTGTTTCCAAGTTCTTCATCAATGCTGTTCAGAAGCCATTTGCTGCGGTAGTTGAAATGGAAGTCTCAGTTATTGCAAGTGTTTCCGGAAAACTTATCTTCCACCAGACCTACTTCCAGACACAGAATGCAGCTACAGACAATATGGCCGGAGCTGTAAACGCCTTTGATATCTGCCTCGAAAATATCTTCTTGACATTAACGAACGATCTCAATAAGCAAGCTTCAAGAATGTGAACTTAATACTCTTGTTTTAGGAGCTGAAAATCGGAAGTTTGATTCCTTTGAGTTCAGGTTGCTCCTAAAGCAAAGAGGCAGGGAGAGAGGCCCAAGAATTTCTTGAAATGAAGAAAACGATCACTCGCCGCAGCTTGTTAGCTGCCCTCGCAAGTTTTTCCTTTTTTATCCCGACTACGGCCTTAAGCGCAAAAGGAAGAGAGTTAGCGATTTTCTATAGCTTCTCCGGAAACTCTAAGAGAGTCGCAGAAGTTTTTCAAAAATTAGAGCACTGCGATGTCTTAGAAATTAAGACCTTGGAACCCTATAACGCTTATAACGCGAGAGAGGACAGGAAGAAGAAAAAACTTCCTCTCATCTCACCGTTGGACATAGATTTGGACTGTTTCCAAAAGATCGTCCTGATTTTCCTGTCTGGGAGTACACGCCTGCTTTGCCGATGCAAAGCTTCATGAGGGAACATTCACTAAACAACGAAGTAGAAATTATTTCCGTCGGTGTCGCACGGCTAGGCGGAATGTATGAAGACATCCATAAGCTCCTTCCTCAGGCAAAGATCACACGCTTCACACACATCTCTAGGGCTTCGGACCTCACTGATAAGGAACTTGAGACGATGCTCCGCTATCGATCCTTGCCTCCTTCAATGCATGCCAAACTCACAAAAGGCTTGGATGCTTACCAAGAAGAAATTAAAGCGCTCATTGATTTCACAAATGCAGAATTTGCAAAGATGCTTCCGAGAACGGCCACATGGTGCAAAACACCAAAGGTAAAACCTAATCCGCGTGCAAGTACCAATCCTGCACCCGGCTGTCTGAGTTTTCAAAATAATATTCTGTATTTCAATGGGCAGCCCGTCGGCAAGGGCGTCTTTTATGATGTACTTCCTTCAGAAGGAAATGAAGTGACAAATTCCGGTTCCGACGAACGCATACTGAAATCTCATTAAGCGTTTGCATTTTCTTGTGGGCTGCGAGAGTTCCCCGCAACCCACAAAGAAGGAGACTTGGGTTACACCTTCCTCAAAAAAATTGAAGCGAACTTTAAGTTTCTTATTTTTTCTTTAAAACTATTAAATGTCTTTCAGTATCTAGGAAAGGAACTTTCAGCTCTATCACTTTCTCCACACCAACACCGGCCGGAAGCTGGTCAATTTCCTCGACTGGACACTTGCCTTTCATCGCTAACCATCGACCATTCTCATCAATTAAGTGCTCAGTTAGCGTCACGAAGCTTGCTAATGAAGAGAATGCTCTGCAACTAATTAAATTAAAAGGCTTTAATGGATGAAAATTTTCAACTCTTTCATTAAAAACATTGACATTCTGGAGTTTCAGTTGAATGACAGCTTGTCGAACAAAAGTTATCTTCTTATTAACGGTGTCGATTAAATTAAAATCAAAATCTTTCAAAAAGATTGATAAGGGAATAGCAGGTAATCCTCCGCCACACCCAACGTCCAAAGTTCTACAACCGACTTCTGTTCCATACAACTTGAAATAGGGAAGTAAAGTCAAAGAATCCAACAGATGTTTCCTAATTACATCCCCTTCGTCTCGAATCGCAGTAAGGTTATAAACTTTATTCCATTTCAGCAACAGCTCAGAAAAAGAAATCAACTTTGAAACCTCTTCTTCACCGGCTGTTATCCCGAGCTTTTCCAATCCCTGGATGAGTTCTTCTCGATTCTTTTCCATATTTACTCCTTCGTTCCTCTGTATCGTTTCAGATAAACGAGAAGGATAGAAATCGCCGCAGGTGTTACCCCGGAAATATTTAAAGCCTCCCCAAGTGTTCTGGGTTTGATCTTTTTCAATTTTTGTGTAATTTCAAACGACAGTCCCTTTGCAGAATCGTAATCAAAATCCTCTGGAATAACCGTCTCTATTTTTTCCAAATTCTTCTGAACTTCAGCTTTTTGTTTATCCTCATAGCCGGAATACTTCACTTTAGTCGTAAGCGTTTCGGCTTCTTCGTCCGAAAGATAGGGCGGAGGCAGCAGCGTTTCGCCGCCTTTTGTCTTCAATAATTTGAGTTTTTGATAATCTACTTCCGGTCGTTTCAGCATTACATAGAGTTGTGATTCCTTAGAAAGTTCAGCGCCCACAACTTCTTCTAAGCTGAATTTATCCAGTACTCCCGGATTCACCCAAATACCTTTAAGACGTTCTGTCTCCCTTGCCAGTCGCTCTCTTTTTTCCTGGAAGAATTTCCAGCGCTA
>ERZ860009.369-NODE-369-length-21333-cov-1.596814_pt1 | contig 21333 bp, 28 predicted proteins | sample MGYA00510114_ERZ860009 | MGnify/ENA primary metagenome ERZ860009 (study PRJEB30046, sample SAMN00715177) | human gut metagenome | study: EMG produced TPA metagenomics assembly of the A metagenome-wide association study of gut microbiota in type 2... | reverse complement strand
CACCCTCTATTTTTTTTACACATCCCAGAAGAAATTTATAGCGCATCTGTACCGCTTTTGCCTGATAAATGTAATAGTCGATCAAATCCGGATCAACGACATTTTCAAGATTGGCATAGGTATTTTGCAGTTCTGCGGTTGTCTGTTTCAGATTATCGAGAAGTATTGCATAGCCGTCAGGGGGCTGAGGGGTTGTCTTAAACAATTTCATTGGATCACCTGCTTTCTGAAGTCTCTCTTTTACAAGTATAAGCAAAAATGGAAAAGTTATACAAAAAATTTGTAAAAAACTGCTTGACAAATAAAATTGGCATTGTTATAATTCGATTCACAACAAAGGGGTGATGCAAATTGATTTCGATGCAGGGGGCATCGGTTCTGACACTGTATGCAATCCTAATTGTGGCAGTCGTTCAGGATATTACCAGCATGAGGATCAGTAACCGGCTGATTATCATGGGTTTATTTTTATCGATGGCATTCGGTATAGTTTTGGGTGGAATGCCGCGAATCATTCAAGTTCTTTTGAATATTTCTATTCCGGTTATCATGTTATATCTTTTTTATCTCATAGGTGTGTTGGGCGCCGGAGATATCAAACTTTTTTCCGTTATCGGTGGATTTACAAATTTAAAAACATTGACAGACTGTGTGCTGGCAGCATTTGTGGCAGGAGCAGTAATAGCCGTGCTCAAGATGTTGTATATGCGCAATCTTAGAATCAGCCTTTTTAAAGCACAGGTTTTTTTAAGGGAACTGTTTTCGGGGAAATTCTCCTCTTATCGAAATGGCTGGGTTCAGGAGCAGAATCTGATGCATTTTTCTGTTGCGGTTTTACTGGGAATGTTATATGCGCATCGGACAGTATGGCTGTCACTGTTTTGAAAAGAAAGGAGGAGCTATGAGGAGAGCTCGATTGGGACTCTGTATTGGAGACCGGGAGTATGGTGACCGTTTTACCAGCTGCCTGATGAATCATTATCGGGATCAGCTTGAGCTGCACATGTTTTCCCAGAAGGAGGCACTTCAGGAGAACTGGAAAACCCTGGATGCAATTGTTCTGTCGGATGATTTGGCTGGGGAAAACAGGATAGAATGTGAAATTCCACAAATTTATCTGTTTGATGGAAATGAAAATGTGGATAAAGATGTGGAAAAAGGGGGGTGTTTGTGGATAAGTATCAGGAAGTGAATAAAATCGTCGATGAGATTTTAAAACAGATTGGGGAGGAAATAAAAAATGCCAGTGGGGGTGTGAAGCAAAAATTACAGGTTCTTGCAGTATATTCGCTGGCAGAAAATGAAATGCAGCTTCCGTTTGCGGTCACGCTGTCCTCCATTCTGAGTGAAAACGAAAAAGTTCTGCTTCTGGATTTGCAGGAAAACAGTGGATTGTCGCAGCTGATGGGGGAATTTTATTCGTCCGGGATGGAAGAACTTCTGGTGATGGCAGAAAGCGGAAAATACTCAAAGAGCAGGATGGTTTCCTGCATCGGTCATCTGGACAGGACAGATGTTGTGTATCCTCTGGGAAATACCGAGTGTCTGTGTGAAGTGAAAAATCTGACGTATCAGAAATTGTTTCAGATTTTAGCGCAGGAAATGAATTATACAACCATCGTTTTAAATCTGGGGTCACGGTTTATGGGATTTTTTGAATTGCTGGGGAGCTGCCAGAAAATTTTCCTGATGAAAAGCAGAGGAGGGCTTGGACAATGGAGAGAGAAAGAATTTTTGACAGAAATTCAAAAACGCGGAGAAGAACGGTTATCCGAGAATCTGCGGGAGATACAGCTTCCACCTGTGGCAACCCCTGTGGTGTCCTGCGAGCGGCTCGTCGAGCAATGGAAATGGAACGAATTTGGAGACAGTATCCGGAGGATGATGCCGGTTGGATGAGTATGTAGGATGTATCCGGCAACGTGTATTGGAACGCATGGATCTTTCGCGGGAGATGTCGGATGAAGAAATTGAAAATCTGATTGGGGAAGAGGCATCCCGGCTGATGCAGGAGGAACCCATTTCCATTCGGGAACGTCTGATGCTGGAAGCAAGAGTATTTAATTCACTCAGAAAACTGGATGCTTTGCAGGAACTTCTGGATGATCCGGAAATTTCCGAGATCATGGTAAATGGACCGAAACATATTTTTTACGAAAAGGCAGGAAGGGTTCATGCATGGAATCAGGCATTTGCCAGCGAAGAAAAAATGCAGGATGTGATACAGCAGATCGTTGGAAGACATAACCGGGTGGTTAATTTATCGAATCCAATCGTAGATACAAGACTTGCAGATGGCTCCCGTGTAAATATTGTCCTGGCACCGGTTTCTCTGGATGGTTCTACAATCACAATCCGGAAATTTCCAGAGAAACCGCAGGATATGCAGACCCTTATTCAAAAAGGGGCACTTCCGGAAGATGCAGCAGAGTTTTTAAAGATGCTGGTAAGGGCAAAATACAACCTGTTGATTTCGGGAGGGACAAGCTCCGGGAAAACGACATTTTTAAATGCTTTATCACAGTATATCCCGGAGGATGAGAGAGTCATAACGATTGAGGATTCCGCGGAACTTCAAATACAGGGAATCAAAAATCTGGTACGTTTAGAAACACGGAATGCAAATATGGAGGGCGTCCAGCCGGTAACAATCCGGGATCTGATCCGCACGGCATTGCGTATGCGTCCGGACAGAATACTCGTTGGGGAGTGCCGTGGAGCGGAGGCATTTGATATGCTCAGGCATTGAACACCGGACATGACGGCGGATTATCCACCGCCCATGGAAATTCAAGCAGAGATATTCTCTCCCGTCTGGAAATGATGGTACTGATGGGGATGGATCTGCCGATTGCTGCAATCAGACAACAGATTGCATCGGGGATAGACCTGATCGTTCATCTGGGAAGATTACCGGATAAAAGCCGCAGAGTATTGGAAATTACAGAGGTATGCGGAGTGGAAAATGGCGAGATTCAGATTTCTCCGATTTATCAGCTGGAAGGAACCGAGGGCAGCTGGAAGTGGAAGCACTGTGGCATATTAAAGAATCGTAAAAAACTGGAGATGGCAGGGCTGACCCGGGAGAAGGGAGAGATAGAAGATGGATTATCGCGTGTATCATCTGAGCCGGAAGGAGGTCTGTAGAAGCATTGCTTTGGCGGGGCTGCTGACAGTGGCAATTGCGTATTTATTTTATGCCAGCTGGCTGGGGATAGTATTTTTTCCTGTTTTTATCTGGTTTTTCATGAAGCGTCAGAAAAAAGCAGGGGAAGAGCAGATGCAATTACAGCTTGCGAAGGAATTTGTGGATACTCTCCGGAGTATCAGTGCGGCTTTACTTGCTGGTTTCTCTATAGAAAATGCGTGGAAAGAGGCAGAAAAAGAAATACTCGCATTATATGGGAAAAGGTCCTATATGTATCAGGAGGTAAAGGAGATGAATTGTTCCATCAGCCTCAATCAACCATTGGAGCTGCTGCTGGGAGATTTCTCAACCCGAAGTGGAAATATGGATATTGCAAGTTTTTCCGAAGTTTTTTCATTTGCAAAACGCAGCGGTGGAAATTTTGTGACAATTATTGATGCAACATCCCGGCACATGCGGGTGCGCCATGAAACAGAGAGGGAGATTCAGGTACAGATTGCTTCTAGAAAGATGGAACAGAAAGTAATGAATGTGATACCGTTGTTCATTTTGTTATATCTGAAGGTGACATCCATGGATTTCCTGAATGTTTTATATGGAAATGTGGCAGGGGCATTGTTTATGACAGTATGCCTTGCAGCTTATGGTGGGGCGATTGTACTGGCAGAGAAAATAATGACAATACATATGTAGAGGGGGAAGTGTGAGAAGGAAAAAAATAATAGAAGCAGCGGTTGTTTGTATTCTGTTATTGCTGCTTGGGGCATATATGGATTTTCCGATCGCAGTATGGACGATAAAAACAGAATTATCCGGGGCAGTCCGGGCAGTGGGCGGCAGGAAGTGGAACTTACGCTGAATGCAGGGGAGAAACTGAAAAATTATGACTATCAGGTAAGCGTTCCTGCACAATGTATTGATGAAAAGACAGCACAATCCTATTTTTCCCGGGCAGAAAAGGAAATAGACGAAACCTTTTTCCCAGAGGGAGAAGAGGCTGCACATGTAACAGAGCAGGTGCATATGAAGCCAAGCTATGTGAAAGGATTGTAAAAGCCGACTGGACATTGGATCAATACAATGCAGTGGACGTGGATGGAACGATCCGGGAGGATCAATTAGATCCCCAGGGAGAACTTGTACAGGCGAGTGTGGCACTTACCTGTGAAAAGTACCGGGAGGAATATACGTTTTCTTTTCAAGTATACCCGAAAGTGATGTCGCAGCAGGAAAAGGTCATTCATGAAATTGCAGCTGAAGTGGAGCAGCAGAGTACGCAGGAAGGGGAAAGGTATCTGACGCTGCCGGATCAGGCGGCAGGGGTGAAGCTGCAATGGAAAGAAAAAAAACAGCATCTGGTATGGAAAATTTTGTTTTTTGAGGTGCTTGTCTGTTTCCTGATGGCGGGAATTGTTCTGGAGAGAAAACGTACTGCAGATCATATAAAAAAAGAGCAGATGAAACTGGATTATGCGGAAGTTGTGAGTAAACTTCTGATTTTACTGGGAGCAGGCATGTCATTAAAACAGGCATGGAATAGAATTTCCGCTCAATATTCTGATAAAAGGCAGAAAAAACAAATAAAAGAACGGTATATCTATGAAGAAATGATAATAACGAATCACGAAATCCTGGACGGGGAAAGTGAACGTCTTGCATACCAGAAATTTGGAGAAAGAGTGGATTTGGGAGAGTATCAGAGACTCATTCGGATTCTTTTACAGAATTTACAGACAGGAAGCAGGGGATTATGTAAACTTTTGGAACAGGAATCGGAGAATGCACTGGAAGAAAGGAAGGCACTGGCCTGTAAATTGGGAGAAGAGGCAGGAACGAAAATGCTGTTGCCACTCATGATGATGCTTGGCATCGTGATTGCCATCATTATGATTCCGGCAATGCTGTCATTTCAAGTATAAGGAGGAAAAATTATGTTAGGATTTAAAAACTTTTTGATGGAAGAAGATGGGGTAGGAGTTGTAGAAATGGTGTTGATCGTTGTGGTGTTGATAGGAATTGTTGTGTTGTTCAAGAAAAAACTGACAACGCTGGTTTCTGATATTTTCAACACAATTAAAGAACGCACAGGGGAGGTATAGTGAGGAGAAAGGCGAGTATTACTGTGTTTGCAGCCCTTTCACTGATGCTGGTGGCGCAGCTTCTTTTCACACTTTTAGAAGCAGCGAGACATTATGAACTTCAGAAAGTATTGTATATGAATACGGATACGGTTTTGGAATCCGTTTTTGCCGATTATTGCAGTCCTTTGTGGGAAACATACAAAATTCTTGGAGTACGGGTGGATGATACAGAAGGTAAATTATGTTTTAATAACCGGGAAGCACAGTTGCGTGGCCTTACATTGGATCATCTTGGAAGCAAAGAACAAAAAACTTTGCTTTCCGGGATGAGTCTGTTGACCGCGGAGATGACAGATGCAAGGTATGACCCCTATCGATTGCTGACAGATCAGAATGGTGTCGTATTTCAGAAGGCTGTGTGTACTTATATGAAAAAGAATATTGCATATGAGATGGCAAAGTCCGTCTACAATCATTATGAAGCAGTAAAAGAAGTAAAAAAGGACTATAAAAATCCGGATGAGGGTATTGCAGATGCAATGGATGCACTGAAGCATCCGGAAAAATATGAAACGGAGGGGGCAGGTAATTCATCATCCCGGCAGTTAAAAGGGGAAGCGCGTCAGGGGGATAAAACAAAGAAAGAGGATTCTGGAGAAAAGGCAACGCCAACAGAGAATCCTTTAGAAACGGTGACAGAAGTAAAAAAAGAAGGGGTACTATCCCTTGTTTTGCCGGAAAATACAAAGGTATCCGGAAAATCTATTAGTATAGAAGAAACCGTTTCACACAGAAGTCTGGAAAAAGGTACGATGGATTCTTATGTGGGAACAGACTGGTATCAAAAAGTATTGTTTTATCAGTATCTGGTGAATTATCTTGGAAACTATGTGGAAAAAAAGCAGGATCGCGTATTGGAATATGAGCTGGAGTATGTTTTGGGCGGAAAAAGAAATGACGCGGATAATTTAAAAATTGTGGTTTCGGAGCTGCTGGCAATGAGAGAACCGTTAAATATGGCCTCATTAACCGCATCTTCCCAGCGACAATCAGAGGCAATGGCACTTGCGGTCACGTTGGCGGGAGTATCCGCAAATCCGGCCGTAATCGAAGCTGTAAAATACGGAATCTTAGTAGCGTGGGCATTTGCAGAAAGTGTGTTAGATGTAAGGACACTATTGTCCGGTGGGAAAATTACAATGATAAAAAGTGATGCGGACTGGACTTCAAATGTACATATGATTCCGGAACTTTTGTCGGGCTGGTCTGTGGCGAAAGATTGTTCTCAGGGATTGGATTATGGACAATATGCTGCCATTTTGCTTTTGTTTCATAAGGGAAATACCCTTGCAATGCGCACCATGGATGTGGAGGAAGCGTATGTACAGACACAGGAAGGGTACGAAAATTTTCAGATGGACCACGTTTTGTGTGAAACTGAGCTTACTGCCACCTATGAATTCCAACCGGTATTTCTTGGCTTTGTATCCATCCTTGAAAATTTCTCAAATGGATTCCGGATTCAAAATCATTCCGGATATAGTTATTTTCATGGGAAGGAGGGGATGTAAGGATGTCTTTTGGACAGTGGAAACCAACAATTACCCTCAAATATCAACCTTTTCCGAAGCAGGCATGTATTCATAAGATAATAAACGAACCAATAGATTCGAATCCGCAAGACGATATCTATAACCTGGGAGAACATCCTTGCCAAAAGGCATCCTTATGTTCCTTTTTTAAGGGATCGTATACGCTGGAAGCAGCCGTGATTATTCCTGTAGCAGCCGTGTTTTTCCTTACGCTCTTATTTTTCTTTCGGGTATTGCAGATTCAGACAGAAGTTCAGGAGGCGTTGAATTATGCAAGCAGAAAAACAGCATGTGAAGCATCTGCGGTTTCATCGCAAACGGGGCTTCTGGTATCTGCGGAAGCGTATTTTAGAAAGGAGCTGGGAACGTACAGCCTGCCGGAAAAATATATTCGCGGTGGAAAACATGCGATTACGATGGCAAAATCCGATCTGTCAGGAAATTATATTAATTTGCAGGTTAATTATTACATTAAAATTCCAATTAGCTTTTTTGAGGTAAAGGGTGTTGGTATCTGTCAGAAAAGTAAGAGCCATAAGTGGATTGGCGACCGTACAGATGGAAAGCAGAGTGATTATGTGTATGTTACAAAACATGGAACTGTTTATCACAGGAGCAGAAAGTGCCATTATCTGGATTTGAGTATTAAAAGTACGGATTATGCACAGATCAGCAGTATGAGAAACAAAAATGAACATAAGTACAGCGCATGTTCCGGGTGCGTGGCAAAAAATCATGTTGCCGGAAAGGTGTATGTGACGGATTATGGAACCTGTTATCATAGTGATCTTGCCTGCAGTGGGCTAAAAAGAACTATTTATCTGATCCTTTTGGAAGAGACGGGAGGAAAAAGAGCCTGTGGTAAATGTGGTGCGAATACGGAGGTGAGGTAAAATCATGCAGAATAACTATGAAATGATCAGAATGTGCATATTGACGTTTGGATTGGCAGGACTCTCCTGGGAAGATATGAGAAAACAGCAACTTCATGGCTGGGCAATTTTGCTTCTGGGAATATCAGGCATGACCATATCACTGCTGGGGGGCTGTTGGAAAAATCCGGTATGGTTTTTGGGATTATTGCCGGGGATATTTATGCTTATACTGGCCTGGAGTACAAGGAAAGTATTGGGTATGGAGACGGTCTGGTAATTTTAGGTATGGGATGTTTTTATGCACTGGGTGAAATAATGGGAATTGTCATGATTGCCATTACCATTGCGGGAATTACGGCTCTTGGTTTGCTGGTATTCGGACATAAAAACAGAAAATCCGAGTTTCCGTTTGTACCATTTCTGCTAGGGGCACATCTGGTCATGTGGGGATTACAGGGATAAAAGGAGAAAATATGAAATGGAGAGGAAGTTATACAGTAGAGGCGGCTGTGATTATACCGGTTCTGATATGGACGATGGCAGCAGCTATGTGTACAGGAATTGATTTGTTGCATGAAGTACGTGAGGAGCATGAAGAAAAACAGATAGAAGATATGTGGGCAGTAGATTCCTTTTATCAGTATCAGACGTTAAAAGAGGTGAAAAAATGATCAATCGGGAAATAGTATATGAAAGAAATCTTACGGGAAGTTTTATGAAAATTGCAGCGGGAATCCATGCGGGGCTGGATGAAAAGCTGATGCTGAGGAGAAAATTGCCGGGACTTCTTGCGGTGGAAAAGGCATATATGGATGGGGAGGGACAGTACTGGTATAACATATCCGGTAAACAGTCGCTTGATATGTATTGCAGGGTAAAAGAAGTAGATATTTCTTTCATTGAAAAACTGATTATGAGCATTTGCAGTGAGATGGAGATTCTGGAATGGAATCTGATTCAGACCAATTGCCTGATGCTGGATCCCGAGTTAATATTTATTACCAACAGCAACCAGGAAATTATTTTTACCGTATATCCGGGTGGGAGTGGAACCATTGAGACAGAATTTCAGCAGTTAATGGAATTTCTGCTTACAAAAGTGGATCATAAAGACACACGGGCGGTAAAAGCAGCATATGGAATTTATGAGAAGACGCTTCTGGATGGTTATTCTATTACAGATATCCGGGATGAAATTGTAAGAACCAGACAAAATGAGGGGAAAAAGGCGGCTGTGGAGGAATCCGGGGGAAATGGAATGGAAAAAGTTTGGAGAGAGGAAAACAATCAACCCGTAGTTCCTGAAAGAAAATATGAAGATCATCCAGACAAAAAAAGAAAAGATGAAACTGTAAAAAGAGCCAACAGAAAGAAAAAGGGGGAAAAGAAAAAGGAGCAGAAGGAGTGGATCAGAAAATTAAAAAAGCTACTGATAGAAATAGGTCTTCTGGAAGAGGAAGAAACCGAAAAACAGATATATGAATCTTATCATGGAAGTAGGGAATGCCTGCAGGATACCAGAAAACTTTCGAAGTCTGCGGTTGTATATCCGGAGGAAAAAATAAAAACGGCGGTACGGCCAGAATATCGGCCAACGGTATGCCTGAACAGCATGACAGGGAAAGTCAGGGGAATGTTGTTGTATCAGGGAGCTGAATCTTACGAGGATATCTGTGTTACAAAGAAAATGACAAGAATCGGGTACGGTCCCGATGCGGACATACAAATACAGGCAGATACGATTAGTCAGCTGCATGCGCGGATTGATCGTGATGGAGAGACCTATTATATTGAAGATTTAAATTCGACAAATGGTACGTTTGTGAATGATGAGCCGCTGGCTTACAAAGAGAGAAGAAAATTAAACAGTAATGACATGATCCGTTTCGCGGATGTCCGATATCGTTTTTGCTAACTGCCTTGTCTTTCCAAATGGAAGTGAGTATACTGATAGCATGTGAAAAAATCAGGAGGGAAAAGCATGCCACAAAAAAAGAAACTTCCATTTGTAACCGTGGGATTTGTCGCTGTGAATGTTCTTGTTTATATGATTCTGGAAATCCTTGGAAATACGGAAAATTCGGAGTTTATGGTAAGAATGGGGGCGGTTTGGCCGCCATATGTGAAGCAGGGAGAATACTGGAGACTGTTTACAGCTACTTTTATGCATTTTGGATTTGAACATATTTTGAATAATATGCTGGTACTGATCTGTGCCGGTCCGATTCTGGAGAAGGCGATGGGGCATATCAAATACCTGTGTCTGTATCTGATCGCCGGTGTGGGAGGAAGTACACTGTCCTATGTGCAAATGATCGCACGGGGAAAGTATGATGTATCGGCAGGGGCATCCGGTGCTATTTTCGGTATTATCGGGGCATTGCTGTGGATTGTGATGATACACAAAGGAAGATATGAATCTCTTACGGGCAAAGGGCTGCTTTTTATGATTGTGATCAGCCTGTATTATGGAATTACCAGTGTGGATGTGGACAACTGGGCACACATCGGTGGCCTTGCAATGGGATTTGTTCTTGCAATTATTTTATACCGGAAACCTCGTAAAGCAGTTGATTTATCGGGGGAAAATCCCTATACTAATTAGTATCAAAGCAAGGAGAGTATACCGATGAAAATCAACGTGTATTATGGAGGCCGGGGACTTTTGGATGACCCGACACTGTATGTATTAAAAAAGATGGAAGATGTTTTACGGGAACTTCGGGTAAACATCGAACGATTCAATATATATGAGCATAAGAATGAAATTGCAACCCTTCCGCTGACGTTCAAAGAGGCAGACGGAATTATTCTTGCCACAACGATTGAGTGGCTGGGAATCGGTGGTTATATGCAGCAGTTTCTGGATGCCTGCTGGTTATATGGTGATAAGGAAAAAATCAGCCATACCTATATGCAGCCGATTGTTATGTCTACAACCTATGGGGAGCGTGAGGGAGAACTGACTCTGATGAATGCATGGGAGATTCTGGGTGGATTACCATGTGCAGGGTTATGCGGATATGTAGAGGATCTGGTGGAATTCAAGCAGAATAAAGATTATACGCTGATCATTGAAAAGAAAGCGGAAAACCTGTACCGGACCATTTCCCAGAAGATCAAAAATCTTCCGACCAGTAATCAGGCAGTAAAGCAGAGTGTTCTGCGGACGCAGCAGCTGAATCTGACACCACAGGAGAGCGAGCAGCTCTCGAAGTATGTATCGGATGATACTTATGTGAAGCAGCAGAAAGAGGATATTGAGGAATTGGCATCGATGTTCAAAGATATGCTTGGAAAACCGGATGATGATATGGATACACCGTTTGTGAAGGAACTGGAAAGTCATTTTGTATCTACTGAGGATTTTGCTGCCAGCTATTCCTTTATTATCGAAGGAATCAAAAAGCCATTGTATGTAGCAATTGAAAACGGAGAATTGGAGATTCATTACGGTCAGGAAGAAAAGATTGACGTGGTTGCAAAATTAAGCAGAGATGTTCTGCAGTCAATCATTGACGGACGGATGACATTCCAGAGAGCGTTTATGACGGGTGAGATGACAGCGAAAGGAAATTTTAAAACGCTTCGTATGCTCGATCAGATATTTGTATTTTAGGAGGCAAAAAAATGAAAGACGACAATTGTATTTTTTGTAAACTGGCAAACGGAGATATTCCGACCAATACGATCTATGAAGATGCGGATTTCCGTGTGATTCTGGATGCAAGTCCTGCAACAAAGGGACATGTGCTGATTCTGCCGAAACAGCACTATGCAAATATGTTTGAGATTGATGATGAAGTACTCGCAAAGGCTGCAAAGCTTGCAAAGAAAGTTATTACACACGAAAAAGAAGTGTTGGGATGTGACGGTTACAATGTGCTTCAGAATAACGGAGAAGCAGCAGGACAGACCGTATTTCATTTCCATATGCATCTGATTCCGCGTAAAGCAGGAGATCAGGCAGTTCCTGAGTGGGAGCATTTATCTCTTTCCGATGATGAGATGAAAGAAATCTGTGATAAGATGAAGATGTAAAAAATCTGTATCTCTATATACAAAAACATGCATATCGCTGGAAAAACGTACAGCAGATATGCATGTTTTTTTGTTTTGGCGTGTGAATTATTTAGAAACACTTTCAATCAGTTTTAATATCGTTCCGATGGAATCCATCTGACCGCTCTCTGACATGGTATGGATGTATTTTTCGCGGTCGGCATATACTTCGCGTACAGCATCAAGTAATGTCTGATCCGTCAGTTTTTCTTCTTCAATCACATAAGAAAATCCCTGTTTAGCAAAAGATTTCGCATTTAAAATCTGATCACCACGGCTGGCAACAGCAGAAAGCGGAATCAGGATGTTTGGTTTGTGCAATGCAAGAAGTTCACAGATGGAATTTGCACCTGCGCGGGAAATGGCAAGATCTGCCAGGGCAAACATGTCGGTCAGTTCTGCACTTGCATATTCAAACTGCGCATAGCCAATCACGCCTTTTAATTTCTCATCGAGATTTCCTTTTCCGCAAAGATGAATGATATAAAACTGCTCTAACAGTTCCGGAAGCACTTTCCGTACCGCTTCATTGATTACCTTGGAACCTGAACTTCCACCGACGATCAGGAGTACCGGTTTGCTGTGATCCGGGAAACCGCAGTAGTGAAGAGATTTTTCCGCATCTCCGTGGAACAGTTCCCGGCGGATCGGTGAACCGGTAAGAACTGCTTTTTCCGCTGGAAGATATTTCATGGTCTCCGGGAAATTACAGCATACTTTTTTTGCACCGCGGATTGCAATTTTGTTTGCAAGTCCCGGTGTGATATCGGATTCGTGGATAATTGCCGGAATATGGCAGTGCTTTGCGGCAAGGACAACCGGAACAGACACAAATCCACCTTTGGAAAAGACAACGTCCGGTTTGAGTTTGCGCAGGATGGAGATTGCCTGCCCATATCCTTTTAATACTTTAAAAGGATCGGAAAAGTTTTTCCAGTCAAAATAACGGCGAAGTTTTCCGGAAGAAATTCCGATATAAGGAATTTTTTGTGCTTCGATAAGTTCTTTTTCCATTCCGTTGTAGGAACCGATATATGTAATTTCATAACCGGCTTCCTGAAGTGCCGGCATAAGGGCAATGTTTGGAGTAACATGTCCGGCAGTTCCGCCACCGGTCATAACAATTTTTTTTGATTTAGCCATTCGATATTTCCTCTTTTCTTTACTTAAGTCAACTCTATATGATCTATATAGAAATGTCAAGCAACATGGGCAGTAACGACATATGTCGAAACTTGCGACCGAAAGGATATTCCGGTGATGACGTTCTTTCATTATAATAAGATTTATACAGTAAGAAATGATTTTATATAATATGAAAGGATGGGAGCAGATATGACAATACTGATGTGGATCAGCAGGTGGCAAAATGAAATGGAGTTAATGATTATGGGTTTGCAGATCATACTTTTTTTATTTTTAACAATTGGGGTATTTTGTATTGTGCGGCAACAGAAAAAAGCAAACCGGTGCAGAAGACGCCTGGAATTGTACTTAAAAAAACACATGGACAAGCCGAAAAAGAAAGAAGAAAAAAGTGTATCACCGGAGAACGTGCAAAATAAAAATTTACATGAGGATGAGGAAGAAAACCGCATAATTTCAACTGTTTTGCAGGAAATTTTCCCATAGTGGAATGTTTTTTATCAAAAACAATACATAAATTGACACAGGAATATAAAATATGTAACATTTTCAAAACCGGCATGGGTGTGCAGTGAAAACGCACACCCATTTTTTAAACGGAATATGAGTAAAAGTGGAGAGCACCACCCATTTTTTTACTAAAATTTGACAAACAGGAATTTCTGTGCTACAATGAGCCACGTAACAAACTTGTAACAAATGAAATAAAGTGTTTAAAAACGCAACATAAGTGTAATACTTATTGCATAAAATGTTACGAATCCACGGTTGAGATGTGGATGAAACAAACTACGGAGGTTCATCAATGAAAGCAAGCAAAAAGGTGATGGAAAGTGTAATCGTGTCGGGACTGGCACTCACACTTGCGGTCACTGCAGTTACCGGTAATGGAGTGAATATTGCAGCAAAGGATGCAGCAGACACACAGTTTGTCAATAACGGAATTGCCGGAGTGGCATCTGCCATGAATGAATATGAATTGGAGTCGGCAGACTATCTGGACAGATATATTTCTGTTGAAAAGACAAATGCGGCTTTGGTTGCGGCAACAGCAGATGGAACGGTTATATCCGGAAATGATACAAAAAAAGAAGAAACCACAGAAAAGGAAACTGTTTCCGAAGAGGAACAGGAGTGGCAGAATAAGCTGATGGCGAAGGTAGATGATTTCCTATACGTCCGTGAAAAGGCAGATTCTGATTCCGAAATTGTCGGAAAGATGTACAAAGGGGATCGCGCAGTTGTGAAAGAAGCAGGCGATACCTGGACAAAGATTGAGTCCGGCAATGTAACAGGATATGTCAAGAATGAATATTGTGTGACAGGAACAGATGCATTAAATTATGCAAAGAAGCACTGTGATACGGTTGCGAAGGTTTCCATTGACGGTCTTCGTATTCGTAAAGCGCCAGACACAGATGCGGAGGAGTGAAAACCGTTGCATCGGGTGAGCACATGGATGTGAATACAAAAGCCGAAGAAACAGACGGATGGATTGCCGTCAAAGTTGGTTCAGATACCTGTTATGTGAGTGACGATTATGTGACCGTCACACTGGATACAGGCAAAGCAGTCACCATTGAGGAAGAACAGGCAGCAATCAAGGCTGCAGAAGAGAAAAAGGCAGCGGAAGAAGCGAAGAAGAATGCTTCTGTTTCTGCTGAAAAGAAATCATCATCCGGTCAGTCGGCATCTTCCCAGACAACACAGAATGCGTCGATTGCCGCAAGTGCGGATGAAGAGACACTTCTGGCAGCACTTGTACAGTGTGAGGCCGGAGGAACCAGCGTACAGTGTATGACAGCGGTTGGAGCGGTTGTTGTTAATCGTGTCAGAAGCGGCGGATTTGCAAATTCTATCTACGGAGTTATCTATCAGAGAGGTCAGTTTGGACCGGCATCTTCCGGCAGACTTGAAGCAAGACTTGCCAGCGGTGTCAGCGCAAGCGCCAGACAGGCAGCGAGAGCCGCATTAAACGGCAGTGATCCGACAGGTGGAGCAAAATACTTCAAACTGGCATCCAGCGGTCATGCGGGAACGGTTGTAGGACCGATTGTATTTTATTAAACTTAAAAATCCAGGAGCTTTGTCGAAGGCAGAGCTCCTTTTTTGATCGGTCAATTTTCCATACCATTGTTGTAAAATTCCGGCAAATGGAGTAAAATGTTTTCAACGTACACTTAAGGAGGAAGAGCAATGACATTAAAGGGACGTAATTTGTTAAAAATGATGGATTTTACACCGGAGGAGATCCTGTATCTTGTGGATCTGTCCGCAGAGCTGAAAGAGAAGAAACATCAGGGAATCATGCATGACAGTCTGGTTGGAAAAAATATTGCACTGATTTTCGAGAAGACAAGTACAAGAACCCGATGCTCTTTCGAGGTAGCCGCACATGATCTGGGTATGCATGTGACATATCTTGATCCGAGCGGTTCCCAGATTGGAAAAAAGGAAAGTATTCCGGATACCGCACGTGTTCTGGGACGTATGTTTGATGGAATCGAATATCGTGGATACGGACAGGAAATCGGGAAGAACTGGCAAAATATGCAGGGGTTCCGGTGTGGAACGGACTGACCAATGATCCCATCCGACACAGATGATTGCCGATATGCTTACCATCAAGGAGCATCTTGGAAAACTTAAGGGTGTGAAGTTTGTATACATGGGGGATGCCCGTTACAATATGGGCAATTCCCTGATGGTTACCTGTGCAAAGCTTGGTATGCATTTTGTTGCCTGCACCAATCCAAAATATTATCCGGACAAGAAGCTTGTGGATTATTGTGTGGACGTGGCATCTACGACAGGAGCAACCATCACACTGACAGACAGTGTTGCGGAAGCAACCAGGGATGCTGATGTCATTTATACAGATGTATGGGTATCCATGGGTGAACCGGAAGAAGTATGGGCAGAGCGTATCAATGACCTGAAACCGTATCAGGTCAATGCAGATGCATTCAAAAATGCAAAGGACAGCGCGATCTTTATGCATTGCCTGCCGGCATTCCATGATTTAAAGACTACGATCGGAAAACAGGTTTATGAAAAGTTTGGATTATCCGAGCTGGAAGTGACCGATGAGGTATTTGAAAGTGAGCGCTCCGTTGTCTTCGATGAAGCTGAGAACCGTATGCATTCCATCAAGGCGATCATGAAGGCAACGTTATCTGACTAAGAAAAAACGTTTACATATTTTTGTGAATGGAAAGTATGATTATGAAAGCAGAAATTTTAAGACTGCTCCGTGAGACGGACGGATATGTGTCCGGTCAGGAGCTGTGCAATCAGTTTGGCGTATCCCGAACCGCTGTCTGGAAGGCAATTAACCAGCTGAAAGAGGCCGGTTATGAGATTGAGGCGGTGCAGAATAAGGGATATCATCTGGTATCTGTGCCGGACCGTATGGACGAAGTGGAGCTGGCAAGCATCCGAAAGACCGAATGGGCAGGCGCGGAAACGTATTATTTTGATAAGATTGATTCCACGAACACGAAAGCAAAAGAACTGGCAGAAGAAGGACATCCATCCGGAACTTTTGTGGTAGCGGACCAGCAGACTGCGGGAAAAGGACGTCGCGGACGGTCATGGGATTCCCTTCCGGGAACGGGAATTTACATGACACTCATGCTCAAACCGGACATCAATCCGAACCATGCATCCATGCTGACCCTCGTGACAGCGATGGCAGTGGCAAATGCAATGCACCGGGTGACGGGAGCAGAGGCTTTGATCAAATGGCCGAATGATATTGTCATAAATGGTAAGAAGATCTGTGGTATTCTTACGGAAATGAGTGCACAGTTTGACTATATCAACCATATAGTGATCGGAATCGGAATTAATGTGCACAATGAAAGCTTCCCGGAAGAACTGCAGGATCATGCAGGTTCCCTGCTGCTGGAGTGCGGAAAACGTGTGCACCGTGCAGATCTGATAGAGGCATTTCTGGAAGAATTTGAGCGGTTATATGCCATCTATCTGCAAACCGAGGATCTGTCAGCATTACAGGAAGAGTACGATCAGCTGCTTGTGAACCGTGGCCGGCAGGTGCGTGTACTGGATCCGAAGGAGCCATTTGAGGGAAAGGCTATGGGAATTACAAAAAAGGGAGAACTGATCGTAGACACCTGGGAGTCAAGAAAACTGGTGTCTTCCGGAGAAGTCTCCGTGAGAGGAATCTATGGATATGTCTAAAGAGGCAAATGAGGTAGTATTGTGCGTATCCAACGCATACCAGAAAAAATTTTATTTGAATGAAAACTTCAACGGACTTCCGCAGTCCATCCGTGACGAGTTAAAAATCATGTGCGTCATTTACACCGAGGATATCGGCGGAGTATTGGAGCTGGTATATGATGAAGCGGGAAATCTGGAACTTCGCACTTCCTGTAAAGAGGGCGATTTCTGCTATGATGAGATCGGAAGCGTGCTGAAAATCAAGCAGCTGCGCAACGAAAAAAGGGAATTGCTGGAAGCACTTGAGATGTATTACAAAGTTCTGTATCTGGGCGAAGGCTTAGAGGCACTGGACGAGGAGGAAGACAAATGATATTAACCATAGATGTTGGAAATACGAATATTACCTGCGGGGTGTTTCAGGGCGATGAGATCGCCGCAAGTTTTCGTATTACGACAAAAATGCCACGGACATCGGATGAGTACGGCATGATGCTTTTGAATCTGCTGGAGCAGAACGATATTCATCCGACAGAAATTAAGGATGCCATCATCTGTTCCGTTGTGCCGAATGTGATGCATTCCCTGAGGGGCGGACTTGTCAAATATTTCCATATCACACCGATCGTGGTGGAGGCGGGCATCAAAACGGGAATCCGCATCGTGACACCGAATCCGCAGCAGATTGGAGCTGACCGTATTGTGGATGCAGTCGGGGCATATGAAATATAATCCGGTGCTTGTCATTGATTTCGGTACCGCCACAACCTATGATTATGTGGATGAAAGCGGAGCCTTTCAGGGAGGGATCACAGCACCCGGAATCCGGATTTCGGCAAAAGCTTGTGGGAAGATGCTGCAAAACTTCCGGAGATCGAGATCAAAAAGCCAGCATCAATTCTCGGAAAAGACACGATCACAAGTATGCAGGCAGGGCTTGTGTACGGACAGATCGGACAGACCGAATATATTATTAACCGCGTGAAAGCGGAAGTCGGACTCGAAAATATCAAAACCGTTGTAACCGGAGGACTTGGCCGCATCATTGCCAATGAGACGGATGCTGTGGATATTTACGATCCGAACCTGACGTTAAAAGGTATCAATCTTGTGTATAAAAAACAGAATCGGAAAATAAAATAGTTATGATCAGATCACTTCAGATCGGCAGTGTGACACTGCCAAACAATTTAATATTAGCTCCTATGGCAGGCGTAACCGACCTGCCATTTCGCTTGTTGTGCAAAGAGCAGGGGGCAGGGCTTCTGTGCATGGAAATGGTAAGTGCCAAAGCAATTCTCTATAAAAACCGTAATACACAGACACTTCTGACGATTGATCCGCGGGAAAACCCGGTGTCTTTGCAGTTGTTTGGATCAGATCCGGATATTATTGCAGAGATTGCACATCAGATTGAGGATCGCCCATTTGATATTCTTGACCTGAATATGGGCTGCCCAGTGCCAAAGATTGTGAATAACGGGGAAGGCTCGGCACTCATGAAAAATCCAAAACTTGCAGGCGAGATCATTGAAAAGACGGTAAAAGCGATCAAAAAACCGGTTACGGTAAAAATCCGCAAAGGGTTTGATGATGATCATATCAATGCGGTGGAGATGGCAAAGATTGCGGAAGCCTCCGGTGCGGCAGCAGTTGCCGTGCATGGACGGACCAGGGAGCAGTTCTATTCCGGCAAGGCAGACTGGGACATTATCCGTCAGGTAAAAGAAGCCGTAAAGATTCCGGTCATTGGAAACGGAGATCTGCTTACGGCGGAGGATGTGATTGCCATGGAAGAACAGACCGGATGTGATGGCTTCATGATCGCAAGGGGCGCACAGGGAAATCCGTGGATTTTCCGGCAGATCCTGCATTATTTTGAAACGGGGGAGCATCTGCCGAAGCCGCCGGCATCGGAGGTGGCACAGATGATTCTGCGTCATGCCCGGATGATGCTGGAGTTTAAAGGAGAGTATATCGGTATCCGTGAGATCCGCAAGCATGCAGCATGGTATACCGCCGGATATCCGCATGGGGCACGGCTGCGTGTGGCAATCAACCAGGTGGAAAATTACGAACAGCTGGAGGCACTATTGATGGAGTATTTCGTCTGATGCATAGAAAGCTGTGTCGATGTTCATGGAATTGTGTCCAAGTGCTGGGTGGACACGGTGTTGGGCGGGCGGCAACTTTAAGGATGAGCGACAGTCCGGTTTGAAGGAGAATATCTTGACAGAATGTGGACAATTCGCTATAATACCTAGGTTATTGTGGATTATTTATGCGCTTTTTTCAAAAAGCTGCATATAAAAAATATAGAATCAGGGGTAAATCAAATGGATAAGAAAAATATCTTGACCTATGAAGGTCTGAAAAAGCTCGAAGACGAACTGCAGAATCTCAAAGTTGTAAAGCGTAAGGAAGTTGCTCAGAAGATCAAAGAAGCCCGTGAGCAGGGTGACTTGTCCGAGAACGCAGAATACGATGCAGCAAAGGACGAGCAGAGAGACATCGAGGCGCGTATCGAGGAGATCGAAAAGATCTTAAAGAATGCCGAAGTCGTTGTTGAGGAAGAGGTCGATCTGGAGAAGATCAGCATCGGATGTAAGGTAAAGATTCTCGACTGCGAGTTCAACGATGAGTTAGAGTACAAGATTGTTGGTTCCACAGAGGCAAACAGCTTAAAGGGAAAGATCAGTAATGAATCACCGGTAGGCCGCGCACTGTTAGGTAAAAAAGTAGGCGATACCATTACCGTAGAGACACAGGCTGGAGAGTTATCCTACAAGGTACTCGAGATCCAGAGATCAACCGTAGATTAAGAGAGGAAATGAAAATGGCAGGACAGAATAACGGAAAGCAGGGCGGACAGCAGCAGGATGTCAACCAGCTGTTAAAGGTGCGCCGTGAAAAGCTTGCAAATCTGCAGGAAGCGGGACAGGATCCGTTTCAGATTACCAAATATGACGTAACCCATCACACATCAGATGTGAAGGATCTTTACAATGCACACGAAGAGAAACTCCTGGCAGCAGACCGGCAGTTAATACCGATGGTATGGACGAGGCAGCTGCAAGAGAGGCAGTCAAAGCAGATTATGAGGAGAGAAGAAGCATCATGGATGCCGATCCGGTCCACGTATCCATCGCAGGACGTATGATGTTCAAGCGCGTCATGGGAAAAGCATCTTTCGCAAACATTCAGGATCTCAAGGGAAGCATCCAGATCTATGTTGCGCGTGACGCAATCGGAGAAGATCTGTATGCAACCTTCAAGAAATCCGATATCGGAGATATCTGGGGTGTTAAGGGATACGCATTCCGCACAAAGACAGGAGAAATCTCCATCCATGCGGAGGAGATGACTCTGCTTTCCAAGTCTTTACAGATTCTTCCGGAGAAATTCCATGGACTGACCGACACGGACATGCGCTACCGTCAGAGATACATTGATCTGATCATGAATCAGGAGAGCAAGGAAGTATTTGTAAAGCGTTCCAAGATTTTAAAGGAGATCCGTAACTTCTTAGCAGACCGTGATTTCATGGAAGTAGAGACTCCGATGCTTGTTGCAAACGCAGGCGGTGCGGCAGCAAGACCATTTGAACACATTACAATGCATTAAATGAGGATGTAAAGCTTCGTATTTCCCTGGAACTTTACTTAAAGAGACTGATCGTTGGTGGCTTGGAGCGTGTATACGAGATCGGCCGTGTATTCCGTAACGAGGGTGTTGATACCCGTCACAATCCGGAATTTACCCTGATGGAGCTGTATCAGGCATACACCGATTACGAGGGCATGATGGAACTGACCGAATCCATGTTCCGTTACCTCGCTGAAAAAGTATGCGGATCTACCAAGATCTCTTACAACGGCGTGGAAATTGACCTTGGAAAGCCATTCGCACGTCTGACAATGAACGATGCGATCAAGAAATATACCGGAATTGATTTTGATCAGGTACCGGATGATGCAGCAGCAAAGAACTTGCAGACGAGCATCATATTGCATACGAAGAGCGTCACAAGAAGGGGGATATCATCAACCTCTTCTTCGAGGAATACTGCGAGAAGGAACTGATCCAGCCGACCTTTATCATGGATCACCCGATCGAGATTTCTCCACTGACCAAGAAGAAACCAAGCGATCCTACAAAGGTAGAGCGTTTCGAATTATTCTGCAATACATGGGAGATGTGTAACGCATACTCCGAGTTAAATGATCCGATTGATCAGCGTGAGC
>ERZ860009.366-NODE-366-length-21456-cov-1.536564_pt1 | contig 21456 bp, 25 predicted proteins | sample MGYA00510114_ERZ860009 | MGnify/ENA primary metagenome ERZ860009 (study PRJEB30046, sample SAMN00715177) | human gut metagenome | study: EMG produced TPA metagenomics assembly of the A metagenome-wide association study of gut microbiota in type 2... | reverse complement strand
AAACGGCAGCCCGGGCGGAAGGGAGCGATGAATAATGGTTTATGCTATTTTTACATTTATCGCTTTAGGAATCGCCGGCGGATATTTCTTTTTGGGATTGGAACATAAAGACCTGCTGGACGAGATTTTGATGTCGGCTTTATATTTTATGGTTTTTGTTGCCGGTATCGAAATCGGCGGAAACAGGCATATTATAAAAAAAATCTGCAATCCGCAGAGTATTCTGCTGGCAGTTGCCATTCCAACGGCTGTAACTATCGGCAGTTTAGGCGGTGCGGCTCTTTCAGCCTTCGTGACCGGGATGGAAATGCGGGACGCGCTGCTTGTCGGCAGTGCTTTAGGCTGGTACAGCCTTTCCTCTGTAGTTATCAGTACGCTGTATAGTGTCGAGATCGGGACGATCGCCTTTTTAGCTAATATGCTGCGTGAAGTCCTGGCATTTTTAGCCATACCGCTGTTGGTAAAAATCAATAAATTCCTGGCTTTGGCGCCATCAGGAGCTGCGACTATGGATTCCGGTCTGCCGGTGGTTATCAAATATACCAATATCCATGTCGGCTATTCGCCTTTATCAACGGCCTGCTGCTGACGCTGCTGGTACCGGTGCTGCTTTCAGTACTCATGCCTGGTCAGTAAAAAAGAAACCCGCGCTTGTTTAAAACAAGCGCGGGATTATGTTTTTAGTAGAAAAATTCGTTGTTTTTGTAAATGTCTTTTATCGGCGCTAGCTTCTGGGCGATCAGGGCCTGAGCCTGCTGAGGCAGTGAGCGGGCCTGCTGAGGGCAGATAGTAGTGCAGCGCAGGCACAGGATACATTTTTGGGGGTCAGTTGTGTGCGGCTGCCCGCTGGGGATAGCCTGAGTTGGGCAGGTGGCCGAGCAAATACCACAGCGGATACAGGAATCGCTGACCTGAGGTACGACGGGCATAGGCTGCCAGTCTTTATAAGGACGATTGCCGGGGATATTTGTCAGCGCTGGCGCCTCTGTTAACGGCTTAGCGGAGATTTTTTTTGCAAAGTCAGTTAATTGTGCCAGATCGTCAGCATCAGGCCGGCCGGCGGCGACACTGCGCAGCATCGAATGTTCGGACAGTACGGCTGCTGCGGCGATCACACGGAAGGATTGACTGGTCAGACTATCGCTAGCTCCAGCAAGGCATCTTCGTAGGCGCGGTTGCCATAAGCTGCTACAGCAATGGCGCTGGTATTCTGACCGTGCAGAGCGGTCAGCTGCTGCAGTGCAAAAGCTGGAACTCTGCCGCCGAAAACCGGTACGGCGATAACAATGATATCATCAGCAGCGAAAGTATACTGTGCCAAAGCAGGTAAAGACAAATCTATTTCTGTAAATCCGTCTGTATCAGCCAGAGCACTGGTAAGTGCCAGGGCTGCTTTTTTGGTACCGCCTGTAGGACTGAAATAAGCTGTATATATTTTTGCTGGCTTGCCGGTTATTGCTGTCATAAGACCGCCTCCTTCAGGGTTATGCTTCTGATTTTATTATGAGGCTTACAGTCTGGGCTGTCAACAAGCCGTCTTACCGCAGGATCTGGAGATATTTGTTTTCAAAGTCATTTAAAGGCAGAGGTTTACTGAATAAATAACCCTGCACCTCATTGCAGCGCAATTCCTTTAAAATATCCAACTGTTCCAGTGTTTCCACGCCTTCGGCAATCAATTTGATACCGAGATCAGAACAAATGACAGCCAGAGAACGGATAAGGATACGTGCCTTTTGGTTTTGTGCCAGTGTTTTTACCAAACTGCGGTCTAATTTTAAAATATCGAAATTGATAGTAGTGAACAGAGAAAGACTGGCGTTGCGAACGCCGAAATCATCAATGGAAATAGAGAAACCATATTCCTTCAGTTTTTCCAAAGCCTGGCTGAAAACAAGCTGATTATCGACTTCGGCAGTTTCGGTGACTTCCAGTTCCAGCAGGCTGATGTCGATATTATGCTTGGTGATAAGAGCTAATAGCTGATCGGCCAGGAAATGGTAAGACAGAGTGCTGCGTGAAAGATTGATAGAAACGGGTTTGACCCGCATTTTTCTTTCTTTCCAGATATTGATCTGCTTACAGACTTCTTCAAAAACATAAAGATCCAGCATTTTTATCAGTCTCGCTTCTTCCAGGATCGGAATAAAATTATTGGGGGCAATGATTTCTCCGGCCTGATTTATATAACGGATCAAAGCTTCAGAACCGATAAATTCCTCGGTATCCAAAGAAATTTTAGGCTGGAAATAAATGCAGAACTGTCCGGCTGTCAGTGCTTCCTGCAGAGCGCTGTAATTGGCCAGATTGAGGATATCATCTAAATTATGCCGATAGCGGCTTGTTTTTTCTTTGCCATAATAAAATTTTTTCTTATCCGTATACATAGCGCTGTCAGCCTGCTGCAGCAGGCTGTTTAAATCGCTGGGGGATTTGACCCAGCAGCTGCCTGTAGCGATGGAGAAGGGCAAGTTAGTTTTTTCACAGAAAATATTACGCAAAAGGTTAAATTTTTCATAAAAATCGGTTTCTGTCAGATCATAGGTAATGATAACAAACTCATCACCGCCGATGCGGAAAAGTTCGTCGGGTTTAAAAAGGTTGAAGACTTTGGCTACAGTTGTTATAAGGATTTTATCACCCTGGTGATGGCCGTAAAAATCATTGATTTCCTTCATACCGTTGATATCGATATAAATAATGCCGGCAGAAGCATATTGTCCCGGCCTGAACTGACTGAGCACGTCCATAAAAGCGTTTCTGTTCAGTGCGTTCGTCAGCAGATCGTGGTAGCTGAGGCGATGCAGCATATCGACATGATTCCGATGTCTGATCGCATAGGAAAGAAAAATGGACATGGAAAGCAGCAAATAAGAAGAATTTTTGATTTTTTCACTGTCGTAATTATCGATGCCGATATAGCCTGCCAGCTTGTTATCCAAAAAAATAGGCGCAGCGATCAAAGAGGTGATTTCCTGGGCGTGCAGCGTAGCATAAGCCGCCGGATTAGTCTTTTGCAGCTGTTCGACATCGTCGATGATGATACAGTCGTTTTTTTCAAAAAACGGCAGCCAGTCGGAAATCAATGACAGATCGAGCTGCTGCAGCTTATCCAGCTGCGGCGAGATCCCGGGAGCTGTCCATTCATGTGTGTTGTTCATCAACTCGTCTTTGATTTCAAAAACATAAGCACGGTCAGAAACTAGAAATTCGCCGATCTGGGTCAAGACAGCATTGATCGTCTGATCGAGGTCATCGACGGCGTAAAGCATTCTGACACAGTTGGTAATTAAGGTCTGGACATCAAGCATATTTTTCAGTTCCTGCTTTTGCAGTTCGCGTTCTGTTATATCAAAAGCTATTTCCATGCGTGCAGTTTTGCCGCGCCATTGGATTATTTTATCCTTGAGTAAAAAGTGTCTGCCGATAGAGGGATTTGTGAATTCCCAGGTATAAAAATTATCATCGCACAGTCTGTCGTTGGTACAGAATTCGCAGGGTGAAGTTTTACCCTGTAAAACTTCATAGCATTTTTTGTGATTGTAGTTTTCCAGATGCAGTGTCTGGCAGCCTGTCTGATTGACAAACAGCAGCTCGTAGGTTTCTGGATCGGAAACATAAACAAGTTCCGATATTTCATTTAACAGACTGAGGGTATTGATATCTCTTTTCATGTTTATCACCTAAATATTATTGATTATTATTTAAAAATATTATATCATAAAAATAAAAGTATACATATCTTTATATTTATTAATATTGTGATGAAAATATAATTTGTAACAATAAAAAACAGACGTCTTAAAAGACGTCTGTTTAAATTATATTTAGACGGTAGTTTTTTTTGCCTGTTTTAAGCTCAGGCCGATACGGTTACGTTGTTCGTCGATGCTGATGATGACCGGCTCGATCACATCGCCGACGCTGATAACGTCCAGAGGGTGGTGAAACCGACTGTTGGATAATTCGCTGCGGTGAATCAGACCGCTGGTTTTTAGGCCGATATCTACGAAAACTCCGAAATCAACAACATTTTGGACTGTTCCTTTGACAACGCTGCCGATCTCCAAATCGCTCAGTTTTGCTACCTTTTTGCGTGTCAGCGGTGCCGGAGCATCTTCGCGCGGATCGCGCCCCGGCCGGGCCAGGGCTTCCAGGATATCAGTTACAGTCGGCAGGCCGGCGTTCAGTTTGACGGCAATGGCAGAGGCGTCGGCTTTAGCTGCCGCTTCCTGAACAGCGATGTCATTACAGTGTTTCAGGTCAAAGCCAAGCTCTGCCAGGATCTGCTCTGCTAAGGTATAGCTTTCAGGATGGACGGAGGTATTGTCTAAAGGATTTTTTGCCTGGGCGATACGCAGAAAGCCTGCGCATTGAGTAAAGGCTGCCGGACCCAGACGGGCAACTTTTAAAAGTTCCTTACGGCTGGTAAAGGCACCGTTATCGTCACGGTAGGCAATAATATTTTTGGCGACGGTGCCGGAAATGCCTGCTACGTATGAAAGCAGAGCGGGAGAAGCTGTATTCAGCTCGACGCCGACGTGGTTGACGCAGGACTCGACAACAGTACCTAAGGTCGCAGTGAGTTCCTTTTGATTGACATCATGCTGATATTGACCAACACCAATAGCCTTGGGCTCTATTTTGACAAGTTCTGCCAGAGGGTCCTGTACACGGCGGGCAATGGATAACCCTCCGCCGCGGGAAACGTCCAGATCGGGCAGCTCTTCGCGGGCCAGCTTGGAGGCAGAATAAACAGAAGCGCCTGCTTCGCTGACGATCAGGTAAGCAATATCAAGATGGTATTTTTCGATCATCTGGGCCGTAAACTCCTCTGTTTCAAAAGAAGCAGTTCCGTTGCCGATAGCTACCAGGGTCACTTTATGCCTGGTCACCAGATCCATAAAGCCGGCTTCCGCTTGTTCACGCTGATGCTGGCTGCCGGTGATATACAGCGTATTGATCGCCAGTGTACGTCCGTTGGGATCAATAACGGCTGCTTTACAGCCGGTGCGGTAACCGGGATCGAGACCTAAAACAGTATGCCCGGCAATAGGCTGCTGCAGCAGCAGCTGCCGCAGGTTGGCGGCAAAGACAGAAATAGCCTGTTTTTCTGCTTTTTCCGTCAGTTCGTTACGCAGTTCCCGCTCCAGCGAGGGAAACAGCAGCCTTTTGTAGCTGTCGGCAACAGCATTTGTATAAAGCTCGTTCCAAACTGTGTGCGGCTGGATTTTCAGTTTTTGAGCCAGTTTAGTCAGCATGGAATCCGCAGGATAATTTAGGGTGAGCTTCAGACAATTTTTGCTTTCACCGCGGTTCAAGGCTAAAATGCGGTGCGGCGGCAGCTGACGTACCGGTTCGGAATATTCTTTATACATCAGGTAATCCTGCCCTTCGGTTTCGTCAACTGTCAGCGTTGAAGCAAGTTCGGCACCTTTCCAAAGTTCTTTGCGGATCAGTTCGCGGATATCGGCGCGGTCGGAAATATTTTCGGCAACTATGTCGGAGGCCCCGGCCCAGGCTTCGGAAACAGAGTTGACACCTTTTTCAGGATCTACATGCAGGCTGGCCAGCTTGTCTAAGGTCATTAGCGGCTGGGATTGAGCCATGATCAGTTCTGCCAGCGGCTCCAGTCCGCGTCACGGGCTATCTGTGCCCGGGTACGTTTTTTAGGACGGTAAGGCAGATAAAGATCTTCCAGCTCCTGCATTTTGACAGCAGCTTTGATCTGGTTTTCAAGTTCAGGGGTCAGTTTTTCCTGTGAAGTTATTGATTCCAGTATTTCCTGACGGCGTTCTTCCAGATTACGCAGATATTGAGCACGTTCGCTGATCATACGGATTTGTTCTTCGTCCAGCGATCCGGTCACTTCCTTGCGGTAGCGGGCGATAAAAGGGATAGTATTACCGCTGTCCAGCAGTTCTAGAGTTGCGGCTGCCTGCTGCGGCCTGACCGACAGTTCGCCGGCAATTATTTGTTCAATGGTCATGGGTCTACCTCTTTCTTGTGTATAATAATTATAAAATTCGCTTTTAATTGCCAAAATCCTTGTGGAAGGTTTGTGAAATATGTTTAAACAGCTGCAATTAAAGGATATTAAATATTGACAGGAAAGTTTTTCTTTATTATAATTTAGTAAATAATAGATAAAGATTATCTAAAACTAAACAGGCAATAAATGCCGGACAAAAAACATTTCAACCAAGGAGGTAAATCATGTTAAACAACCAAGAACTGACCGCCCTGCTGCGTCAAAACGGTTATAAAGTCACTCCGCAAAGATTGGCAGTTTATGAAGCGCTGGCTAATACCAAGCAGCATCCCAGTGCTGAAATGCTGTTCGGTACCCTGCAGCCTAAATATCCTTCCATGAGTTTTGCTACGGTTTATAAGACCGTCGAGATTCTCAATAAACTGGGCCTGATCCAGATCATCAATACCGGCGAGGACAGTTTCCGCTATGATGCTGATATCAGCGAGCACAGCCATGTGCAGTGTACTGTCTGCGGCCGTGTCGATGATGTACCGGCTCTCAATGACCGGTCTCTGGTCGTAAAGGTGGAAGAAGCAAGCGGTTACAGTATCGACAAACACCAATTTTATTTCTTTGGCGTTTGTGAGAAGTGCCGTAAAAAACACTGAAATTAGAGAAATGTTTATGTTGCCCCGCTGTACAGTCGGGGCTTTTTTATTAAGAACACAGAGTTTTTATTGTATGATAATATAGAATATTGTTAGTGTATAATTACAATGAACAGCTATAATTAAAATTATGGCTCTGTTTTTATAAAAATTTACTTTTTTGTCAAAGCAGAAAGTATAAAGTTTTGATATAATATATAGAAGCAAAAATCATTATAGAAGATGAGGAGGAGTCGGGGATGACGATTGCGAAGCATCTTGAACATACTTTATTAAAACCTGAGGCAACTGTCGAGGATATTATGCAGCTTTGCAGCGAAGCCCGGAAATACGGGCTCTTTGGCGTTTGTGTGAATCCGGTTATGTGGGGCTGGCCAGACATCTGCTGAGCGATACGAACGTCAAGGTTGTGACAGTAGTAGGGTTCCCGCTGGGAGCTACATTTTCTGAGGTCAAGGCTCTGGAGACAAAAATGGCGGTCGAAGCGCACGCTGATGAAATAGATATGGTCATGAACGTATCGGCATTTAAGACCGGTGATTATGCTGCTGTAGTCAGTGATATCCGCAGCGTAGTCGAGGCGGCCAGTCCGTTTCCGGTCAAGGTGATCATTGAAGCCTGCCTGCTGACAGACGCTGAAAAGTGCACGGCCTGTCGTTTAGTAGCCGAAGGCGGTGCGGCGTTTGTCAAGACCAGTACGGGTTTTAACAAGGGCGGCGCTACTGTCGATGACGTAAAGCTGCTGGCAGCCGAAGCAGAAAAGTATGGTCTCAAAGTCAAAGCCGCCGGAGGTATCCGTGACGCGGAAGCTGCGCAGGCTATGCTGGCTGCAGGAGCTGAACGTATTGGAACCAGTGCCGGGCACAAAATCGCGGCAGGGGGAGCATGAGCAGTGAGGTTGAAAACACGATCCTGGCCAGCGGCAGTAAAGGCAATGCCGCGGTGATACGTGCCGGAGAGCAGGCTTTTCTGGTAGATGTCGGCATCAGCTGCCGCCAGCTGACGGAACGTCTGCATCAGGCAGGCATGAAGCCTGAAGATTTGACGGCGTACTGTTGACACATGAGCATAACGACCATGTAAAGGGACTGCCTGTTTTTTGCCGTAAATACCGTCTGCCGGTGTTTGCCAATGAAAGTACTTGGCAGTATATGCCGAAAAAAAGTGAAATGGAACGCAGCTGTTGCCGCTTACTGCCCAAAAAACTGAGCAGCGGCAGTTTGGAAATAATCCCTTTTGCCGTCCCGCATGATGCAGCCTCTACAGTAGGCTATGTTTTTAAAAGCGGCGGCAGTAAATGTACATATCTCACCGACGTAGGCTTTGTGACAGACGAGGTGCGTCAGAATATAGCTGATGCTGACGTAGTGGTGCTGGAAGCCAACCACGATGAAGATATGCTGAAAAATGGCAGTTATCCGCAGATACTCAAGCAGAGGATTCTGGGAACACGCGGGCATTTATCCAATGTTTCGGCAGCCTGGCTGCCTTCGCCTGTGGAGCGCCTGCCGGGAGGGGGAGTTCTGGCAGCCTGGCTCTGGCGCATATGGAGCGCCTGCCGGAAGAGGTTTTTCTGGCGCATCTGAGCCAGGAAAACAATTTGCCTTCCCTGGCCCTGCAAACGGTGCGGGGTATCCTGGACGCTAACGAAGTTGGCGCGGATACAAAAATTTATATCACATCGCAGGAAAACATAGTAAAAAATTATGATTGAGGAGTGTTGAGATGGAGAGAAGCTTTATGAAAAAAACCATGAATATCTTTTTCTGTGCTCTGCTGGGAGCTGCTGTACTTATAGGCGGCTGCAGTGATAACAATAAGGCTGAGGCAGTAAAGGAACAGAAAACTGCTGCTGCGGCACAGAAAGATGCCAGCCTTTCCGGTGCCCGTAACACGCCGATCGTAGCGGCGGCTAAAAAAGTAGGTCCGGCAGTAGTGGGCATCACTAATAAAGCCTATGTGCGCGATATTTTTAATCGAGTGCAGCTGACGGAACGCGGCACAGGTTCCGGCGTTATTTATGACAAGTCCGGTCTGATCGCGACTAATAACCATGTTGTAGAAGGCGCTTCAGAAATCATCGTCAGCCTGACGGACGGGCGCAGTGTCAAAGGCAAGGTATTGGGGGCCGATGCGGCAACTGATCTTGCCGTAGTAAAGATCGACGAAAACAATCTTCCTGTTGCCGATTTCGGTGATTCCTCAACTTTACAGGTCGGTGAACCCGCTATTGCTATTGGTAATCCGCTGGGGCTGGAGTTCCGCGGCAGTGTCACAGCCGGTGTAATCAGCGCTTTGAACCGTTCCATCCAGTTAGGGGAACGTAAATTTGACCTGATCCAGACTGATGCGGCGATCAATCCCGGCAATTCCGGCGGTGCGCTGGTCAATGCGGAAGGGGAGGTCGTAGGTATCAATTCTGCGAAGATCGCTGTTTCCGGTGTCGAAGGCATCGGGTTTGCTATCCCCATCAATTCGGCCAAACCGATTTTGGATGAACTGGCTAAAAAAGGTCGTGTAGTGCGTCCGTATATTGGCGCCAGCCTGGTCGATAAGGATATTGCCAACCGTTACGGTTTTGATATCGACCTGCATGACGGTATTTTTGTTATGAAGGTTTGGGAAGGCAGTCCTTCGGCTAAAGCCGGCCTGCGTCCCGGCGATATCATTCTCAAGTTCAACGGTGAGAAGATCGATAAAGTAGTAGAGCTGCGCGGCAAGCTGGCTGAGCTGAAAGTCGGCGACAGTGTGGATGTTGTTGTTCTGCGCGGCGGCGCTGAAGAAACGATCCACATGACATTGGAAGAGATTCCTGAGGAAAACCGTTAAATGAAGATCACCATTGCCTGTGTGGGTAAGATCAAGGAAAAGTATCTGACGGCGGGGATCGAAGAATTTACAAAACGGCTGCAGCCGTTTTGTAAATTGGAAACGATCGCTATTGGAGAAGAGAGAATGCCGGAAGATCCATCGCCGGCCTTAAAAGAACAGGTGCTGGGCAGAGAAACAGAACGTTTGCTGGCAGTGCTCCCGGAAAATTCGTATGTGATTTTACTGGATGTTAGTGGCAAGGCCGTAAGTTCACCGGAGCTGGCCGCCAAAATAGAGAAGCTGGCCTTAGCGGGCAGCAGCCATATCACCTTTGTGATCGGCGGTGCTTTTGGTTATACGGATGCATTGCGGCATCGGGCTGATGAGCGTATTTCTTTTTCCAAAATGACTTTTACCCATCAAATGATCCGTCTGCTGCTGGTAGAGCAGATTTACCGTGCGTTTAAAATCAGCCGCGGCGAAAAATATCACTGGTAAGTAAACAGCCCTGATAATTTATCAGGGCTGTTTTTTGATAAAAAATAAAAAGTTTTATTTGACATAGAGCAAACTCTAAGGTTTATGATACAATTAAGAAAGAATGATTTGATGCTTGGAGGGATACTATGCGAAGCTGCAAAAAATATCTGCTGCTGCTGGGTCTGCTGTTGATGGCTGCGGTCGGAGGCTGTGGCGGGATCGGGTATGAAGAAACGGATGAAAATAAGCCGGTTACGATTAAAGGACTGGAAGGCTTGCCTACTAATCCTAAAATACTGATTGCTTATTTTTCACATACTGGTAATACAGAACTGGCCGCCTGGCAGATACAGGCTGCGGTCGGGGGACAGCTGTTTGCAATTCAGACTGAGGTGCCTTATCCTCAGGATAAAAGTGAATGCGGTAAAATAGCTAAACAGGAACTTGCAGGTAATGAACGGCCTCCTCTGGCGGCGGATTTAGCCGATATTTCCCAGTATGATACGATTTTCATCGGTTATCCTGTCTGGTATGGAACAACGCCTATGGCCGTGCGTACTTTTTTAGAAGCGCATGATTTTTCAGGTAAAGTGCTCGTACCGTTTTGTACCAGTAAAAAAAGCGGTATCGAAAAGAGCCTGGATGCTATAGCCGCAAGCTGCCCGCAGGCGGATATAACAAAAGGACTGGCTCTGCAGGATATCGGGACCGGGAAGATGCAGCGACTGATCAGCAGCTGGCTGGAAGGTGTACGCGGCGAAATAGATACGTTTGGTAAAAGCGGACGGCACAATGATTTGCAGATAAATAAAATACCTGTGCTGACTTTTAAAGTCAGCACAGGTATTCTTTTACATATAATGCTTATCAGGCATTGGCGGGGATGATCTGATTGATGCAGCGATGGCGTTCAGCGTACGTGGAAAACCAATATAGGGCAGGCACTGGGTAACTGCGTCCAGCATCAGTTCTTTATCGTTGCCGACATTGAGATTGGCCTGTCATGGGCTTTGACCTGAGGTTCCGCACCGCCGATAGTGCTGATAGCGCATAAGGTGATCAATTCCCGCATTTGCAGATCAAGGCCGTTTCTGGTGTAGGTATCGCCAAAGCAGAACTCTGAAAGATAATTGGCTATATGTTTTTGATTAGCCGGCGAGTTTTTGTGCATGGCGGCAATGTGTTCTATTCCGAAAATCTCACCCTGTACTTTAAAGCCGTCGTCAAAACGGGTGGCTTCGGTAACAGTACTCTGGTTTGCCAGCGGCATTTTAATGCCCTGTTTTTTAAAAACTTTATTGGTGATTTCCAAAGCGCCGACCGTTTTGGGAAAGCCCACATAGGGAGCGCACTGATAAAGTGTTTCTTTTATTTCTACCGGGGTAGCGCCGGCTTTCAGTGCGGCCTGCACTTGTGCAGGCAGGCTGTCTAAAGTCTGGCTGGCGGTAAGTGCGGTGATCGTCAGCAGTTCACGTTGTTTGTCGGTCAGCTTACCAAGGGAATAAACGTCGCCGTAAATGAAATTGTCCATGGTCTGAGCAAAATCCGGGTCGGTGGCGGCAAGTTTGTTTTTGGCGCTGCCGAAAAGATGCGCCTGTTTTTGCTGTGCTGTTTCAATCCTGTTTTTTGAAGCGGCACACACGCTCATTTTGCCAATTGTAAAGGTCATGCCCCCCAGCAGCAGGGATGTCATCAGGAACATGGAAATAAAGTTTTTCATAGGTCTGCCTCCTCTTGTTTTTGATTTTGTAACGGATGGTTTTTCTGATAAATGTCAGTACGGTAGTTTTCTATTTTGATATCTATTCTGGCTAAGGTTTGCTGGATAAATTCCAATTTTTCCTGCAGCACTTCCCGCTGCAGTTCTAAAATATCCTTACGGGCTTCCAGCGAGGTGTCGCCGAGCTGTGACAAGGCGACATATTCTATCAAAGTTTCCGGGGAGAGACCGGCTGACCGCATGGTTTTTATAAATTCTATCCAGCAGAGGTCTTTGGAAGTGTATTCCCGGGTCCCGCCTTTATTGCGGGCGACAGGTGGGATAAGCCCGATCCGTTCGTAATAACGCAGAGTATTGGGTGTCAGCGAAGTCTGTTTGCCTGCTTCGGTAATATTCATAAAAATCACCTCCTGTAACTTTTAAATTCATTCTAGCGTTTGGAGTTAACTTCAAGTCAAGCGTTTTCTGAAAAAAATTAGCCGGCCTGTCCGATATAGATCAGTGTATAATAGAAACAAGTGAAGCTTTAAGCAGTTTATCAAAAAGAGGAGGGATGACGAATGATTATCAGTGCCAGCCGGCGAACTGATATTCCTGCTTTTTATTGGGAATGGTTCCAAAAGCGGCTGCAGGAACAGTATGTACTGGTACGCAATCCTCTGAACCTTCATCAGGTAAGCAGGATCAGCCTGCGGCCGGAGGTCGTGGATGGGTTGGTTTTCTGGACAAAAAATCCAGAACCGATGCTTAAGCAGCTGTCAGTTCTGGATGCGTATGCTTATTATTTTCAATTTACGCTCAATGCGTATGCTGCTGACGTAGAAGCAGCTTTACCGCCATTGGCGGTGAGGATAGAGATATTTCGGCAGCTGGCGCAGAAGATAGGTGCGGAAAGAATGATCTGGCGCTATGACCCGATCCTGTTAAGTGCACGCTATGACCTGCAGTATCACGCAGCGGTTTTTGAGGAACTGGCAGCGCAGCTGGCCGGCAGCACGAAAAAATGTATTATCAGTTTCCTTGATTATTATCCTAAGATCAAGGCAGGTCTGCATCAGGCAGGGCTGAGAGGCCTGAGTGAGGACGAGCAGCGGCGGCTTGCGGCTGTATTGTCCCAAACAGCCCGGCAATATGGTCTGCAGCTGGAAACCTGTGCGGAAGCTATAGAATTAGCTGATCTGGGGATTGAGCATGCCAGTTGTATCGACGCAGAGCTGCTTGGACGTGTGGGCGGGTGCCGTCTTGATACAGTCAAAGATAAAATCAGCGCGGTGAATGCGGCTGTGCCGCCAGTATCGATATCGGCGCCTATAACACCTGTCTGCATGGCTGCATTTATTGTTATGCCAATGACAGCCGCAGACAGCTGCAGCAGATTACGGCTGGAAATAGCAGTTCGCCGCTGCTGTGCAGTGAGCTGGAGCCTGCGGATAAGGTTACGGAAAGAAACTTGCGGGCGCTGCGGTCACTGCAGGCAGAGCTTTTTTAAATAACGGTTTTGTTGTCAGACAGCCGGTATTAATTTTTTGAAAAAGCCGCTTGACTTGGAGTTAACTCCATTGGATATGATACAGATAAGGAACGGAAGTTCCGGCATTTTAGTTATGAGTGGGCGCAATAAAAAGCAGGTGATTTGGCGGTTCTGCAGCAGTGCGGACTGCGTTTTCAGCTACAACAGATTTGAGCGCAGAACGATGTGAGAATGTGATAGAAAAGGAGTGTGTTGAGAATGTCGGAAGAAAAATTAAGCGTGTTTCCCATGGGTGAAAAAAATGATGCCTATGCCCGGTATTTTGTGGGGCAGAGCTATTTGAAGATGCTGACAACAGAAGGAGTGGTTATTGGCAATGTTACTTTTGAGCCCGGCTGTCGCAATAATTGGCATATCCATCATCAAGGCGGGCAGATACTGCTTGTCACAGGCGGACGAGGTTATTATCAGGAGTGGGGGAAACCGGCCCGGGAGCTGAACGCTGGTGATGTGGTTAATATCCCGCCTGAAGTGAAACACTGGCATGGAGCGGCTCCTGACAGCTGGTTTGCACACCTTGCAGTCGAAGTGCCCGCCGCGGGGGTGTCCAATGAGTGGCTGGAACCGGTAACAGATGCAGAATATGGAAATTTGAAATAAAGGAGCAAAAATAATGCTGGGTAAATTTGTTTATTCCAATCCTACCAAATTGTATTTTGGCGAAAATTCATTAGAAAATCTGCCGCAGGAATTGGCATGCTATGGTAAAAATGTCATGCTGGTATATGGAGGCGGCTCGATTAAGAAAAACGGTATTTATGAAAACGTAGTCAAGCTTTTGAGAGTCAGCGGCAAAACAGTTTTTGAGGATGCAGGTGTAATGCCTAATCCCACACTGGAAAAATTATATGAAGGCTGCAGGATAGCCAAAGAAAACAAGGTCGATTTGATCCTGGCAGTCGGCGGCGGTTCTGTCTGTGATTATGCCAAGGCTGTTTCAGTTTCCGCTTACTGCGAAACTGATCCATGGGAAAAATATTATCTGCGGATGGAAGCGGTGGATAATAAGATTATCCCGGTTGGCTGTGTTCTGACTATGGTTGGTACAGGTTCGGAGATGAACGGCGGCTCAGTTATTACCAATCATGCGGCTAAAGCTAAAATCGGGCGGGTGTTTGGTGATAATGTGTTCCCCAGATTTTCGATACTTGATCCGACGTATACTTTTACGCTGCCGCGTTATCAAATGGTTGCCGGATTTTTTGATATCATGTCGCATATTTTGGAACAGTATTTTTCCGGAACTGACGACAATACTTCCGACTATCTTATGGAAGGCTTGTTGCGTTCGCTGATCCACAGTTCCAGGATCGCTGTGCAAAGCCCTGAAGATTATGAAGCGAGAAGCAATATTATGTGGATCGCTACATGGGCCTTGAATACCCTGGTAGCTAAAGGAAAGTCGACAGACTGGATGGTGCATATGATCGGTCAGTCGATCGGCGCTTACACTGACGCTACGCACGGAATGACTCTGGCCGCTGTGTCGCTGCCATATTACAGGCACATCATGCCGTACGGACTGGCGAAATTCAAACGCTTTGCCATCAATGTATGGGATGTGCGTCCTGAGGGGAAAACTGATGAACAGATAGCTCAGGCAGGCCTTGCGGCGATGGAAAGCTATATGAGGGAGCTGGGACTTGTACTTAACGGCAGGGAACTTGGCGTCGATGAAACGATGCTTGACGGGATCGCTCAGGGTTCGTTCATTCTTGAGGGCGGTTATAAAGTACTGACTAAAGAAGAGATCGTTGAGATATTGAAGGAAACGCTGAAAGCCTAAAAAACAGAGCTTGCATTTATGCAAGCTCTGTTTTTTTAGGGCAGGCGTTCCAGTTTGATAGTGAAATCATTATCGAAAGCGGCCAGTTTTTCAATACCGCTTTCAACAGTACCAAGTTCAATGAGGCTGTTGGCATAACCGTAATCACGGTAAAAAAATGCCAGATTACCCCAAGGTGCATAATAAGCAAAACTGCCTGTTTGAGGATCAAAACCGGCAGGAGCGCCCTGTGTGTCCAGGCGCCGCGGCAGATAAGCTACCTTTTCGGTATTATTAAAATCTTTGCAGGTCAGTTCCAGCGGCAGCAGGCTCAAAAAATCCTCTGCAGCTCTGGTGCCATTGAGTTTGACGATAAGCTCGTCTTGGTTGGCGAGTGTCAGCCTGATGCGTTGGACTGCGTCTGTTGGAGCGGTCTGAGCTGCGTTAGCTGTTGTCTGGTCGATTTTGGCATTGGTACCGGACGTGCTGCTGCAGGCAGCCACAGTAAAGCTCAGTAATAAAGTAAGCGTCAGGGCCAGAGTTTTCAGCATGGTATTTCCTCCGTTTCTCTGTTTGTAAGTTGCAAATAGATAGGGTCTGCCGTTGCTTATACGGCTTCTATATGTGAGTTTATATGCTGGAGTCTGCTCCAGGTCAAGCGTTGTTTGTAGATTTTTTGCAAACTGCTTGACTGTGAGTCAACTCCAGCCCTTACAATGAAAGCAATACAGGAAAGGAGCGGTAAAAATGGTTAAGGATTTTAAACGTGGACGACGCAGCTTGCGGCGACGGTTTTGTATAATGGGCGTGGTGCCGCCAATCTGCTGGGGGCCGATATGACCTGGAAAAATGTTTGTCTGCCCGGAGTTAATTGCGGCTATTGCCGCTATGCAGAAGCCGGATGTCCCTGGGGGCTGACGCAGCATACCCTGACCGGTTTTACTTTACCTTTGGGCTGGCGGGTTTGGGGGCTGCTCATTTTGTGTGCTCTGTTTTTTGGCCGGATGATCTGTGGCTGGCTGTGTCCGTTTGGCTGGGCGCAGGAGCTTTTAGATAAGCTGCCGATGTTGAAGCTGTCTAAAAATAAAATTACGTACTATTTAAGTTATTTTAAATATGTGGTTCTGCTGCTGTTTGCCTGCAATCTGTATTTCTTTGATCTGCATGGTCTGGACTGGCGTTGGATCATTGGACTTTTGGCTGCTGCGGCGCTGTTTATCTATCGGCCTTTTTGTCGTTTTTTCTGTCCGTTGGGAGCTTTTTACAGCCTGTTTAACAGGATCGCCGTTTTTGGCATGCAGGTAGATTCGCGTAAATGTACCGCCTGCCAGCGCTGCGTACGCAGTTGCTTGATGGATTGTAAACGGGTAGGCGACAGGGAATGTATTGTCTGCGGTAAATGCAGACAGTCCTGCCCGACCGAAGCCATTTCTCTGGGCTGCAAATATTAAAGAAGAAATAAAATAACCTGCCGTATGCAGGTTATTTTGTGTTTTTTCTACATCAACAGTCCGGCACAGCCGGCTAAAAGCATCAAGGGAATAGCGCTCAGGTTACGGTAGTAATGCAGATAAAAAAGCAAAGCCGTCAGCAATGTCGGCCAGAATTTGAAATAGGTCAGCAGATTTTCCATTGCGACGGTTCCGGCTGCGGGGAAAAATGTTATCCGCATAAAAAAGAAAACTGCGGTCAGCATCAAGGCGATAACCGAAGGCCGCAATCCATTGAGGATACCTTGTACAGCCAGCGAAGAGTTGAACTTTTGGAGAGAACGGGCAACGATGGCGACAAGAATGAAAGATGGCAGGCTGACGCTGAAAGTAGCTACAAAAGAACCAAGCAGGGCATGCCAGAATTCAGGGCCGCAGACCCTGGCTCCTACATATGTAGCCGTATTGACAGCGATAGGGCCGGGGGTGATCTGAGAAATAGTGATGATCCGTGCATATTCAGCTGCGGGGATCCAGCCGCGTCCGACGACTTCCTGCTGAATGATACTGATCATTGCCAGACCGCCGCCGAAAGAAAAAAGCCCGATTTTGAAAAAGACAGTGAATAATTCCCAATAAAGCATCATTTTGTATCACTTCCCAGATATTTAGTGGCGCAGTAACCAAGCGCTGAGGCCAGCAGAACGATTATGGCAATGTCGAGACTGAAAAAATAGATCCCAAGCAGTGAAAAGGCCAGAATGAACCAGCCAAAATTGTTTTTGATGGAATAGGGAATCAGTTTCAGAGTTGCTGCGATCAATAAAGCTGTGATAGCAGAATTGATACCGTCAAAAAATTTCAATATATTGGGGTACTGGTCAAAACCACTGGAGGTGAAAGCCGTGACGATGACGAAAATAATGACGAAAGAAGGCAGGACGACGCCGATAGTTGCTACCAGTGATCCTTTAAGTCCCCCCAGCCTGTAGCCAAGAAAGGTAGAAGCATTGACGGCAATAACGCCGGGCAAAGACTGCGAGAGCGCAAGAACGTCAGTAATGTCTTCATCCCTGATCCATTTTTGTTTTTCAACAAATTCGTCACGTATCAGCGGTATCATTGCCGGCCCGCCGCCGATCGTGAACAGGCCGATCTTAACAAAAACAAGAAACATATGAAGATAACGCGGGCGCGAAGTATCCATAATAACCGCCTCTTTTCAGTCTGATAAATGGTGTTATTTTTATTATCGGTTATCTGCTCCAGTATTACAAGTCTGGTTGGAACAGGCAGCGGTATCGGCTGTGGCAAATAAAACCAGATATAGTATGGAAAGTAAAATGAATACCAGATGTAGATAAAATGTACTGATAGTTATGACGTTAACGAATAGGCAGAGTCTAAAACGGCATAAAATAACCCCTCCGCAGCTGTAGCGAAGGGGTTATGGTCAAATCAGAAATGTTTCTTTTCGATCAGCACGCCTACTGAAGTACGCCATTTCAAAATACCGGCGATGATGAGGCTGACAACGAAGCAGGCGGAGAAGAAATACAGGGTAATTGAATAGCTGTTGGTCGTTTCACGGATCCAGGACAGCAGCAGAGGCCCGGCAATACCAGCCATGCCCCAGGCAGTCAGGATCTTGCCGTGGATGCGCTGAGTTCTTTCGTGCCGAACAGATCGCTGAGGAAGGCGGGCATACAGGAGAAGCCGCCGCCGTAGCAGGAAATGATGACGAAGACAATCAGCTGGAAGATGAAGGCACTGCTTGTTTCTGCAAGTGCGTAGAAGGCAAAGATCTGGATCAGGAAGAAGACTACATAAACTGTACTGCGCCCGAGATAGTCGGAAATAGTAGACCAGAAAATGCGTCCCAGACCGTTGATCAGACCGATGATACCGACCATGGAGGCGGCTGCCATCGGTGTCATTTTTACTACTTCCTGTGCCATCGGTGAAGCTACTGCTAAAAGTCCGATACCGCAGGTAATATTGGTGAAAAAAATCCACCACAGTGCGTAAAATTGCCAGGTTTTGCGTGCTTCTTTGGCTGTGAACTGAGTATCCGGGAGGATACTTTTGACGTTAATGCCGGACGGCCCGCCGTTGCTTGCTTTAGGTGGTTCAAGATATAAGGCGGAGGCGGCCATGATAACCATGTACACGCAGCCGAGAATGATAAAGTTCTGTACCAGTCCGTATTTGGCAACCAGGATCTGCATCAGCGGACCTGCGATCAGGCTGGCAAAACCGAAACCCATGATAGCAAGACCGGTGGCAAAGCCGCGGTTGTTGGGAAACCATTTGACCAGCGTCGAAACAGGGGTGATATAACCGGTCCCAAGACCGATACCGCCGATAACGCCGTAAAAAAGATATAAGAGCGGCAGACTGTTGAGATGCAGTGCCAGCGCTGTACCGAACATACCCAGACCAAAGAAGCAGGTCGAGGTGAGGCCGCTTTTACGCGGGCCGTATTTTTCAACGTAATCGCCCAAAAATCCCGCTGACAGTCCGAGAAATAAAATTGCGATCGAAAAAGTCCAGGTCGTTTCTTTCAGGGTAAAACCCATAGCCTGCATAATAGGCTTTGTCAGTACACTCCAGGCGTAAACACTGCCGATGCAGATATGGATGCCGATAGCCGACAGAGCAATGAGCCATCTGTTTTTCATAGGTAAACATCTCCTTTTCACACTAGAAAAAATCCGAGAGGGCCAAAGCCGGAAAATAAAAAAACCATCCGGGATCAGTTCTCTCTGCCCAGACGGTCGGCTGTTTCTATGGCATCGCAGTACACGTGGTTGATTCCACTTTATCCGTCAGTCCTGCGAGGTCTATTTGATTTATGTTCTCATTATAGCAAGAATTACGATAATGTCAAGCAAGGAAAAATAAAAAAACAGCAGTATAAAAACAGAACCTGCCCAGCTTGTTTACTCTTACCCTTAAATAACGTATAATAAAAATTAATATAAAGATGTAGTTTATTTTATAAAAATGCGGGAGGGAATACCATGTATTTAGCTGATGAACACAAGATTTGGGTCTGTAAAGGCGAGGATAAGATCTGCATGCTGCCGAAAATGGCAAACCGTCACGGTCTGATCGCCGGGGCAACGGGTACGGGCAAGACCGTTACTTTAAAGGTGCTGGCAGAATCCTTCAGCGAGATGGGCGTGCCGGTATTCCTGGCCGATATCAAAGGCGACGTTTCCGGTATGTGCAAGGCTGGTGAAAGCAGTGAAGGGTTTCAGAAACGTCTGCATAAATTAGGCATAGAAAATTTTGAGTTCAAAGGCTTTCCTGTACGTTTTTTTGATGTTTTCGGTAAAAAAGGGCATCCTGTCCGGACGACTATTTCCGAGATGGGGCCGGATCTGCTGAGTCGGCTTTTGGAATTGAATACCACGCAGAGCGGTATTATGACGATCATTTTCAAGATTGCCGATGATCAGGGACTGCTGCTGCTGGATCTTAAGGATCTGCGTTCGATGGTGCAGTACGTCGGTGATAATGCGGCTCAGTTCAAAACTGCCTATGGCAATGTGTCGGCTCAGAGTGTCGGCGCGATCCAGCGGGCTCTGCTGCGCCTGGAAGAACAGGGCGGAGATGTGTTTTTCGGCGAGCCGGCACTGGACATCAGGGACTGGCTGGCAGTAGCAGATGACGGACGCGGTTATATCAATCTTCTGCATTGCGTAGAGCTGTTTCAGACTCCGCTGTTATATTCTACATTTTTATTATGGATGCTGTCGGAGTTGTATGACCTGCTGCCGGAAGCAGGCGATCCGGAAAAACCTAAAATCGTCTTTTTCTTTGATGAAGCGCATCTGATTTTCAAAGACGCGCCGAAATCTCTGCTCGATAAAGTTGAACAGATCGTGCGTTTGATCCGTTCCAAAGGCGTCGGCATTTATTTTATCACCCAGCAGCCTTCTGATATTCCCGATACTGTTTTGTCACAGCTGGGAAACAAGCTGCAGCATGCGCTGCGAGCTTACACACCTAAAGACCAGAAGGGGCTGAAGGCTGCGGCGCAGGCCTTTAGAGACAATCCTGGTTTTGACGCGGCTAAAGTGCTGCCGGAGCTTGGCACCGGCGAAGTGCTGGTATCACTATTGGATGCTGACGGAGTGCCGACAATGGTGGAGCGTGCTTATGTCATGCCGCCGCGCAGCTATCTTGGCGTAGCTGACGACACACTGCGCAACCAGCTGATAGCCTCCAGCCCGCTGTATAGTAAATATGCTGAAGCTGTAGACCGTGAGTCTGCTTATGAGATTTTGAGCGTCAAAGCCCAGCAGGATGCGGAAGCAGCAGCCAGGGCACAGGAAGAAGCGGCGCTGCAGAAAGGGCTGCGCGCCCGCAGCGCAGCTTCTAAAAAAGAACCGCCTACGGTCGCGGAAAAGCTGATCAGCAAAACGATGACGCGAATGGAAAATAAAGCTGTAGACACTATAGTACGCGGTATTTTTAATCAAATGAAAAAATGGTTTTAAAGGTGTTTGAAATGAAAAAGATTTTTGCAGCATTACTGGCTGTATTATTTATAACCGGTGCCGTGTTTGGCTGTGGCAAAACGCCTCAGACAGAGCTGAATCAGGCTAAACAGCAGGCTGCAGAGCAGGTGGCCAAAACCGCCAAAAGTGGACTGGCACAGCTGCAGGCAAGCAGGCGCAGTTCAAAGTCGAAGAAGGCGCGCTTATACCGGTAAGGCTGAGGTAGCTTTGTATATCCATACCTTTCATAAATTGCCGGGAAATTTTATTACTAAACGTGAAGCCGAGCGCCTGGGCTGGAAGCATAAGGGAACGCTGAATGAAGTGGCGCCAGGTAAAAGTATAGGCGGCGACAGGTATGGCAACTACGAAGGATTACTGCCGCAGAAATCAGGACGCAGCTGGAAAGAATGCGATATTGATTACAAAACCGGTAACAGGAATGCTAAACGTCTGGTGTATTCTAATGACGGACTGATCTATTATACGGACGATCATTATAAAAGCTTTGAAAAATTGTATTAAGGAGGCGGCTGATGAAAACAGTAACTTTGGCACTGGCCAGGATG
>ERZ860009.360-NODE-360-length-21752-cov-1.674287_pt1 | contig 21752 bp, 24 predicted proteins | sample MGYA00510114_ERZ860009 | MGnify/ENA primary metagenome ERZ860009 (study PRJEB30046, sample SAMN00715177) | human gut metagenome | study: EMG produced TPA metagenomics assembly of the A metagenome-wide association study of gut microbiota in type 2... | reverse complement strand
ACTTCTGTCAACACCTTTTTGACAACTTTTTTATGTTTTTTTAATTATTTTGTAAGTACTTACTGATCAATGGTTTAACGATACATTTACCGTTGCTGTAATCCGCCATAAAAACCACTCTTTCCGCAACTCCAGAATACACATTATAGTCAAACGCTTCAATAGGATAATTCTTACGTATCTGCCTCCAGGTTGAAAAAATATAATCCGGCAAATATTGACGAACCTCGTCTTTATCCCGCCAAAAGGCCATAGCACGTTCATTTAATTCAGCTGTTTTCCATCCCATCCAGCTGGGAAGCCAGTTAGGCTGAGAAACAAATACATCAAATCTTAATATTTCTTTTACATTTGTTTTTTCGGAAGGATAACAGTCACATGTAAATTCCCACAACAATTTTGTTACACCGCGAGCATTATGTCCCTGAGGATACAAGCCTCTGCTTTCCCACCATTCTGTCAGCTTGCGATAAAAATCAAATGCGGTTCCATTATTTGCCTTTATAAGATATGCTAAAACGTTATTAAACTTACCTGTATTGTAGGTATTTTCAAAAACATCTTCCAAAACTTTAAGAAAGCGTAATTCTTCATATCCCATATACTTAGTCTGGACCACCTCATAAGGCGGTTCACTCATATACAGCAAACCGTGTTCTTGAGCCTGACTTTGCATAACCGTCCCCTGCAGCACTTTTAAAAATCCTAACTGCAGCATATGCGGTCTCAGTCCATAAACATCGTTAAATGATTTTATAAACTCTTTTAGTCCTTCATATGGTAAGCCAGCAATTAAGTCGAGGTGCAGATGGATATTATTGTTTTGCAAAAGCCGTCCGACATTATCCGCTAATTTCTTCCAGTTATTTTCCCTGCCGATGGCTTCCAATGTTTTTGTATTTGTGCTTTGAACACCAATTTCGAACTGAAAACGGCCTTCTGGTACTGTTTCCAAGAATTTCAATGTGTTTTCTGAAAGCAAATCAGCTTTAATTTCAAAATGAAAGGTCGTCTCTGTATCAGCCATGGATAAGTAATGCATGATAGGCAGAAAATATGCTTCATCCAAATTATATGTACGGTCAACAAATTTTACCAGTGGCACTTTCGCTTCCATAAAGTGTTCTAAATCCAACAGTACTTTTTCGAGCGGACGTCTGCGAACAGAATGAGAAATACCAGATAAACAGTAGGAACACTGGAAAGGACAGCCCCGTGTACATTCATAATAAACTATTTTATTTTCAGCAACTATAGTTTCCAAATCAGGGTATGGAAACCCCAACTCTGCCAGATCTTCAACAACTGTTACACCGCCATTAATTTGCACAGCACCATTTTTATCACGATAAGCAATGTGCCCGGCACCTTATCGTCAGCATTTTTTAATGCTTTTAACAATTCAGAAAAGCAAATTTCTCCTTCACCCTGTACAATAAAATCTATTTCACTTTTTTCGTTAAAAATTCTTTCTGGCTCAAAAGCCACCTCAGGACCGCCAACAACTATTTTCGCTACAGGCAGTACTTTTCTGACTAACTCTATCAAGCTGTAGACATAAGTTTTATTCCAAATATGCACAGAAAATCCCACAACTTCTGGCTTGGCTCTTGTTATCTCTGCCAATACCGCCAAAAGCGGAGTTTGTATGGTCTCTTCGATAAGCGTTACTTCTATTGCGTTTTTTCTGCAGAATTCGTTTACATAACGCAGTCCCAATGCTGTATGAACATATTTACTGTTAATAGCTACTAAAATACTTTTCATAAAATCACGCCTCTAACCTTTCATATGCTGTCTGTGTTATAATAATAAAGTATTTTAGATTTTGCAAGGAGTGAATTTAATTTATGACTAAAAATAACGAACCCGAGCATGGCAGTTTAGTGTCGCGCAGTAGTATAGACAGCCGTTTTCAATGGAACATCAATGATATTTATCCCGATCAGGAATCCTGGAAAACAGCAAGTCAGCAATTTAAAAAGGATGTTGACGCTTTTAGTCAATATAAAGGCCAACTGCATGACTGTCAGACTTTAAAAACGGTATTGCGGGAACAGGAAAAACTTTCCATCATTATCAGTAAATTATATGCCTATGCAAGACTTCAGCAGGATACTGATAATGCCAATCAGCAATTTCAGGCTCTGGTGGGCGAAGCCGAAGCTTTAGCCGCCGCTTTCAGCAATGCTGTTTCCTTTGTTGAGCCGGAGCTTTTATCATTAAGTCAGGAAAAATTAAACGATCTATTATCTGACTCTGATTTTAGTGATTATCGATTTTATCTTAATAATTTACTGCGATTATCCAAACATGTTCTTCCCAAAGAGCAGGAAGAACTGCTTTCATTGAGCCAGCTGGCAACTTCAGGCCCAGCTGCTATTTTCCGCAGCTTAGTCAGTGCTGATATGCAATTTCCTCTGGTTAAAAATTCAGAAGGACTGGATGTAACTGTCAGCGAAGGCAATTATTTGCTCAATATGACCAGCAATGACAGATTACTGCGCCGTAATTCTTTCAAAGGCTTAATGACTACTTACCATAAATACCGCAATACGCTCGCCAATACGCTTTCCAGCAATTGCCGTGTCAGTGCGTTTTATGCAACTGCCCATAAATATCATGATACTTTAGAAGCCTGTCTCTCTGAAGATAATATACCGCCAAGTTTATATGACGGTCTGATTGAGACCGTTCACGAAAATTTAAAACCTTTACATGAGTATATAGCCCTAAAAAAAGAAATACTTGGATTGGATGAATTTCACGCTTATGATATTTACCAGCCAATCAGCAATGCCGCCGACAGCTTTGCCTGTGATTTTGATGAAGCAAAGGTCAAAGTAACAGCAGCGCTCTCTCCTTTGGGCTATGATTATCAGGCCGCCTTACAAGAGGGTTTCGATAAACAGTGGATCGATATTTACGAAAACAAAGGTAAACGAAGCGGAGCTTATTCATGGGGAATCTACGGAGTACATCCTTATGTTCTGCTGAATTATCAGCCCCGCTATAACAGTATATCTACTCTTGCTCATGAAATGGGACATGCACTGCATAGCTATTTCAGCAATAAGTCCCAAACATATATCAACAGTGATTATTCTATTTTCTGCGCCGAAGTCGCCTCTACCACAAATGAAATCTTACTTTTAGAGCATACCTTAAAAACAGCTTCTCCAGAACAGAAAATCTATCTTCTCAACCAATTTCTCGAAGCCGTACGGACTACCGTTTACCGTCAGGTACAATTTGCTGAGTTTGAAAAGTTCATCCATAATGAAATCAACGAGGGCCGTACACTGCAGGCTGCAATGCTGGAAACCTATTGGTTAGACAGCAACAAACGTTATTATGGCCCTGCTCTTACTGTAGACGCAGAATTAGCCAGTGAATGGTCACGTATCCCTCATTTCTATACCCCATTTTATGTATATAAATATGCAACCGGTTACAGTGCAGCCACCGCCTTTGCCTCGGCAATACTCGAAAATAAACCTAAGGCAGTAGAAAAATATCTGCACTTCCTTGCTTCCGGCGGCAGTGACTATTCTCTGAACCTGTTAAAAACAGCCGGTGTCGATTTAACGACCCCTTTGCCGGTAACCGTAACACTGCACAAATTTGCAGAAAAACTACAAGAATTAAAAACTTTACTTGGAAAATAACAAAAAGAAACTCCGCTTGTTTAAATAACAGGCGGAGTTTCTTTTCTCTAAAATAAATCAAATAAATTTAGTTTTTAGACTCAACTCTGAACACATTTTTTTAATTATTTTACATAAAAAGCCGCATAATGAATACTACTACTGCTCCAATAGCAGCAAAAATCAAAAATGTAGGCAGCAAAAAGAAAAAGATCGCTAAAATGCCGCCTAAAATCAACAGCGTCATCAAAATACCGCTTCCGCAACCAAAACTATGAACACGGATCTGCGGACCGCCGTTATTTTGTTCATAAGCTCTACGCTCTGTGCGCATATCTTCTACGCGGGTTCCTCCTTCTGCATTACCATCCTGCTCAATAGTAACGCCATCAAAGGTATCTCTTTCTTCAGGGCGCAGAACCTGTACTTCGGCTTCAATACTACAATGACAATATGGACACTCCTGCGTGCCACGTTCTAATTCTTTTCCGCAAAAACTACATTTCATAGCAAAACTCCTTTTTCACGTTAGGAAAGCGCCATCAGCAAAATTCCTTCTTCGTTGATGTAACGTGGATCGTGTTTTTCTATCCCCAAAGTTACCCATATTTCCTTTGCCATACGCCTCATTACGTCCAAAGGAACATTGTGGCACAACTCAGCAATTTTTTCATCATCATAATTGTAGACACCATTTGTCTTGATAAAATCAAAAATAGCTCCTGCAGCCCAAATATCAGGCATTCTTACTTCTCTGCAGAACTTAACCTTAAAATCAGACCACAACTGTATGACCAATTTAATATCGCGTTCAGCAAAATGATATGGCTCCATCATCTGTCTGATTCTCAGAATAACTCTGTCCTTATAATCTATTTCCGTAGGAAGATAGTTTTTATGCTCAGTTTCATAGTTAAAATTATTCAGATTTACAAAAGCAGAATATAAAAATACCATATGCCGAAGCAGCATCGGATTTCTGGCTATAAATGCTTCCCAATCCGCCGCAGGATCCTGAATATTATACCATTCCTTACACGACTTCAGTGTATTAAACAGACGTTTCTGCGCTACTTTGCCTATTTTAAGACAGCTTACATAATTCATTATCATACTTTCATTATAAAAAATATGGCCCAGCAAAATAGCGTCATTTAAATCTTCCGATTCTTCCAGCGGCAGACTTAACGTATATTTTTCTCCACTCAGCCAGTCTGTACAATAAAAAGCACCGTCATCTGTATAACTGTCAATTTTGAATATAGCCAGCCTTGCTTTGCATAATTCTTCTAAAACATCACGGTTACGTTTGGCAAACTCTTCGTCGTAATCGTCACTCTCAGGCAGGCAAGTCCGTTCATAAAAGAATTCCAAAGGTCTTTTATCACTACGCAGCAAATGATAGTCAAACAAAAAATAATCCCAAAAGCATTCACTGGTTTCTTCAATACTATCTTTTTTTTCATCTTCATAGCCCATTAAAATACCATAATATAAAAATGCAGCTCTATCGAGGTCCAAACGAAAATATTCTCTCTCAAAAAACCTATGCAGTACCTCAAGCAATTCCTGCAGGCGCTCTCCAATATTTAAAAATATTTTAGCAGGTATATCCGGAGTCGCATTCCACGCTCTTTCTGCATTTGCTTCATCAAAGCTTCCATCCGGTAAAATTATATTCATTTTACCTTCTTGCAGCAATATTTCAGCAGCAGTACCAGGTACCGTATCATTAGAAATGGCATTTTTACCTTTCAAATATTTAAACAACCCGTCACATGTTTCTAAAAAATCTTGTGTATTCTTATAATCAGGAGTAAACTCTGAAATATTTCTGCCGCACCAAGCCATACAATCAATAAAGTCATCCGCATTCATATCTCCCAGAAACGTTTCAGCACTGCCAAGATATAAACACAGCATCGTTAAATTATCCCAACTACGATATAAATCACTGTTTTTTTTGCCTTTCCATGCTTCCATTCGTAAAAAGCCTTCGGCATATTCTTGTCTGAGCAATGTGTTCCAACCTTCATCATGGGCATAAAAATCTTCTACTAAATCATACACATTGTCTTTTTCATTATTCATTAATCTAAAATCCTTCTTTCCCTGCAATGCTGTTATTATATCATAGCGTTCCAACGCTTTTCAATTGAACATTCTGTGACAGTAAAAAAGCTCCGATATCAAATATCGGAGCTTTTGGAGTAAGCAATTCTTATTCTTCACCGATTACCAAAACTTCTGGCTGCAATTCAACACCAACACCAGCTTTTATTTTGGTCTGTACGTCCTTAATAAGCTGTAAAACATCAGCAGCTGTAGCACCACCAACATTAACAACAAATCCAGCATGCTTAGTAGAAATCTGGGCGCCACCTACCGTATAACCCTTTAGCCCGGCCTGATCAATCAGAGTCCCGGCAAAATATCCTGGTGGTCGTTTAAACATACTGCCTGCACTTGGCATTTCTAACGGCTGTTTACTAATACGCCGGTGACTGAAATCATCCATTTTAGACTTGATTTCATCTTTATTACCGGAAGGCATTTTTAAAGTTACTTCTGTAACAATAAGTCCACTGTTCTGTAAACTGGTTTTTCGATAACCAAAGTTCAGCTCTTCAGCAGTAAGTACACGTTCATTTCCCTGTAAATCCATAACCTTTACACAATTGACAATATTCTGCATCTCACCATCATAGGCGCCAGCATTCATATATACGGCACCGCCAATACTTCCAGGAATACCTACAGCGAATTCCATTCCGGTCCTTCCGCATTCCATCGCTTTATATGAAGCTAATGCCAGTGAGTAACCAGATCCAAAGACCAACAAGTCCTCTGCTTCATAAAAATGCCGCAGCATATTCCCCAGCTTTATAACAATACCACGGATGCCCTTATCGCGCACTAAAACATTTGATCCATTGCCAAGTAAAGTAAGAGGAACAACAGTTTCCTTGACCACTTTCAAAACTTCCCGTAATTGTTCAATGGACTCCGGCAAAACCAGAATATCAGCTGGTCCGCCAATTTTAAAAGATGTATGCCCACTCATCAGCTCATTCAAACGCACAGTACAGGAAACAGAACTTTTCAGTTGTTCAGCTAAATCCAAAAACTCTTTATTCACCAGCAACTTCCTTCACTACGTCTCCGATAGATTTTGAAATATCACCCATCATCATTTGAAAACGCATAAAGGCATGCAGATACTCCATAGCAACTGTATTTAACCCTAAAATGCCAGTAAGCTTTTGTAATTTTTCATTTTTTTCTTCCGGAACTTCCTGTCCCTGATATTTCGCTAATTCTATTTCCTGGCTCAATTTTAAAAATTCCTCAGCCATCTCTTTGCCTTTTGGATCTTGCTCAAGAGCAGCTTTAGCTTCTTTTAATTTTTTGTATTCCTGACTTTCGCGCATAGCTTTGGCCAATTCATTTGCACAATCGTAAACGTTCATGCTGGTTCACCTCTTAAATTTTTTTAGCTTTTATATTATAGCATATCTAAATTTTCTGTAAAGCTTTAGTTCAATCCCTGCAGCGGTACATTTAAATGACTGTAAACCGTATCCGGTTCATATTCAAAATGCCACCATTCCATGTCGCTGACAGAAAAGCCTTCCAAGCTCATCAGCTGATGCAGCAAATCACGCTGGTAACGTTCTAAATCTGTCCCGCCTGTAAACTTGCTATATTGTCTGATGGACGGTTCATCAAAATCACTGATCATTTCCACTGGTTCACCTGTTTCAAGATAATAAAGGCTTACGTCAACAGCTCTGCCTGTATTATGAGAAAAACCCTGCTCCGGAGTTGGCAGCATTTGTTTTTTATCATCTGGGAACGCGTCATAGGCAAGCTTGGATACAGACCACGGTCTGTAGGCTTCCCAAATAACAAGGCCATAACCATAATCAGCAAGTCTTTTCTGAACTCGTCCTAAGGCCCCAGCCGCCACTCTATCAAGATAAGCCTTCTTGACATCAACAATAGACATTCCAAAACAATTATTGGTTCCTGCATAACGCAAATCAAGCTTTATACCTGTTATAGCTTTTGTAACATCGACTAACTCCGCCTGCTTGCCAGTCGTCAATGCTGAAGGTATAGCCGCTTCTGATGCAGCCTTTTTTAACCCCTGCCAATCAGACGGCTGCGGAATACGAAAAGGCTTTTCTCTATCTGGCCCAAAAAAGGCCCTACTGTAACGATTGCCGCCTATTTTACACGTAATGCCATAACCATCAGGATCACGTTCAAAACGCACACTGGTTTCAGTATTGTTCATCGGTCCCGCTTCCAGAAGAGTATATGAATCAAAGCGTTCCTTTTTCAGCGGAAACTGATTGCTGTTTGCAAATTTATAATCTTCACGGGTCGTACGGTATAAAAGTTCCAATTCGCCATTGCGTTCCCTTATAACGAACTGCTCACCATTCCCATAATACATACCCAATAGGTATTTCAAATCCTTTGGGCATTCTCTGGGTTCAAGTACCGCAGACTGTACAGGCAGGCTTTGTATAACAAGTCCCGCACATAAAAGTATTGTTCCAAGCAGCTTTTTTATCATCGTATAAGCTCCTTACGCACATCAGCCAATGCATTAAGCCTTGCACGCACCTTGTCTATATAAGCTAAATCAATGTCACAATAAATGATTTCCTCTGCACTGCCACCTTCAGCTATAATTTTTCCCATAGGATCTACTACCATCGAATGTCCGTAAAAAGGAGCCCCTTTAAAATTACCGACACAATTAACAGCAACAATATAGTTATGATTTTCTGCCCCGCGGGCCTGTGACAGTAAAGTCCAAATATCCCCCCGGGCCGACGGCCATTCTGCAGGCACAAAAATTATTTTTGCTCCCTGAAGTGATAAATGCCTGTACAATTCAGGAAATCGCAGATCATAACAAATAGTAGAACCACAAATAACTCCGTTCAACTCATAAGTATCAAAATTATCACCAGCAGCAAAAAAACGTTCTTCATTAAATAAACCAAAAAGATGTACTTTGCTGTAAGACGCTACAACACTGCCCTGTTTATCAATAACTACGGTATTATTATAAATTTTTCCATCTTTATGACGCAAAGGAATAGACCCTGCAACTACTGCACAGTGATGATCATTGGCAATCTTTCGTACTGCAGCAATCGTACTCCCATCTATAGTTTCGGCTTCTTCTTCAATTCGTCCTAAAGAATACCCTGTGGTCCAAATTTCAGGCAATACGGCAATGTCGCTGTTAGCAGCAGCCTCCTGCAGTAAGTCAAGCCCATGTACAATATTCCCAGGCGTGTTTTTCTCTGCTATTTCCATTTGGATCAATGCAACTTTCATTTTCTTTCCTCCGGCAATAAGCCCTGTGCATCTAACCTGCGCACCAGCATTTTTTCTATTTGCCTTGTAATTCTTGTCATTGGAAATTCCTTCCCCTGTAACGAACGTACCCAAAGCACAGTAAACCCCATCCGTTTTGCTCCCAACACATCAGTTAAAAGCTGATCACCAATGACTAACACTTTACCCTGCTGCCTACCAAAACGTTTAAGAGCTCTTTTAAACCCCCAAGGCATTGGCTTTACTGCCCAGCTTACTGCTTCAATCTGAGCATCTTCGCTGATTTTCCGCAGTCTTTCTCCACCATTATTAGAAAGCAACACTATTTCAATTTCATTTTTGCGAAGTAATTCCAGCCAATTCAGTACATCTGCATCCAGCTGTACTTCATCACGCGGCAGTAAAGTATTATCAACATCTAAAATAACTCTTTCTACCTGTTGCTTTTTCAGCCATTCAACCGGAATCGACGCAATACTGTCAAAACGAAAATCCGGGCAAAAAATTTTTAACATAAAACGACTTTCTCCTTCGGAAAGGTAACTTCAAATCGTGTACCGACACCCGGAATACTAAACACCTGTGCTTTAGCCCCGTGAACACGGATAATTTCCTTGGCAATCGCAAGTCCAAGCCCTGTTCCAGTACATTACGGCAATGAGATTTATCCACTTTATAAAATCGTTCCCAAATAAACGGCAGATCCTCTTCTGGAATACCCGGTCCCTGATCTGCCACTGAAAGCAGCACACTGCCATCTTCTTGCCTTACTGCAGTAAAAGAAATAGTGCCATTATCCGGAGAATATTTCAGAGCATTGTCACCCAAGATCATAATAAGCTGTACAAGTTGGTCGCCATTACCTACTACAGCGATATTTTCATCTGCATGAATAACCAATGTCACATGTCGTTTAACCGATTTAACCATCAGCTTTTCTGTGACATTTCGCACAATTTCTGCTAACGGTAAAGGCTCTATTCCTGTCGTCAGCTCATCACTGGCCTGAAAACGACTTATATTGAGAAGTTCCCTGATCATGCGTTCTAACCTGATAGTTTCTTCATTTATCAAAGCACGGTAGCGCTGGATCATTTCTTTATCTGTAATAGTACCATCGCTGATAGCCTCATTATAACCACGAATAATAGTTATAGGAGTCCTTAATTCATGCGAAACATTAGCAACGAAATCACGGCGGATTTTTTCAGTTCGCTCTGTCTTATCAACAAAAGCACTGAGGTCATTACCAAGTGCATTCAAAGCCCTGCCTAAAGCAGCCACCTCATCTTCGCCATGTACTTCTACCTTGCGTGTATAGTCGCCGGAAGCTATAGCAGCCGCACTGTCTTTCATTGATATCAAAGGCCTGATAATAGAACGTGATAATCTCCTGACCATAAATAAGCTTAAAATAAGCGCCAGTACACCTACGATCGAAGTATATATATATATATCACGCAGAAAACTATCGAAACCGCTCAGCGGCTCTGCCAGCAAAATAGCTCCATGTGCCCCATCCTGTTTACCATACGGCACACCAACCAGCATAACCTGTTCTTTATAATACGGATGGAAAATCTGTGATTTTCCGATTTACCACTGTAAACATCTTTCAAGATACTGCGTACTTTAGTAGATAAATTGCCGCCTTTTATCTCTTTTCCTAAGAGCTCGGTTCCCTCTTTCGAATTATAATTGCGGATCAATTTGTTACCATCTGCATCTTCATCAGTATTAACCAAAGAAGCAGCCAAAAGATCATATTTATTGTCAAAAAGCCAAATACGTGCTCCAACCAGCCTGTCTACAGCAACTATATAGCGGTGCAGCGTTGTTCGATCAGTATCACGCAGCATAAAATATTCAATGGTTTCAGCCATTTCATTACCTTTTTGCGCCAGCTCCTGCTCTTTAATCTTAAAAAAATAGTCGGCGATAAGGTAAGAAATACCCGCTGTCACGCCGACTACAATAACTACGATCAAAGCCATGAAGCTGTACATAAGCCGGGTACTTAAAGACTTATTCACTCTTCACCTCAAATTTATAACCAACACCCCAAATAGTGGTAATATCCCATTTAGAATTTTCTGGAATGTTTAGTTTTTGGCGAATACGTTTGATGTGCGTATCCACAGTTCGTGTATCACCATAATAAGAATAACCCCAAATGGTTTCCAACAGCTGGTTTCGAGAAAAAGCCTTACCAGGATTGGTTGCCAAGCACCAGAGTAATTCCATTTCTTTAGCAGTAAAGGTCATTTTCTGACCAAAAGCAACCACCTGATACTCTTCCATATCAATTGTCAACCCGTCATATTCTACCCGCGAACGGCCTTCCTGTTTTTCCTGGGCTCCAGCACGTCGCAGAACCGCTTTTATACGGGCAACTACCTCACGGCTATTAAAAGGCTTCGTAATATAATCATCCGCACCGATCTCCAACCCTAAAATACGATCATCATCTTCATCTTTAGCCGTCAGCATAATAATAGGTAGATCAGACATTTTGCGTACTTGCTTGCAAACCTCCAAACCGTCCATGACTGGCATCATAATATCCAAAATAAGAATATCCGGCTTCTCAGATTGTACTTTTAAAATCGCCTCGGCACCATCAGCTGCTTCGATAACATCAAAGCCTTCTTTTTCGCAATACATCTTAAGAATCTCGCGAATATGCTTTTCGTCGTCGGCAATTAAAACTTTTTGAATATCCATACTAATCACCTCATAACTATTCTTGCTTATTATTATACAATAGTTTTCTTTAAAAAGCCTGTTTTTATACTGCTTTCACAAAAATATTACAACTTAAACAGATTTATGACAAATAAATACATTTTCAGTCTCGTTTTTCTCATAAAAAAAGCAGACAAGAAAACTTGTCTGCTGAAAGTTATATTTTTATAAAACGCGGCAGGCTCCGTAATAACGTTCGCCCCAGTAACCTGTGAACGCATCAGCCACAACCACGCCTGTGCTGGTGCCGGCATGGATAAATTTGCCATCGCCAAGATAAATACCGCAATGAGAAGCACCTGGTTCATAGGTAGAAAAGAAAATCAAATCTCCCGGACGCAGTTCGCTCATGGAAATCTGACGGCCATAATATAACTGGCTGTCAGCCATACGGGGAATGCTGATTCCTGCACGTGCAAAAGCATATTGAGTAAAACCTGAACAATCAAAGCCATAAGTACTGGTACCGCCAAAAACATAAGGCGTTCCCAGAACGCTGTATGCTGCTCGAATGACATTACGCACTGCAGCACTGCGACCGGAACGATTAGGAGGCATGTCTTTCTGCATCAATGCACGATAAGTATCATTGCCGATAATTCCGTCTACCTCCAAACTTTTATCTGTTTGGAACTGCTTTACAGCAGCTTCTGTTTCAGGACCAAATTTACCGTCAACATTAGATACTTTATATTGTAATTCTACCAGACGTTTTTGAATATCAATGACTTCTTGCCCTTCGTCACCACGTTCAAAAGACGCCAAGGCAGTCGCAATGTTCATAAAACAAAACATCATTGTCAATACTACACATAACAGCTTTTTTTTCAGCAAGCACCGCACATCCTTTCTCAACTGTAAATAATTATAACATAAACTTACAATATTGTAAAACTATCTTACTTTTTTCCGAGATGACGTCCTACAAGATACAGCGGTCTTGCTTAACTTCTTCAAAAACACGTCCGATATACTCTCCCAAAATACCAATGCCTACTAATTGAATACCTCCCAAAAACAAGACACTGGCGGTCATTGTCGCCCAACCTGGTACAGCATCGTCAATAACATATTTAACATAGAAAACATGCCCCAAAACCATCAGGCTGCAAAGCCCGCAGAACACGCCGCAGTAAAAGGCCCAGCGCAATGGCAGATTTGAAAAAGAAGTAATCCCATCCAATGCAAAATGCAGCATTTTACGCAGACTGTACTTTGATTGTCCCGCAAAAGCGGCGGAGCCACAAATTCAACCTTAGCGACCTTAAATCCTAAGGTATTGATAAGCCCTCTGATAAAGCGCGCTCTTTCACGATACAGACGAAAAGCCTCCACAGCTTTTTGGTCCATAAGCCTGAAATCGCTGCCTCCGGGAGTGATTTCCACTTTAGACATGATATTGATGAGTTTGTAGTAAACTGCTGACGAAAAACGTTTCATAAACGAAACATTCTCTGTATTTAGGCGGATCGTCTGGACAATTTCATTTCCATCTTCCCACAGCCTCAGTAAGTCCGGAACTAATTCAGGCGGATGCTGCAAATCTCCATCCATTGTAATAACAGCATCACCATCAGCATAATCCAACCCGCAGGTCAGTGCCAGCTGATGTCCGTAATTACGAGAAAGCAAATAAGCCTGTACGCGCTCATCATTGCGGACCAATTCCGCCAAAATCACAGCACTGCTGTCTTTAGAACCATCGTCAACAAAAGTAAGATCGTATTCGTATGGCAGTGCCGACATAATATCTGTCAGCCGTTGGTAAAATTCCCTGAGATTGGCCTCTTCATTAAAAACAGGCACGACAAAAGAAATATGTTTCATTAATTTACCCTCACCGTCAATTTAGAATACTTTTATATTATATCACTATTTTGAAATTAAAATGAAGTGATTATGTGAATTTTTAGAAAAAAGAAAAGCTGCCTGAAACAGGCAGCTTAATATCCAAGAATACGAGTGCTCAATAAGCCGAGTTCTGTTCCGCAAAGCGGTGATGATCATTTATCTAGGCCTGTAATTACTCGCAGGCTCCAGCGACACAACCCGGAAGGTTCAGCGGGCCGCTTCATCCCTCCCCTATTTGGTCTTGCTCCGAATGGGGTTTACCTAGCCGGCCGGTTACCCGACCGCTGGTGCGCTCTTACCGCACCGTTCCACCCTTACCTGCATAGCAGGCGGTACACATTTCTGTGGCACTATCCCTGAGGTCACCCTCGCCGGACGTTATCCGGCATTCTGCCCTGTGGAGCTCGGACTTTCCTCGTTAACGCCTAAGCATCACCGCGATCATCTTTCGCACTCATATCGTTTGTTAATTTAACACATAGAGATTATTTAGTCAAGCTTCATGCAATAAAAAACGCTGCAGCATTTTATTGTATTCCCAAGGATTTTTTCCTTCATTTTTACTGAACTGATTCATAATCGCATCAATTTCATCAGCATAATGCACAATAAAGCTTTCTTTCGTTGCACATGCAACCGGCGAACCTTTTTCCTGTTCACCATGGTGTGATAAAACAATATGCAACAGCTGCTGCAGCTTAGGTCCTGTTACTTTTGCCTTGCCAGCTGCCTCCTGCACCATCACCGCCGACATAGACACATGCCCCAGCAATCTTCCTTCCATCGTATATGGAAATCCTATATCCGAAGAAATTTCTCTAAGCTTGCCAATATCATGCAGCAATGCTCCTGCAACGATCAAATCTTTATCCACGCCACCAATACGATCTGACAACGACTGAGCAATACCGGCAACATCAACAGAATGCTGCAGCAAACCTCCGATATAAGCATGATGTAAACGCATTCCCGCCGGATTGATCAAAAATTTATCATATAAAGTCCCGCTGAAAATATTTTCCAAAATCAATCTTATTCCCGGGGTCATAACTCCTTTGATAAGTTTTTGCAGCTTATTTTCATATTCCTGATGATCAAAATCACCATTAGGCAGCAAATGGGTAATATCATCTTCTGGCATAATATCTTCCATCCGTTGTAAAACCAGCTGCAGCGTCATATCATTAGAAAATTTATTAATATCTACCATGCCGCCAACCATCATTACTTTAGGACCTTCCATAGACCTCATCTTATCTACAATGCCAGCTTCAAAAACAATAAACGGCATTTTGCCACTGTTATCTTCCAGTAAACCGCGCGCAAACACACCGCCATTAGACGAATTACCAATTTTCTGCACACGCAGCAATACAGCTTGACACACTTTAGTGCCAGCCTTAAAATCACTGATCATATTTGTCACCATCCTCTAAAGCATACCGTTTACAGGTATTGCAAAATTTTGCTTTCCTTCGCTACCAAAACCTGAGCATTGAATCCGCCTGCCGTTAGACGCAGTGCAATTCTGTCAGCAAGCGTATTTATCATAGGTAATTCAGTTCCCTGATGTGTAGCATCAATTATATTCAAGCCGCTGTATACTGCGTTCTGTGCAGTATGATATTTCACGATAAAAGGTATCTGCCCCGCCAGCCAGTGCCTCATCAATGAATTCAGCACCTGCTCCACCACATACAGCAACCTTGCTTACCCTGCGTCCAGCGTCACCTGCAATTATATTGTCTAACTTTAAGACGGTTTTAATTTTTTCACTGAACTCCTGCAGAGTCATCGGCTCATGTAAACATCCAACCCGTCCTAAACCTGCTTCTCCACCGGCAGCAGGAACTAAAACTTCAGTATGCAGCAACCCAATTTTCTCTGCCAAAACATCATTAACACCGCCCAATACACTATCAAGGCTGGTATGTGCACTATAAACAGCAATTTTATTTTCAGCACAATCTAGAAGTAATTTATGCTGCCAGCTCCTGTCGGTCATCTTTTTTATTGGATCAAAAATAACCGGATGATGTGTTACAAGCATTTGTACTTTATGTTCAACGGCCTGCTCTACTACTTCAGGTGATACATCCAAAGCAACCATAAGTTTTTTTACCGTATTACTACTGCGCCCAACCAACAATCCAACATTATCCCAAGGTTCTGCTAAATTAGGCGGAGCTATGCCATCCATTACTTTAATGATATCATTTACCGTAGCTTCCATCGCCTAATCCCTCCAGTTCCTGCAATAAAGTGTATATTTCCTGATATTTTTCACTTTGCCTTGCTTCTGCACTGCGGCACATATTCAGCAGCATCTTTTGATATTGACCGCATACTTTAGCAAAATGTTTTTTGAAAAGCGGCGGCCTTTGTTCCAGCAAGCGTGGCCCTATTTCACATTCCAAGGCGGTGAAAGCAGCCTCAGCGCCACGTTCCAGAACAATGATTTCATAAAGATGCCGTCCTTCTTCAACAAGAACTTCATCATCAATACGCCAGCCGTTGGCATTGGCCCAACGCCTTAAAGAGGATGCTCCAGCCATCGGCTGGGAGAAGGCTGCAATATCAGTTTTCTGGCTTCCTTTGCAGTGTCCCTGGAAGCTTCAAGGATTTCAATCATTGTACCGGCACCCATACCCGCAATTATAATAACATCTGTTTCACCAGGCTCTATAATGCTTAAACCATTACCCATCCTTACTTCTACTTTATCATTCATGCCATACATAGCAACTGTATTACGTGCAGCAGCACAGGGACCCTCAGTAATATCACCAGCAACTGCTTTGATAATCACTCCACGCTCTGCCAGCCATGTCGGCAGATATGCATGATCTGTTCCTATATCTGCTATGCTTACGTTCTGAGGAACTAATCTTCCAATCGCTTCCAAACGCGCACCAATGTTCATATTGCCTCCCACATCATTACTTTATCATACAAATTATAACATATTCCTGTCTTCCAGTTGGTTATTTCTTTGTGAAACTCAGAATGCCTTCCCTTAAAATCTTTAAGGGAAGGCATTCTGAATAACTTAACCTTTAGCAATCAATTCAATCAGCTTCAATGTCATCTGACAGGATTTTTCTAATGCCAGCAGTGGTAAAAATTCACAGTTAGAATGGAAATTATGTCCTCCGGTAAAATAGTTTGGCGTTAAAATTCCCTGCGTAGAAATATAGGAACCATCAGTACCACCGCGCATGGCAATAGTATTTGGTTTTATTCCCAGCTCTGACATCGCCGTATAAATATAATCTATACATTTTCTATTCTCATCATTGACAGCATCTGCAATATTTCCATAAGTATCCGTTATAGTACATACTATTTCTGCACGAGGATATAGCTTCTGCAAAGATTCAACATTTGTTTTTATCAGATATTTTCTAGCCTCATAGGTATTTTTATTATGATCGCGTATATCCAGCTGAACTACGGCCTCGCTTTGATTGGAAATAATAGACTTCGCCCAGATGTAACCTTCCGTTCCTTCTGTATGCTCCGGTGTCTGCATCCTGTCAAAGCTGTTTATCAAGTCAACAGCAACCAGAGTTGGATTTACCATTACCCCTTTCGCCGACATAGGATGTGCACTTACACCTTTGATTTTTACTACCGCACTGCCGGCATTGAAAGTTTCATAAACAACTTCGCCCAATTCACAACAGTCAATAGTATAAGCAAAAGCTACCGGAAATTTACTGAAATCCATTTTCTTTGCTCCGCGCAATCCACATTCTTCATCAGGGACAAAGGCTACATAGATATCTCCGTGCTGCAGGTCTTTATTTTGCACCAAAGTTTCCAATGCAACCACTACATTTGCTATGGCAGCCTTGTTATCAGCGCCCAATACACTTGTACCATCAGTGCAAACTATATCCTGACCTTTATATTTTAATAATTCTGGATGTTCTGCCTCGCGAAGATAAATCCCCTTTTTTTCATTCAGACAAATATCCCCGCCGCTATAAGACCGTACCACCTGCGGTTTGATATCAGCTGAAAGATTAACATCCACAGTGTCTAAATGAGCAACAAAACCAACTGCCGGAACTTGTTCACCGCTTCCGGCTGGTAAATTAGCCGGAAGTTTACCTGTAAGAACAGAATATTCACTGATCTCAAGATTAACTAAGCCCAGTTCAGCAAGATCTTTTTTTAATAATTCAGCTAAACTTCTCTGACCTTCTGTAGAAGGAACTACTGCCTGAGAAGCATCGCTTTGACTTGTTACTGCTACATAACGTAAAAAACGTTCTAATAAACGTGTCTGCATTCTTCTGCCCCCTTACTGATCGTTAAAACCGTCTCGGATAAACATAATCTGCCTGGAACCCCAGTGGTATATCCAGCCACCAGAATAAGTATAGCATAAAGGTAAGAGAAACCAATAATGCTATAGTATACGGCAGCATCATAGAACTTAATGTACCAATACCAGCATTTTTTACATATTTCTGGCAATACAGAATTATTAAAGGATAAAAAGCAAACATTGGTGTTACAACATTGACCGCAGAATCACTGACTCGGAAAGCAACTTGTGTCAGTTCAGGCGCAATTCCTACCGCCATCAGCATCGGCACAAATATCGGAGCCAGAATAGCCCATTTTGCTGAAGCAGAGGTAATTATAAGATTAAGCAGAGCAACAAAAACAATAATACCGAAAACAGTTACCTGCGGCGGTAAATTCAATGATTTTAAGAATTCTGCACCGGATACAGCAATCAGTGCTCCCATGTTCGATGCACCAAACGCATATAGGAATTGAGCAGCAAAAAAATAAAATACGATCAGCTGCACTAAAGTTTTCGTAATCTCTTCCATTGCCGCCGTAACATCTTTAGGCGATTTGAATTTACCGCAGGCAATACCATATACTAAGCCAACTAAAGCTGCAAAAATAAAAATCAGCGACACTATCGACTGCATATCGGAGCCTTAAAGCTGGCAATAACGCCATCAGGAGCACGCAGGATAGAATCTGCCGGATACAGTGCTGCGGCAAGCCCGGTCAACATCAACAGCAATACTGCTGTGGCTATTTTAAAAGCCCTGTTCTCCGAAGGCGTAATCGAGCTGTTATTTTCGTTGCCCAAGTCCAAATCGTCATCAAGCGGACAAGCCTTCCAAAGCCATGGGTTAGTAATCTTTTCCGTTACCCACCAGCAAGCACCAATAACTATAAACGTAGAAGCAAACGCATAAAAATAGTTGCATAATACGTTTACCTGATATCCCGGATCAATAATCTGGGCCGCACTTTGAGTAAACCCCTGAATAACAGGATCAATAGCCGAAGGCGTATAGTTGGCAGCAAACGCGCCGGCAATACCTGCAAAAGAAGCAGCAATACCTGCTAAAGGATGCTTACCTACTGCATAAAACATATAAGCTGCTATCGGGATAATGATGACATAACCAGAGTCGGGTCCCAAATGACTGAGCATCCCTACCAGAATAACTACCGGTGTGATCAGAACTTTAGGTGTTATAGAAAGTATCTTTTTCAACCCCGTATTAATGTAACCAGACCCATCGGCAATACCAATACCAAGTGTTGCTACGATAACCATACTTAGCGGTGGGAAATTTGCATAATTAGTGACCATTTTACTCATTAAATCAACTAGCGCCTTACCGCTGAGCATATTAGTTATTTCGATAGGCCTGCCGGTCGCCGGATGCACATAATTGAAATGTATCTGCGCTAAAACTGCCGACACTACACAAACCAAAATAAAGGCACTGATGAAAAGAATCGTAATATCCGGTATTTTATTACCGATACGCTCTATAAATCCTAATATGCCTCCTACCTGCTGTTTACTTTGACTTTGCTGCAATTTTGAAGCCTCCTAACTAATTTTATCTGAGAAATATCATAATTTAATATTATAGCAAAAGTCAGTCGGCAATACCACTTACTGCAGCAACCTTTATAAAAAATTTGTACTCTTTTCATAAAAACTGCCGCAAGCTTTTCGCTCTTGGCAGATTCTTTTCTTTACGCTTTTCTCACTGCAGCAACCATCTCTTCAACATATTTTTTTACCGGCCCTGCGGCAGCTTTTCCATATTGCTCAACAATCTTCACAATCGCGCTGCCAACTATCGCTCCATCACTTAGCCCACCATTTTTTCAGCCTGTTCCAGCGTAGCGATCCCAAACCCTACTGCAACAGGAGTATCGGTGACTTCACGAATACGTTTGACTATCGCTCCAATATCTGTAGTTATATTACTGCGGATACCTGTAACTCCCAATGAAGAAACAACATAAATATACCCCATGGCCTCTCTGGCGATCATTTGAATACGGTCATCAGACGTTGGAGCTATCAGTGAAATAAGATCAACATCGTATTTCCTGCAATTAGAAAGCAGTTCATTTTTTTCTTCATAAGGCAAATCAGGTACGATAACGCCATCAATTTCCAGCTGACGGCATTTTTCCATAAACCGCTCAGTTCCGTAAATAAAAATCGGATTGACATAAGTTAAAAATACCAGCGGTACCTGAGTGACATTTCGTACTTCTGCAAGCATATCAAAAAGCTTATCCGTAGTAGTACCTGCATTTAACGCTCTGACATTGGCCCGCTGAATAACTTCTCTTCTGCAACAGGATCAGAAAAAGGTATGCCTATTTCAATAATATCGGCACCTGCGGCGGCCATTGCCAATATCAGTTCTTTGCTAACTTCAAGATTGGGATCTCCTCCTGTAATAAACGGGATGAAGCATTTCTTTTTATTTTTAAAAGCCTGCCTTATTTTACTCATGTAAATCTACCCCCATATATCTGGCAATCGCCGCTACATCTTTATCTCCACGTCCAGACAAATTGACGACAATGATTTTCTCCTTTGACATTTCAGGCGCAACCTTCATCGCATAAGCCAGCGCATGCGCACTTTCGATAGCAGGGATAATTCCTTCCGTTTCAGATAAATAACTGAATGCACTTACTGCTTCAGTGTCTGTAATGGCTACATAGCTGGCACGTCCGGTATCATATAAATGTGCATGTTCAGGTCCGATCCCCGGATAATCAAGTCCAGCTGAAATTGAATACACCGGTGCTATCTGACCATACTTATCCTGCATAAAATACGATTTCATCCCGTGAAAAATTCCCAGGCTACCACGATTAATCGTAGCCGCAGTCTCTTCCGTTTCAATGCCGCGCCCTGCAGCTTCAACGCCAATGAGCTGAACATCCGTCTCAGAAATAAAATCATAAAATAAACCCATCGCATTAGAACCGCCGCCGACACAGGCCATCACAATATCGGGTAAACGCCCCTCTTTAGCCAGCATCTGTTCTTTTACTTCTTTTCCTATTACACGCTGAAAATCACGAACTATTTCCGGATAAGGATGCGGCCCCATCACACTGCCTAAAACATAGTACGTATCATTAACATTCGCAGTCCACGAACGCAAGGCTTCATTGACAGCATCTTTCAAAGTCATCGTGCCAGTTCAACCGGCACTACCTTTGCTCCCAGCAGCTCCATGCGAAAAACATTCAATGCCTGCCGCTCTGTGTCTTCCTTTCCCATATAAACAACACATTCCATATCCATCAAAGCACATACGGTAGCCGTTGCAACGCCGTGTTGTCCGGCTCCGGTTTCAGCGATAATACGTTTCTTTCCCATGCGGCGTGCCAGCAAAATCTGTCCGATAGTATTATTGATTTTGTGGGCACCTGTATGGTTCAGGTCTTCCCGTTTCAGATACATTTTGCAACCATACTTTTCTGAAAGTCTGCGGGCGAGATAGAGTGGGGAAGGGCGGCCTACGTAGTCACGCAGCAACTGGTCAAACTCCTTTTTGAAATCTTCGCTTTCGAGCACTCCGAGGTACGTATTCTTCAGTTCCTCTACACATTTGTGGAGAATTTCCGGAACATAAGCGCCGCCGAACTCTCCGTAGTAACCATCCTGATCAACTAAAAAACTTTTCATAATCCTATTTTTATTTATTATTATTTATTCGATTTTCAAAAACGGGCAAATAAAAAGAGCCCTGTCGCAGGTTGCGACAGGGCTCTTTCAAATTTGTTATATCTTTAATGAGGTATATACATACGAGCACTGCTCCCTTACGACTGTCG
>ERZ860009.359-NODE-359-length-21789-cov-2.005659_pt1 | contig 21789 bp, 17 predicted proteins | sample MGYA00510114_ERZ860009 | MGnify/ENA primary metagenome ERZ860009 (study PRJEB30046, sample SAMN00715177) | human gut metagenome | study: EMG produced TPA metagenomics assembly of the A metagenome-wide association study of gut microbiota in type 2... | reverse complement strand
GGAACATAGCGATAAAAGTATTAAATTTATAGTGTCGAATTATAACATTTAAACGATTACCGCTATGTTCTCAAAGTCCAAAATTACAGAAATTTATTATATGGCAGATGATTTCTGTAAGGAATTTGCATGGTGACAAGAAAAATATATGGTAAAAGACAGTAACCGCAAGCATTGTAACAAACAGAACCGGATGAGTGATATTGAGATTATAACCATTCTTATTTTATTTCATCCTGGTGATTTCAGATGCTTCAGCCCTTATTATAAGGGGGATGCCTGTAAACGTTTGAAACAGTTGTTTTCATGTTTAGTTTCCTACAATTGTTTTGTTGAACTGAGAGAGGAAGTGTTCCATGAACTGCTTATTTGGGTTCAAGTTGTATCTGATTATCAATGATAAGGAGGAAATTCTTAATTTCATGTTCACTTCGGGAAATGCAGATGAACGTGAACCTCTAAAGCAAAGTAAGTTCTTAGAGAATATAAAAGGAAAATTATGTGTTGATAAGGGATATATCGGACAGAACTTGTTTAATTTGTTCGAGGTTTTTCCATAGTGAAGAGGCCAGGATAGTGGCGAAGACGGATAAATCGTAGCTAGCAGCATAACGTGCCGTTTCTGTAAGATGTAGGTTGAAGCATTTTAGGCAGCAATTGCTACGTTTTGGTTCTTTTTCCAGTCCGTGGATAGCTACCAGCTAACCTTCGTAGTCATAGTGAGCATTGATGAAATCAAGATTTTAATCTGTTACAAAACGGATTGCTTCTTATTTCTCCTCTCTTGTAAATATTGAGATTGCGGTAAAACACAGTAGGGGGTATGTTGTTGGCCAATATGTACTCTATGATGGCAGAAGAACAGGGAGTGCAGTAAGAATGTAGCAATACCCTGTTTTCTGCGTTGGGAGTTTGAATTTGAGCATATCGAAAATTTCCTCTCTGTGGGCAAAGATACGTTTTTATGTATTAGAATTTACCTTTAAGGATGGTTTCATTTGTAGAAAAATTTTCTTTTACAGTTAATGTTACATTGTTACCGTTGAAATGAAATGTGATGTCAAGAGCGCTAATCCAATCTACATAATGTACTTTTAGCTGTAAGTCGTCTGTCGGTAGCCATGCATAACTACCTGCTACGTGGAAAGTCTTTTCAAGCCCGTTAAAGCTACCTACAGGTGTAATGGAATAGGGTGGGTATGCATTGATTGTACCTGTTAACCACTGTTTGTAACCAAAGGGTAGGATATGGCTTGTCCCATTTTTATCATCAATTTTCAAATTCACTTCTTTTGGGCCGAATAATAAATGTAGATGTTGCCAGCCGTATCGGTTCGTTTCAAGGGTAATGGTTCGGTTGGCATAAGCAGTTGCCAATGGTGATTGTTTTTTTCCTTGTACTGTGGGAAGTGTATAGCTTATTTGCTTCTTTTTTAATCGAGCATAGGCCTTTCCTGGTATAAGTGCTTGGTTCTTTATGGCAGACAGTAGTTTGTTCCATACTAATCTGCGCTGATTACGACCGTTTATTAGCGTACATTCTGTAATGACAACTACCATGTCTTCTTTCGGCATGATGAGTACGTATTGCCCTAATGCGCCATCGGCCCGTACAGCACCAGGATAGTCGCACAGCCACATCTGATAGCCATAGTCTTCATCTCCCGCTTCCATTTGCTTGCTTGTCATTTGTTTTATCCATGATGACGATAGCAGTTGTTTGCCTTTCCACTTGCCTTGATTTAGGAGTAATAGACCGAACTTGGCAAGTGATTCACTTTGTATGTGTAGGCCCCATCCACCTGTATGAATTCCTTCTGGACTGATTTCCCATGCAACTTCTTTGATATTCATTGGATTAAAAAGCTTTAGTTTCAAATAGTCCAACAGTGTCATGCCAGTTACTTTTTGTATAATAGCAGAAAGCACATAGGTACTGATAGAATCATATTCAAACTGCACTCCAGGGGTTTTCACAGGTTTGGCAAGAAAGGTGGATAACCAGTTTGTACAAACGTTGCGCATATTCCAATCGGGTGTGATACCAGAAGTCATTGTAAGTAGATGGCGTACAGTTATGTTAGATAAGTTCTCTGAAACGGAGTCCGGTAATTGTTCTGGAAAGAAAGAAACAATGCGATCAGTCAGTCTTAGACGGTTATCTGCAATGGCTAATCCTACGGCTGCGCCCACAAAGGTTTTGGAGCAAGAGTACATTGTATGGCGATATTCAGGTGCGAAAGGAGTTGGATAAATTTCACCTATCACTTTGCCATGACGTAGCACAATGACACTATGGATGTCTGTGTGTGGTAAAGCTGTCAAGGAATCGAATAGCGTGATGACTGCTTCGGATGGAACACCTTCGGCTTCTGGGATAGAGCGTTGTAATTCATTGGTTTGTGCCAATAAAGATGTATGCACAAGCATACATAGAGTGAGTAAGACAAGATTGATTTTCATGATGTTAAATTGGGGTATGTTAGTTTTCTATTGAAAAACCTAATTTTTGTAATCCTTTTTGTATGTCAGGATGGCTCATGAATAATTTCCATAGCAATCCGCTGCGATAATTTTCTATCATAACTGCAATAGGCCCTTGGTCTATGGCAAGGTAACGTTGTGGGTACCAATTGTCCGTCTCGCTGAAAGCATCGTAGAATCCATATGGGCCGAACACTTTTTCACCCATTTCATAGAGATGGCGCATTACTTGTAGCGAATACTCTGGGGTATAGACAATGGAGGAGAGGGCAGCTGTAGGAGAAATTACCCCTTTGTCATCGTGCTCATTGGGTGCATGTGCCGCATACCCGTTCACGGAGTAACTAGCTGTCAGTCCCCAACAGTCGCTACCAAATCCTTTATGGCATTTAGGATTGCGGATGCAGTAGGCCCGGTTGGCAAGTGTCAAATTTTTCATTTCATTAAAGTAATCAGAGCAGTATTTGTCTTTTAATTTTGTGGGGTTGAGGCCAAGGAAAGAGTATTGTGCCCAAAAAAGAGGTCCGGCTTTGGAGTCTTGATAACGTAAATTCAGTTCTATATTTTCCACTTTGTGAGGACTGAGGATAGCTCCGTTCTCTGCCCATCCTTCGTGGTAGACTTTTGGTGGTATTCCGTGCGTTGGCGAGGCGGCTGCAAGTATGTACATGATGAGACATTCGTTGTAACCATGTATAGGGAAGTTCATCTCCCATGCATATTGGGGACTCCAGTGCCAATAGAGAACATTTTGTCCGTTTTGTCGGTAGAAATTCCAGTCTACTTCACGCCATAGCTGGTCAATACGTGTAGCAAGTGAAAGTTCTCTTTCTGTCAGAGCCTTTTCAGTTGGAGTTTGTCTTGAGCTGTCTTTGTTCACATAATATTGATGTACAGTTAGGAGGGCTTGCATGATGAAAGCTGTTTCCACAAGATCTCCTCCGTTGTCTTTTTGTCCGAAAGGTTTTACTTTACCAGTGTCTCCATGCCACCAATGAGGATAGACTCCATGGAAGCGATCGGCTGTTTCAAGGAAGGTGATGATGCGTTCCATGCGTTTTAAACCTTCTTCGCGGGTGACATAACCACGATCGATGCCAGCTAATATTGCCATGATGCCGAAACCACTTCCTCCGGAAGTTACTATATTTTGGTCGTTCTCAGGATAGATACCGTCCATGTGGATACGTTCGCGTGCAAGTCCGCTGTTGGGTTCCGCTCCTTCCCAAAAGTAGCGGAAAGTGCGGTGTTGTACAGTATCCAGCAATGCTTCGTCGCTCAGTTGGTTTTTGGCTTGCTTAGCTGCAATATTTGTACATTGGGAGAATCCTAATAATAGGTAGCAGAATAAAAGAGAATATAGGATATTCATAATTATTTGAAAGCTAATTTGACAAGTATAGGATAGTGATCAGAAAGAAAACCATTATTGGGCTCGTCCTGAATGACTCGGTAACGGTTTACTTGATATTATCAGTAGTAAATATATAATCAAGTAGCGTGCATTCCTCTTTTGTTAAGCGGCCGAAGTCGTGGAATGACCAAGAAGGGCCATAAGTTACATTTGCAGTTTTTAGAGAGTTCTTCATGCCATTTTCTTCTAACACTTGTAGTGGTGTTTCATCAGGAGTACAGTTGAAATCTCCGGTGAGGATGGCAGGTATATGCGGAGCAATTTCTTTTATTTTTTGTACAATGAGTCGAGCACTTTCTTTGCGTGCTATTTTTCCGTCATTGTCAAGATGGGTATTGAAAAAGACAAGTTCCTTTCCATTTCTTTTTTCTTTTAATATGGCCCAAGTAGTGATACGGTTATAAGACGCATCCCATCCTTTTATACCTATAGAATCAGGATGTTCGCTGAGTGCGAAATTACCGCTTTTTAGGAGAGTGAACCGATTTGGATTGAAGAATATCGGACAGTATTCACCGGCTTCTTTTCCATCGTCTCGTCCTACGCCTAAGGCTGTATACTGAGGAAGACCCTGTTTCAGGTCTTCCATTTGGTTATGACATACTTCTTGCATACCTAATAGATCGGGATGATAGTAAGTAATCATTTGATAAACATTCTCTTTACGGTACTTCCAGTTGTTGGCACTGTCTGAAGGGGCATCCAGACGTATGTTAAATGTCATTACTTCCACCGATTTGTCGGTGGAAGTATACTGATTTTTGCAACAACACAGTGATAGAAGACCACTGAAGCAGAGTAGAAAAATATAATGTTTCATTTTTTGTTATTTTAATGTCAATCTTGCAGTTTTTGTAGCCTGACTACTTCCACCAATGAATATATCAAATTCACCCGGTTCGGTTACTTGGTTCAGGTCATAGTCATAGAATCGGAGCAAATCAGCTGTAATTTTGAAAGAAACAGTCTTACTTTCTCCTGCTTTGAGGAATATTTTTTTAAATCCTTTCAGTTCGCGTACTGGTCGGGTGATACTTCCCACAAGATCCCGAATGTAAAGTTGTACAACTTCTGCTCCATCGTATTTCCCACTGTTTGTAACTTGGATTGTAGCTGTTATTGTTTCGTTTTGTTTCATGGTTGGGGTGTTCAGTACAATATCTCCATATTGGAAAGTTGTGTATGATAGACCGTAGCCGAAAGGATAGAGCGCATCATTATCTACATCCAAATAGTTGCTGCGGAATTTTTCGAACCATTTCCCATTTTGTAGAGGGCGTCCTGTGTTTTTATGATTGTAAAACAAGGGGATTTGCCCTACATTTTTAGGGAAAGTCATGGTCAGTTTTCCACTAGGATTGACATCACCGAATAATACATCTCCAATTGCATAGGCTGCTTCACTTCCACCGAACCATACATTCAGTATAGCGGGTACATTTTTATGTTCCCAGGTCAGTGTTAATGGACGTCCAGTAAAAAGGGTAAGTATCACGGGCTTACCTGTCTTCAGTAGGGCTTCCAATAAAGTTCGTTGTACGTCTGGGAGGTTAAGATTAGTACGACAGGAACTTTCACCACTCATTTCGGAACTTTCGCCTAAAGCAGCTACAATGATGTCTGCATTATTAGCTACTTTCAGCGCTTCGTCTAGCATTTCTTGGTTCGTCCGCTGGTCGCGATTCAGCGAACGCCCGAACATAGTAGCGCGCTCTTCATAAGCTGCATCGTTTATAAGGTTACTTCCTTTAGCATGGATTACGTTCACTTTGCCTGCCAACATTTCCTTCAGTCCTTCATATAAGGATGGGTAGTCATTGAGCCGGGCTGCTACGCTCCATGTACCTGGCATATTGCTACGAGTGTTTCCTAATGGACCAATAACAGCAACTGTGCCTTCTTTCTTGAGTGGAAGAAGGGGAGAAAGGGAGTGGGTAGTCGTGCCGTTTTTGTCTATTTTATTAAAAGGTTCGTTTTTTAATAGTACGAAACTTTCGGCAGCTATTCGCCGGGCAGCCTTTCGATGAGCTTTTGTAAAAATGTCGCGTGTAGGGCGTTTTAAATCACAGTATTTGTAGGGATTATCAAACAGCCCCAATTTGTATTTGGCTTCAAGGATACGTCGGCAAGCCGTATTTAAGGTTTCCATACTTATTTTTCCTTGTACAAGAGATTGTTTGAGAGTCCCTATGAATCCTTCACTTACCATGTCCATGTCTACACCTGCATTGAGGGCCCGTGCAGAAACGGTTTGTAGATCTCCTATGCCATGTGCTACCATTTCGGATATACCAGTGAAATCTGTTACAACAAATCCATTGAAGTTCCATTGTCGACGAAGTACATCAGTCATCAGCCAGTGATTGGCAGTTGCGGGTATGCCATCTACTTCATTGAAGGATGCCATGACACTACCAGCTCCAGCCTCTACAGCGGCTTGATAAGGGTATAAGTATTCGTTAAACATGCGATTACGACTCATGTCTACAGTATTATAGTCTCGTCCGGCCTCCCCTGCTCCATAAAGGGCAAAGTGTTTAACACAAGCCATAATTTCGTCATCGCGTTGAAGCTGTTGTTCATTGTTTGCTCCTTGATAGCCTAGTACCATCGCTCGCGCTATTGCTCCACCTAAAAAGGGGTCTTCTCCATACCTTCGCTAACGCGTCCCCAGCGTGGATCTCTACTGATATCTACCATTGGACTGAATGTCCAACAGATGCCATCAGCACTAGCTTCTACAGCAGCAATACGTGCTGATTCTTGAATAGCTGCCAAATTCCAACTACATGAAAGTCCTAGAGGAATGGGAAATATGGTTTCATAACCATGTACCACATCCATGCCAAAAAGTAGAGGGATACCTAATCGTGAGTTCTCTACGGCTAGTTTTTGTACTTCGCGTATTTTATCTACTCCTTTCAGATTGAGTACTCCACCTACTAGACCTTGCTCTATTTGTCGGGCTACGCCGCTGTTACGGGCCTGCCCAGTGGTGATTTCACCGGTGACGGGCAGGTTTAACTGGCCTATTTTCTCCTCTATGGTCATTTTTTTCATCAGTTCTGTTACGAACTTGTCCATTTCCTGAGGTGTACTTTTCAGGCTATTTTTTCCCGGCATTGCAATTGCCATGAGTGTGGATAGAGAAAAGGCTATAAATAATATTCTTTTTTTCATATCTTATAACTTGAAATATATCAAGTGAAAATAGATTGTTATACTATATAGATTTTGCCAATGAGGCTTATTCGTCTTTTGGTTCTTTTAATAAATCGGGAGTCTGAGTGTATTGGTTGAAAGGAAGTGGCAAAAGAGCTTTGTCTTCAGACCATCCTACCAATTCTGTCTTTGCTAGGCCCGTGCGTACAAGGTCGTTATAGCGTTCGCCCCATTCGCATACTAACTCCATACGACGTTCATCGATGACTTGTTCAAAGGTTACATTCTTAAGTTCGGGCATTTTGGCACGTCTTCTGACTTCATTGAAAGGATTGTCACCACTTTTGCCATTTTTAATTTTAGCTTCTGCATTCATCAATAGTACATCGGCATAACGGAAGATTCGTACATTGTTGTTTGTACCATATTTTGTTCGTCCCGGAGTCAATTGGTTGGTCGGCGTATAGGCCTTTCCATTCCAGCAGTCTGTTTTTGCAGAATTGATCTGTGGCTTGATCACGTCACCGTCTGGAGTTGTAGAGCCTGCTAACAAGAATGATGTTGTTGCACGCACAGTTTCGCCACGTTCGTAAGCCCAATCACGGAAGGACTTCAAAATGCCACAATCCCCCCATCCATTGATATTGCTACCGGAATTATTGGGACCTTGGCAAGTGAACCACTCTCCTGGATCGATTAAGTCACCGGAACCATTGCCAAAATCGGTCATTTGGCATTCGAATATGGATTCGTCACAAAGTTTTCCTGGAATTTTGAACAACTGATAGAAGTCTGGATAGAGTGTAAACTTTCCGTTCTTGATGATGTCGTCTGTTAATTCCTCCACCTTGGTATAGTTAGCTTGATTCAGATGAATCTTGGCAGCTAACATTGCAGCAGAGAAAGCTGTTACAGCTCCTTTATGTTCACTTTGATTAGGACGGATACGTGGCATATTGTCCATGCCGTATTGCAAATCTTCTAAAGCATATTTATAGACTGCATTGACGGTGGAACGGCTCAAATCGGTTTGATTATTGTCACGAAGGATAGTAACCGCTCCAAATGCCTGAACTAGACGATAATAGGCGTAAGCGCGCATAAACATTACTTCGCCTCGATATTGCTTATAGGTTTTCATATCGTCGTCATTAGTTATGTTTTCGGCATATAGGTCTAATGACTCGATGGCTGCATTGGCTGTTTTGATGATATTATAGTATTGCATCCATAATTCATTGATTCCCCAAAAAGAATCATTATATTTATATTCGCTTAGGTTGTAGTAGTCGCTACCATTCCATTGACCACTGAATACGTCTTGGTCGCGAATGGTAGTGATTTCCCATATAACCCAGTGAAGACCACTAGTACGAATCTTAGCATATACACCTGATACAGGTTGATACATATTACTTAAATTGGTATAGTCTACTTTTTCTTCTGGTACCTTTCCTTCTGGTTCTTTGTCCAGAAAATCATTACAAGACGCGAATGACAACACCATTAAGGCGGATATTATATATACAAAGGGTTTTATTAATGTTTTCATTAGTTCTAGTTTATTGATATTTTTACTAAGTAAGTGTCTTCGTAGGGGAGCATATCTTTTTTAGAAATCAAATCTTACCCCAAAAGTATAAGATGATGTCAGAGGATATACTTCAGTATCCCAGCCCTCGCTGTCGGATAACTCAGGAGAGAATGAGTTCGCTTTAAAAGTAGTGAACGGTCGGTCAGCTGTGAGGCTCAGACGTATTCCCGGCATAATATAGTTGCCTAATTTGAGATTGCGGAATGTATAGCCGAGCGTAATATTCTGAATGCGGAAGAAATCAGCACTTTCCACAAAGTAAGAACTGTATTTTTGGTCACTTACATTCCATGGTTTAAGTAAGGCGGCAGCCGATGGATTAGAGTTGGTAGAGCCTGGGCCTGTCCAACGATCCTCGTATTGAGCGCGGTCAAAGTTATAGTTTTGAGAAGAATAACGAAGCGCACGTTTACGATTGAACATTTGAGCACCGGTTTGTCCATAGGTAGTCAACTGGAAGTCGAGATTCTTGTAGTTGAGTCCAAGGTTTATTCCATAAGTGAAGTTGGGAATATATGAGCCTAATGTGGTGCGGTCATTACCGTCTAGAACTTTGTTGCCATCAAGGTCAGCATATTTTAGATCACCTGGTACGCAACCATTGGCTACAGCAATGGGGTCGGCGGCAATTTCCTCATCTGTTTGATAAACGCCTATCATCTTGAAACCATAAAATGAATTCATTTCTTTGCCTACAATATTTACAGTTTTTCCTCCTCTAATGATTTTGTTGTCACCCAAATCTTTTACTCGATTTCTTAGGGTGGAGATATTTATACCTATGTTATAGGAAAAATCTTTGCCGATTTTGTCATTCCAATTGGCACTTATATCAATACCTGAGTTTAGAATCTTACCATAGTTCCCGGCTAAAGTCGTGGTACTGAATGGAAGGAGCGGTGCAATTACAGCATTGCTTGTCATGCGATGGTAATAGTCAAAGTCAATATTCAAACGATTGTTCAGAGTGATAAAGTTTATACCTGCATTCCATTCCTCTACTACTTCCCATTTTAACCAACTAAAGTAGGTCGTGTTTTGGTATCCTGCTAGAGTAGTGTTTCCAAAGACTCCAGACGCGTCATTGCCGGTAGCAATTGAGGCGAATCCATCACTTGCTGCTACATGGTCATTACCTAGTTTACCCCAGCTAGCACGTAACTTTAGAAAATCGGCCCATTTCTGACCTTTCATAAAAGGTTCTTCTGAGAGAACCCAAGCTGCACCAACTGAAGGGAAGTAACCCCAATGTTCCTGATATTTGCTGGAACCATCGGCGCGCATAGTGAACATTAACAGATATTTGTCATCATAATTATAATTCAAACGAGTAAAGTAAGAGATACCTCTGTAGCAGTAACCATCGTCTTTTATGGTAGCACCTGCAGCATCACCATTTTTAATGTACCAATATTCATCTGCACCTTCGGGAACGTTACTTGCTTTACCTTCGAACATACGCCATTGTTCCTGACGCATAGAATAACCTGCCATAGCACCGAATTTGTGTTTACCCCATTGGTTATTATAGGTCAGAGTGTTGTCCCAAATATAGTTATAGTATTTATTTTCATTTTTTGTAAGTTGGGTTGTTGCTGATTGTTGCCAACTGCTAACGTAGTATTTGGGAGTGAACTCACGACCCTGAGTGGATAGGAAACTATAAGAATAATTTGTTTTGAAATTAAGTTTGTTTGGAATAAAATCAATCTGTGCATAGAAGTTACTTAAAACTTGATAGTTCTCTTTGCTTGAATCAAAATATTTGGCTGTTGCAATGGGATTGTAAAAATTTGATGTATAACCTATTGCATCTGGAGATCCAAATTTGTCAGGAAAGCCTTTGTCGTTATTTTCATCATAAAGAGCTACAATCGGTGGGCAGTTGAAGGCTTTCTGCCATGCTTGATTATTAGGCACTTGCTGGGTAGAATTACTGAATACACCATTGAATCCGACTTTCAGCCAATTGGCAGCGTCATAGTCGACAGAACCACGAAAGTTCATACGCTTGTAGTTGTTGTCAATGTTCATGATACCGTCTTGATATAAGTAGCTTGCACCTACAGAATAAACGGCTTTATCAGAACCGCCATTTATATTTAAACTGTGGTTTGTGATAACTGCAGTACGTAGAAGTTGATCATACCAATTGTTGTCAGCACCGAATGTCCAATTGTGAAAATCAGTGTCGGCATAGCTACCTCCATATTTATCAATAGATTGTTTGAAATGTGCTTGATAAGCATCATAATTTCCTTCAAGAAGCATGGTGGCGTATTCGTGCGCATTGCACAACTCAAGGACATTGGATGCTTTTTGAATACCGACATATCCGTCATAGGTGATTTTTGCTTTTTGGTTACGTGCTCCTTTTTTAGTAGTGATAAGTACTACACCGTTTGCAGCGCGTACACCGTATATAGCTGCAGCTGAAGCATCTTTCAAGATTGACATTTCTTGAATATCAGCGTTGTTCAAGAAGTTGATGTTATCGTAAAACATCCCGTCTACAACAAATAAGGGCTTACTATTGGAAAAAGAACCAATGCCGCGAATTTGTACAGTAGGCCCTTCTCCCGGTGCACCATTATTTACAATGTTGACGCCTGGTACTTTTCCCTGAAGAGCTGCCATCGGTGTGGTAGATGGTACTGAAGTTAGTGTTTCTCCCTTTACAACGGTAATAGGAGCAGTTAAATCTTTGGCTTTTGCTGCACCATAACCTATTACGATTATTTCTTCAAGTTGTTGTGAGTCTTCTTTTAAAATGATATTGATGGTAGATTGTCCATTGACTTTTATCTCTTGTGTCAGCATTCCAATATAGCTTACGACTAAGGTTGCATTTTCTGGTACATGGTTCAATGTATACTTTCCATTTAAATCAGTAACTACACCATTATTGGTGCCTTGTACGAGAATAGATACACCTATAAGAGCTTCACCGGAAATATCGGTTACAGTACCTATTACATTTTTTGTTTGGGCTAATGTAGATGTGGCTATTATTAGCAGACATGTCATTAGGAATAAACTTTTAAGATAAGAGACTCGTCTTAAAAGAAGATGTGGTTCTTTCTTCATTGCATTAATTTTTAGTGGATAACATTTGTTTTTTTAATTGATTTTTGCCCTGCGCAGTGCTTTAATTCAATTTTAGACAAATGTATGACTTGTGATATCTGAAAACAAAAAAACATCCTCATCACTAATACATAATTCTGATTTTTAATAGTTTTATAAATTCACATTTACTACTCAATTTTTTGTAATTATCTGATTATTAGATTTATGTATGCTCAATTTATTGTCAAAAAGAAATCGTTTAAATTTTGTGTAGATTTTAAATTTAGCTTTTTGCGAAGACGATAGCGATTGTTTTCAATAGAACGGATGGATAAATTCATTAACGAAGCAGTATCTTTGGTATCCATATTTAGTTTTAGACAAGCACAAAGTCTTAAATCGTTGGTGGTGAGTTGGGGATAATGCTCTTTCAATGTTTTGAAAAAATTATGATGTTTCTGTTCAAATTTGATGAGGAATATTTTCCAGTCGTCTTCTGTATTGAGATTATTGGCAAGTAGATGATTTATTTTTTGATAGAGTGGGATTAACGCCTTTTGTGTATTTTTAGAACAAATCTCATCTACTATTCTTTTTAAATTCAGAATTAGTTCGTTTTTCTGTATAATAAATGAGGTTTGTGTGAATAATTCTGCATTTTTCCTCTCTATTTCGTTCTGCAACTGTTCATTCATTTGACGTAGAAATTCTGTTTCTTTTATTTTCATTCGCTTTAGATTCTTTGCTTGTAATCGCTTCTTCATCAAGAGAAAAATGGCGAAAAAAGAGGCTATTATTAATAGAGTACAGACAAGATACCACCAGGAGGTAAGATACCACGGTGGGAGTATTCTAAAATGGATAATAGTATCATCAGAATAATTGTTCAGCCCATCTGTGGAATGAAGACGCAAGGTGTATTTTCCATGAGGTAGCCGGGCATAAGATATGTAATTTTGTTTTTTGGCTTGGCTCCATGTGCTATCGACATCTTCTAGTAGGTATTCTACAAATAAATTCTTGCAAAGGCATCGTTGACAGAAAAGCCTATGGTCACTGTATTGTCTTGATAAGCGATTTTAATATCTTTATTAAGGAAGTTATTGTTTATACTATTATCTTTTCCTGTGCGTATGTATTCTAAATTTGGTGGAGTAAGGCTTATGTTGTTTGATTGCTTGCTTTTTTGGGAATTATGTATGATAAATCCTGTATCTAAACAAATTAATGAGAGAGAATCATTTAGTACGGATATGTTTTCGGATGCCGTAATAAGTGATAAATTGTCTGCTTCAATTTTGTAGGCTTCTTGAATGCGGGCAATGTAGCCGTCATAGAAGAATCTATAAACCGAAGAACTTGTAATGGCCCAACTTGCTTCATGATTGATGGGAACAATGCGTTTGAGAGAGTTAATATTTTTAAAGCATTGGTTTAGTAGTGGAGAGGATTGTAAGTTATCTTTGTTTTCGTTGTAAGCATAGAATTGGTCGTTTCCTAAAAAGAAAATACGTCCACTTGCCTTACATATCTGGAGATGTTTTGGAAGAGTTTTGTCTTTCTTGTGTCCGTAGTAGGTATAGTAGCGGAAAGCGTTCATTTCTTCATTCAGCCGACATTTGTAGACTCCATTGTTTACTGTCCCCAACCAGATGTTACCTAAATGGTCTATTTCGGCTTCATTGATAGGGTCAGGTATTTCTCGTATGATATGTACATCTTTTGTTTCCTTATTGATGATATAAACTTCTTTATAAGTAACGAGAATATTTATTTCTTTCTCATTATAATTAGTTTCTAACATTTTGAACACTCCAATGTCAATTCGGTAGGGTTGGTGTATGCTAAAGTCTGGGCGGATTTCTAGCAATCCCTTGTTATGACAACAAAAGAGTTGTCCATCTATTTGTTTAAAGGCCCATACTTGTCCCTCTGTACCTTTGAGAAATTTCATAGAAGAGAACATTTCAAGATCTTTGGTTTTCTCTTTATGGACGAAGTATACTCCCTGGTTGGTACCTATAAATAGATAGTCATTCCACAATGTGGCTGTATATACAGCACTTGAGATGCCTTCTGTTGTGTGATAGTAGCTCAATTTGTTTGTATATCGGATATATGCAAGCCCGCGGTCCATTGCCACCCATATATTGTTTTGCTGGTCTTCATATAAGGATAGAATAGTATTATTTTGTAAGGAGTTGGCAGCATGAAAATGGTTCAGTACATTTCCTTGTATGTCTACTTCGTAGATACCACTTAGCTGTGTCCCTAAGTAGTATGTATTTCGTTTGGCACAATAGATACCACAATTCAGTTCTTGTCCGTTTAATAATTTAGAGAGGGAATTGTTCCACGGAATAAAGTTTTTGCGGTCATATAGATAAATTTCTCCTGTGGAAGTACCTATTAAATAGCGTTCTTTCCCGTAGGGTAGAATAACACGAGTAAGAGTTCCATTTAGAAATTCACTGCCTTTTATCTTCTTCAGTTGTTTGTTTGCCAATTGGTATAGCGAACCATACATTTCCTGTACCCAATATTCATTCCTCACTTTGGTCAGCAATAGAAAACCTTTTGGGGTCGTTAGTTGCTGTATGGTGTGGTGATCATAGACATAAATATTGGAGAAAGATTGAAAATAAACTTTGTCATTGTCTATCCATATACGCCAAAAACTTTCATTTTCCAAGCTTTTAGGTGGGAGCATATTTTTGAAAGAAGTATATTGAAGTTTACCTGCTTGGTTTCTATCCCATCGTCCTAATTCCCCCAAAGCACCTACGTAAATTGTAGAATGGGATTCTACTGCCAAAGATCTTATCAAAGAAAAATTTGGCATTTGATAAATTTTCCATTCTATACCGTCAAATTCAAGCAATCCGATGTCATTTCCAAAGTAAGTAATTCCTTTCTCATCTTGTCCAATGGTCCAGTTCTTGTTTGCAGCATGATACTTATCGCGGGCAAAGTTTATAACGTATGGCTTTTGGTGAGCAATGGATGGAGTTATCACCAGTAAGGACAAGATAAATAAAATGAAGTGTCTTTGAATGCTCATGGTTCTCTTATTTTTCAGCTTTTCATAATAGTATGAGTGAACAAAAATAGGGAAAAAATGTAAAATAATAGTCTTTTACTGAAGTTTCATGGTTTTATCATCCGATGCCGAATTCTTCGTAGTCTAATTAAGCTCTGATTTTTATTATGGGGTTTGATATATTTACAAGATGAAGTATTGTCTGAAGTCGTTCTTATGCTATGATAATTTACTAGTACTTTGTTGTAATACAAGCAAGCTTTCCGGTCCCATATTGAACAGCAAATCGATAATGCTGAGGTTGGGCAGGAAGCCGAGTCTTTCCTGAAATACCTGGTAGTAGGGTTGGGGAAAGAAATCGGGGTCTTCCGTACGGAAATCCTTTTTGGGATGAATACGTTCGCGGAAATCCGCTTCATCGGATGTAATCCCGGTCTTATACTCCGAGGTTCGTTTCAGGGTTGGCTGTATGTCTATCAGGGAGCAGACGAGGTGGCAAAGTTCTTCGTTGAAATCGGCTAAAAACTCATATTTCTTTTCATAAAAAGGACGGAAATCATCTTTGTAATATTCAAAGAAAGGTGTATGGTTGTATGCCGATTCAATGGCATTCCAGTGCAGATGACGCCAGTTGCCGTGGTCGGAGATACGGATATCACGCATCGGACATTTCGGTGTGTCGGGTTTGACTGTAGGAATGGAAAGGGCAAGTTCACCGTCGGGCGCAGCAATGGTGCAACGGTTACGATACGTCTGTTTGGTATAATGGTCGTGCTGTTCATATATATTTGGTCGTATGCCAACAGTTTGGTATAGTATTCAACCGGAGCCAGATAGGCGGAAGAAAGATAGACGGTCATTTGAATTGAGCATTTAAGAATTAAAAATTAAAAAATAAGAACCGGCAGGAGTTACTGCCTGGTACTTTATCATTTGGCTGTTTGATTATCACTTTATTTTTCTCCATATCCTGTCCCAGCGATACCCGTTGAACAATCCCGTATCCTGCTCCTTTGAGAACCAGATGACGGCGGCCTTTCCGATGACATGGTCTTTGGGGACAAGTCCGAACAAACGGGAGTCTGACAGGTTTATCGAGTTGTTGGCACCCACCCAATAGTAATCTTTCATAAAGTAACAATGCTGTACAGGTTTTCCTTCTATGTATAGTGTATCATTTTTGATGTCTGCCCGTTTCCTTTCATGCAACACCAATGTGTTGCGCAGCAGTGTCATGTTCCAGGGATATACACGTACGGCTTTCCCTTTGCCAGGGATGATGAGAGGTTTCAGTACGTCAACCGAGTCTTCTTTATCGGCAGGCTCTATCCAGTTGTTTGTTCCTAAAGCCTGTCCAACAGATAATACTCGTACCTGCTGAAGCTGCGTACGTTTTTTGCCGTATCCTGTCCCAATAATACGTTGGGGCGGATAGAAAGGATAGTGAGCAGTGAGTCTAACTGCTTCTCTTTCTTCCGGGGATATGTATAAAGGAACTTCTGGTCGGGAGCGTTTTTTTCCGAAGGAATTACGGAGAAAAGAGAATCTACCCATAAAGTATCTCCCGGTACTCCCAGGCAACGGCCGATGTATACTTCTCTCTGGTCGATTGCTGTTTGTGAGAGGTTGGCAGGGTTATTGAATACAAGAATGTCATCCTTACGTACTGGTTTGTCGCCCCAACGGTGATACCCCCATAAGCTTATGAAAGGCAACCGTAGTCCGTAGCTCCATTTGTTTACCAGGATGCGTTCACCGCGGTACAGTGAGTTTTCCATTCCTGTGGAAGGAATCAGATAGGAAGTTGCAACGCAGCTCCGGAGCAATATCACTGTAAGTATTACTCCGGTCAGGGTAGCTGCAATCTTCCAATTCCTTCTCCGCATAGTGTGTATTGATCGCTAACTTCCGGTCACTGTATTAATGTACCCACTTGAAGATGCGGTTCCAACGGATTTTTCCATCAAACCAACCACGGTCTTTATCTAATGAGAGCCAGACAACGATAGGCTTACCTACTACGTGGTCTTCCGGTACGAAGCCCCAGTAGCGGGAGTCAAGGGAATTATGGCGGTTGTCGCCCATCATCCAATAGTAGTCCAGCTTGAAGGTGTAGGTGTCTGTTTTTTGTCCGTTGATGTAGATACCGTCCGGTTTTTGTTCCAGTGTATTGCCTTCATAAGCTACGATGCAACGTTCGTAAATGGGCAGGTTATCTTTGTTCAGGGTAATGGTCGCACCTTTTTCCGGTATCCAGACTGGACCGTAATTATCCCGTGTCCACTTTGTATAGAGGTTTTGCGGATACATTTGTCCTGAAAGGTTTTCCGGTTCCATGACGATGCGGCTGACCAGTTTTTTATTGCCGGCGAGCGTATCGTACATTTTCTGGGTGAGGGGCAGGTGGTACACCGGAGTCAGTCTGCCTTGAGCATCGCGGCGGTCAATCCCATCTGCATAAGTCCTTCTTCATAATTGAAGTCATCGGTCATCAGTATCTGGTCGTCGTTACTGATGCCCAATTCGCGAAACATCTCTTCGGTATGTACGGGCCGGTGGTCTGTACGAAATAGTTGAGCTGCATCTCTTCCGGATTCTCGATGGCTTTTCCGTCGATGTACACTTGTGTATCTTTGATTTGCAGGGTATCTCCCGGCAGCCGACGCAGCGTTTTACATAGTTCTCGCGGCGGTCGACCGGACGTACCACAATATCACCGTACATTTGCGGATTGGTACGGATCAGATTACGGCCGGCATTGTAATAAAGGTCGTAGACGGTACGCTGCTGGTCGCGCGTCAGACTGTCCATATTGATTTTATTGGGATATACGCGCTGTCCTTCCCTGTAAGCCAGGCTGTAAAAATCTTCTTGCTGTCTGTTAAGCGCTACCGTATCACCCGCAGGAAAGTTGAACACGACAATGTCATTCAGCTTTACTTTTCCGAAACCCGGTACGCGTTTGTATTTCCATTGCGGCCATTCAATGTACGATTTGGTGTTGAATATCGGCAAAGTGTGTTGTGCCAATGGCATGGAAAGCGGTGTGTTCGGTACACGCGGACCGTAGCTCATTTTACTTACATACAGAAAGTCACCCACCAGCAATGATTTTTCCAGTGAAGACGAAGGTATCTGATAGTTCTGGAATATGTAGATATTCACAAAATAAACAGCCACCAAAGCGAATACAATGGCGTCTACCCAACTCATAATGCCACGCACAGCCGGATTCTTGGATTTTTTCCAGAAACTCCAGGGTATCTTCTTGCTGATGTAGATGTCAAATATGAAAGGAAGGACAATCAGTCCCCACCAACTTTTCACCCAGACAAGGAACATCAGGTAGAGCAGGGTAACTATGCCGAATTTGACCCATTGGGCACGTGTTGCTTTTCTCATAAAACTTTAGTCTTTTAAAAATGGAAATAAATCGCTCATGCCTAAGAAACCTTGTTTGTCGGCTGTATATTCTGCTGCCAACACAGCTCCCAAAGCAAAGCCGCTGCGGGTCTTGGCATCATGGGTAATGGTGATGCTGTCTGCCTCTGAATCGTAGCGGATGCTGTGAATGCCCGGTACTTCTCCCTCGCGGATAGAGCTGACCGGAAGTTCGTCGGCAGCGCATTCGACAGAGCCTGACACGGTTCCATCCGGTGCTTGCAAGGTACCTTTTACCCAACGGCTTTTGCGGTCGAGATTATCCAGAATACCTTCGGCCAGGGTAATGGCAGTGCCGCTTGGAGCATCCAGCTTGTGTATATGGTGAGTTTCGCTCATTGTTACGTCGTAAGCAGGGAACCGGTTCATGATCTTCGCCAGATATTTGTTGACGGCCGAGAATATGGCTACTCCCAGACTGAAATTAGATGACCAGAACAGGGTTTTTCCACCTTCGGAACAAAGCTTTCTTACCTCTTCACCATGTTCTTCCAGCCAGCCTGTACTGCCCGAAACCAATTTTACGTCTGCCTTGAAAGCTTTCATATAATTGTTGTAGGCTGCCGTCGGATTGGTAAATTCTATGGCGACATCGGCACTTTTGAATGCGGCCGATTCAAAATCCTCCTGGTTATTCACATCGATGATGCTGACAATTTCGTGTCCGCGGCTTAAGGCAATCTTCTCGATTTCCTTACCCATTTTTCCGTAACCGATTAATGCGATTTTCATTGTTTCTTTGGTTTTTATTCAGTTTATCAACGAACTATATGTCGCAAAGGTAATCTTTTTCTTACATTTGCGCACAACATTAACGTCTTGTTAACAATGGAACAATTGCTGCATTACGTTTGGAAGCATAAGATATTTCCTTTAATGCCTCTCCAGACAACCTCCGGACAGCCGGTCGAAGTGATAGATCCCGGTTTGCCGAATACTGATGCAGGCCCCGATTTCTTTAACGCAAAACTGAAAATAAACGGTACGCTTTGGGTGGGTAACGTTGAGTTGCATACGCAGGCTTCGGACTGGTTTCGTCACGGACATAACCGGGATACGGTTTACGATAATGTTATTCTGCATGTGGTGGGCGAGTCGGATTGCGAGGTGTACTATGCCAACGGCGGTATTGTTCCCCAGCTACTGTTGCACTGTCCGGACAATGTCCGCCGGCGTTATGACGAATTACGTCAGACGGAAATATACCCTCCTTGTTATTCCATTCTTGCTTCCTTACCGAAACTGACGGTCCATTCCTGGTTATCGGCTTTGCAGGTAGAGCGTTTTGAACAAAAGGCACAGGCCATTGCCGCACGTCTGGAGCGTTGCAACAATCATTGGGAAGATGTATTCTTTATTACCCTTGCCCGTAATCTGGGTTTCGGTCTGAATGGCGATGCTTTTGAAGCGTGGGCCGCTCATCTGCCTTTCCGTGCGGTAGACAAGCATCGGGATAGCCTTTTTCAGGTAGAGGCATTCTTTTTGGGACAGGCCGGGCTTTTGGAAGAAGATTGGCAGGAGGATTGTTACTACCGGGAACTTCAGAAAGAGTTTCATTATTTGCAGCGCAAGTTCGAATTGTCAGCTCCAGTGAGCAGTGACCGGTGGCGTTTTTTACGTTTGCGTCCCGGCAATTTCCCCCATGTGCGCCTGGCACAGCTTGCCTGGCTGTATCATAAGGAACAATCTTTGTTTTCACGAGTTATGGCGGCCGAAACTGCGGAAGATATAAAGAAGATAATATCCGCACGGACTTCGCCCTATTGGGAGACACATTTTACGTTTAAAAAAAGCTCGCCCCATCAAGAAAAGCGTTTAGGAGAGAATGCTTTGAACCTTATTCTTATCAACACCGTTATCCCTTTTCTGTATGCTTACGGAATGCACAGAGCAGATGAACGGCTTTGTGACCGTGCCACTTGTTTTCTTGAAGCATTGAAAGCTGAGAACAATCATGTCACCCGTCTGTGGAGTGGAGCCGGACTTCCCGTTTATACTGCGGCCGACTCACAGGCTTTGCTTCAGCTTCAAAAGGAATATTGCGACAGGAAGGACTGTTTGCGCTGCCGCTTCGGTTATGAGTATTTGAGGGGTAAGAAGTAACAGATGTAAATTCCCGCCGGCTTTTCATTGTAAATTTCCGGCTTGTCGTATATTTGCACTTTAAATCGGAATAACTCGTATCTATTATGAAAGCTATTAATTTTGTTGTTTGTCTGTGCATGGCGTTTATGCTCTCAACTTTCAACAGTCTGGCAGCCGGAGAGGATTTCAAGTCATTTCTCCATAAGTTTACATCCAGTGCTTCATTTCAGTATTCACGTATCAAGTTTCCTTTGAAATCGCCTATCGTATTGTTGCAGGATGACGGCGAGACAGAGCAGACTTTTCCTTTTACCCGTGATAAATGGGCGTTGCTGGATAGTGAAACCTTGAAAGAAGGACGTATCACAGAAGAGGAAGGAGGAGTTTACATCTCACGTTTTACCCGGGATGAACCTGCCTATAAAGAATTTGAGGCGGGGTATGATGAGTCGGAGCCTTCGCTCCGCGTTGTGTTTGAGCTGGTGGGCGGTAATTGGTATGTGACCGACTGCTATAATGATTGGTATAATCTCGACCTGCCTATCGGGGAGCTGGAAGAGACTGTCCGTACAATGCAGGAGGAGAATAAAAGCTTTGAGGAGCTTCATCCTTAGACTCCTTATCATACAAAGAGAAAACTGTTCAACCGTATACTGAAGCGTATTCAGTATGCGATTCAAATGGATTCAGTATACGACTGAATAGAATCTTATTTATATGTGTTGATAATCAGTGGATTGTAAAATTAATTTAGGTGGTTATAAATCATAACAAATGTTGCTGGTGCAGTTCTATGCACCACTTAACTTCTTTGTGGGTAAAGCGTTGGTTTACGAAGTCGTCCTGTTCTGTATCTTGTATAAAGCGTTATAACATTTTTAGACCTCTTCTGTACGATTTATGTCGCTCTTTTTTCTGAAAGAGGACTTTCTTTGTAAACGGTATAGTAACCTTAAATGAACAAATATGATGCAATTTAGTAAATGGACAATGGGAGTAGGGATGCTCCTCGGGACTTTGTTACCAGTAAGTGCAGAAGCCCAGGTAGTGAAGAATGACAAACTGCTTTCTTTTGAAGACCCGCAAATACCGGTATTTATTTCGGGAACGGATTCCCGTTTGGAAATCAGTGATGAACATTATAAAGATGGTTTGCAGAGCTTGAGTTGGACATTTAATCCGGGGGCTGTGCTTTCTATCAAAAAGGATTTGAAGTTCGAGAAAAAAGACCCTACCGGAAAAGATACCTATCTTTCCGCTTTCATTGTATGGGTGTACAATGAGCAAGCACAGGACAAGAAAATAGAGTTTGAATTTTTAAAAGATGGAAAGAAATGCACTTCTTTCCCATTTGGAATCAACTTTACCGGTTGGCGTGCAGCATGGGTGTGCTATGAACGTGATATGGTGGGGACGCCGGAAGAGGGGATGAATGAAATCCGTATTATTGCTCCCGATACAAAAGGGAAGTTATATTTAGATCATATTATACCCGCCAGT
>ERZ860009.356-NODE-356-length-22020-cov-1.988982_pt1 | contig 22020 bp, 17 predicted proteins | sample MGYA00510114_ERZ860009 | MGnify/ENA primary metagenome ERZ860009 (study PRJEB30046, sample SAMN00715177) | human gut metagenome | study: EMG produced TPA metagenomics assembly of the A metagenome-wide association study of gut microbiota in type 2... | reverse complement strand
TCTCTATTTTCGCTGTTTTGAGAATATACTAATGTAAATAATAACCCAAAAGTAGTCCACCATAATAATTGAAAAGTATACCACTAGGTTAGTAAATGGAGTCTGTTTTTTACTATTTCCCTATCGTAATTACATGCTCTATATTAAGATTTATTAATATAACCACTTCCTTTGTGGTTCAACCAATAAGGAAGTATAAACATGATAACCATGGTGGATAAACAAACCATAATTCATTTGTATAGAAGTCGTGGGCTCAGCAAACGTGCCATTGCCCGCGAACTGGACATCAGCCGTAAAACGGTACATAAGGTAATCCAGGAGTATGAGAGTACATTGTCTTCTGATACTCCTTCAGTAAGTTTAGAGACAATTTTGACTACTGCGCCCCGGTATGATAGCTCTAAACGTAGCCGTAGAGTAATCACAGGACAGGTACAATCCATTATAGATGATTGCTTAGCTAAAAATGCCAGCAAACGTGCCAGTGGTCTAAAGAAGCAATGTATGTTAAAGAAGGATATTCACAATCTTCTTCTTTCACGAGGATTCTCAGTCAGCTATCCGAGCGTATGCAAGTATATCACGGGGATTGATACTCAAAAGTCCCGTAAACGGGAAGAGGCTTTTATCCGGCAGTACTATATCCCGGGAGAGAACTGCGAGTTCGACTGGGGAGAGGTAAAACTCCGCATACATGGTAAGCTTCAGCGTTTCTTTCTGGCTGTGTTTACTTTTAGTCACAGCAATGGGCGTTATGCCTATCTGTTCCGTCATCAGAATACGCTGGCCTTTATGGAATCACACCGTAATTTCTTCCGCCAGGTCAAGGGAGTTCCCTATGTCATGGTATATGACAATATGCGTGTGGCGGTCAAGGACTTCGTAGGGACAGATAAGACTCCCACGGAGGCTTTGAGCCGTATGTGCGCCTTTTACCGGTTTGATTTCCGCTTTTGCAACGCACGTGCCGGATGGGAAAAAGGACATGTGGAACGTAGCGTGGAGTATGTCAGGCGCAAGGCGTTCTGTATGAAGATGGATTTCGACTCGGTAGAAGAAGCCGGCAAACACCTGCAAGAGGTATGTGAAGGACTTAACACACAAGCCGGAAGTATCTCCACCTTGGACAAGGTAGAGTCGCTCGCGGCTGATCTGGCAGCCTTGCAGCCACATATAAACGAGATGGGATGCTTTTAAATGGAGGATTATAAAGTTGATAAGTGGTCTACTATCTGTATGAAGAACATCCATTACTCCGTTCCCGACACATTAGTGGGGAAAACGGTTTCTGTCAAGATATACAGCGAGAAGGTTGTTATCTTCCATGGGCAGGTGAAGGTGGCAGCGCATGAACGTGCGTATGGCGTGGCAGACTGGAAAATACAGTTGGAGCATTACGCTCGCACCCTGCTGCGCAAGCCGGGGGCGGTACAAGGATCGTTGGCACTCATGCAGATGCCCGCTAAGATACAGGAACTCTTCCAGATACATTTCCAGGATAATGGAAGGGACTTTGTTCTGTTAATACAGTATGCCGCAGAGAATGGATTTACAGACAAGGATATCATACGTTCCTATGAGGCTTTGAGACTGCGTGGAGTACACAAGGTATCGGCAGACCAGATTAAAGCCTTTATGCACGCTAATAATGAGCCGCAGGATGGAAATGGGGAAAATGTGCCTGCTCCGGAGCACCGACAGCAATCACGGCAGATAGAGGATGCGGCAATGGGGATCCTTGTGGACCTGACCAGGATGATGGACAGCACACAGGCTTTAACTCAAATAGATTCTTTAAACTAAAAAAATATTGTTATGGACTACTTGTCAGAAAAAGAAATGATTACAGACTATGCCAGAGAACTTAAAATAAATGTTCTACAGAACGAACTGGAGGACTTTATCACATTGGCAACGCAGGAGAACTGGGGATGCAGGACATTGATTGCACGCATACTGGAAAAGGAAATGGAAATAAGGGTAGAGAAACGAAGAAAACAACGGGTAAGGATAGCCGGATTCCCGCAGATGAAGTATTTGCAGGAGCTCATAAGAGAGGATTTGCCTAAAGACGCACAGATGGTCATACCTGAACTGGAAACACTTGAATTTGTTAAAGAAGGAAGAAACGTGGTGTTATATGGAAATCCGGGAACAGGAAAGACACATATAGCCACCGCATTGGGGATCAAGGCGTGCATGGAAGGATATACGGTCTTTTTTACATCTGTACCGCATCTGCTAACACAAATAAGGGAATGTAGGTCACAGAAGAGTCTAAGACAACTCGAACTCAGGTTTGAAAAGTATGATATGGTCATTTGTGATGAATTTGGATATGTAAGTTGTGATAAGGAAGGAGGAGAACTATTGTTTAACCACCTATCACTCAGAGCCGGGAAAAAAGCGACAATCATTACCACAAATCTATCTTTTGACAGATGGGGAGAAATTGTAAAAGATAAAGTTCTAGTCGCTGCAATGGTAGACAGACTAACCCATAAAGCACATCTGGTGAACATGAGCGGACAATCATATAGAGTTAAAGAAACACAAAACATGAGGAGATATGTATCACAAAAATAAAAGAATTATATCCTTTGCATAACGAAACTAGTGGACTACTTTTCAATTATTATCTGGTATACTTTTCGATTATTATATACACTTGTTATAGGGTAGAGAGTTCGGATTATCGGGGTTTCGGGTGTACTGTTTCCATTTGTCTTGTGGCAGGTCGTAGCAGAACACGCCGTCGGAATAGGTAGCCAGCCACAGTTTGCCGTGGCAGTCTTCCAGTATATTGTACACAAAGATTTTGTTCATTTCGGGGATGCGTGTGAAGTCATCCGTCTTTCGGTTGTAACGCATCAGCCCCGAGGTCGTGCCTATCCATAATTCGCCGGTGCTACTTTTATAGATTGAGAATATGTTGTCGGCATTGAGGGTATTGGATGCTTCGCCCTTTTCGTAGTGCCGTACTTCCCGGGTGCGAAGATGGATACGGTTCAGTCCGCCGGCAAAAGTACCTGCCCACAGGTAATCACCGTCGATACATAATCCGTGAATGTTGTGGTACAGGGCAGGGTGGTGGAAAGGCGTGACTGTACCGTCGGCGGGATTGAAATGGAAAAGTCCCTTGTCTTCTGTGCCGAACCATATCGTCCCGTCATTGCTTCCGCAGAATTCACGGATGCGGTGTCCCAAGTATCGCATGTCGTCCCGGGGATAATACTTTTCGAAGTAAGTATATTGGTGAGGATAATAGTTGACGCCACCGAAGTATGAGCCTATCCACATTCCGCCTTCACGGTCTTTGAAGATGGTGTAGATGGCGTTGTCGGATAATGCGTAGCGGTCGTCGGACTCCGAGGTGGTGAGGTGGATATATTTGTCGGTTTCCAAGTTGTAGATGTAGATGCCTTGTTCCGTACCTACCCATAGCTCCGTATCCGAACGCAGGCAGATGTTGCGTACGTAGTCGTTTAACAGGCGGCGCACCTTGCGGGTGGTCAGGTTGATTTCTGCCAGGCCGTTGGACGAACCTATATAGATGCAATTGTGCAGTCCTTTGACACAGGTGGTGATGATAGCTCCTTTGAAAGGCTCTTCGCCTTCGGCATCCCGGAAAACGGTGAAGCGGGCGGCGTCTTCCGAATGATACAGGTTGTCCTCGTAGCGGTTCACCCACAATTCGTTGTCTCCGAACCAGAAGCGGGTGATGTTAAGCGCTCCTTTTCCTATTTTTGCGGAATACTCCTTCAAGCTGTTCTTCTTTATGTCGTAGTGGAAAAGCCCTTGGGAATCGGACGAAATCCATACGTCTTTTTGCGGGTCGGAATCTATCCACGTTATGGTACGGCTGATGGTCTCACCGGTACCTTCGATGGGAATGTCGAACGGGGTGAATTTCTCTAATCGGGGGTTATAGATGTAGACGCCCGTATCAGTCCCTACCCATATATTTCCTTCGGCATCCTCGTTAGGGCAGTGATAAAGTTGTTGCCCAAAGAAGAGTTCTCTTTCTGAAAAGTACGGAATACGAGACCGTCATATTGGTTCAGCCCGTCTTTCGTGCCAAACCACATGAATCCTTGCCGGTCTTGCAGGATGGTGTTCACCGTATTATGTGAAAGTCCGTCCTTGATGTCCAGCGTACGGAAATAGTAATAAGGGTTTTTGGCGGCACTCTCTGCCCAAAAGGTTGACAGGAGAAGGCTCATGATGGCGTATAAAATGCTTTTTGTTTTCATAGCGGACAAAGATGCAATAGCTATTTCGGACAAATATAAACATTATATATACGATAACTGTAATTTGGAGATTATTTTCTTTCTATAATCAATAAAGTTCCGCCTACTTGCTTTTCTCTAATTATTTTTGTATCTTTAAAGATTTTCCGTCCGTAATTCTGTAGTTGTCATCTTGTAAAGTGACAAATGTCCTGTTGTAAGGTGACATTAGTCCTCTTGTAAGATGACAATGGTCCCCTTGCAAGGGGACAACTACCCGAGTGCATAGAAAATTCTAGTTCAGTGCAGTGGAATTTCTAATAGAGTGCAGTGAAAACTCAAAGTCATCGAAGTACTTTTTATACTCAACCCAGCTAATATACTTCACAAGGATAATAATTTTAAAAGATATTGCTATTTATTATAGGATGAAACTTTATATCTCTCCCTCAAAAACTCTTAAAGATAATTGGGATTGAACTGATATTTCTTATAGAAAATCAGGAATAAAATAAATCCGATCAGTGCGAAAGGAACCCCTGTAAGCGCAGGATAACGATAGCCTTCGCTGATAGCCAGTCCTCCTGCATATGCGCCGATGGCATTTCCCAGGTTGAATGCAACCTGCACGCTGGCAGCTCCCAGCATCTCTCCGCCTTTTGCCACACGGATAATTAATACTTGTTCCGGACTGGATACGGCAAATAATCCTGCCGTACAAAGGCACATCAGTAGAGCGGCTGCCCATTTATAAGGTGAAAGGAAGAATAGGAGGAGTAGCATAATACAGATGAGCGCTTGTGCGACAGTTCCTACCTTTCCCGGTGTGTAACGGTCGGAGAGACGTCCGCTGATAAGATTCCCCATGACCATACCGAATCCGGCAAGAATCATCAGAGGAGTAATGCTTTCGGCAGAGAAACCGGAAACGTTTGTCAGCATCGGATTGATATAGCTATACCAGCAGAATACACCACCGTTGCTTAATGCTGTGGCACCCAGAATCAGCTACGGGGCCGGAGTTTTGAGGAAGCGGAATTGCCCCTTGAAGCCGGTGTCTTTCAACCCTTCTACGTGGGGAACCCAGCGCCAGATGTAATACATGATTACGATTCCCCAAATGCCTACCAACAGGAAAGTGGCACGCCAGGAAAGCATAGTGCTGAGGGAAGTTCCCAATGGGACGCCGAAGAGGTTGGCGATGGTCATTCCGGCAATCATAATCGAAACAGCTTCCGAACCTTTTCCTTTATCAGCCAGTCGCTCGGCAACAATAGAGCCGACACCGAAGTAGGCTCCATGAGGAAGTCTGGAGATGAAACGTGCGGCAAGCAATACCCAGTAGTTGGGTGACAAAGCGGCACAGATATTACCTATCATAATCAGGGTGACCAGTACCAGCAGAATATGTTTCAAAGGATATTTGCGGGCTAATGTCAGTACGGGTGCACCCACACAGACGCCCAACGCATAGGCGGAAATGAAATGTCCCGCAACGGGGATACTGATTCCTAAATCTTTTGCCACGTCGGGCAAAATTCCCATCATCACAAACTCGGCAATACCCAATCCCAGGGTGCCGAACGCCAATGCAATCAGACTTTTCTTCATACCAAACTATACCTGATACCTGTTACTTTTTTACCTTCTTCTTTTTTGCGGGTGCAAAGGTAAAACAAAATCGGCCAAGGTGAGTTCGGTAGGAAAGATTTTGATTTAAGTCAATTTATGCAATGTATGTAATCAAGGGGATGGATGTACTACCAGGCAATGTTGTCCGAAAAAGTGTATTGCTGATCACCTTACTGTTTCTGAATCCACTCGGTCATATCTTTCAATACTTCCGGACTGATGGTTTCTTCCAGTTGCCCGTATTCGGCCAATGTGCCTTTTTCGCAGGTCTGCAACAGATGGTTCAGGTTCGGATAGGCTTTTACAGTTACATTTTTGTTTCCGTTTTCGCTGATTCTTTGTTGGATGGCTGTAAGGTTCATAGTCGCGTCCACTTGAATGTCCTTTTCTCCGTTTAGGGCGAGTACCGGACATTTCACATTCTTCAGGGCATTAGCCGGGTCGTACCTCATAAAATGAAGATACCAGGGCGAGGTCATCGAACGTATCTGGGCGGAAATCTGCTGTACGGTATTCAAGTCTTTCAGTTGTTCGGACGACATGGTTTTGGTAACGTCTGCATACAGTTCCTTTTGGAGCTCATCCGTTGTCTTGTCCGCTTGTTGCAGTATGGCATACCTGTTTCGCAGCGACGGTTTCGTTCCTTGCCAAAGCGCATCCGGCATTCCCTGAGATTTAGAAATCAGTTCCACTTGCCTTAGCATCAGGCTGTCTCCTTTGATGGCGGCTCCCGCCAATGAAACGATAAATGCCACTGACGGATCATTGGCTGCCACAATGAATGCGATGGTTCCTCCTGCGCTATGTCCGATGATTCCAATCTTTTTCGTGTTTATTTCTTTTCTGCCGCGCAGATAGTGGATGGCAGCTTCCGTATCTCTGGCAAAGTCTTCGTTGGTAGCTGTTGCATGGTTGCCTTGTGAGGCGGCTGTGCCACGGTCGTCGCAGCGCAATACGGCGATGCCGTTTCGCGTCAGATAGTCGGCGATGACAAGGAAAGGCTTGTGTCCCATAATCTCCTCATCCCGGTTCTGCGCACCGCTTCCTGTCACCATGACTACCGCCGGAAATTTTGTTCCTTTTTCGGGAAGAGTGAATGTTCCCGCGAGATTGATTCCGTCCTGTTCGTTTCTTACCGTGACTTCTTCGCTTTTGTAAGAGAAAGGCGGCTGAGGTTCCTGCGGGCGTTTGGAGCGGCTTGCTTCTCCTTTTTCCAGATTCAACGGCAAAGGAATGCCTTGTGTGAATGTTCCGCTAATACTACGGTCGTTGCTCAGCTTTCCTTTGTAAGAAGCGTGGATAACAGGTGTCTGCACAGTCAATATGGAATCTTTGAACGAAGTGGTTTGCGTCTTTATTCCGTTAGCCCCCTGGTCGGGGCTGTCGAGTGTCGTTATGTAAGTGCCTTCTCCTGTCTGATTGATATGGAATACAAGGGTCAGCGAACCGGTGGGAACAGTCAGTTTTCCGTGCCAGGTTCCTGAGATATCTTGGGCGGATGCGGAAGATGACAAGGATAAACCGGTCAACAAGCCGGTAATGACAGTTACTAGGTAGACAGCTTTCAATGTTTTCATAAAAGAGAAATTTAACGGAATATTTTTTAGCTATACGGTATACGCAAAGATAGTGTATTTTTAAAAATAACAGATATACTTGTTAAACTTTATAGCCTGACAAACACCGTTTTAACTTCCGGGATATCACACCGCACGGATACTACCGATTCTCCTTTCCTTTTATCTACACGGATGGCTGCGCGACCATTGTAGGCCTGTACCTTTCGTGAACCGGTAGAAGTCCCCTGGTTCTCGATTAATTGCCCGTCTCCTGCCAGTCCGAATTCTATATAGTTTACGGCATCCAGACAGGGTACGCCTTTAGCGTCTGTCAGCTGGACTTCCACCATTGATATATCGCCTGAACTTTCTCCGCCGCAATGAGTGACTTTCGCTTGCAGTTGCGCAGGCTTACCCCATGTGCGGGTTTCGTATACAAACCGGAGCGTGTCTGCCACGACTGCTTTCCCTTTGGAAAGGGCGATGACTGTATTCTCTCCTGCCTGTAACTTGCAGTTCCAGTGTAGACCTGCCGCCGGATAGTCCTGACTGTTACGCTTCTTTATTCCTTGCGGCACTCCGTTGACAATCAACTCCACTTGCGGACAGTTAGAGTAGACTAATATCTCTTTCATTTCTTCCGGTTTGCCCCATCGAATCGGCCATGTATGCCCATAGATATGTATCATAGGCTTTTTCGCCCAGTATGATTGGAATACATAGTAAGTCTCCTTCGGTGTGAGATCTCTTTCCACTACTCCTTTTTGATTGACATAAGGCACAGGATTCTCCGGACGTACCGGAGTAGAGAAGTCCTTGAACGGCCAATATGCCGCCCCTGTCAGCCAATCCATCGTTTCCTGTTCTTTCAGATGCCAGTCGATGAGGCGCACCATGTAACTTTCCGACCAGTCGCCGTCTTTGGAAGCGCGTGCGTTTCCACCGTAAAGCGAAGCATCTCCCGCGCGTTCGTCTGCTCCCTTGCCCGCTTCAATCTTATCCAAATTGATGAACGGGTCCTCCGCATGGCGGCGGGCATGGCAGTCGCCTCCCCATTCGGCATGGAAGAAATGTTTCACCTGCTGCATCTCATGGAATGAAGCATTTTTATAATCGGTGAAGATGCCTCTGTACCACCCCGCCCAGATAGAAGGAGAATAAACATCTACGATATCTTTACAGAAGTCGCAACGGCGGATAGCGGTCACCCGGCTATCGTCCGATTGATGCGCCAATTCATGGAGTTCCTTCATAAAACTACGTATCTTTCCCTTGTCGAATTCCGGGAAGTCGTTCGGCCAGTCGTTTTCATTACCTAATCCCCAGATGATGACGGCGGGATGATTATAATGCGTATGAATCATGTTCGTCAACATTCGTTTGGCTTGTGCCTGATACTGCTCGCCACCCAGACCGCCGCGGCACCAGGGAATCTCTTCCCATACAAGAATGCCCAGTTCATCGCAAAGAGAAAGAATAATGTCCGACTGTTGGTAATGTCCCAGCCGGATAAAATTCACTCCCATTTCTTTCATGAGCGTCATTTCCGCCCGCATTTGTTCTTCTGTCATAGCTGCGCCTACGCCCGCATGGTCTTCGTGGCGGTGTGTACCGCGCAGCAAAAGGCGGGAACCGTTGAGGCGGAATGGTCCTTTTTCCACAAATTCAAAATGGCGGAATCCGAATCGCTCGATGGCTTTCTGCTCCTGTCCGTTGTGGTGCAGGGTAATTTCGCAGGTGTAAAGAGCAGGATCCTCGTCCGACCATAATTCCGGCTTCTGAATATTTGCCGTCAGCAGGGAAGCTTTTCCAAGCGGCATCACTTCTTTTTCTTCATTCAGTATTATCTTGCCTGAAGGAGATTTGACGATGATATGCGCAGTTGTTTTCCTGATATCCGACGGATTATAGAAAAAAGCTTGAACGGCAAGTGTTGCCTTTTTCAGGTTTTTGTCTAATACGGCATCTATTTGTACACGATCTATGGAAACTTCGGGGACATACGCCAGGTTGAGGTAGCGGTATAGTCCGCCATAAACGTTGAAATCCGATAAGTCGGAAGGAATCATTTCCGCATCCCGGCTGTTGTCGCAACGGATGGATAGGGGAACTTTACCGCCAAAACGTTGAACACATTCGGGAGTGGAGACGAATGCTTGCACCGCTTCGGTGATATCTGCCGTCCATTCATCGTATCCGCCGATATGGGAAGCGACCCGTGTCGTGTAGATGTATACTTCGGTCTTTTGTCCCGCTCCTTCAAAGTCGAGCAGGATTCGTCCGTTGGGATAGGGATTTTGTATGTCGAGCAGTGTTTTATACCACCCGGGGCCCTGGTAGTAATTCATGTCCGGGTCTACGGCATCTGTGGCATTGAAGCAATGGGGCAGGGTGACAGGCGTCCATAGGGGAACGCATTCCGAACTGCCGGGAGCGGCGGGACGCACTGCTTCCCAGATATTGCCGATGTCTCCCCGCAGATACAGCCAGTTGTCGGTTAGCCGGGTTTTATGCCCGGTGAGGACTTTAGCTTCGGATAGGGTGGCGCAGCCTATAATAAGGCATAACGTATAAATCAGTCGTTTCATTTCTTTCTCGTTTTTAGAAAAGTTTGCCGGTTTTCTCCAGTTTATCCTTGCGTAGTAATGCTTCTATAAAGTAATAGTCGGCATATACGATGGGTACGTCCACTTCTACGTTGGTAGGTTTGGTTCCTGTGCTGTGGAGTAGCAGGAAACCGTTGTCTTTGTTCAGCGTAGTGCGATAACTGTTCGTCAGGTTCTCTACTATCCTGTCGGCGTTTTTCTTGTAGCGTTCGCTGTTTTTGCGGTCATATTGCGACAGTTCGTAGAGTGCGGAAGCGATCACTGTGGCTGCTGAGGCGTCACGCGGCTCGTTGGGAATGCCGGGAGCGTCGAAGTCCCAGTAAGGGATCAGGTCTTCGGGCATATTTTTGTGGGTGAAGAGGTATTGTTCCACCTTTTTAGCCTGTTCGAGGAATTCCGGTAACTTGGTTTCCCTGTAACACATCGTATAGCCATACAGTGCCCATGCCTGACCGCGTGCCCAAGCCGATTCGTGCGCAAGTCCCTGATGTGTGTTCTTTTTCAGTACTTGTCCGGTGATGGTGTCGTAGTCTATCACATGATAGCAACTATAGTCTGCACGGAAATGATTTTTCATCGTAGTCCGTGCGTGGCTTACCGCTATATTATAATAGGTGGAATCCTTACTTTCTTTGGTAGCCCAAAACAGCAACTCAAGGTTCATCATATTATCAATGATGACCGGGCATTGCCATTTATCCTTGTTATGGTCCCAAGAGCGGATAATGCCGGCTTTGGGTTTGAACCGGGTGGAAAGTGTGCGTGCCGATTGCAACAGAATTTCTTTGTAGCGTTCGTCTTGCGTCAGGCGATAACCGTTTCCAAAGCTGCAATACATCTTGAAGCCCATGTCGTGAGTGCCGCCGTTCATCTTTTCCTGTTCCAGGATATCGGTATGTTGCTGCGCCTTCTTTTTCCAGAAATTATTCTGGGTATACTCATAGAGAAACCAGAGCTCGCCGGGGAAGAATCCGCTGGTCCAGTCTTTGGACGGGACGAGGTGAAGCGTCCCGTCCGGTTCCGTATTCCGGGGATTGGTGAGTGGCCCCCATCCGTTCTTTTCGCGTTGCGCACGGCTTTCGGGTGATTCGTTGGCTACGGCGTAGTCTATTTCATCAAAAGCGCATCGGAGTTGTTGCTGTGCAAACTCCATGTTGTCTTCCACTATGTTTGAATCCGGTTGCGGAGTACAGGCCGTGAGGCCGGCTCCGAGCAATAAAGCTGCTATGGGGAGCTTCAACTTTATGGTTACGGTGGATAATTTCAATTTCATATATGTATACTATTTGTTAGCGTTATTCAATGTATTTGCTATTTCGAAGTTATTGCGATACAGAGATTACTGCCATGCTTACTCTTTTTCAAGCCGTACGGCAATAGGAGTCATGTATTGGCTTCCCTGGTATTGTTTTCCTTTCAGGCTGCATTCAAAACTACCTTTCGGCAGCTTCACTTTTCCCAGACGTAGACTGTTGGTCCCTTTCTGTTCGGGATAAGTGGAGTAGTTCGCTTCCAGTTTCTGTCCGGCTATCTCTACCACGACTGTTCCCGTATCATTCTTTCCCTGCGTGTTGTAGTCCAGATAAACAGTATATTCGACAGGTGCGCTTGACCGTAAGTTCCATTTCATCCACTGATTCGTATTTTTCCATTTGGTAACGTAGTTGCGGTTCGGTTTGCCGTCACCGTATCCCAATCCACGCCCTTGCAGTTCGGAATCGAATGTATAGAGCGTATTGCTCTGTTTGTGGTCGATAAGACGGATGGGATTCGGCACTTTCCGGTTGTTCAGTACCAGTGCGATGACGGAATTCATGCTGTCCGGCGCATTGGCGGGCAAGGTCAGTTCGTAATCATCCGCGTTTAAGCGCTTGAATCTTATCGCCGCCTTCTTGTCGGCAACGAGCCATCCTTTTCCGATGTCGGAACGGAGTCCGCCGATAATCAGTTTTCCATCGGCTGGCCAATGAAATACGTGTGCATACAGCGTATCTCCTTTCAGTGTCGTTACGCCCCACGGCTGTATAGGCAGATTGGTGCGTTGTGCTCCATAGATACTTTCTCCGTTCACCTTCAACCACTGTCCTATGCCCTGAAACACTTCGATGTCTCTCTTGTCCCATCGGCCATTGCCCATCGGACCTACGTTCATCAGTATATTACCCCCTTTCGAAGTGGCGCTGGGTAATAATTGTACAAAGAATGAAACAGGTTTGCGCACTGTATCCACTACGCTGTATCCATAAGACTCGTTGGTAGTGGGAATAGATTCCCATGCCCCTTCGGTGGGGAAAAAGAAGGCGGAACGGTCGCCCGTATTGCGGTAATCACCTATATTATTAGAGCCAAAACGTGCTAGTCGTCCGTTTACGACGATTTTGTTTTGTAGGTCCGCTTGGCGGATAGCTTCCAGTATGCGGATATTGAGATAGAGCGGAAGCTTCTGCGGAGTATCGAACCATAAGATGTCGGGGTCGTACTTTCTGATAAGTTCCTGTATTTGCGGAATGGATTTCTCGTTTACATATTTCTCGGCATTAGCGAGAAAGTCTTTACGTTCCAGCCACCAGTTCTTGCCGCCCACAAGTTTATCTCCACCGGGATTCGTGGGATAATCCCAATCGTTTCCCGGAGCGTCCGGGTGTTCCCAGTCAAAAGCGTGCGAATAATAGAAACCGAACTTGATGCCATATTTCTTAGCGGCTCTGCTCAATGCTTCCATCGGATCTTTCTGAAATTTGGAAAGGCGAATATCGTAGGGATAAGCATCGGATGGATACATGGCGAATCCGTCGTGATGCTTGGCAGTAATGACGAAATATCTCATGCCTGCTTCCGATGCATGGCGCATCCACTCCTCGGCATCAAATTCAGTAGGATTGAAAGGAAGTATCAGTTCTTTTTTGTACTCTTCCAGGGGGATGCGGGCTTTTCGCATCAGGTGTTCGGTATAGCCGCTCTGCATCTTGTTTTTCCAAAGACCCGCGGGTACGGAGTAAGGGCCCCAATGGATGAAGCAACCGAATTTGGCTTCGTTATACCACGACATTCGTTGCTCCTTATTCTTTTGAGAGGCTGTCCACCAACCGTCGTAGGCTTTGCGAAGCTCGTCTTTGTCTTGTTGCAATTGCAGGTTGCGGGGGATTTCGAGCCCTTGTTCGTCGCCACTCTGCGCCCATATAGCGAGGGGAGAAGCACTCATTGCCATGCAGCAGGCAATCGTTATGGTTTGATAATAGTTTCTCATGATTGTTCTCTCTTTTATTAAACTTGATAAGCAGTCTTTTTTTATTTCACTTGATACGTCTTTCCCTTTTCCGTTTCAATCACTTCTTCGTGGGGTGAGGTCGCTTCGCGTATCCGGCAGGTTCCTCCCGAATGGGAAGTAACGGACAGCCGGGTAATCCTGCTTTCTTTCCATTCCATGTCGATGGTGAATCCGCCTCTGGCGCGGACGCCTTTGATACTTCCGCTTTGCCAGTTGTCCGGCAGGGCAGGTAGCAGGTGTATGTATCCCGCATGGCTTTGCAGCAGCATTTCCGTAATGCCTGCCGTTCCTCCGAAGTTTCCGTCAATCTGGAAAGGGGGATGGGCATCGAAGAGATTGGCGTATGTACCCCCTCCACGGACGCTGACTTGGGTAGCATCTACGTATCTCAATCCGTTTTTCAGCATCCCGAAAGCATGATTACCGTCGCGCAGACGTGCCCAGAAGTTAATTTTCCATGCCATAGCCCAGCCTGTGCCGCCGTCTCCGCGGATTTCGAGTGTCCGTTGGCAGGCGGCTGCCCGTTCCGGCTGCTGTTCGGGGATAATCTGTCGTCCGGGTGCAGGGCGAACAGATGGGATACATGGCGATGGTTAGGGTCTGTCTCTTCAAACTCTTTATCCCATTCGAGTAGTTGTCCTTTTGAACCGATGCGGAACGGTTGCAGGTTGGCGCGTACATCCATGCACTGCTGGCGAAATGCTTTGTCCGTATCCAGCACCGTACTTGCTTCGATGCAGTTGGTCAGTAAGTCCCATGCCAGACCGAGATCCATACCGGATGAACGGCTGATCTCTCCGTTCTGTTTCTTTCCTTCCTTGTCGATATAGCGGAAGCGATTCTCGGGTGAAGTGGATGGGTTGGTAATCCAGTAGCCTGTTTCCGGATCTTTTTGCAGCCATTGCAGCAGGAATTCGGCTGCGCCTTTCATCAGGGGATAAGCCGTTTTGGACAAGTATTTTTTATCGCCGCCGAAGGCATAGTGTTCCCATAGATGCTGACAGAGCCATACGCCTGCCATTGGCCAGCACGACCATCGAGGTGCGCCTTTCGGATCGGAATCATAGCCTCCGGTCGGAGCGGTTTGTGCCCAGACGTCCGAGTTATGGTGGGCCAGCCATCCGCGATTGATGCCATAGTTAACTTTGGCCGTTTGTGCGCCATTGACAGCCAGGCGGCCGATGAAATCGGACAATGGCAGGAAGCATTCCGGAAGATTGGTTATTTCCGCCGGCCAGTAATTCATCTCAGTATTAATGTTGGTCGTATAATTCGATCCCCAAGGCGGTTGAACGTGCCGGTTCCAGATGCCTTGCAGATTGGCGGGCAGCCCGCCCGGGCGGGAAGAGGCAATCAGCAGGTAACGACCGTATTGATAGTAGAGTTCCGTCAATCCGTTGTCAGTGGGGTCTTGTTCGAAGCTTTTTAAACGTTCGTTGGTGGGGAGTGCTTCTTTTTGCAGATTCTCTGTGCCCAGTGATAGTTGCAGGCGGTTGAAGAGTTGCTGATGGTCATCCGTGTGTCGTTGCAGTAATTCCTGATAGGGACGCTTGCATTTTTTGAGTGTCATTTTCTTATTCCCGAAATCGGTGACGGCAGAGAGTAGCAGCACTACTTCATTTGCATTGCGAACGGTCAGTGCAGAGTCGTTTGCCTCACAGTGACCGCCATCCGGCAGCAGTTCCACTTGCACTTTGAATTGTGTCCCCCGTTTGTCATCGTATACCACCTGATGTGGGTCGTAGTCACGATTGGCAACATAGGCGGGGGCTTTGCCGTTCAGGATCAGTGTCTTTTCCCCTTTTGTCTCACGGTATAGCGCAGCAGGCTGTTCAAGCGAATATGGAGCGATACCGCCTGGGGACGGTCTGCGGCTATTTTTATGACCATCACCTGGTCCGGATAGGAGATAAAGGAAGTGCGGCGGTATTTCACTCCGTCCGCTTCGTAGGTGACGGTAGACAGTGCGTTCGATATGTTGAGTTCACGATACAGATTCCGGGCTTCCCCCCGCGTCAGTTGGTCGAGCATCAGGTTTGCCATAGGCAGGTAACGGGCTGTATACGGACCTTGTGCATTGGCTTTCCAGAGTTCGCTTGCCTTGGCATAGTCTCCGCGGTCGACAGCTTCCCGTACCTGTGGCAACGCGTTCGCGGCTTTGGGGTTGTTCCAGTCCTGCGGATAGCCCGACCAGATCGATTCTTCGTTCAGTTGATATACTTCCTGTAGCGGGTTGCCATATACCATCGCTCCGATACGTCCGTTACCGATAGGAAGAGCTTCTTCCCATACGGTAGCCGGAGCGTTATACCAAAGCTTGTATTCTTTTCCAAACGTTAATGTCGTGGAAAGGAATATACATCCTGAAAACCATATACTTCGTACCTTCATATTCATCGTCTGCTATTTTTTATTCGTCCGTAGATTCTCATTCGTCAGCTATTTCGAATGCTTTCGCGGTGTTGGATATTAATTGGATTGCGGGCAGTTTCTCTTTCAATTCCAGTCTGACAACCGTAGCTATCTTGTCAGGAGCCTGCGTGGGAACTTGTATCGTAATGCCGCCGGGCGTTTTAGTAAATTTCAGTTTCGTACCGTCGGCCAGCAGCATTGCTTCCTTCACTGTATATTTCGTGTCGAATGCCAGTTTGCCGTCTTCCGGCCATTGAAAGACGGAGAGATAATATACGGAGTTCTTCTTTTCGTCTTTCCGGATACATTCGCCCCAGGGAGGAAATATTTCGCTGCGCTGTGTTGCGTAAATCGCTTCACCGTTCACCCGCATCCATTCGCCTACTTTTCTCAGGCAGTCCAGTGCGGGAGCAGGCACAACACCTGTCGGGTCGGGGCCGACGTTGAGCAGGTAGTTGCCGCCACGGGCGGCAATGGTATTGAGATTACGGATAATTGTTTCCGCACTTTTCCAGTTCTTCTCCCAGCTTTTGTATCCCCAGGAGCTGCCGATATTCATACACGTCTCCCAGTCTACGCGTTCGATGTCCTTTGCGTGGGGGATACGTCCTTCGGGAGTCTTATAGTCGCCGGGAAAATCGGGACGGCGCAACCGGTCGTTGGTAATTACCTGCGGATACTTTGCGAGTTCGGCAGTGATTTCCGCCGCTGTCTCTTTGCTGATACGGTGCGGGGTATCCCACCACATGACGGCTACGTCACCATAATTCGTCAGTAGTTCTTTGATTTGCGGGATGGCTACCTTTCTGAAATAATCATCCAGAGAGGCGGAACGTTGCAGGCAATCCCAACCTCCCAGATTCTCTTGGGTAAAATTGTCGATGGCTACCGAATCAGGGTTTGCCCATCCTTCTTTCATTTCTTTGCGGATAGTGCCGCCGCCGGGGTTGCACCAGTCCTGTGTCTGGGAATAATAAAATCCCAGTTTTATATGGTGCTTACGGCAGGCTTTTGCCAGTTCGTCTACGATATCACGTTTGAACGGGGTGTAGTCTACGATATTGAATTCGCTGGCATTGCTTTTGAACATCGCGAATCCGTCATGGTGTTTGGTGGTGAATATGATATACTTCATACCTGCATTTTTGGCAGTCAGCACCAGTTCCTCGGCATTGAAGTCCACGGGATTGAAGGTGCAGGCTTTCGCACGATATTCACGTACAGGTATTTTGCAACGGTTCATAATCCATTCCGCACCGCCTCGTCTTTGGTTGAATCCGTTGTATACGCCGCCGTACAGGCAGTAAGGTCCCCAGTGCACGAACATGCCGAATTTGGCATTGCGCCACCAGGCCATTTTCTCGTTATGTTCAAGCTTTTTGGGCAGAGGTTGCGCAAAAACGGTTGCGGAGAGAGTTAGGGTGAGTATGATTGATAGAATCTTCTTCATGGTTATCTTTATCGGTTGAAATATTTATTGTACTGTGGTTCGTCCATTACTTTCTTGAGTGCCGACTTTCCAAGGCGGTCACGTAACTGATAGTAATACAGGCTCGAAGGAACCACTGTTCCGGCTGTCTGCTCGGTCCATCCGGTTCCGTTTATCGGTTGGTCTTTATATTTCATATCTATCATCGAAGTGTTGACGATGCTGTTGAAGGTCGATTTCGCACCGGACCGGGCTTCTTTGCTATTGTCTACTTCTGTGGCTTGCAGTCCGATGGCAAAGTTCTGTGCCGTAGGCGGCTGCATGACCAAAATCAGCGGGGCGGCACAATTCCAGAATACCATTTGCGCGCCAGCCCATCCGTGTCCCGAACCCATCGATCCCCGGTTGGCTGCCATGAGTGATGCGCTCGGACCTTTCAATACTATATTGTCCCATAAGCATCCGGCCGACCAGCGGTGATGCGGTTCGCTGGAAGCAAAGGTCATTTCACCATAACCGTCTACAAAAGCGTTTGGCCCGGGAGTAGTGGCCCCCAATACAAATTCGTGACGGTGATGGCTGGAGTAGCAACGTTGGAACAGACACATTTGTCCGCCGTTGATGTGGTAAGCATACCGTCTTCCTCCGGTAATCTGCGAGATGGGGTTGATGGCGGAAAGGTCTTGTCCCGTGATATATTTGGTGGCAGAAGTGGTAGTCACACAACAGTCAAAATGCTCTACGCTGACATTGCGTACCCATGCATTCTCGACCGTCCGGAGAGCAACGAATGTATTGGCATGGTTCTCGTCGCAGCAGTATTCGCCTATGCCCCGATAGCTCTTTTTAACCGACTCATCATAGATGCACATGCCGTACAGATTCTCTACGCCACATTGTGTGAAGCGTTTGTCATACCTGTATTTATAGATGGTTCCTCCACCGAACTCCTTTTGCAAAGCGTTCGTCAACGGGATATCCAGTGTGATTTCGTCTTTTTTCACTGATACAATTTTCCGTTCGAACGTCAGATCCTTGCTCCCCGGTTTCCATTGGATCGTTCCGTTCATGTCCGTATCTTTTCCTTCGCGGCGGAAACGTTCGAAAGCCTCCCATGTAGTTTCTCCTTTGCGGGGGCGGGGGGCGATGGAATCCATGCCGATGGTCTGAATCCACGCTGCCGTACTGGGGCGTCGGACAATTACGTCGTCGCCAGTACGAAAATGTTTATCCGCATTCTTCACATGGAGGATACGTGTGCCCGAAGGAACATATTTGTCGATAATTTCCTGTACATCGTTGGTGTTGTATTTGGCTTTTCCGTTAAAGCCGACCTCTATGACATTGTATTTCCTGGGAGAGGTGGCAATGAGTACCGTTCCGCTCTCCTTATTATTCCCTTCGCCGCGAAGCACAATGCCGCTTGCTGTAATCCGGATAGGGCTTGCTATATGATATACGCCTTTTCTGAGCAGGATGCATCCCCTGAATCCATCTTCATCCGGTTGCAATTTTGCTACTTTGTCTATTACGGCCTGTATAAAAGGGGTATCGTCCTCTTTGTTGGGCGAAGGACTGATAGAGGCGGTTACCTTTATATGGGGAATGGCCACTCCACCGCCCTTATAACCGCAGAAAGAGAAATCGGGGAGTAAATCTCCTTTGTCTGTATACGAATGATAAGAGAGCTTTCCCTTCTCATTGATTGATATCAACTTACTTTGTGCACTCGCCATGAAGCAGAGCACAAGTGATGAAGCGATAATGAATGTTACTTTCTTGATGTCCATAGTATTTCCAGCTTTTCGATTTCAAAGTTATCGCATCTTGAGGAAAATTGATTATAAAGGTAAGTCTAATACTTATAAAAACGCCCCTTCCATCGAAAATACCTCATTTTACAAATGAATGACGGAATATTACAAATCTATCGTTTGCCGTGAACACCGTGTCTACAAGGTTTTATTCTCTTTCGCCCTCCGACCTGTTCTTAAACTCCGACGGAGATACTCCGTACAGTGTTTTGAAACTGTTAGAGAAGTAAGCCAGGCTATTATAACCTACGGCACAATATACTTCCGTTATCGACATATCCGTTTCTTTTAGCATCTTGGCGGCTGTCTCCAACCGGAAATTACGGATAAACTCATTGGGAGAGTATCCGGTGATTTGCTTAATCTTGCGGTAAAGGTTCGATTTGCTTAGTCCGAGTTCTTTGCAGAAGGCATCCAGGTTTAAGTCCGAATTGGCGATATTCTGTTGCAGAGTGGCATATAGCTTTTGCATAAACTTCTCATCGACGGAAGTCACGTCGACACCGAGTGATTCGAGTGAGAAGTTTTTGCTATACAGCTCTTTCAGTTTCTCGCGGCTTTGGATCAGGTTGTCTACTCTGATTTTCAGGATGGAGGCGTCGAAAGGTTTTGTGATATATTCGTCAGCACCTGCTGCATAGCCTTCTTTGATATCGTCCGTGCCAGTCTTTGCCGTCACCAAATAATCGGGATATGGCTGGTATTCATATCCTTCTTCAACCGACGGATCAGTTCGATACCATTCATCTTGGGCATCATCAGGTCGGTGATAATCAGGTTGGGAAGCAGATAGACCGCTTTGGCAAGAGCGTCTTCGCCGTTTGTCACGCCCACTACATTGTATCTATCCGCCAGGCAGGAACAGATATAATTGTTCAGGTCGCGATTGTCCTCCACTACCAGAATCGTAGCTTGCTTTCTGGAGGAATTGTCCGGTTCGTAAGCGGCGTCCGGAAGCTCAACGCTGAAAGATACGGCTTTATCTTCGGCCGATTCGATTATCATTTCGGGAGCGAAAAGACTTTTGTCGACCGGCAGTACAAATTTGAATACTGCACCGGAGCTTGATAAGCCTACACCGGACATATTCGCTCCGGTTGCGTTTTCTGCCCACACCACTCCGTGATGCATCTCTATAATTGCCTTGCTGAGGCTTAGTCCGATGCCGGTTCCCGATTTGGAATGTTCGTTCTGAGCCACTTGGTAGAATGGTTGGAAGATCTTCTCCAATTCATCGGGAGCAATGCCGACACCATTGTCCTGGATGGAAATGGTGAGATATCGTATCTCCGTATTCTTATATTTATTCAGTTTGGCAGGCAGGAAGAAAGTAAGTTCGGAATAGGGCTTGACGTCCAGTTCTACGGATACGGTTCCCCCGTCCGGCACATTCTTGAAGGCATTGGAGAGGAAGTTGAAATAGACTTTCTCCAACAAATTCCAGTCGAACCATACAGGTTGGCAGTCGATGGAATGTTTGAACTTCAGATGAATGTTCCGATATAATGCTAAGTCCTGGAAAGAAGAGACAGCTTCGTGCGTGAATTTTATCATGTCGTTCTCGGAGACTTGCAGTTTCATGGTTCCGCTTTCGTTCTTTTGCAGGTCCATCAGATTGTTGACAATGCGGAGCAGGCGCTGGGCGTTGCGTAGCATCAGTTTCACTTTATAATGAATATCATCCGTCAGGTCGGTGCGTTTTACGAACTCTTCCAACGGAGCCATAATCAACGTAAGCGGTGTCCGCAGTTCGTGCGAGAAATTGGTGAAGAGACGATTGCGTTCCTGATAATATTCTTCGTGAACTTCCGCTTCCATCTGTTTGAGACGGATGTTGTTTTGCAGACGTTTCTTTTCGGTGAAATAGCGGATAATGAAAGCGATAAGAGCAATAGCCACCACTGCATAGAAGAGGTAAGCCCACCAGGTCTTCCATAGCGGGGGAAGAACCACGATTTCCAATGTCGTGCCTTCTTCGTTCCAGATGCCGTCATTGTTGGAGCCTTTCACTACGAATTTGTAAGTGCCCGACGGGATATTGGTATAATAGGCGGTACGGCGGTTGCCTACTTCATTCCAGTCATGGTCGAAGCCTTCCAGCTTGTAGGCATATTGGTTCTTGTTGTTGAAGATATAATTCAGTGCGCAATATTCGATGGTGATATTGGTCTGATTGTATTTCAGTACGATTTTCTTTTGGGTGGAGATGTTCTCTTTCAGGATGTCGCCTTCATCGCCGGCTTGTATGAGGCAGTTGTTGATATGCAGTTTGTCGAGGATGATGGGCGGGACATTCGGATTGGTGATGATGTCGTTGGGATTGAACAGTGTGAAGCCGTTGTTTCCGGCAAAGAAGATGCGGTTGCCCGATAGGTGCAGGCCGGCGCATGGAGAAAACTCCTGCACACGTATGCCGCTTTCCTTATTATAATTGGTAATGCCGCGGGTACGCAAGTCGAGGTTGGATATCCCGTTCAGTGTGCTGAGCCAAAGGGTGTTATCGTTCCCTTCTACGATTTTGCAGATCTGGTTGTTCATTAATCCGTTTTTCTCGTTGTAGGTGGTGAACTGTCCGGTGGAAAGAACAAGCTCACTCAAACCACCGTCGATGCTGCTGATCCATATCCTTCCGGAATGATCTTTCAGTATGCTGCTGATATATTGGGCGGCGAGGCCGTTTGTCTCGTTGTAGGAGAGCAGCGTGTGGTTGATCTTGTCATAACAGAACAGTCCGTTGTTCTTCGTACCGATTAGGAAAATATCGTTGTCGACCTCACATACACAAATCACATGAGAGAAGTGGACACCGCCTTTCCCTTTGACGGGAAATTCAGTTTGTATGCTTCGTTGTCCGTCGTCGGAGATGAATACCAAGCCTTCCGTCACACTGATAGCACCGATAATCACTTCTCCGGCGCGGCTTCGGCTGATATGGTAAATCGGTCGCCGGTCGGTAGTCTGGTAGAACAGGGAGAATTGACGGGTATTCAAGTTGAATTCATATACTTCACCTTGGCTCGTCCCGCACAGGATGCGGTCACCGTCCAGATAGACAGTCTTGAAAT
>ERZ860009.354-NODE-354-length-22058-cov-1.624460_pt1 | contig 22058 bp, 9 predicted proteins | sample MGYA00510114_ERZ860009 | MGnify/ENA primary metagenome ERZ860009 (study PRJEB30046, sample SAMN00715177) | human gut metagenome | study: EMG produced TPA metagenomics assembly of the A metagenome-wide association study of gut microbiota in type 2... | reverse complement strand
AAGCAAAGAGAACAAGTTTCTTTTTCATGTTATTATTTTAAGTGATTGTTTTTAGAAGTTTTGTAACTGATGCAAAAGTAGATGATCTGTTTAATTTTAAATGATACGAATGTTGAAAAGGACATTGAAACAGAATTTCGACTATTAGTTTTGTTGAAAAAACTATTAATTTTGTCAAGCATGCCCTTTACAAGGGGGCTAGAGCCCTATTTCCGTTCGTTTAAAATGAAATCTTTTTTCTTTCTCCTGCATTGAAATGAGTCTTTTTTATTTGGTTATTATAAACAATTTCGATGGTCTGTTCGTATGGACTGGTAATGTTTGCGACTGTCATTTTTCCTTCTTTCCACTCCATGTCTATAGTAAATCCGCCTCGTGCTTTTAGTCCTTTTATGCTTCCTTCTTTCCAGGTAGGGGGGAGGGCCGGGAGCAAATGAATATTTCCATTATGACTCTGCAATAACATTTCCGCAATGCCGGCAGTAGCTCCGAAATTGCCATCGATCTGGAAAGGAAGTGCATTCAGTAAATTTCGATATAATCCCCCGCGATTATCAGCTTTGACATGGGGATCGATATAATTGACCAAATTACTCAACGCTTCATAAGCATTTGATGAATCGTACAAACGTGCCCAAAGAGAGATTTTCCATGCCATGCTCCATCCTGTTGTTTTATTTCCACGGTCATTCAAAGATTTCCGTGCTGCCTTGAATAGTTCTGGAGTGTTGTCTGTAATGTCACATCCCGGATACACCCCGAAAAGATGAGATACATGGCGATGTTGCGGTTCGCTTTCTTTATATTCTTTGTCCCATTCCAATAGCTGTCCTTTACTACCGATTTGGTATCCTTTCAATTTACTTCTCTTTTTGATTAACTCCGAACGAAAATCCCTATCAGTCTGAAGTATCTTTGAAGCTTCAATTGTATTGGAAAACAAGGATCGGATAATGGCAATGTCCATCGTACTACCTTCGCAGACAGATGCCGGAGTGTCGTCAGGCATAAGATATGCATTCTCAGGAGAAGTACTGACTGAGTTACCAGTTCTCCTTTACTGTTTTCGATTAGCCATTCGGAGCAGAATGTTGCTGATCCTTTTAGTATCGGATAGTATTTCTTTAGAAAATCCACGTCTTTCGTAAATAAGTAGTGTTCCCATATATGATTACATAACCATGGGCCGGACATATTCCAGAAAAACCAATAAACAAATCCGTCTGATGGGTATGCTTCCCGCCATATAGATATGTTATGATGAATAGCCCAACCATTTAATCCATACATATCACGAGCCAGTTCTTTACCTTTATCTGCTATTTCTTCAATGAGTTTGAATAAAGGCTGGTGACATTCTGATAAGTTGGTGACTTCTGCTGGCCAATAGTTCATTTCCAGGTTTATATTTAAGGTGTATCCTGAATTCCATGGAGGTAATACCTGATCATTCCATAAGCCTTGCAGATTCAAGGGTTGTCCTTCGCCTCGGGAACCGGCTATCATTAAATAACGTCCGAACTGAAATAACTGTGCGATTAATGCCTGATCTTCTTCTTCCTTGAATTTCTTTAACCGTTCGTCTGTCGGCAATTCTTTTTGTAGTTTTTTCGCCGGAAGAATAAAAGATACCCGGTTAAATAAGGATTGATAGTCAATGATATGTTTCTTTTTTAATTCTTGGTAGTTTTCTCCTTCACTGATTTTCCGAAAACTCATAATTTCTTGATGCGGATTCTTACCTTCTTTGCTCGGACTTTTACGCGGCCCGTTATAACTGGTAGCAGCATATAGCATGAGGGTCACTTCACTGCAATTTCGGGCAGTGACCTGATGGTTTGAAATGGATAGTGTTCCACCTTTATGACTTGGAAGGAGACATGCTTCGAAAAACGTTCCCTTTCCATCCATTTCGTTTCCATAAATCACGTGCTTTTTCTGTATGATATGTCCTGCGGCATTAAAATATTCCGGATGTAAATGTTGAGTATTGAAACGCTTCATGTGTTCTGTGTCTCTTCGTTGAGCGTGTGCAGGTGCCTGCCCTTTCAGGTAAACAACTTGTGAATCGGACTCATTCGTTACAGGATGTGGAGAATTCAGATAAGCGGTAAAACTTAAAACCGGTTTTGAAGCCTTTAAATGTATAACAATAGCTTGTGCCGGATAAGATGCAAAGACTTCTCTGCTTATCTTTACGCCATTTTGTTTATAAGAAGTTGTAACAACTGCGTTTTCCATATCCAGCGAATGGATATAGTCTGTCACGGTTGCTTTGGAAGCAAAGTCGATATATAAATTTCCGAAAGGTTGATAGGCTTCATTGAGTCTGCCAATCCATTTCTCTTGCATGATAGTTCCTGCTTCTGCGTTTTTTCCTTCGTTGAGTAACTGGCGTATATGAGCGAGATCAGGTACTATATTTATGTTTTTAGGAGTTTCCGGCTCTCCGCTATAAAGAGTGTTCTCATTGAATTGTATTCTCTCTTTCTGTGGATTTCCAAAAATCATGGCTCCCATACGTCCGTTACCTACAGGCAATGCTTCTTCCCATGCTTTTGCAGGAGACTTATACCAAAGTGTCAGATTGCCCTGGGCGTTAGTACCTGTTATGCAAAGAGTAATAATAAATAATGCTATTAATCGAGTTTTCATAATAAATGATCAGCTTGGTGTAATAAAAGCGTATAGTTTTCTCCCCGGATAGTAGAAATGGTTATATATGTTTTGTCCTTTTCTTTATCCAATGATACTTTTATTGTTTTTTGGGGACATTCCACATTATATAGCCCATTGATGGTCAGTTGCGTATCATAAGGCTTCTCTTGTTGTATTACATCTTCTTCCGTCAGTAGTCCCATATGTGCACGGGATATTCTTCTCATATCCGGTTCACAAACAGAGAGTTTAAATGAATTGTCCTTCTGCTTTTCCAGTATATAAGAAAGCGGAATATTTACTTGGGATACCAGTTGACCTTCATACTTCTTCTGTGCATTGAAAAGAGCGCCGCATGTAATTTCTTTCGTTTTATAGGTAACAATGTGCGCATCGTTATCCTGTGCTATTACTTTTATCGGACTCTCGTTGGATAATAGTTGACGGGCCAATACTTTTTTCTTGTTTTTAAGTATATAATAGTGATATTTTGCCGCCTCCGGTGCGGTCCCGTGTTCTATATAAGCTCGTGTGTGAGAGCCTTCACTGGAAGTTCGTACCGCTCCTCCTTTTACTGCGTACATGAGTGAAGGGTCTGTCAGAATATATCCTTCCGGCATTCTTTCTTCACTGGTGTTTCTGCTGAACGACTGAAACAAAGTAGTGACTGTAGGGTATCTTTTATCTTTAGTTTGGATGTCCGAACCCAGGCAGAGCAGGAAATCCTCAAATACAAAGACTGATTTGTTGGCACGGAATGACTGATCGTAAGTGATATCGTGCATTCTGAAAGAGAACATCGCATTTTTGTCGGAAGCATGTACCCCCGTTAAGAATGTCTCATCTGAGAAATTACGATGTCCGGAACTTGATCCGCCTTTATCTTGCAATACTTTATCAGGTAATACTTTGGTAGTAGCTCCCGGAATATAATTCCAGTCGAAGTCTGTTTCTTGCGGATTGAAAGATTTATGTCTGTTTTTAAAGTCAAAATATTCTATTTGACCATAGCCCAGATAGCGTCCTTTGGTGTTTTCTGTGGCAGAAGATTCAAAGTCCCATATATAGCGGCTGAATCCTTTGATGTTGAAATGAAAAAGACTGTCTTTAACAACCAATAATCCGGAATAAGGCATGAACAGTGTACCGGTGACAGGCTTTTCTTTAGCAATGGAACTTGATGCCAATTGAGTTACTAGCTCGATTTCTCCTACGGTGCTGGTATATGCTAAGTTTGAATTCACGTTACTGATATATTCAGTGATAGCCTGTTGGTTTTCTGTGGATTCAAGTATTCGCTTGAAGGCAGCTGTTAATTCTTTATCCGGTTCTTTAAATGACAGAGCTGTATAGGCAAAAGCCGGTAATAAGGTCTCTAAAATCTGTTGTCCTTTTGGGAAACGTCCCACAGTTCCGGCAGGTACCTCCAGACCGGCGCAAAAGAAACGGAAGGTCAATAACCCTTGTTTCAGATTATGCAATGTTGTTTCGGACAGTGCATAAGGAGTATCGTGCAGTAAATAAGCAATGAGTGCACCTGCATAAAGTGCATGAGGGTAATACGCACTATGATAAGAACCTCTGTGATGATATCCGGAGAAGTCAGCTTTGAACGTCCCGAAAAATCCCGGAGCTATTCCTAATGCATTGTCCATATAATGCTTGAATGCAGTCAGGGCAACTTCCCTTTCTTGTTTATCATTTTGTGATAGCGCGTATATTAGCTTTGGAATCGCCAATGCGCGTAAGTTATCTGCTACTTCGCCGGCATGTGAAGGAAGCTGATAGCATGCCCCGAACATGGTAAACCAGTTCATCGTTTGGAGTTCACGTTTTAGTTGTTCCGGAGATAATTGTTCTTTGAGCAAAAAGAATGAGTGAAAATAGCCGGAACTTCTAAGTTTCTCAAAACATAAAGTTCCCATACTGCTGCCGTCTGCCCAGCCTTGGTCGTTGAACCAATCATAAATGTAAAGTGCTTTTTTCAGGCTTTGATCATTTTGATTTTTACGATAATCCAGTGCCAATGGAAGCAGGATGTTTTCATTAATGCTCCTGAACTTTTTAGCTTCTTGTCCGTCTATGATACTGGGTGCTCCCATCGGGAATAATGGTTCTCCTTGAGGAGTATGATCTTCGTTATATTGGATTTTGATTTTTTGGGCAGCTTTCACACCATTCCGAATAAATGTCTTTTCATTTTCCGTTCTCATTTTTATCCATCTCTCAGATGAATGTTGCCCGCTGCCAAGATACCAGGTTGTTAATCTGTTTGTGATGGTTGTAATCTGATTATCTTCGGCTGTGATTACTTTTTCTACTTTTGGAGTAGCATTTCTATAGCCAATGAAGTCAGGTATTAAACTATAGTCAGTACGGTTCACCTTATATTGTGCATCCGACATATTCTGCCAGGAAACTTTAGACGTGAACTCTAAAAGATCTATGTAAGTAACTCCTTTTTTTGTATGCTGTGGGAATTGTATTTCGACTGACTGAATATTACTTTTGGATGACATATTCATGTCTCCTTGAAATTTAGCCCAAATACATCGCCAACCTTTAAAGTCAAGTAAGAAGGGAAGTTGGCATACTTCTTTACCAGTCTCATCTCTGAAGGAAAACAGTAAATTCTCTTTGGTGGGAGATTCGTTATAGATCCATGCGTTCATACCACCATTTCTGTTTCTACATGCTTCAGAAATACCGGTAGGTGAGGGGATAGTGAGAACTGCGTTCTGTTTCCATTTGATTTGAAGTGATCGACTGCCTGATTTGTATTTCTCAGAGGAAATATGGAGCACGCCTTTATCTATTTTCCAACCTTCGGGCACTTTTCCCTTCTCAAATGAATAGGTTTGGGAGAATACCGATTGACTGATGGCTAAAGATATAAGAAGAATTACTATGCTAAGATTCTTTTTCATGGTATATAGAAATCAGTGAAATAAAGAATTATGATAAAAGCGTTACCAAAAGAAAGACTATTTCTTCGGTAACGCTTTCATGTTATATTACAGTATGATTATTTACCATCCCGGATTCTGATTGAATTGAGTACACAAGTCCATTTCCTGTTGTGGTATGGGGAGTAACTCATTCTTGTTCTTTTTAGTATAATCGACGCATACATAGAATTCGTCACCGGCACTATACCAGTCAACTAAATCCTGAGCTGTTTTTCTGATGCTGTCGTAGTAGATTCCCCAGCGAACTAAATCTTGTCTGCGATGTCCTTCGAATGCCAATTCATAAGCTCTTTCATTACGTACGGCTTTTTGGAATTCGTCGTAAGACAATCCGGATAAGTCTGAGGCGCTGTTGTCGGTTTCCACAGGAAGTCCGAAGCCGCGTCTGCGTACCATATTGATAGCCTTATATGCTTCGTCGGTCGGTCCTTGCTTCCATTCGTTCAAAGCTTCTGCATATAAAAGTAATACATCAGCATAACGTAATATATACCAGTTGATATTGGAAAGATTAGCATCGATAAGATAGTTGGCACTGTTTACATATTCTTCTGTATCCCATTTTCTCGGGCATACATTATCGATATAGGATTTCTTTAATGCATCTTTAGCATCGTCTTTGATGGCATCTTCAATATTACCGCTGGCATTGATTACAAGTTTGACTCATCTTCACCGGTAGTCGTGTTTTTACCATATTTGTAATCAGCAAAGGAGTACTTCCATCTGTTATCACTTTCACGGTCTTTCCAGTCGCGCAGGAAAGTCGGGATGACACGCCAGTTACCGGCATTACGGACGCTTCTGATACCGCTTGCCTGTACACCGTTCCATTTACCAATACGTCCGCAAGGGTCATTAGCTGATACTCCGGTAACGGTAGGAGCATAGAAACTTACTTCGATCAGACTTTCTTCGTCATCCCAACACCATTACAAGTGTTCTTCCATAATTGTTCGAAGTCAGAAAGCAAGTGATGTTTACCCGATTCGACTAGAATCTTAGCAGTTTTTGCTGCATTTTCCCATTTGCTTGTATCATGGACAGGATAGCCTGCCCAAGTAGCGTATACTTTAGTCAACAGTCCGAGTGCGGCGCCTTTAGAAAGACGGAAACTGTTGTCAGAACGTATATTGTCATCCACTGAATAAGGCAGATTATCAATAGCGTATTGCAAATCAGTTTCTATAAATTTATATACGTCTGCGGGATCTGCTTGTGTGAAAGTAGATGGATGTTGACGGGATTGAGCAGTATTGGTTATCAATGCTACATTCCCAAACCAACGTACTAATTCGAAATAGTACATGGCACGCAGACAACGTGCTTCTGCCATATAGACAGCGGCTTTCTTGTAATTACCTTCATCGTAGGTTCCGATTTTTTGTCCCAGTGTCTCGATAAAATCGTTTGCATCATAGATAGCACTGTATAGGTTTGCCCATGTTGTTGCTATTTCTGTCTGTGAACTGGTATAAGCGTTTGAGGGAATCAGACGAAGTCCGTCGGTACTGTTACCTGTTACTTTGGCAATATCACTGGGGATAGTAAAGTACAAAGATAGGTGGAAACCATAAATACCATCCTGAACCATATCACGATATACGCCCAGAAGTACATTTTCTGCTTCTGCCGCATTCTTCATGTAGTTTCCTTTCTCAATTTCTGTATAGCTGGTCTCATCTAATGAGCAAGATGAAACGGTGATTGCACAGGCTAATGTGCATAAGTAGTATTTGAACTTTTTCATTGTCTTTTTTTTGTTTAGAATTGAACTTCTACACCAAATGTAAATACTCTACTTTTCGGATAAGCACCCCAGTCGAATCCTGGCATAAGCGGACTGCTTTTCATATTCACTTCAGGATCGTAACCGCTATATTTAGTCAGGCAGAATAAGTTCTGAGCTGTACCATATACACGCAGGCGGTTGATATATGCTTTTCTTGTCCATTTATTAGGGAATGTATATCCTAATGTTATGTTTTTTAAGCGAAGGAACGAACCGTCTTCAACGAAACGTGAGTATAATTCATATTTTACATATCCTCTGGCGGAAGGCACACGATTAGATGCATGTGTCGGAGTCCACCGGTCGGCAACTTCTGCCAGTTGATTACTTCGTTCGTCTTGCGATTGTGTATTGAACATACGCGTCGCATTATAAACATCGTTGCCATATTGGAACTGGAACATGAAGCTGAAATCAATGTTTTTGTAATTGAAGGTGTTGGTGATACCTCCGTACCAATCCGGTTGCCCGTTTCCAATAGTGGTACGGTCGTCAGGAGTAATGACACCGTCTCCATCTATATCTTTATACTTCACCATACCCGGTTCCACGGTCTTACCGGCATGTTTGCTTATATCTGCCACTCCGGGTTTCAGTTGCATTGAACCGTTAGGAAGTACGTTGAAATCAGATGTTTGGTAAACACCGTCAAAAACATATCCATACATTTGTCCAAGTGAAGAACCTACAATGGAGATATAATCATTTCCATTGAAGTTACTGTTGAATTTAGTTGCTGACTGTATATATGTATTGCCGTCCTGCAACGCTTTCAATGTATTCTTAATGAATGAAATGTTGAAATCTGTCTGCCATAAGAAGTTACGAGTTTGAATATTAGTGGAATTGATGTTCAATTCGATACCTTTATTCTCAATCTTACCAATATTCTGCCATTGAGAGTTGAATCCTGTTACATAAGCAAGCTTTTGTTCAAGTAACAGATCTTTGGTGTTCTTTAAGAAGAAATCTGCTGTCAGGTTCAGGCGGTTATCAAGAAGACCAACATCAATACCTAAGTTAGCAGTGGTAGATCCTTCCCATTTCAGATCTTTGTTAGCCAGTTGTTTCGGACTCAGCACTGTGGCCATTTGTTGTCCTATTCCATATTTGCTTGATGAATACAGATCCATAGACAGATAGTTTGTGATACGGTCATTTCCTACTGTACCCCATCCAAGGCGGAGTTTTAAGTTTGATATCGGAGTTATGTTCTTCATGAATTTTTCTTCCGATACACGCCATGCTGCGGAGAATGAAGGAAAATATCCCCATTTATTTTTTGCAGAGAATACGGTAGAACCGTCAGCACGTATTGTAGCAGTAAATAGATAACGGTTGTCGAAGTTGTAGTTACCTCTTGCAAAGTAAGATAACAGTTTCTTGTCGCTTCTTGAAGTTGATACGCTGCTAGGAGTGGCTCCTATTCCCAGATTGTCGTTACCCAGGTTTGGGAACGGGAAATCTTTGGATTGTCCATATAAAAGTTCCGAGCTTCTGAATGAAAACTCATGTCCTAACATGATATCAAACGTGTTTTTCTTATTGATTTTCTTTTTATAAGTTAATGTGTTACTGCTCTGCCAACGTAAGTCTTTCTGCATTTGTGTAGAACCATAAACGCCTCCACTACGATATGCCTGGCTGGAGTTTTCACCATAGAAAAGATCCCTTCTGGTATTAGTCGTATTGTAAGTGGCTGATGCTTTGAATGTCAGGTTTTTCATCAATTGTACTGTCAGTGCAGCATTAGCTCCCCATAATTCAGATTGTCTCCGGTCTTTTACAGCTTCAGCCTGTTTAATTGGATTAATTTGTGAATAAGTGGTGTTCTCACTTAGTTCCAATGGGTCGAAAACAGAATTCAGAAGTTCATCGTTTGTTACACTGTTACCTCCGGTAGGACGGAAACGTAATATATTTGATAACATATTTAGCGTTCCTCCGGTACCTGAAGTACCGATACCTTCTTTCACCGTATTTGCATAGTTGATAGTAGCATCAAAAGTGATGAATTTAGTAATCTTTTGGTTGATACGTAATTTACCTGCATTCTTTTTATAGCCACTGTTCGTGAAGATACCATTTTCATCAAAATGTGAGAAAGAGGCGGCATATTTAGTTTCTTTTGTACCGCCGCTGATACTGAAATCATGGTTCTGAGACCAAGTCGGTTTGAATGATTCACTCTGCCAGTCAATTCCGGGATCCGTCAGGTAGTCTTCCAAAGTTTGATGACGATAAGGAACTCCGTCAGAATCATTTCCTTCTTGATAATAAGTCGTTCCGTATTTAGTCGGGTTGAGTTCTACTTGTAATGCGGCAAACTCATATGTGCTGAGCATGTCCAGTTTTTTAGGAATGTTACGATAAGTAGCCGACCCGTTATAAGTGATAACGGCTTTTCCTTCTTTACCGGATTTTGTTGTAACCAAAACTACACCATTAGCAGCGCGTGCACCATAAATTGCAGAAGCTGAAGCATCTTTTAATACTTCGACTGATTCAATGTCTGAGTTAGGAAGATAGTCGATACTACTAACTTCGAATCCGTCAACAATATAGAGTGGAGAAGAATCTCCGTTTACTGTACCAACACCACGAATTTTGATATCGAAACCCGAACCGGGAGTACCATCCGACTGGGTGATCTGTACACCGGCAATCTGACCTCCAAGTGCTTCTACTACAGAACCTGTTTTGAAACCTTCAATAGATTTAGCTGCTACAGAAGAAACGGAGCCTGTCAAGTCGCTTTTCTTCATACTGCCGTAACCAACTACAATTACTTCGTCCAGCATTGCATTATCTGGTTCTAATTTGATATTCAAGTTCTTTTGACCTTTTATTTTGATCTCTTGATTCTTATAGCCAATGTAGCTGATAATCAATGTTGCATTACTATTCGCTTTAATGGAGAATTTTCCGTCAAAGTCTGTAACTACTCCTTTTTGAGTGTTTTTTACTTGAACCGTTGCTCCGATTAATGGAGTATCCGTTTCATCGATAACGACACCGTTTATTGTGATTTCCTGAGCAAATGAGGTAATCGCAATTAAGAGAGCTAAGAGGGTAAAATACCCTCTTTTACTCAATGCTTTTAATTTTATATTGTACATATCTATTCTATATTAGATTTAAATTAGAAACTTTCATCAAACCAAATGGCTAATGGGAATATTTGATTTTTGGTAGTGCCATCATTAGCGAGATCTGCCTGTTTACCGTCAGTTACAAAAGACATTCTTCCTATAAAAACACCATTTGCATACACTCCTTCAGAATCTTTCCATTTGCCAGGGTTGATTGTTACAGATAGATCTTTGTTGCTTATATAGCCTAAGGGTTGACTGAGATTTTGGGCATTATCGTAGTAGGACATAGGAGCTCTTGCACTATAATTAGGAGTTTTCCCAATTGCTTTATAATATGTTGCCCACAAGCCATTCATAAAACTACCATTGACTGACTGTATTCCATCTACATGGTTTTCAATGAAACTATAGTAATAGAAGTCTCTACGATAATCCATTAAATATGTGTGTAGTCTGTTACAGTTGTGCCATTTGATGTAACTACAGGTGCAGCTACCATACCACCTTTAGAAGGATTCATCTTTACTGCAAATGGAGTATATTTGACGAAAATTCCGTTTTTATCTTTATTTTGACGTATGAAAACAGGAATTGTTTTAGATATAGCTTCTTCTCCAGAACCCACCGTTGCGGTAACAAAAAGTACACTAACACCATAATTGCTATTCCATTTATTCTCACTAAATGATAGTTCTCCTGTTTCTGAGATTGTAGTACCACTTAATGCAGTTGTATTTAATATTTTAACTTCCCATTTAACAGGACGACCATTGGGAATATCTGTCTTAGGAGTTAACTTTTCAGCTAGAAGAATAGCTTTTTTGTCATAATCAAATTGATCAGCATAGTTTTCTTCAGGGGTAAGTCCCAGGTTATTTCCATAACGTATGTAAGTGAAATAGTTAGGATTTGCTGCAATAGTCAGTGTAAAGGTTGAAGTCTTCTCACTCTTGTCATTTTTCGCCTGTACTGTGATTGTATATGTGCCAGTTTCTATTGAATTGCCTTTTTTTGCAGAAATAACACCAGTAACTCCATCAATATTAAGTTTATCGGCTAATCTGGAGTCCAAGTCAATGAATGAGTAAGTAAGTTCGTCTCCATCTACTTCTTCCGGACCAAATTCAAATGCAACAGATTGTATCTTTTCCTGGTTTGCATATTGAAGTTGGGTAATAGGGTTAATGAATGCCACTATATTGATAACAAATGTATTATCAAAGTCTTTGCTGCCATATTGGTTGGTTGCTGTACAGATACATTATAGCTATTATCTATTTCTAATCCGTTATTGGCGGCAAGGGTTATGATTCCGGTCTGTTCATCTATAGATATGGTTGAAGTTTCGGGAGAGATTGATTTTATCTTATACGTCAGTCCTTCTGGAGATCCTTTGAGAATTGGAGCTCCGGACACATATGCTTGATCTTTTTCTACTCTCACCGATGCGGGTTTGTATGTTAACGTAAGCGGACTGGAAGTGATGTTGAATGTAACAGCATTTTCGTATATACCTGCTCCTGCTTCTGTTGTTAATTTAAGATTCAACACATATTTACCAGGAAGAATTTCTCCTTCATATTTATCGTTGACTGTGATTTTTCCGGTATTGGAAATAGCAAAGTATTCCTTTCCTTCTTCTTGAATGATTTCATACTTGCTGATGTGTACATGTGTTCCTTCTTCAGTTTTTACCTGAGCACTGGCAGACTCTTTATAGATGTCTGCAAAATCTACTGTAACTTCGCTTGGGTCTACTGTAATTCCGTCAGGAACCGGTGCCAGCATATTTACAGTGATTGCATCTTTAAACTCGTAATAATTTCCATTTGATATACAAGATACACTGATGCAGTAAGTGCCGACAGGCAGATTATCCGTATTAGCTAATTTAATAGCTCCTGTACTAGGATCTGAAATTTGAAAACAATCTGTATCGTATACTTCTCCATCAAGAGTAATGCGAGTGATAGAAAAATCTGAGGGTGTACCTCCGATGTAAGTCGGTCCGGACATGTTGAAATTCATAGAGGGGCCTATGTCGGTAATACCGGCATAGAAAATCGCAAACTTGGTAGAGTCAGTTGTCTCCGGATCCGTGCAGGAGGAGTCCGTGACACACAATCCAACTACCATTAAGATTGCCAGCAATCTTGAAGTAATGTTTTGTATTTAGATCTCATTTTTCTTAGGTATATTAAATTATAAAGTATAAGATAATTCGTATTTCTTGCCATTGATAGTTACTTCTACCGCAGCACCATTTGTATGGAATGTACCTGCGTCTTCAGGAGTATTATCGGTAAACTGAGCATCCATAGTCAGATTGTTTAGTGTAGAAACAGCTTCGAATGGATAGATTACAGTAATAAAGCGGGCAGCTCCATTCCCAGGTTTTCGTATGGTATATTGATAACCCTTGCGTGACGCATTCTTTTCTCCTAACTTATTGGAAACATCAGATGCAACATTTGATTTGCCAAAATCCTGGTTTGTCTCGGCAAAAGTGCGAACCAGTATGTTATTATTTGCAAATGTGGTATGTGCACCATACTGATAAGAAGCGGATAAGTCATCATATGCTGTTTCATTAGCTTCGCTTGAACAAAGATGGAAATTCAAATTGATTTTGTCTTTATTACCATCTCCGTATCCTTCGTCTACAAGAACAAAGAACTCTTTATCTACAAAGAATACAGCCCGACGGTGAGTAAGACCGGCTTTAATTTGATTCTGAGTAACCAAAATCTGTGTGTTTCCTTTGGTCTCATGTTTAAGGAACTCGCCTTTCATATACCCATTGGCAATTGTTGCACTTAAGGCTGTCATTGTGTTATGATTCTTAGTTGCAAGGAATGTCTTGCGATCTTCATTACTTGCACTTGTTCCTCCATAAGAATATACACCGGCATCCGGGAAGAAATTACGTCCGTTACGATAGATACCGAATGTTCCGTTATCGGGCTGGCAGTGCCATTTGTTATCCGGATTATTATTGTTTTTCAGAATCATCATGGTCGAGCTTTTTCCCCATCCGCTACGTAACATATAATACCCGGAAGCATCATATATCTGTGTCAAACCGGCAGGTGTTGTTCCTTGTTTACCTTCTGTTGACATCCATTTCATTTCTGCATCATCCGGGAACATTTCAGAATACTGTCTCAGATTTCTTAATAATACATTTTTAGTATATGAAGCAGAACGTGTATCATTGAAGTTATCAATTGTATAGTCCGGATAGATGATATCCATAACAAAGCGGGCTGCTTTTCTCAATTGTTCTATATAGGTAGAAGGGAATAAGCTTAACTTGTTATTGAGTTGGGCGATTTTATATATATTATAGAATCCTGCAACTACTCCGATATGATAACTTGGGTCCAATTCATTTTGAACTCCGTCCTCTAAGAACTGTGCAGTAATCTGTTCAGTGATTTTTTGTGCTCCTTCATTCAGCCATCCTTCTGCATTCTTGAATTCGGGCATTAAAATACCTGCTGTAGTGATTGCTTGTACCTGGGTAACATAAATATTACTACCGTCAGTATAATAATTGTTGCGAATGCACTCTACTTCATTAGCAAAAGCAACAAGGAATGTTGAAAGCCATTGAGGGGTAAAGTTGGTAGATTGGATAAAATGAGGCATGATATCGATTTGGTCAAGCACTCTTTCGGCAGGTTGCAGGCCATACCACTGGACAGCATCTTTGCTTACTGTACCTTCCGGACAAGGGAATGTATTCAGCCAGTCACTATAAACCTCTATCCATGATTGAATATATTTCTCATTCTGATTGACGCGGTAAGCCTTTGCCTGTGGAAGCATCCATTGATGACGGTGGGTCTGAGACTTAAATTCCTGGTCTGTAATTTCAGCAGGAATATAAGTCCAGTCTATCTTTTTATCTTTATCAAATAAATAATAGACTTCTTTGCCGTTTTCTTCTTTTTCCTTAAAGTTACGTACATAGAATCTGTGTTCCAATGCCTGATCAGCTATATTCTGATCAAAAGCAGTAATAGAAGGGTTGATCAGATTGATATTCGGGTTGCTGACATCCGATCTGTTTCTATAGTATTTTAATAACTCATGAGCAGCGTAATAATACTCATTAGCCTCATAATACTCTTTCACCTTTTCCAGCCCCGGATAATCCAGGTTGATAACCTCGAATAACTTTTCATTAATTACGTCATTCGGTTGAGGATTAGGAAGCAAGTTAATGTTAGAGTCTCCATTTGCCAATAGTTCATCATCGTCATCCGTGCATCCGGTAAAAGCGAATAAGGCACAAATGCAAATAAAGAAGATGTTCTTCATACTTTATTAGGTTTTATAATTATTAAAAGTGTATTTTTACTGTTGCAAATGTAACTTCATTAAATATGATTCTTAATTTATGTTGTCCACACTTTGTTCAAAAATGACTTTTTTGATATTAATTTTGTTGAGACATATACTATTTTTGTTCAAAAAGGTGGTTTTGTCTCTGAACTTTAGTTTTTTAGATATCAGAATGTAATATCTCTACATAGTGTCATAAGATGCCTTTTGTACAATTTGAGCTGCTCAAATGGATGATTTTAAGATTCATTCAAGCAGCTCTTTTGTATGCTGATCTCAATAGGCTATTTTGCCTTCTTTCCAAAATAGTTTTGAGACATATGTGATATGGGTGAGATACTAAAATCAGGAGATGTACCTTTAGGATACATGATGATTTCTTCTCCCTTTTTTAAGTCAATCAGATAAGTACCATTATTGACAGATTTTATAATAAAGTCTCTCTTTCCGGTGAAAACAGGATTAGAGATGTCGGTCATTACTATACAAGGCTCGCCAGCCAGGCTCTTTATATGCACGAATTCCGTCTTTCCCTGTTTTCTGCTGGCAGAAACTTTGAAGGCTCCTTCTGTGCGTAAACCGGAGTAGGCAACATCCTGCCAGGCATCCGGCACTGCCGGGAAAATTCTGATTTTTCCTCCCCAACTTTGTAGCAACATATCGTGAATGCACTGAGCACCTGATAACGGGGTTTCGATAACAGGGCCTGCTTCTTTATACATAGTGGTAGGGCTAAGAAACTTTCCGAATAACTTATTCAAATAAGTAAGCGCATCATTCCCCTTACCGATAGCTGACGAGATAGAAGAAGCACCGGTACATGAATAACCTTGGAGTGCTTTGGGTTTACTTTGCCAAAAGGCCAGTGATTTCTCGATGATGTCAACCGCACCGGTTTGTTCAGTGTTGAGCAGATATAAAGGATAGATGGCAAGTAAATGCGAGTAATGCCTGTGAGAAAAGGCATAAGGCATATCTTTTCCTATTAGCAGGCCGTTTTCATCCATAGGATAAGCCACCAGATTATTAAGAACACTTTGCCAGGTTTCCATCAGGGGATCCTGAATATTCAGACGCTTAGCTGATTCAAGTAAGGTCTGACATCCCCAACGTAGTAAAGCGAGATCGAAGTTACAGTCTTCTACGGCATCGTATTCCGGTGAATAGGTTTTGGGGAGATGCAATTTGCCATCTTCGCCTTTTTCCAGAAAGTGCAGGTAATAGTTGACAGCACCTTTTAATAATGGAAATAACTTGTCGCGTAACACATTATCATCCATCTTGTGACGGTAGATGAGCCAGAGGTTATGGCATGCCCATGGTAATAAGCCTACTTGTGCTTTACCTTTGCCGGGAATACCTATTTCCGTTGACATACATTCCAGATTGGAAGCCACTCCAATCCCTAAAGAATTAGAACGGTAGGCAGAAGGAACGTTGAGACGTAGTTCGTCTATATGGTTGTAAAGTGCGTTTTCGAGTGAGGCGGCCAGGTCTAAATGGTCAGAGGCATTCAATGCCCAATAGGTTAGCTGTACGTTGAGGTTCCACCAGGCGTTGGGCCAGGGAGTTTCTGTCAGCCAGGGGCCTGTATTGTCTATCAAGGCGCGGTCACCGCGAGTAGCGGAAGCCAGTTTGTACATCTGTATCCAGTAAAAGTTTTCTTTTTGGATTTCGGGCAATGTGATGAAACTGGCAGGATAATAGGCATTCCACCATTTGCGATGCGTACTTTGTAGCTTTTTAAAACCTTGACGCCCGGCTTTCTTTATTTCTTTCATACATATTTCTCCGGCATTTGTCTGCGGATATGTATGTGAAGGTTTATCCACAGAATGCGTTCTCCTTTTTCTGCTTTACTTTCCTGCCATCCTACTACTGTTTCACCACCGGCAAGTAGCTTTTGGGTGGATAAGTTTATATCATTCTTTTGACTGATTTAGCAGCAGGATTGAGTTGATAGTCTTGCGGAATTTTGTCCATTTTATCTTGATTCTTGAAGAAAAGATAACGGGGACTATTAGCTTCGGCGGCAATCCATTCCCACTGAAAGTCTTTTTCTTCTCCTTCTGTTGTTGCTTTTACGATCATAATCATATCGTCGGCATGGACAAACGTTTTTAAATGGATCGCTCCTTTGGTAGTGACAATATCTGTTGTAGCTTCTGCGTTCCAAAGGTCGAGGCGCATCTTTCCACTGATGATTTCTCCTTCGGGGTGTAATGCAAAGTGACCGGTGAGTAATCGGGGCGTCCCGAATACATCTCTTTTTTCTCTGTGATCATGTACATCGCAGTTACTGGTTTCGAACCGTATGTAGTTCTTTTCCGGTTCTTTATAAATCATTAGCCCCAGCCTGCCATTTCCCAGATAGGCTGATTCGTGCCAATATTCAGGCAGTACTTCCCATATCATATCCTGACTGCTCATGAATTCGGGCCAGTCAATTTTTTGTTGTATAGTTATTGAACGTGCATTAACTATACCCATACTGATGAATGATAAAATTACATAGATGTAAAGTCGTTTTTTGAAGCTCATAGTATAAACATTTCCTTTAATGTGGTTTATAATCTTTTGGTTCTGATATCTCTATACAAATGTAGAGAGTTATACAGCCAATACTTGTTCATAACGTCTATACTTTGTTCAAAAACAATTTAGCTACTATTAGTTTTATTGAATTATATATCAAATTTGTCTAACAACATATTTTCCTTGAATGAGAAGGTTATCCTTTTGATTTCTTGATATACTCCGTAGGTAAGCATCCGAAGTACTTCTTGAAACTGGTGGCAAATATGACGGCGTATTGAATCCTACCATGGTGCTGACTTCCGCTACCGTATATCGTCCGTCTTTCAGTAGCTTGGCTGCTTCATTGAAACGAATCTTACGGATAAAGTCAATGGTTGATTCTCCGGTAATTGCTTTTAGTTTCAGATGCAGATTGGAACGGCTCATGTTCATTTCCCTGGCGAATTCATCGGTAGAGAATTCGATGTTATCCATATTCTTTTCCACAATCGTCATGGCACGTTTCAGCAAGGCTTCATCCATCGCATTGAATGTGATTTTCTCAGGTTCTACTTCCAATGACTTGGCGTACTTATCGAGCATCCGTCTGCGTGTACGCATCATGTTCTGTATCTTGGTTGTCAGGATGGCAAGAGAGAATGGTTTGGGGATATAGTCATCCGCACCCATTTGCAGACCTTCCATCTGATCTTTGATATCGGTCTTTGCGGAGAGAATAATAACCGGAATATGACAAGTCCGGATATTTTGTTTCACGTTCTTGCATAGCTTGATACCATCCATAACCGGCATCATGACGTCGGTGACAATCACATCCACTTCGTTGTCTTTCAGTTTTTCCAGTGCTTCTTCACCGTTCCCGGCTTCCAGTGTGTTGAACAAATCCGCCAGTCCGTTACTCAGGTAACGGCGGATTTCGTTATTATCTTCTACGATCAGAATTGTTCCGCGTTTCTTATCACCGGATTCCACAGATTCGTTTTCCACTTTCTCCGTGTCGATGAAATACATTGCTTTCGAATTGGTAGAATACACTTGCTCTTCTTCATTCTGTTCGTCATTGGAAGCTAACTCGGAAGGTTTGTAAACCGACAGATCCTGTGGCAGATAGACAGAGAATGTACTGCCTTTGTTTTCTTCGCTGTCCAGTTCGATACGCCCATGATGAAGTTCTATCAGACGTTGTACTAACGAAAGTCCGATACCACTTCCTACGTGTTCACTTTCTATCTGATAGAAACGTTCGAATATCTTTCCCTGTTTGTTGATAGGGATACCTATGCCTGTATCGCTGACTTGCAACAATAGCCAGCCGTTCTCCTCTTTCAGAGTTACGGTAATGCTTTGCCCGCTTTCCGTATATTTAAAGGCATTGGAAAGGAGGTTGTTTACTATCAGTTCCAGATAGTTGGCATCAAAAAGAACTTCTTTGTCTTCCAGTTCAGAGTGTAGAGTATAAGTAATCTTTTTGTGGCGTGCCAGTTTATCGTAGAAAAGGAAGTTGTCCTGTATCAGTTGATGAGCGTTTCCTTTTTTCGCTTTTAGTTCGAACACTCCGAGTTCAGCACGGCGGTAGTCCATCAATTGGTTGACCAGATGCAGCAGGCGGTTTGCATTCCGTTGATATATTCCAGTTGGTTGCGTGTCCATCGGTCGCTGATTTTGTTAATGATCTCTTGCAGGGGAGTCAGAATCAGCGTCAAAGGTGTACGAAGTTCATGCGAGATGTTGATGAAGAAACGCATCTTCATCTGATTGATTTCTTCCTGATGTTCTTTGTCTCTGCGTTCTATTTCAAGCTGGGCTTCCATACTTTTGCGCATCCAGAAGAAGCGGAAAACAAAAGTGATGAAACCTGCGAAGGTTGCGAAGAAGATGAGTAGTGCCCACCAAGTCTTATACCAGATTGGCAGAACGATAATCTCCAATGCTGTAGGGATAGGATTCCATTTGCCGTCGCTGTTGGCTGCTTTGACAAGGAATTGATAGGTTCCCTGTGGCAGGTTAGAGTAGGAGACGGTGCGGCTGTCCGTCAGATAATACCATTCCTTATCATAACCTTCCAGCTTATAGGCGAAAGTATTATGTTGTCCTGAGATATAGTTGGATACCACGAACTCAATGGAAAAAGCTGTTTGCCAGGATTTCAGTGTGATACTTTTCGTTTCACTGATGTTCTTGGTCAGAATACCGGTCTCATCATCCGGGCGGACCACCTTATTAAACAGTTGCAGTTTGGTGATAACCACCGGAGGCGTATAAGGATTGTCGAGCAATAATTCCGGACGGAAAGTCGTGATTCCGTTGATACCGCCAAAATACATCTGTCCCACAGACGTACGACAATAAGAAGCGGTATTGAACTGATTGCTTTGCAACCCGTCCGACTCTGTAAAGTTACGGAATTTTTCAGTTTCTGGATTAAAGCAGGAAATCCCCCGGTTGGTACTTAACCAGAGTCTTCCGAAGGAATCTTCCAAAATACCGTATACTACGTTATTCGGCAGACCGTTGGTCGTGTTATACCGTTTGATCTGCTTGTCTTTCTCATTGAAACAATAAAATCCTTCGCGTGTACCTACCCAGATGACTCCGTTGGAAGCCTCGTAAATACAGTTCGTAAAGAGCTTCGTGACGTTGGAAACCGGAAGTATGGATGCTTTTTGTATATCCAGACCTTCTTGCTTAAAGACTGATAGTCCCTCTTCTCCACCGATCCATAAGCGTTTATGGGAGTCGCGGAATAGTGTCGTGATTTGTTTGGAGACGACCGGAGTGCCGTCTTTCTCTTTTTCAATTGTGGTAAAACTCTGTTGTTCCGGATTAAAACGAACCAGTGCACTGAGTGTCCCCAACCAGAGATTCCCTTCTCCGTCAGGAAGTATGGCATAGACATTCTCATTTACCAGCTGGCTGTTGCGTTGGTTAAAGTTTTCTACCTGACCGCTGTTGCGGTGAAGGATACTCAATCCGCCGGCATGAGTACCTATATATACCAAAGATTTCTTTTCGTCTACATATACCGCCTTGATATTGTTGGAACCGATGCCTCTTGCACTTTCGTCCTCTTGCAGTGTATAAGATGTAAATCGCTGTGTAATCGGATTATAAAGATTCAATCCTCCGTCATTCGTTCCTATCCACAGGTTTTTGTCTTTATCTTCGACAATACAGCTTACTACATTGTCGCTTAACGAGTTTTTATAAGGAATATTGCGGATATTCTTGAAGCGGTTCCGGATAGGGTGATAATAGTTCAGACCACCGAAATAAGTTCCCAGCCACATACCGCCCTGAGAATCCATGAAGATACTGCGTACCGAACGTTGTGACAGACTGCCGTTTTCTACGGGGTTACTGCTGTACGAGGCAAAAGAATCAGTACCCTCATGATAAATATTCAAGTCGTTGAAAGTTCCGATCCATAAACGGTTTTGTGAATCCATTGCCAGTGAACGGATGTAATTGGAACTGATACTCTTCGGGTTGGAAGGAGAATGCAGATAATTCTTTATTTCCTTCGTTTTCGGATTAATCAGGAACAGTCCGGCTCCTTCGGTTGCCACCCAGATGCGGGTAGGGGATTGCTGAAGAATAGCCTGAATCTGTTTAGTCCCTAAAATGGGGATCACTTTTTCAAAAGTTTTCTGAGTAATAGAGTAAGTATAGAGTCCGTCGGTCGAAGTTCCGATATAAATTTGGTCGTCCTGTCTGTAAAGAGTGGAGGCGATTGTCTTATGCATCGCTGTGCTGAAAGAATCATCTATAAATTTGGATTCTTTGATATCGAACATGATCAGCCCTTCCGGAGTACTGATAAGTAACTGTTCCGGTGAAATCTCTTCGATACCGTTAACTTGCAAATGTTTCCCATTCTTTTCATAGAAGAAGTTCTGGAATATGTCTTTTTCCTCATCATAACGGGACAAACCATCACGTGTACCAATCCATACCCGTCCCTGACTGTCTGTTTTTACAATACGGGAGATGTCGTTGGCGATACTGTTCGGGTCATCCTCATTATGCTGATAAACCGTAAATGCATATCCGTCGTATTTGTTAACTCCGTCATAAGTGGCAAACCACATATTGCCCCTTTTATCCTGATCGATGGAGAACACCGTACTTTGTGATAGTCCCTCATTGATGGAAATATAGGAAAATGTGATTTGTTCCGGAGTTTCAGAAAAGGCGGAATGCATTCCTAAGCATAGGAAAAACAAGTAGATTACTATCTTCTTAAGCTTGCTCATTATTAGTTCACGAGATTAATAATGACGCCAAAGATAGTAATTTCCTTTAAATACCCCATGAATAAAGTACAAAAGACTGTATTCTTTTGGATAGTTTCGTAGAGATAATAAATAAGCCCGGCATCATGCCGGGCTTTTATACTTACAGAATTCGGTTCGGAAACCGGGGGCTTATTTGGATAAGTCTCCTATTTCATCCAGATTCTTCTGAATATCTTCGTCAGTCAGTGCGTAGTTCACTAAATCGCCTGCCAGATATTTGTCATAAGATGCCATATCGATCAGACCGTGTCCGGACAGGTTGAACAGAATCACTTTCTCTTCTCCTGTTTCCTTGCACGCCTTTGCTTCGCGTATAGCGGCAGCAATCGCGTGGCTGGATTCCGGTGCCGGAATAATACCT
>ERZ860009.353-NODE-353-length-22063-cov-1.557297_pt1 | contig 22063 bp, 20 predicted proteins | sample MGYA00510114_ERZ860009 | MGnify/ENA primary metagenome ERZ860009 (study PRJEB30046, sample SAMN00715177) | human gut metagenome | study: EMG produced TPA metagenomics assembly of the A metagenome-wide association study of gut microbiota in type 2... | reverse complement strand
GACTTGGAAGCGAGCGAACTCTTGTTCGAAGTTGGGGTCTGAGCCGTCGTCAACGACGATGAAAGAGTCGACAACGCGTCCGTCTCGTCCCGTGTGGATACGAGCTTCGGCAATGGACAGACCGTATTGCTGCAGATTAGAAACGATGCGGGCAAAAAGTTCGGGGCGGTCCTGCGTCAGGATAAGAATTTCGTGCGCGTGTTCCATGCCGCGCAGCGATCTGGATGCCACAAATGACTTCGAAGAATCGAGATGCGGCAGCAATACCTTGGCATGCCAAACGATATTCCGCACCGAGTGCTTCATAAAGTAAGCAACGTCAAAGTTATCCCAGAATTTATTGATCCGGTCCCGCTGCTCCGGTATAAAGCGCGTCATGCGCAGAGCATCTTTACGGCGCCGGGAAACCAATAAATCTCGGTCGATGCCTTTCCCTTTAAGGAATCTGGCGGTCGAATAAAACAAATCTTCAAGAAGCTGGGCTTTCCAGGCGTTCCAGATTTTTGGTCCCGTCGCCCGGATGTCGCAAACGGTGAGCAGATAAAGGCCGACGAGGCGTTCCATCGTTCCGACCTTCTTGGCGAAGTTTTCAACAACCTCCGGATCAGAAATGTCTTGTTTCTGGGCCACCATGCTCATGGTCAGGTGTTCACGAACAAGAAACTCAATGTAGTCAGCGTCCTCACCGGTGATTTCAAAGTCGCGGCACATTTGCCGAACGATTTCCGCCCCGATTTTGCTGTGGTCTCCGCCTCGGCCTTTGCCGATGTCATGGTAGAGAAGGGCAAGAACCAAACGCCAGCTTCCTTTCATCGCCATCATGAGCTCGGTGCAAAGCGGCAGCTCGTGGGCGTTTTCACTGTGTGTGAAGTTTCTGAGGTAACGAATCGCAAGGAGGGTGTGCTGATCCACCGTATAGGCGTGGAATAAATCATGCTGCATTTGACCGACGATTCGGTTGAAGCTTGGCAGCAGTTTTCCGAGTACGCCCCAGCGATTCATCTCTTCCAGGGCATGCCAAACGCCTCGGCGTCCTTGGATAATCTTCAAAAATGTCTGACGATTGACGGGATTTTCAGCCCATTCTTTGTTCATCAGAGAATGAGCTTCAAATAAGGCACGGTAAAGCCGTGAAGACTTCATCGGAATGTCCGGATGACGTTCCTGAATTAAAAAGGCCTCGAGAATTCTTTCAGGGTTTTTAACGAAGACGTCCGGAGACTCAAGGCCGAGCACGTCGCCCTGCCGTACAAAACCGCTGCAAATGGGTTCGCCGGTTTGTTCAGGTTCTTTGGAGTAGCGTTCTTTAATGGCCTGAAGAATGATGGAATTGAGCTGGCCGATGGTTTTTGCATTGACATAGAAGTGCTGCATCATCACTTCACTAGGACGCCTGCCGACAGTCCCGACAATGCCCAGCGCTTTAGCCAGCGGTTCCTGAATTTCGAAAATTAATCGATCCTCATGGCGGTTAGTGAGCAGATGCATATGGATCCGCAGCCGGTAAAGGCTTTTCGTAACGGATTCCAAAAGTTCGCATTCTCGGCGAGTGATCAAACCCTTTTCAAAGACTTCCTGCCAAGTGTTGCCAAGACGGGCCGCCCTAAGCACCCAGATCAAAATATTCAGGTCTCGAAGGCCGCCCGGGGCTTCTTTAATGTTCGGTTCCAGAGCATAAGAGGACTCGTGGTACTTCAAATGCCGCTGCTGCTGTTCGATGAATTTTGCCCGATAGAACTTTTTAAGATTCAGACTCCTTTCTATCGTATCGGAGTAGGTCTTAAAGAGTTCTGCGTTCCCCGAGATGAGCCGGGATTCGAGCATCGCGGTCTGTGCAGTGATGTCGATATCTGCCTGTTCAAGACACTCTTCGATTTTCCGAACAGAGTAGCCGACGGTCAGACCAAGCGACCATAGATTGCCGATAACTTCCGAGATTGTTTTTAAGTCTTTATCTTTGACATCATCAGGCAGGAGAAAGAGCAGGTCCAAGTCGGAGAAAGGAAACTGCTGCTCTCTGCCGTAACCGCCGACCGCGACGACGGCAACCGCTTCAGACAGACCGTTGAGTTTGAGAATCTCCAAAACTGCCTCATCGGCAGCCTTGGAGTGCGCAGAAAGATAGGCATCGGCGTCAACGTCCGCCAAAAACTTCTTTGCTAAAACTTCTCGCTGATCTTTAAACTTTTTGACGATTTCGTTGATTTCCATAGCCTTGGGATTCTATCTTTATGAATTTAGGCAGAAGGTTTTACCCACGAGGGGGCAGGCGGGCATTTCGGCGATACCGTCAGAACTTCGTATCCGGTTTCAGTGACGAGAATCGTATGTTCCCACTGGGCGGAAAGGCTTCTGTCTTTGGTTACGGCGGTCCAGCCGTTCGGAAGGATGCGAAGTTCTTTCCTTCCGGCGTTGATCATCGGTTCGATCGTGAAGATCATGCCGGGCTTCATGACAGCACCGGTGCCGAGCTTGCCGTAATGGCAGACCTGAGGATCCTCGTGGAAGCCGACACCTACCCCGTGCCCGCAGAATTCACGCACGACGCTGCAGCCCTGAGGCTCGACAAAATGCTGAATTGCATAACCGATATCTCCGAAATGGGCGCCGGGACGCACGATTTCAATGCCTTTCCACATGGAGTCGAAAGTGACATTGATGAGGTGTTTAGCAGCAACGGAAATATGGCCGACGGAATACATACGGCTGGTGTCGCCGTAATAACCGTTTTTAATGACGGTCACGTCAATATTTAAGATGTCGCCGTTTTTGAGCACCTTCTCATTCGGAATACCGTGGCAGATCTGATGATTGACGGAAATGCAAGTAGCTTTCGGATAAGGATTGGTGCCGTCCGGGTCGTAGTTAAGGCAAGCGGACTTGTCTTTGAGGACATCTTCGGTATATCTGAGCATCAAATCATCGAGGTACTCGGTGGTGACGCCGGCTTTAACAAACGGTTCAATGTAGTCGAGAACCAAAGCCGCATCGCGGCAGGCAGCCCGGATGCCTTCGATTTGTTCCGGGGTCTTAATAAGGATATTGTCAAACATTGATTAAATCTGACTCGAAAAAGTTTTTCAATGCGGCAATTTTAGTGGATTCACCGTTAAGCGGTGCCTTTTCAGCCTTATATAGGTCAACCGGAAGAAAGGTGACAATCAGTCTTCAAATCCTCGCCAAAACAAGGTTTCATTTGATTTATCCCAAATAGAAAATCCAAAAGGTTGTAACGCCTCTTTTCAAACGCTTAACTCTTTGAAAAAGCATGATAGAATTTCGCCCCGATCCGAACGGAAACGTTTGGACTTTTTTGTTAAATAGCGCAGTCTCACAACAGGGTTCCATTCGGAAATCGTGAGGCTGTTGGAATTAAACCCTAAAGGAATTAAAGATATGTCATCTCTGAGCATGCGTGAACTGCTCGAAGCCGGTGCACACTTCGGTCACCAGACTCGTTTTTGGAGCCCCAAAATGTCCCAGTACATTTTCGGCTCTCGTAACAAGATTCACATCATCAACCTCGAAAAGACTGTTGCTAAATTCGACGAAGCTGCCAAGTTCTTAACAAACCTGGCTGCTCAGAAGGGCACCATCCTTTTCGTCGGCACAAAGCGCACTTCCCGCGACGCCATCGTTGCTGAAGCCAAACGCGCCGGGATGCCTTATGTTGATCAGCGCTGGCTGGGCGGTATGCTCACCAACTTCAAGACGGTTAAGGTTTCCCTGAAGCGTCTTAAAGAAATGGAACAGAAAGTTGCCGACGGCGCTCTTGAAAAGATGACCAAAAAAGAAGCTCTCGACTTCACTCGTGAACTCGAAAAGCTGAACAAAGCTATGGGCGGCATCAAAGAAATGAACGGTCTGCCCGACGCTCTGGTCGTTGTTGACGTTGGCTACCACAAGATTGCTATTCAGGAGCTAACAAGCTTGGTATTCCTGTTGTCGGTATCGTTGATACGAACCACAATCCTGCCGGTGTTGACTATGTCATCCCGGGTAACGACGACAGCGCCCGCGCTGTTGCTCTTTACGCTAAAGGATTTGCTGACGCAATTCTTGAAGGCAAGAACAAGAACCTTGAAGACACTGTCAAGGCTGCTAAAGACTCCGACTTCGTTGAAGAAGCCGCTGTCGAAGAAAAAGCTGAGTAATTCGCCTCTTCTTGTCTGAAGTACCAAGGGAAGGGGCGTTCGCGCCCCTTTCTTTTTAAACCAATTATTTTTTAAGGATAAAACAATGGCTGTTATCACTGCCGCAATGGTTAAAGAACTTCGTGTTAAAACCGACGCTCCGATGATGGAATGCAAAAAGGCTTTGACAGAAGCTGACGGCAACATGGAGCAGGCTGAAGAAATTCTTCGCGTTAAGCTCGGCAACAAGGCCACTAAGGCTGCCAGCCGCATTACCGCTGACGGCGTTGTCGCTATCTACATCGACGAACCGGGCAAGATCGGCGCTATCGTTGAACTGAACTCCGAAACCGACTTCGTTGCTAAGAATGCCGACTTCATCGCTTTCGCCAACGACATCGCTAAGCTCGTCGCCGAAAACAAACCGGCTGACGTTGCTGCTCTTTCCGCTCTTCCGCTCAACGGCTCTACCGTTGACGAAGTTCGTAAAGGCCTGATCGGCAAGATCGGTGAAAACATCTCCATCCGCCGCTTCCAGATCATTGAAGGCAAAGGCAAGCTCTCCACATACATCCACGGCGGTGCCAAGATCGGCGTTATCGTTGACGTGGTCGGCGGCAACGACGAAGTTGCTCACGACGTGGCTATGCACATCGCTGCTTCCAAGCCGAAGGCTCTCGACAAAGACGGCGTTGATCAGAACCTGATCGAAACAGAACGCCGCGTTGCGATTGAAAAAGCTCGCGAAAACGGCAAACCGGAACACCTGATCGAGAAGATCGCCGAAGGTTCCGTTAACAAGTTCCTCAAGGAAGTCACACTTCTTTCTCAGCCGTTCGTTAAGGATGACTCTAAGAGCGTCGGCGAACTCCTGAAGAGCAATGGTGCTACAGTATCTGCATTTGCGCTGTTTGTTGTCGGTGAAGGTCTTGAAAAACGCAACGACGACTTCGCTGCCGAAGTTGCTGCTCAGGCTGCTGCCGCACGTGCCTAATTGTTGAACTTTTTTCGGAGTAAACGATGAGTAAGTCTGAAACGCCTAAAACCAAACGAATTCTGCTGAAACTCTCCGGCGAAGCCCTTATGGGGGACAACGCCTTCGGCATCAGCCGTGATACGCTCAAGAGTATCGTCGGTGAAATTAAGGAAGTAGTTGACTTAGGCGTTCAGCTTGCGATCGTGGTCGGCGGCGGCAATATCTTCCGCGGAGTCGCACTCGGCTCCACCGGTATGGATCGTGCCACCGGCGACTATATGGGCATGCTGGCTACCTGCATGAACGCAATGGCCCTCCAGGATGCACTGAGAAACGCCGGTGTTGAAGCCCGTGTTCAGTGCGCTCTGGATATCGACCAGGTTGCCGAGCCGTATATTCGCGGCAAAGCCTTGAGCCACCTGAAGAAAGGTCGGGTTGTGATTTTTGCTGCCGGTACCGGTAATCCGTTCTTCACAACGGATACTGCCGCAGCGCTGAGAAGTGCTGAAATCGGAGCCGATATGGTTCTGAAAGCCACTCAGGTTGACGGTGTCTTTACCGCTGATCCCAAGAAAGATCCCAGCGCAAAAATGTATAAGTCTCTGACTTTTGACGAAGCCATTCAGAAGAAGCTCAAGATTCTGGACGCTACAGCTTTTACGCTCTGCCGCGATCAAGGCATGCCGATTAGAGTCTTCAACCTTCATAAGCCCGGTGCGCTCAAGCGCGTTGTGCTTGGTGAAGACGAGGGCACGCTCGTTCACGTTTAACCGAGAAAAAACGGATACAAAAAGCTCCGGACCTGCATCAGCGGGTCCGGAGCTTCTTTCTTGATCGATGAATTACTTTTCTGCTTTTTCACGTTCGCAGGATTTTTCGGCTTCTTCTTTCTTAAGTTTGTTCTCTGCGTGAATCTTGTCCCGCAGTTCATCACTCTTTTGTTCCTGGTCTTTCAGAATTGCGCCGAACATTTTTTCAATTTTTGCCATGGTCCAAACTCCTTATCAGATGTTTTGAGCTTAAGCGCGTTTAGCCGAAGAGCCTATTAAACCAACTCGAATCGAGCGGTTTGAGGCTTTTGCGCTCCGTGGTAAACTCAACGAATTAATAAAGGCTGTCACTGCCGCCGTTGTTTTATTTCGGCGGATTTGACCGCGTCCGTGATTTTCTGCTCACCGGCGTGCGACTAAGTTTTGTGACTTGCAGCCGAGAAATCTGCAGAGATTGGAAATTGACATGACAACTAAAGACATCTATTCACAGTCCGAACACCATATGAAGCGTTCCATTGAGACGCTCAAAGAAAACCTGATGAAGATCCGTACGGGTCGCGCTCATACCGGTTTGCTCGAACACATCACCGTCGATTACTACGGCTGCCCGACTCCGATTTCTCAGGTGGCCCAGCTCGGTTTGGCTGACGCCAGAACCATCACTGTTCAGCCTTGGGAAAAGAAAATGGTTGCCGGGTTGAAAAAGCAATCCGCAACTCCGATCTTGGTCTGAATCCGGCGACTTCCGGCGAAATCATTCGCGTTCCGATGCCTCCTCTGACCGAAGAACGCCGTCGTGACTTAACGAAGGTTGTTCGTTCTGAAGGCGAAGAAACTAAGGTTGCCATCCGCAATCTGCGCCGCGATGCAAACAACAAGGTTGCTGCGCTCGTGAAGGAAAAAGAAATTTCCGAAGACGACGAACGCCGCTCCAACACAGAAATTCAGAAACTCACCGATAAGTACATCGGTGAAGTCGACAAGCTGATTGCCGAAAAAGAAAAGGAAATCATGACCGTTTAATCGGTTTAAATCCTATGACAAGTCAGGAATTGACTGCAAAGCCACGTGAGAGGGTGCCCCGTCACGTGGCTATTGTTATGGATGGCAACGGAAGATGGGCCAAGGCTCGAAAACTTCCTCGTCTTATGGGCCATCAAAAAGGGGTTGAGTCCGTTCGCACAGCGATCCAGGCCGCAGCCAAGACAGGCGTGCAGCATTTGACGCTTTTTGCTTTTTCCAGTGAAAACTGGAACCGGCCGGCAGATGAGGTTAAAGGGTTGATGAAGCTTTTTCTCGTCAGCCTGCGCAGAGAGATTGCAGCCCTAAACAAAGCCAATGTACGGGTTCGTCTTGTCGGCGATCTGACCGCTTTTTCTGAAGAACTTCAGGAGCAAATCGCCGATTCAATGAAGATCACGGAAAACAACACCGGTCTGACACTGAACGTCTGCGTGAATTACGGAGGGCGTTGGGAAATTCTTGAGGCGGCAAAAAGATGTCGTGATATTCCGCTCGAAGAACTGACGGAACAAAAATTTGCTTCGCTGCTTCCTTTGGCGGATTCCGGCGATGTGGATTTGTTTATCCGTACGAGCGGGGAAGAGCGGATCAGCAATTTTATGCTGTGGCAGCTTGCTTACGCAGAGCTGTATTTCACAAAAATTTTATGGCCCGATTTCACCGAGAACGAGTTTTTAAATGCGCTAAATTGGTACTCTTATAGAGAACGTAGATTTGGTAAGACTTCCGAACAAATTCAACAGGAAGCGAAAAAGGAATAGTTCATGCTGCTGCAAAGAGTCATTACAGCCGTTGTGTTGTTAATTATCATCATCGGCGCGCTTTTAATTTCTCCTTTGGCTTTCACGGCGGTGGCCGCGATTGCTATCGGATGCTGCTTTTGGAGTGGCTCCGGATTTGTAAATGGAACAACGGGGTCGCAATGGTTTGCGGCGTTGTTTTGGGGGCATCCCTTTTCTTCTTAGAGTATGCCTCACCTGCTGCACTCCAGACAGTTCAGTCCGGCAACGGGCTAATGATTATTACCGCCACGGCAACTGTGCTTTGGGCGGTTATTACCGCGGTTATTTTTACCCGCCGCACCTCCGGTTGGATGGTCCCCCAAGGCATCGGGGCCCTTTTAGGCTGGATCTTTGTGCCGGCCGCTTGGTTTTCTCTGATGTACTTGTTCCGTGAGAAGGGCACCATTTATATGTTGTCCGTCTTGGCTATCGTTTGGGTTGCAGACATCATGGCCTACTTCGGCGGCCGCTGCTTCGGCGGTCCTAAAATGGCTCAGGGAATCAGCCCGAAGAAGACTTGGTCAGGTGCGCTGACAGCATTCGTGTGCGTTCTTGCTCTTTCGTATGTCCTTTACTGGGCTCAGCCTTCTTTCCCACTTTGGACCGACGCGCTTATCTCTCATTTGACCGGTTGGACTTCAGCTTTGATTCTGATTCTGGTAGTGCTGTTTTCTATAGCCGGTGACTTGTTTGAAAGTGCGCTTAAGCGCACTGCCGGAGTTAAAGATTCAAGCAATCTTCTTCCGGGACACGGCGGTTTCTATGACCGTCTCGATGCTCAGATGAGCGTTCTTCCCCTTACCGTCTTCATTCTTCTTTTCCTCCAAGGTTACTAAGTTTCAGTCATGGAAAGCGTTGCGATCCTCGGTGCGACCGGCTCGATCGGTAAAAGTTCATTAGATGTCATCTCTCGTTATCCGGACCGGTTCACCGTGTACGCGGTGACTGCCAATTCCAGCGTCAAGAAACTCGCTCAGGCGGCTAAAGACAGCGGAGCTAAAGTCGCGGTAATTGCAGATAAAGAGCTTCTAGGAGCTCTGCAGGATGAACTTAAGGCCGCCGGAAGTAGGGCGCAAGCTTTGGCCGGTGCTAAGGCAATTGATGAAATCGCATCCAGCCCCGAAGTCGATATCGTGATAGGAGCTATCGTCGGAGCTGCCGGAATTTCTTCGACATTTAAGGCTGCCGAAGCCGGTAAAAAGCTTCTGCTGGCCAATAAGGAAAGTGTCGTTTGCGGCGGCCGAATCCTGATGGATACGATTAAGGCCTCGGGTGCTGTTCTCATGCCGGTCGACAGCGAACACAATGCTATTTTTCAGTGTCTTGTCGGAGCGACCCAAAAAGCCAGATGTGAAGCCAATATCCTTCTGACTTGCTCGGGCGGGCCTTTCCGTCAAAGACAGGACCTTTCCAATGTCACGGTTGAAGAAGCTACGCATCATCCGAACTGGTCGATGGGCAAGAAAATTACCGTTGACTCTGCGACGCTGATGAATAAGGGCCTGGAAGTTATCGAGGCTCGCTGGCTTTTTGATTTCGAGCCGGAACGCATTCAGGTTGTCGTTCATCCTCAGAGCGTCATCCATTCTATGGTTCAGTATGCCGACGGAGTAGTCATTGCGCAACTGGGTGCTCCGGACATGAGAAACACGATTGCTTACTCTTTAGGCTTCCCGGAAAGATTGGACGCCGGGGTAGAACCATTAAACTTCTCAAAAATCAAAACGTTAACCTTCGAAGAACCGGACTTAAAACGTTTTCCCCAGCTTGGCTACGCCTACGATGCATTGAAGCTGGGCGGAGCTGCTTCGATCGTCTTGAATGCAGCCAACGAGATCGGCGTCGAGGCATTTATTCAAGGCAAGATCGGCTTTACCGACATTGCACGCCTATGCCACGCAATGATGTACGGCTTCCAGCCGCCTGCTCCGACGAACTTGGAAGCGATTCTGGATACGGATAAACAGGCTAGAAAACTGGCTCAGTCTTGGATCGAAGGTTTTTGCGACAAATTGGAGAACTAACCTTGACATTGTTGACGACCATTGCTGCCTTTGCGGTAACGATCGGTATTTTGATTACCTTTCATGAGCTCGGGCATTATTTAGTCGCCAGACTTTGCGGCGTAAAAATTCTGAGATTTTCTCTCGGCTTCGGGAAACCGCTTTTTATCTATAAACGCAAGAACGATCCTGATGCAACGGAGTGGGCGGTCAGTGCGCTCCCTTTGGGCGGATACGTCAGGATGCTCGATGCGAGAGATCCTGCCTGTCTGCCTATCAAACCGGAAGATAGAAATCGTGAATTCGGGGCTAAGAATGTGTGGCAGCGATTCGCCATTGTTGCTGCAGGTCCATTTGCAAACCTTCTGCTTGCCGTCCTGCTCTATGCTTCTATCTTCATGATAGGTAGCACGCAGCCGACGCCGGTTGTTGCCGAGCCCCCGGCCGGTCCGCCGGCCGCGGTGGCCGGACTCCACGCCGGCGACAAAATTCTGAAAGTCGGCGATTCAGAAATTAAAACTTTTACGGATCTCCGTATGGAGATGCTGAATAAGTTCGGAAGTACGACGGATATTTTGGTTCACAGTCCCAACGGCAGCGAAGTAACGAAAGAAATTGACCTCACGAAGATGAGTCTGGACCCAAAAGCAAAAGATGCCGATCCTTTTGATGAGGTCGGTCTTCATTTGAATATGGGCCATCCATTTATCTCATCTTTTGTTGAGAACTCCGCCGCGCAGCGCGACGGAATCAAAATCGGTGATCACATCTATCAGGTCGGCAGCGTTCCGGTGAAGATGCCCAAAGATTTTGTGGCTGAAATTAAGAAGTACCCCGGCAAGCCCGTCAATCTTCTCGTCGGAGATGAAAACGGGCCGACACATACGGTAGAAGTCACACCTGCCTATGCTAAGGATGAACAGGGTAATGAAATCGGCAGAATCGGCGCAGCAATCGGAGTGGACTTCCCGCACACTCAGGTTTCTTACGGACTGTTAAAGAGTTTGGCTGAAGGCGTGAAGAAAACGTGGGATACCGCAGCAATGTCTGTTCGAATGATCGGAAAGATGTTTACAGGTGATGTCTCTATCAGCAATATCTCCGGTCCTGTGACGATTGCCGACTATGCCGGCCAGACTGCTCAGCTGGGTATTCTTCCTTTTATTTCGTTTTTAGCGTTGGTTTCCATCAGCTTGGGAATTTTGAACTTGTTACCGATTCCCATGTTAGACGGCGGCCATCTCCTGTATTATTCTCTCGAAATAGTGACTGGTAAGCCGGTTTCTGAGGCTGTACAAGCGTCTGCACAAAAGATTGGCATCGCAGCTCTCTTTGGTTTGACTATACTTGCACTATTTAATGATTTGACGCGACTTTTGCCGTGATTTCAATCACGCAGGGTCATTTTTTAATTTATAGAATATGCCTCATCCTAAGAAGATAGCGCTAGCTTGCGCTTTAGCTTTGGCAGCGACGACCGTGCTTGCACAGGGTCATGTGATTAAAGACATTCGACTCGAGGGCATTTCCCGTACGGAAGCGGGTACTGTTTTTTCGCATCTGCCGATCCGAGTGGGAGACACGTATTCTCCGGAGCTGGGCGCTGAATCTCTGCGTTCACTGTATGCTTCCGGAATGTTCCAGGATGTTCAGCTCGACATGGACGGCAACGTCTTAGTGGTTCGAGTTCAGGAGCGTCCGACGGTCGCAAACATTCACACTACCGGTATTTCCGAGTTTGATGCCAAAGGTGTTGAAAAATCTCTCCGTGATGTGGGCTTAGCCGAAGGTTTTATTTTTGACCGCGCAGTATTGGATCGCGCCGTTCAGGAATTAAGACGCCAATACCTCTCTCGCGGCCGTTACTCCGCTGATGTCAAAGTCACTGTTACGCCGGTGGAACGCAACCGCGTCCGCATCAACATCGACGTTGATGAAGGTCCGGCCGCAAAGATTCAGCAAATTCGTTTTGTGGGCAACAAAGTCTATGACGACGGCGATCTTCGCGACGAAATGCAGCTCGGAACGCCGAACTGGTTCTCCTGGTACACCAAACGCGATCAGTATTCTCGCGAAAAACTGACAGCTGATTTGGAGGCAATTCGCGCCCTGTACAACAACAACGGTTACCTCGACTTCAAGATTGACTCAACACAAGTGTCCGTCAGCCCTGATAAGTCCGAGATTTTTGTCACCATCAATATTGATGAAGGCAAGAAGTACACAATTAAGGACATTCGCTTAACCGGCGACATGCTTGGCCTCGAGCCCGAGTTTGAAGATCTTGTAGATATCAAACCGGGTTCTGTCTACAACGCCTCCGAAGTGAACGGCCTGGCAAAGAAATTTACGGATCGTCTTTCCGCCTTGGGTTACGCTTTTGCGAGAGCAATTCCGAACCCGGTTGTTGATCCTGAAAATCCGGATGAAGTCAGCGTCGTGTACACGATTGACCCCGGCCGCCGCGTTTATGTTCGTAAAGTAAACATTACAGGCAACACCCGTACTCAGGACGAAGTGATTCGCCGTGAAGTTCGTCAGTATGAAGCCAGCTGGTTTGACAGCGATAAAGTTGCCGTCTCCCGCGACCGTATTGACCGTCTCGGCTTCTTCGAAACCGTTACGGCAGAACCTGAACCCGTTCCCGGCTCTCCGGACCAAGTCGATCTGGCGGTTAACGTGAAAGAACGCCCGACCGGCAACATCTCTGTCGGTGCCGGTTACTCCACATCCGAAGGTATCGTTCTTTCCGGCGGTTTCTCACAGAACAACGTTTTCGGTACCGGCAACTCTCTGTCTTTAGAAGTCAATACTTCCAAGAGTTCCAGAACTTACGCGGCCAGCTTCACGCAGCCGTACATCACAACCTCCGGTATTAGCCAGTCTTTCGAAATTTACGATCGTAAACTCGACTTGGACGAACTCGAAATTACCGACGACGTTAAGTACGAAACCTACGGCGCCGGTGTGACTTACGGTGTACCGATTACGGAAAATGACCAGATTTTCTTAGGCGGCAAGTTTGAAATGACCGATGTGACCGTCGGATCTGGGGCTCCAAACCGTTACAAAGACTATGTTCACGATTACGGTAAGAAACCGAAGAGCATTGCAGCGACGATCGGTTGGTCTCGTGATACTCGAGACAACATATTGGCTCCGACTCGCGGCCGTTACCAGAGATTGTTCGGTGAAATCTCCCTGCCGGTGCTTGATCTGAAGTACTACCGCGCAACTTATCAGTTCCAGCAGTTTGTTCCTATCACGAAATCCATTACCTTCGCCTTTAACACAGAGCTTGGTTATGGTGACGGTTATGCAGGCAAACAGTATCCGTTCTTCAAAAACTTCTACGGCGGCGGTATCGGATCGGTCCGCGGCTACGATACTTCCTCTCTCGGCCCGCGTGATACAGGTCCTACGGGCGACGGGGACGCATCCGGCGGTAACCGTAAACTTAATTTCTCTCTCGAATTGCTGACGCCGATTCCCGGTGCAGACAGAACCCTGCGTATGTTCACCTTCTTGGACGGTGGCTGGGTTTGGGGCCGCAAAGCCTTCTACAAACAGCTTGCTGACGGCAAATACGCTGTGGACCGTTACAAGAAGGACAAGCTTGACCTCGGCGATCTGCGTTACTCCGTCGGTTTCGGTTTAGCCTGGATTTCTCCGATGGGTCCGCTTAAATTGAGCTTCGCATTCCCGCTCAATAAGAAGGACAGCGACGAGCTTCAGAGATTCCAATTCCAATTGGTACAGGTTTCTAATAAATTTGTGGCACAATTAAACAATTGTGTAGGAGATACATTCATGCAAAAAAAATGGTTAGCGGTTGCGTTAGTTTCCGCCTTGGTTTGCTCTGCTGCGACAGCAGTGCAGGCAGAAGTTAAGATCGGTGTCGTCAGCACCGAAGTTATTCTTCGCGATTCTGCAGCTGCTCAGGCCGCAAGTAAAAAACTTGAACAAGAATTCTCTAAGCGTGATAAAGAACTCAACGCTGCCGGTCAGCGCCTGAAAAACGACGTCGAGCGCTTCGAAAAGAATGCCGGAACAATGACTGAGCAGGAAAGAATTCGCAAGCAGCGTGATCTGGCTGAAAGAGACCGCGATTTCCAGCGTCGTCAGCGCGAACTCCGCGAAGACTTCAATCAGCGCAGAAATGAAGAGCTCCAGAAGCTTCTTCGTCAGGCTAATACGGTCATCAAGAACATCGCTCAGCGCGAAAAGTATGACCTCATTCTTCAGGAGGCCATCTACGTCAACCCGAAGATTGATATCACTGATCAGGTTCTCAAGGAACTCAAGTAATTTTTATCGGGCACAAGCAGACAGGATGTCTGCTTGTTGCTTAATTGCCATTTAGTGCAATATGTGCGGCATGACCTGACTCGGGTTTCGGCGACTTCAAACTTGCTCTCCCTCTCAGATCGGCCGCATAAATTTTTTAAATAGGGCGATCAAATGATTCAACAAACAGCGCCGATGACTCTTCTTGAGTTAGTAGACCGAATTAAAGAAAAAAGCAACGACACTTTATTAAGCACGATCAGTGCCAACGGAGGCAAAGCTGAGATTAAGTCCATTGCTCCGCTGGAGACTGCCGGACACGGCGATGTCGCCTTTTTAGCCAACAGTAGATATCGAGACGCAGCCGCTGCCTGCAAAGCAACAGCTTTGGTTTTGACTGAAGAAGATAAACAGGCCATCTGGGGTAAAAAAGAACCTGACCGTATTGTCGTCATTACGCGCAATCCGTATGCTTGGTTTGCATATGCCCTCCAAATCATTTTTCCGCAGGAACAGCCGGAACCGGGCGTTGATACCAGAGCTGTTGTAGAAGACGGTGCTGTTATTGACTCGACTGCGACCGTTGAAGCCGGTGCCGTAATCCGCAAAGGCGCACAGGTCGGTCCGTACTGCTTTGTCGGCGCGAACAGCGTCATCGGCGAGGGCGTGGTTCTCGGCGAACACACTCGTATTTATCCGAACGTGACGATTTACTACGGCTGCCGCATCGGCAGACGCAACATCATTCACTCCGGTGCCGTAATCGGTGCCGACGGCTTCGGATTTGCGCCTTTAGACAGACAGTATGTGAAGATTCCTCAGATCGGTGCGGTTGAAACCGGAGATGATGTTGAAATTGGCGCCAACACCTGTATCGACCGCGGCGCTCTGCAGAACACCACGATCGGACAAGGCACTAAGATTGATGACTTAGTCATGATCGGTCACAACTGTCAAGTCGGCAAGAATGTGGTTCTTTCCGGAAGAACTGGTTTGGCCGGAAGCACGATTATCGGCGACAACGTTCAGGCCGGCGGCGGATCCGGTTTTGCAGGACACCTCAAGGTGGCCGCAGGTTCGATCATCGGCGGAGGCGCCGGTGTTCCGGGCACGATCGATAAGCCTGATTACTATGCCGGCTACATGCCTGCCATGCCTCACAGAGAGTTCTATAACATTCTGTCCGTAATTAAACGTTTGCCTGAGATGCGCAGACAGCTGAAGCATCTGGCAGAAAAAGTTGATTCCCTTAAGAAAGAGTAAAAATGCAAGACATTAATGACATCATGAGGCTCCTGCCTCACCGCTACCCGTTTCTTTTAGTTGACCGAGTTTTGGAAACGAACGGTGTCGATAAGCTGATTGCCATCAAAAACGTCACCGTCAACGAACCTCAGTTTACCGGTCACTTCCCGGGCGTTCCTGTCATGCCCGGCGTTCTGATCATCGAAGCGATGGCTCAGGCCTGCGCAATGCTGGCTTTTGCAAGAATGGGCGGCGAAAGAGATCCTGAGAAACTTTTTTATTTCGCTTCTATTGACAACGCTCGCTTCAAACGCGTTGTGATCCCGGGCGACCAGCTTCGCTTTGAGTGCACATTCCTGCGTGAAAAACTCGGCATGATCAAAATGCACTGCGATGCAACAGTTGACGGTCAGCTGGCAGCATGTGCCGACATGATGTGCTCCTATCGTTCACCTAAATAAAGGAAAACATATGGCTCAGATCCATCCCTCATCCTTAGTAGATCCTCAAGCCAAACTTGCGGAGAACGTTGTCGTCGGTCCGTTCTGCACGATCGGTCCCCACGTTGAAGTCGGTGAAGGAACCACTTTGCAGAGCCATATTGTTCTTACCGGCCATACCAAGATCGGTAAGAACAACAAGATTTATGCCTTTGCAGCGATCGGTATCGATCCTCAGGATAAAAAATACCGCGGCGAGGAAACTCAGCTGATTATCGGTGACAATAACGTTATTCGCGAACACTGCACGCTCTCTGTAGGAACCGTACAAGACAAGGGAGTAACTATTGTCGGAAACGGCAATCTGCTGATGGCCAATGTCCATGTCGCCCATGACTGCGTCATCGGAAACGACACCATCATTGCCAACAACGTCGGCTTTGCCGGCCACGTTCATGTTGCTGACGACGTGATCGTCGGCGGGCAGTCCGGGATTCACCAATTCGTCAAGATCGGGAAGGGCGCGATGCTGAGCGGCGGAAGCATGGTTCGTCAGGACTGCATTCCCTACGGTATGTATCAAGGTTACCCGGCATCTCCCTTCGGCATCAATCTCGAAGGCATGAAGCGCCACGGCTATTCAAGAGCTGCCATGCATGCGGCCCGCGAAAGCTACAAACTGATCTTCCGTGAAGGCAAGACCGTTCCGGAGGCAGTGGAAGCCATCAAGGCTTACGCATCAACCTTAGAAGATGAACAGGCTAAGAAAGTCTGCGAACTGATGTGCGAATTCACAGAGCAGGCAACTCGAGGATTGGCTCGCTAATGGAGCAATTGACTAATAACAGCATTATCTGGGCAGCCGGAGAAAACAGCGGAGATTATTTAGCTTCGCGTGTTCTGCCGGCTGTTGCCGCATCTCGTCCGAATCTAAAGATGGAAGGTATCGGCGGAGACAGAATGATCCAGGACGGCTTGGATCCTTGGTTTCATGCCAGCGAACTTTCCGTCCGAGGCTATTTGGAAGTGATCCGCCATCTGCCGCGAATTTTAAAAATTCGCCGCGAAATGATGCGCCGTACTATCCAGTTTCGCCCTGCTGCCTACATCGGGGTTGATGCTCCTGACTTTAATCTGTCGATTGAAGAGAAGGTTAGAGCTTCGGGTATTCCGGTCGTTCACATGGTGGCTCCAGCCGTCTGGGCTTGGCGTCCGCAGAGAATTCACCAAATCAAACGTGCGGTGGATCATTTGCTTTTGATTTTCCCTTTTGAAGAGAAAATTTTTAAAGAAGCTGGTATACCCAGCACTTACATCGGTCATCCTCTGGCAGAGATTATTCCGATGGAGCCGGATACGGAAGGTGCGAGACGCAAACTGAACATCGTTGCGCAAGGCCCCGTGGTTGCCATACTTCCCGGCAGCCGAAAAGACGAAATCCGCTGGTGCGCTCCGGCATTTTTCGGCTCCGCCTCTTTAGTTCTGAAGCAGGAACCGAGAACTCGATTCATTGTCCCGGCGGCGGATGAACAGCGAAAGAAAGAGATTTTAGAAGTTCTTAACCGTTTTCCCGACGTCAAAGACCATACAGTGCTTTTGGACGGGAAGTCGCATTTGGCGATGGAAGCGGCCGATGCCATCTTGGTTGCGAGCGGCACTGCGACGCTTGAAGCCGCGCTTTATAAAAAGCCTTTAGTCGTCGGTTACGCGATGCCGGCACTTTCCGCAATGTTGATTCTTTCCAAAGGCCAGACAAAGTGGATCAGTCTGCCCAACATTTTGGCGCAGAAGACCTTAGTTCCCGAGTGCGTTCAGATGTTCTGTTCGCCTGAAATTCTTTCGTCTCATTTGCTTCACGCACTTGAGCCGAAGCGGCAGGAATATCTCAAAGAAGTATTTTCAGAAATGCATGAAACATTGCTGAGGCCGACCGCTCAGCTGGCGACAGAAGCAATCGATCAGGTTCTAAAACACTGATGGCTGATTATTTATTTGACGGCGAAGAAACGATTGCCACGCTTGTCTGCGGCGTGGACGAAGCCGGCCGCGGCCCTTTAGCCGGACCGGTTGTTGCCGCAGCGGTAATTCTGAATCCCGATCATCCGATCGAAGGACTCAGGGATTCAAAAAAACTGACTGCTCATGCAAGAGAGGTTCTTGCGGAGCAGATCAAAACGCATGCGCTCGCCTGGGCGATTGCTGAGAGCTCAGTGGCCGATATCGACCGTATGAACATTCTGCAGGCGACGATGGCAGCCATGCGCAAAGCCGTGCTTCAGCTTGATCCGAAACCGGATTTGGTGCTGGTGGACGGCAACCGTCTTCCGGAACTTCCGTTCCGGGCAGAGCCCATTGTCAAGGGCGACGACTTGATTCCGGAGATTTCCGCAGCGTCTATTTTGGCAAAAACTTATCGGGACGCCTTAATGAAAATCCTCGGCGGAATGTATCCGAAATACGGTTTTGAGCAGCATGCGGGATACGGTACGGCATACCATCTCAAAATGCTGGAGAAATGGGGGCCGTGTCCGGTGCACCGAATGACGTTCGGTCCCGTGGCGTTGATTGCAAAGAAATTTGAGCGCCGAGCCGACCGTAAAAAGCGAAAGGGACAGTAAATGGAATTCATGCGGATCACAAGCGCAGCCAATCCTTCAATAAAACTTGCAAAGAATTTGGCGCAGCACCCGAGAGCGGCGAGAAAAGAAGGTTTATCTCTTGCCGAAGGAATTCATTTGGCCCGAGAACTTCTTTTGCATTCCGAGCTTGTCCGCAAAGTATTTTTAAGAGAAGGGGCGGAGAAGAATTTTGAAATCTCTGAAATCTTACAAAGATATCTGTCGTTAAAGATTCCTGTGGTTCAGCTGTCTTCCCAAATCTACAGCTCGATTTCTCCTGTGGACACCAGTGCCGGGATTATTTGTGAGATCCGTATTCCTGAAGATGGGAACATCAAAAAAGACGAAGATTGGATTTATCTTGACGGTGTCCAAGATCCCGGCAATGTCGGAACCATTCTTCGTTCTGCATTGGCTTCGGGCGTGACGAATATTGCTCTGTCTCAGCAATGCGCCTACGTCTGGTCCCCAAAAGTTCTGCGTTCCGCCATGGGAGCTCATTTCTTCTGCAACATTATTTCTTCCGTCGAACTCGAAGAGATCAAAGAAAAAACGGGCGCCGCTTGCTTAGTTGCTGACGCCCGAGGCGGAAAAGATCTCTACGAAGAAAAATGGGGAAAAGACCACACCTTATGGGTGTTCGGAAGCGAAGGCCTAGGCGTTTCTGAAAAAGCCCTGGAACTCTCCGATTTGACGCTGTTGATTCCTTTGGATTCCAGAGTGGAAAGCCTCAACGTTGCAACAGCGGCTTCCGTCTGTCTGTTTGAACAGCGCAGACGCCGGTTGGCTTACCGTACAGAAAAATAATATGCGGCCGAGTCGCCGCATATCCAAAATAAACTCATTCAGTCATCACATTCCCATGTGCGGGTCGATGTTGATCTTGAGCTCAAGCAGAATCGTTGCAGAAATTTCTTCAATGGACTTAGAAGTGGAGGAAAGATATTTGATGCCTTCACGATCCATCATTCGTTGGGCTTCTTCGACTTCATATTCGCAGTTTTCTATTGAAGCGTATTTGGATTGGGGCGTCGCTCGCCGCGGATTTCAGAAAGACGTTTGGGAGAAATGGACAGACCGAAAATCTTGTCTTTGCAGTTTTCCAGAGCAGGGGGCAGCTCGCCTCGTTCGAAATCTTCCGGGATAAGCGGGTAGTTAGCTGCTTTGACACCGTACTGCATGGCTAAGTACAAGCTGGTCGGAGTCTTACCGCTGCGCGAGACACCTACCAGCACCACGTCTGCCTCTTCCAAGCCTTTGTTGGTTTGTCCGTCGTCGTGTGCGAGCGTGTAGTTAATCGCATCAATACGGCGGTTGTATCTTTCTTGGTCGCCGATTTCGGACTCTTGCCGACGGAGTGGTCGCTCGGGACGCCAAGTTCACGTTCCAGAGGTCCGACGAACGAGCGGAAGAGCTCGATGACGAAAGCGTTGCAGTATTCGTTAAAAGTAGAAGCTAAGGAGCCTGCGACAAGGGTAGAGAAGACAATCGGCCGCACGCCGTTCTCTTTGCCGACTTCGTTGATTCTCAAGGCCGCAGCCTTGGCTTTTTCTTCCGTGTTCACGAAAGGCATGCGGTAGCGCAGGTATTTAGACCGTGAAACTGCGCTAAAACAGCATTTGCCAAAGTTTCAGCAGTAATTGCCGTAGCGTCAGATACAAAAAACACGGTACGCTGAGTCGGTTTGTCAGGGGTTTCGTTTACGTTTGAATTCATAAAATTTAACGCTGTTAGATGAAGTTACGAACTTAACGCTAAAAGAACGGCTAAAATTTAGCAAATTTTTTCACTCAATTTCGAGGTAAACATGACACAAGGACGTTTCGTCATTCCATTCAGCCAACTTCGTATGACAGATGTTGACATCGTAGGCGGCAAGAATGCTTCTCTTGGCGAACTGCTTAGCCAGCTTACAGAAGCCGGCATTAGAGTACCTGACGGCTTTGCAACGACGGCTGAAGCCTTCAGAGTCTTTTTAAAAGAAGGCGGTCTTGATAAAAGAATCGAAGATCGTCTGAGCAAGTTAGACGTTGATGATGTTAAAGAGCTGGCAAAGGCCGGCGCTGAAATTCGTGAATGGATTGAAAAAGCTCCTTTCCCGGCCCAGCTCGAAAAAGAAATCAGAGAACACTATGAGTGGCTCAAGGGCGACCAGAAGGAAATTTCCGTTGCTGTTCGTTCTTCCGCTACTGCCGAAGACCTTCCGGACGCTTCCTTTGCCGGCCAGCAGGAAACTTACCTGAACGTCGTCGGTCTCGAACAAGTGTTCGCAAGAATGAAGGAAGTATTCGCTTCTCTCTACAACGACCGTGCGATCTCTTACCGCGTTCACAAAGGCTTTAATCACGCTGATGTAGCCCTTTCCGCCGGTGTCCAGAGAATGGTTCGCTCCGATAAGGGTGCTGCCGGTGTTATGTTTACGATGGATACCGAAAGCGGCTTTGATCAGGTCGTTTTCATTACAGCCAGCTACGGCCTCGGTGAAACCGTTGTTCAGGGCGCTGTGAACCCGGACGAATACTTTGTTCACAAGCCCATCATGGAAATGGGCAAATTCCCGATCATCCGTAAAGTTCTCGGCAGCAAGAAGATCAAGATGATCTTCGACACAGACAAGTCCAGTGGACGCTCTGTGAAGGTGGTTGATGTTCCCGAATCCGAACGCCGCAAGTTCGCTTTGAACGACGACGAAATCATTCAGCTTGCCAAGTACGCCCGTATTATTGAAAAACACTACGGCCGTCCGATGGACATTGAATGGGGCAAAGACGGCATCGACGGTAAACTCTATATTCTTCAGGCTCGTCCCGAGACCGTGAAGAGCCGTCAGAAGAAGGCTGATGTTCAGCAGAAATTCGTTCTTCTCGGCAAAGGCGAAATCCTGGTAACCGGCCGCGCTATCGGTCAGAAGATCGGCGCCGGTAAGGTCCGTATTGTTGCCGGTCCGGAACAGATGGACCTGGTTCAGGAAGGAGACGTCCTTGTTACGGACATGACCGATCCTAACTGGGAACCGGTGATGAAGAAGGCCAGCGCTATTGTTACCAACCGCGGCGGCCGTACCTGCCACGCAGCTATTATTGCTCGTGAGCTCGGTATCGCCGCTGTTGTCGGCTGCGGCGACGCTACCGAAGTCCTCAAAGACGGTCAGGAAGTTACCGTCTCCTGCGCCGAAGGCGATACAGGCAATATTTACAACGGCCTGATCCCGTTCGAAATCAAAGAAGTGAAACAGGGCGAACTGCCTGAGATCCCCGTTAAGATCATGATGAACGTGGGCAATCCTCAGCTTGCATTCGACTTCCAGTCCATCCCGAACAAGGGTGTCGGTCTGGCTCGTCTTGAATTTATTATCAATAACAACATCGGCATCCATCCGAAAGCCTGCTTAGCTTATCCGGATCTTCCTGAAGATCTGAGAAGAGCCGTTGAAGAAGCATCCGCCGGTTACGAAAACCCGCGTGAATTCTTCAAAGAAAAGATCGCCGAAGGTGTTGCCACGATTGCTGCCGCTTTCTATCCGAAGAAAGTGATCGTTCGTATGTCCGACTTCAAGAGCAATGAATACCGCAAACTCTTAGGCGGCAAGCTCTACGAACCGGAAGAAGAAAACCCCATGCTCGGTTTCCGCGGTGCAAGCCGTTACGTTTCCGAAGACTTCAAAGAATGCTTTGCAATGGAATGCGAAGCTCTGAAGAAAGTCCGCGACGAAATGGGTCTGACCAATGTCGAAATCATGATCCCGTTTGTCAGAACCGTGAAGGAAGCCAAGGAAGTTAACCA